>Ga0326727_10021574_pt1 | contig 12592 bp, 14 predicted proteins | sample MB2enrmetagenome_FD_207643 | JGI IMG/M metagenome (GOLD analysis project Ga0326727, IMG submission 207643) | Lab enriched peat soil microbial communities from McLean, Ithaca, NY, United States - MB29MY | ecosystem: Environmental > Terrestrial > Soil > Wetlands > Peat | place: USA: New York...
CTATCTCGATCACGCCGCGACGACGGCCGTCCACCCGAAGGTGCTTGCGGCGATGAACGCCGTGCTCCTCGACTCGGGCTATAACCCGAGCTCGCAACATGCCGAAGGGCGCCTCGCGCGGGCGGCCCTCGACGACGCGCGCGACCGCGTCGCTCGCGTGCTCGGCGTGCACCGCCGCGAACTCACCTTTACGGGCAGCGGTTCCGAAGCCGATACGCTCGCGCTCGTGGGCGCGATCCGCGCGCTCGGGCGCGAGCGCGGGCACGTCGTCTCGACCGCGATCGAACATCACGCCGTGCTGCACGCGCTCGACGCACTTCGCGACGACGGCTTCGAGATCACGCTGCTGGAGGTCGACGAGCGCGGCGTGGTCGACCCCGCCGCCTTCGAAGCGGCGCTCCGCGAGGATACGCTGCTCGCGTCGGTCATGTACGCCAACAACGAGATCGGCACGGTGCAGCCCATCGCGGATCTTGCGGCGGCCGCGCGGCGGCGGGGCGTGCTCTTCCACACCGACGCCGTGCAGGCGGTGGGCAAGATTCCGGTCGACGTCATCGCCGACAACATCGACGCGCTTTCGCTCTCCGGGCACAAGATTTACGGGCCCAAGGGAGTGGGCGCGCTTTACGTGCGCCGGCGCAACCCGCGGGTGCAGATTGCGGCGCAGATGGATGGCGGCGGCCACGAGCGCGGCATGAGATCCGGCACGTTGAATGTGCCCGGCATCGTGGGCTTGGGCAAGGCCTGCGAAATCGCCCAGGTGGAGATGGCCGGCGAGGCGGAGCGCCTGGGCGCCTTGCGCGACCGGCTGAAAAACAGGCTCGAAACGGAGCTGGACTTCATCCATGTGAACGGCTCAATGGATCATCGTCTGCCCGGCAATCTGAATGTGAGCTTTCTCTACGTCGAAGGCGAGTCGCTGCTGATGGGCATCAACGACGTGGCGGTCTCCAGCGGTTCGGCCTGCACCTCGGCCTCGCTGGAGCCCTCCTATGTGCTGAAAGCGCTGGGCTTGGGCGACGAGGTGGCGCACAGTTCGATTCGTTTTGGCTTGGGCCGCTTCAACACCGAGGCCGAGGTGGATTACGTGGCCGCCAAGGTGGTCGATATTGTGAAGAAACTGCGCGAGTTGTCGCCGCTTTACGAGATGGCGAAAGAGGGCATCGACCTGAGCAAGGTGCAGTGGGCCGCGCACTGAGGAACGCCAGCGGCAAATGTTCACGGTTCGGCGGGCAATGCTGCTGAATCAAATTAACAGTAAGCGGTTTTTCCCCGCGGAAGAAAGGTAACCCAATGGCATACAGCGACAAGGTCATCGATCACTACAACAACCCCCGGAATGTGGGCCAACTGGACAAGAGTTCATCCGAGGTGGGCACCGGACTGGTGGGCGCGCCGGAGTGCGGGGACGTGATGCGGCTGCAGATTCGCGTGAACCCGGAGACCCAGGTGATCGAAGAGGCCAAGTTCAAGACCTTCGGCTGCGGCTCGGCCATCGCCAGCTCGTCGCTGGCCACTGAATGGATCAAAGGCCGGACCGTGGACGACGCTTTGACCGTCAAGAACACCGAGATCGTGAAGGAGCTGTCGCTGCCGCCGGTCAAGATTCACTGCTCGGTGCTGGCCGAGGATGCGATTCGCGCCGCCATCGGCGACTGGAAGAAAAAGAACGCCGCCGCGGATACGGACGGAAGCGCCAGGGACTCCGAGACGGCCAGCGAGCCGGAGACGGCGCCCGAAGCGGTGGTGACGAAGTAAGCAGTCAGTTCCGATGCGGGTGGACGGAAACTTGAGCTTTGGCGTGGTTTGCAAGGCCAGTTCCCAGTCTGTGAGCAAATGGGGCAAGGAAGGCGATTATGTCGAATACGGTGAGCATCGAAAGTCCACGGACGCAAGAGACACTCTCTCCAGAGCCGCATTCTGCCGCGCCGCAGGCGCCGGTGAAGGTGGAGTTGGCCGCGGATCCGGAGCCGCAGGGCTTGCAGGTGACTCCGAAGGCGCTGGCTCGCATACGCGCGGCACTGGCCAAGGAGGGCATCTCGCCCGAAGAAGGCGGTTTGCGGCTGGGCGTGATGGGCGGCGGCTGCTCGGGGCTCTCCTACTCGATCAAATTCGACACCCGGCCCCGCGAGCGTGACCGCATTTTCACCTTTGATGGCGTGCGCGTCTTCATCGATCCCAAGTCCTTCATTTACCTGCACGGCACCACGCTGGACTACGAAGAGACGCTGATGCGGCAGGGATTCACCTTCATCAACCCGAACTCCACGCGCTCCTGCGGCTGCGGTTCGTCGTTTTCGCTGTAGGATGGAAGCTTCTTATGAGTTCAACCACACTGAAGGTTCTTGATTCCGCGGTTCCCGTTTCCTGCTGGTCCTGTTCGGTCGGTCACAAAGACTCCACTCTCTTCTGTCCGCATTGCAGCAAGATTCAGCCCCCTCCCGGGGGCGATTATTTTTCCGTCTTTGGATTGAAGCCCCGCCTCAACCTGGACCTGGCCGCGCTGGAGGCGGAATTTCATCGCCTCAGCCGCAAGCTGCACCCGGACCGCTTTGCCCGCGCCACGGAAAATGAGAAGCAATGGAGCCTGGCCGACACGGCCCTGCTGAACGACGCCTATCGCACCCTCAAAGACCCCCTGCATCGCACCGAATACCTGCTCCGGCTGGAAGGCGCGGAGATCGGCCTGGAGGCCAATGGGGAACTGGTGAGTCCGGGATCGAAGCCGGTGCAGGCCAGCAACGGCCGGAAGGATCCCTCGCGGATTCCCGCCGACCTGCTCGAAGAGGTTTTCGATCTGAATATGCAGTTGGAAGAGATGCGCGGGCTGCGCAAGCGGGGCGGAGCTGACCCGGAGTTGCAATCAAGCCTGGCCAAGGCGAAGAAGAAATTTGATCGCCTGCTTGGCGAGACGGACATGGATTTGCGCGCTGAGTGGCTGGCGTGGGATGAAGGCGACCAGGCCGCTCGGCTGGCCGCGCAAGACAGAATGGTGGCGCTATTGGATAGACGGCGCTACCTCAGCAATCTGGTCCGCGATGTGACCGAGACTCTGGGAGCCTGAAAGAGCAAGATGGCCAAAGCACACGTAGTCGGAATTGATCTGGGAACCACCAATTCCCTGATTGCATACATGCAGGGCAATACGCCGGTGGTGATTCCCGGCACGGATGGCTCTCGCCTGGTGCCGTCGGTGGTGGCGGTGGACCCCATTCCGCCCGAGGGCGGCCGGGCCACGCTGACGGTGGGCAACGGCGCGCGCATGGCGCTGATCGAAACCCCGGAGCGCGTCATTTACTCGGTCAAGCGGCTGATGGGCCGGGGATTGGAAGAGGTAAAGGAAGAGCTGAAGCTGCTGCCCTTCCACCTGGCCGGCGATGTGGGGGCCGGTGAGGTGCCGCGCATACAACTGGGCGAGCTGCAATTCACCGCGCCGGAGATTTCGGCCTACATTCTGCGCCAGCTCAAGCGCAACGCCGAGCGGTTTTTCGGCACGCCAGTCACTCAGGCGGTCATCACTGTTCCCGCCTACTTCAACGACGCGCAACGACAGGCGACCAAGGACGCCGGGCGCATGGCCGGCCTGGAGGTTCTGCGGCTGGTCAACGAGCCGACCGCGGCTGCCTTGGCCTATGGCCTGGACCGCTCCAAGGAAGGAACCATTGCCGTCTATGATTTCGGCGGCGGCACCTTCGACATTTCCATTCTCAAGCTGCGCGACGGCATCTTCGAGGTGCTGTCAACCAATGGTGACACGCACCTGGGCGGCGACGACATCGACAACCTGCTGCTGGCCATTGCCCTGGACGAGATTTACGCCGAGCACGGGGTGGACCTGCGGCGGCATCCGGACGCGGTGCAGGCGTTGCGCAAGGCCGCCATCGACGCCAAGATCGGGCTCACCACTGCGCCCGTGGTGCACTTCGACATTGAGCTGGCCAACGGCGACCACTACCTGCGCGAGATCCCGCGCGGGGTATTCGATCTGCTGATCGAGCCGATTCTGGCGCGCACGGCGGCGCCCTGCAAGAAGGCCCTGGCCGACGCCGGCCTCAAGCCCGAGCAGATTGACGAAGTGGTGATGGTGGGCGGCTCGACCCGCATTCCCGCGGTGCAGAAGCTGGTGGACGATCTCTTCCATTTGAGCGCGCGCAGCAAAAAACCGCACACCGAGCTGAATCCCGACGAGGTGGTGGCGCTGGGCGCGGCCGTGCAGGCCGGCATTCTGGCCGGCGACTCGAAGGCCGCCGAGGAACTGCTGCTGCTGGACGTGACTCCGCTTTCTTTGGGCATTGAGGCGCTGGGCGGGACTGTCGCACGGATTATCGAACGCAACTCGACGATTCCCGCCTCGGCCACCGACCACTTCACCACCGGCGTGGACGGGCAGACCAGCGTCGCCATTCACGTGGTGCAGGGCGAGCGCGAACTGGCCGCCGATTGCCGCTCGCTGGCGCGCTTTGACCTAAAGGGCATTCCTCCGATGAGCGCCGGCCTGCCGCGCATCGAGGTCAAGTTCCTCATCGACGCCGACGGCATTTTGCACGTCTCCGCGCTCGAACAGCGCAGCGGGCAGGCGGCCCAGATCGAGGTGAAGCCGACCTACGGGTTGACCGACGAGCAGGTCGAGAGCATGATCCTGGACTCCTACGACCACGCCGAGGAGGACTTCGCCAAGCGCCTCTTGATCGAGGCGCGCAACGAGGCCGATTCGCTTTTGGCCGCGGCCGCCCGCGCGCCGGAGAACCCGGCTTGGGAGCAGTTGACCGAAGAGGAGCGGACCAGGATTCAGGTGGCCCAAGAGTACCTGGCCCACGCCGCGATGGGCGAAGACCCGGCGGCCATTCGCGAGGCGGTGCTGATTCTCGACTACGCCACTCGCCGCTTTGCCGAACTTATGATGGACGCCGCCGTTTCCAGCGCCCTGCGCGGCAAGACCATGGACGCGGCCGGCGAGGACCTGGGCGAAGAGGTGACCGCACCCCACGCCATGGCGCCAGCGGAGTTCAAGTAAGGCTGGACGCTCCCGGTGGCGGCCCAAGTCAGTTTTTTTCGCTGCCGACTGACCGCTGACGACTGATTGCTGCGGCGCAGAAAGACGGATTCCATGAGCAACGCCACCGAAAAAAACATTCCTGCCGAAAAACTCGTGCGCGTCAGCTTTCTTCCCGAGGGCCGCACGGTCGAGTTCGAGTTCGGAGCGCTGCCCTACAAACTTCACGGCAAGCCGATGTCGCTGCTCGACGTGGCGGAAAACTACGGCATCTTCCTCGATCACGCCTGCGGAGGGGTCTGCGCCTGCGCCACCTGCCACGTGCAGATCAAGGCCGGCGAGAGCGGTCTTACCGCGCCCGACGACGATGAACTGGACCGGCTGGAGATGGCCGCCGACCCGCAGTTGAACTCGCGGCTGGGTTGCCAGACTGTCATCACCCGTCCCGGCGACTATGTCGTCGAAATTCCCAAGTGGAATCGCAACTACGTTTCCGAGGGCAAGCCATTGACCTTGCCGGAAAATAAGTAAAGAGCCAGGTTCCCAGTCTCGATTTCGAGAGCCGGAAAAAACGAGAAAAGAAGCAAGGAGACCCGCCCCATGCCGCGCGAAATTTTATGGACCGACGCCGGGGAGATAGGCATTCAGTTGGCGGAGAAGTTCCCCGATCTTGACCCGTTGACGGTGCGCTTCACCGACCTGCACCGCTACGTGACCGGGCTGGAAGGCTTTGCCGACGACCCGGCCAAATCCACCGAGGGGCGGCTGGAGGCCATTCAGATGGCCTGGCAGGAAGAGTTCGAGGACGCGCGCGGGTAGGAAGCTGAGGATTGGCGGCCGCTCTCCATTGTTCAGAGCTCTAAGAGTCTGTCTATAAACTCCGTGTTTTGAAAGGGCACGGCTTCAGCCGTGCCAATCGATGCACAAAACGACGGGCCTTTAGGCCCTGAGGAAAGGTTCTCATCGCGAAACCCATGCACAAACCTCAAATTTCTGCATACATCCCTCAGGGCTAAAGCCCGCGTTGATTTTGCGGGACTTTTTCGGCATGGCTGAAGCCATGCCCTTTCAAAAACGATTTCGTACTACGAGTTTTTAGACAGGTTCTAACTTAGCTTCTGTCGTAGTCCCTGCGCTCGTTCCAGCCGAAGGCGTTTTCAAAGTGGACGAATTGCTTCTTTTCGCCGGGCACAAGATAGACGCTGAGCACATCGAAGCGAACCGGCGGCGCGGCCTCCTGGGGCAACTGGCGGATGTACTGGTGGGCCAGGCGGCGAAGTGTGGCGCGCTTGTGGGCGTCGATGGCGATCTCGGCCGGAGCGGCGTCGCGGGCGGTGCGGGTCTTCACCTCGACAAAACAGAGCGTCGGCCCCCGCCAGGCGATCAGGTCCACATCGCCGGGCCGGTCGCCTGACGACCAGCGCCGCGCCACCACGGTGTAGCCAGCACGGCGAAGATAGAAGAAGGCCGCAGTTTCGCCGTCGATGCCGGTGACCAGATGAGAGGGCAGATCTTCGGCCCGCCCCCGCCGGCACGCCGCCCATTCCAGGCCGGTTAGCGTGCGTTCCAGCCAGGCGATCCGCATCTGCTTCAACATTCTCACCGCAAACCATTCTCAACCCGATGAGTAAAAGAGGCAACCCCCTTTCGCCTATGGCAAGTGGAGTCGCACCTTTTCATAACAGAGAAATTCTTTATTCAAAAAGGCTTTCCACACCTCCCTGTGAAACTCCTGGCCTCAGATGCTAGGATTTCAACGTGTTGGAGGACTTCTGTAATGGTCAGACTTCTGGTTCAATGGCTGTTAAGCGCGGTAGCCCTGCTGGCCGTCTCCAATCTGGTGCCCGGCTTTGAGGTCAATGGACTGGGTCCGGCGCTGGCGGCGGCGCTGGTCATTGGCCTGCTCAACGCGACCGTTGGCTTTTTCCTGAAGATTCTCACCTTCCCGGTCAGCATCCTCACCCTCGGCCTGTTTCTGCTGGTCATCAACGGGTTGATGATCCTGCTGGCATCGAGCATCGTGCGCGGATTTCATGTGCGCGGATTCCTCGCGGCCTTCTGGGGCGCGGTGGTGCTGGCCCTGCTGGGAATCCTCATCCGGGCGGTCGCCAGAAGCGCTTAATCGTAGCGCGTAGTCCGGCAGGATTCGCCTGACATTATCCGGCTGAATCCGCCGGACAGAGACTACCGGCCCACAGGCGCAACCGGCTGGGCGGCGGCTGATTTGGCTGGTGTGTCTGGTTTGGCCGGCGCGGTTGCGCCCGTTGACGCAGGCTTGCCCCGATGGAACTGCGCCCGTCTGGCCTGCTTCGCGGGATTGACAGCCGGTGTGACCTTTTGCGGCGCCACCACCACTGCGGCAGGGGCTACCAGCGGGCCGTTGAGCGTCTGCGGTGTGCGCATCGCCCCGGCGCTCGAAAATCCGCCCCGCGCCCCCACGCGCGGCAGCGCAACTGCTACTTGCGGCTGAACCGGCTGGATGCGCGAGTAAATGCACCACCCGCCTCCGGCCACCACAAAGACAATCGCCGCGGCCACAGCCATGCGCGCCCAGGCGCTCTCCAGTTGCTGCGCCTTGGGCCAGTGAAGAATCCTAGCCTTACTCGAAACCGCGGGGCATGAAGCCGCTTTGCCTGAAGTCGTGAGCGATCCGGTGCGCAATCTGGACTGCACGCGCTCCTCGATTCCCTCGGGCGCGGGAAGGCGAGCGATCAGGCGCAGCGTCTCTTCAAAGGCGCTGGAATCGGAAGATGCGCCGGGATCGGAGGGGCTGTCAAATGGGTTTTGTGCGGCTGATTTCATCGCAAACTCCCTGTTTCGCTGAGCTGGCCAAGCGGCTTGTAACCGGCAACCGGCGGCTGATTTCCGGCAACTGTCAACGGAAGGCTGTTCATCGCAAGCTCCGGGCGTGATTCAGCAGCCCGGCCATCAGATTGCGCGCGCGAAAAAGCCGCGAGCGGACGCTGGATTCAGTGATGCCCAGCACGGCGGCAATCTCCACGCTGTTTAGCTCCTCGAAGGCCGAAAGCAGGAGCACCTGCCGCTCCTTGGCGGGGAGCTGCTCGACACAGCCGAGCACGTGGGCGTGATGCTGGGCGGCAGCGGCTCGCTCCTCGGCGCTCAGTCCTGCGGCGGGCAGCACGCGGGCCAGTTCGGCCACGTCGTCGGTCTCTGGCCGGGTCTTGGCGCGGCGCTTGCGGTCCAGCACCACGTTCCACACAATGCGAATCAGCCACACCCGCTGGTCCCGCACCTCATGCAGCGTCTCGCGATGGCGCAACACCCGCAAGAACGCCTCCTGCACGGCATCCTCGGCGTCAGCCGAGTTGCGCAGGACCGAGTAGGCCACGCGGTAGAGCGTTCCGGTGTACTGGCTCACCAGCCCGGCCAGCGCAGCTTCATCCGCGTACTGGCAGGCGGCCTCACCGAACTCTGCTTTGTCTGCGATTTCCATCCAACCTGAGAATACCGCCTGGCCAGCGCTCATACTCCACCAGACGCGCGGGAAAGTGAAAATGCTCGAGTGCGGCCGCCCATTTCCGAGCGGGCGCGGATGAAAAAGACCGGCGAAGCAGCTCCCGGGCGCTCCATCCACCGCGCATGAACCGAAAGGCCGGGTGCCCCATCCTTTCCGCAGTCGCATCGCGGAAAGGGTGGGAAACCACAAAACCAACGGAGGGGCGTTCATGAGGCGCGCCGGGAAAATGAAAAAGGCCCGCCAAGCCTTTCGACTTGCGAGCCTCTTCTGTCAATCCATAGCTTTACTGCTTGGCGGCCAGCTTCTGCGCGGCAATCGAGCCGGCGGCGCCGTCCTTGTCAGCATCCGAGACCTTGGCCCACAGCGCCCGGGCCTGATCCTGCTTGCCGGAGGCGGCATAGAGGTCGGCCAGATCAAGCTGCGCCACGGCGGCCGAGACCGTATCCGACGGCTTGGCGGCCAGCGCGTTGTAGAGGCTGATCGCCTCGGCATCGCGGTTCGTCTGGTGATAAAGGCCGGCCAGCGCCAGTTTGGCCAGATTTGCCAAGTTCCGGTCCCAGGCGCGGGCGGCGGCCTTCAACGCCGTCTCCGCTGCGGCATTCTGGCCCAGTTGCTCGTTGGTGACGCCAGCAAAGTACTGCGCCTTGGCGCCCTCTGGCAGCCAACTATACTGGCTGGCTACGGCGGCAAACTGCTGATTCGCGGCCCGGGCGCGATCGCTGGCCGTCGCGTAGACTCCATCGCCAGCCGGCTCGCCCGGTTGCGCCAGCGGCGCATTGTAGACGTCCAGAGCCGCACCCAGTGCGGCGTCGGCGGCCGTTGAACGCAGATTCCAGAAAACCAGCGCGCCCACGCCCGCCACAAGAACGACCACGGCAACGATAACCCAGCGCAGAACGCCGGAGCGGTGGCCACTGAGCCAACTCACGCTGCTGGCGGTAGCCTGGGCAAATTTGTCCTTCTTCAGGGCCTGACGGGTTTGGGTGTCCACTTCGGTCTCTTCCTATTCTTCGTCTCTAGACTTGCAGGCGGGCGAGTACGGGTGGAGGCGCTGCGACTGCAACCTTATCAGTCTATCAGCGCGCCAACAGGAGCGTCCACCGGGACTCCTGAACCGGGCAGGCGAGCTGGACAGACGAGTTGGACAAGCGAGGCTCTTCCATGCCGCCGTTTCCTGGTGGCCGCCCCAGTTTTACTCTTTTTAGCTTCAGGGAGATCGTCCTGCCCCATGTAAATCGTCCAGCTTTGGGGACATCATCCCTAATTTTGTTTTAGAGCCTGGACGCGACGACGTCTGTATGCAGGGCGCGAATCCGCTCTATGGCGCTGCTGACGATCGGACGGCCGCTCGCCATCCCCATGCCCTTATCAATCAGCGTGTCCACAAACTCCTCGATGGAAATGTTGCGATCCTGGGCCGCGCGGACAACCGTGTCCGGAACTGTAATAGAAATGATCATGGTGGCTGGCTTTCCTTTTGCTCACTTATCGGCAGCCAGTGGCCGGGATTGAGTGGAAATCCTGAAAAGATACAGAATCCGCGGAGGCGAGAAAATTCCCTGCAGCCGGTAAGTTCCGCGTTTCGCGCTTGCCGTTGACCACCCGCAGCAGTAGGCTAGGGGCATGTTCGAGGACTTCCACGCCACCGACCGCTGGAGCGGCGAAGATCTGCACTGCCGCTGGAAGGGCACTATTGTGGCCGTCGCCACTCGCCACGCCGACGCCGTCGATGTGCGCTTCGACGTCAATGGACGCCCCCTGTGGGTCGCGCTGCCCCTGGAGGCCTGGAGCCAGCAGAAGCAGCGCTCGGGCAAGGTGATCACCGACCAGCTCACCGCCCAGATCGCCGGCCGCTTCCTCAAGCAGTCGATTGAAGAGGGTTACGACTCCCGCCGCGAGATCTGCACCATGACCGTCTCCGAAGTGCTCTCGCACCTGGACGCCGTGGTCGCCGAAGCCAAGGCCCAGGGCGAGATGCCCACCCTGCCCGTGCTCGCGTAAAAGGTGCTCGCATAAAACGGCTCGCGCCTGAAAACCTTCAGGCTGCCTCTGGAAACAGTTTTCCACCTCAGAGAAGAGCCTTTCTGCATCTGGAAACAGTGGTTGCCTGCCTCTTGGAACGGCTTTCCTGCGCCTAAAGAAACAAAATTGCAAGTTCAACAAAACACGACGTCGTCATGGAATTCTACGGACTCCCACCCATCGGACAAAAACAAAGACGTCCGATGGATGGGGCACAGTTTCATTCCCCGTGGATCGGCAACGCCGGTGGGGGACTGAAAACTTCTCGACTGCCTCTGGAAATGGCTGCAAATGACGCTGAAAAGCCGTTATTTTCAGTTTCTTCCGCCTTCACGAGAAAATTTCTTCCCCAGCGCTCTCCGCGAATGGCAAAATGGAACATTAGCCTTTTTTGACCTTTTTTCATGCTCGGAAGGAGTTCTGTCGATGGCAAGTCTCTCTGGAGTGGAGTCGCTCTCGGTGCTCGGGGCCGGGGCGCGGGTGCATGCAAACCTTTCGGTCGCGCGGCTGGTGGAAACCGCCCTGCTGCGCGGCGAAGCCCGTCTGGCGGCCAATGGCGCCCTGGTGGCCGTCACCGGCGCACGCACCGGCCGCAGCCCCAAGGACAGGTTTACCGTTGACGACGCGGTCACACATTCCCTGGTGGACTGGGGCAAGGTCAACAAGGCCATTGCGCCGGAGCGCTTCGAGGCGCTGCTGGAGCGGGTCACCGAGCATCTCAGCGAGCGCGACCTTTTTGTGCAGGACCTCTACTGCGGCGCCGATCCCACCTACCGGCTACCCATTCGCGTCATCACCGAGTTTGCCTGGCAGTCCCTGTTCGTCCATCAGCTCTTCGTCCGGCCGGAGGCCGCCGAACTGGCCACGCACGCGCCCGAGTTCACCGTCCTTGTCGCGCCCGAGTTCGAGGCCGTGCCGGAGCGCGACGGCACCCACTCGAGCGCCTTCATCCTGGTCGATTTCACCCGCAAGATCATCCTCATCGGCGGCACAAAGTACGCCGGCGAGATAAAGAAATCCGTCTTCAGCGCGATGAACTTCCTGGTGCCGAAGCGCGATGTGCTGCCTATGCACTGCTCGGCCAACGTGGGCGCCGACGGCCAGACGGCGCTGTTTTTCGGCCTCTCGGGAACCGGCAAGACCACCCTCTCGGCCGACCCCGCGCGGCGGCTGATCGGCGACGACGAGCACGGCTGGAGCCCCAGCGGCATCTTCAACTTCGAGGGCGGCTGCTACGCCAAGTGCATCAACCTGAGCGAGGAGCGCGAGCCGCAGATCTACCGGGCGATCCGCTTCGGCTCGGTGCTGGAAAATGTGATTCTCGACCCCCATAGCCACGAGCCCGACTTCGACGGCGTCCATCTGACCGAGAACACCCGCGCCGCCTACCCGGTCGATTTCATCGACAACGCGGTGATCCCCGGCGTCGGCTCCCATCCGCGCAACGTGATGTTCCTGGCCGCCGACGCCTTTGGCGTTCTGCCGCCGATCGCGCGGCTCACCCCCGAGCAGGCCATGTACCACTTCCTCTCCGGCTACACGGCCAAGCTGGCCGGCACCGAGGCCGGTATGGGCTCGGACCCGGTGCCGGAGTTTTCCGCCTGCTTCGGCGCGCCCTTCCTGCCGCTGGCCCCCAAGGTCTACGCCGAGATGCTCGGCGAGCGGCTCCGGCAGCACCAATCCTCCTGCTGGCTGGTCAATACCGGCTGGTCGGGCGGAAAATTCGGCGTGGGCAAGCGCATGAGCCTGAAAATCACCCGCGCCCTGGTCAACGCCGCCCTCGACGGCCGCCTGAACAAGGTGGAATTCGTCACCGAGCCAGCCTTCGGGCTGAGCATTCCGGTCAGTTGCCCCGATGTTCCGGCGGAGATTCTCAATCCGCGCAACGCTTGGGCTGACAAAGAGGCTTACGACCGCACGGCCGCCGATCTGGCCGCCCGCTTCGAGGCCAACTTCCAGAAGTTCGACGCCTCGGAGGCCATCCACGCCGCCGGGCCCAAGGCCAAGTAGACGCAGGCGCAACAAAAGAAAAGGGCTTCGATCAGGCGGTTGGCTGGTCGAAGCCTTTTTTTGTGGCGCAAGCAGCATTCAAACCGGCG
>Ga0326727_10021575_pt1 | contig 12591 bp, 6 predicted proteins | sample MB2enrmetagenome_FD_207643 | JGI IMG/M metagenome (GOLD analysis project Ga0326727, IMG submission 207643) | Lab enriched peat soil microbial communities from McLean, Ithaca, NY, United States - MB29MY | ecosystem: Environmental > Terrestrial > Soil > Wetlands > Peat | place: USA: New York...
CGCCGAACGTGCCGAGGTCGTCGGTAGCGGGATTGATGGGGCCGCTGCCACTGTGCGAGAAGGCGTGCTGGGAACCGGCGCTGTTATACGCATATCCCACGACCTGCCCGCTGTTGTTGATACCCCAGGCTTGGCTGTACAGTCCCCCGAGTGTGCCGAGGTCGGTCACAGTGTATTGAACTTGGCCCGAAGCATCTCCCACAACAACCGACGACAGAAACGGGATAGACAGAAGCAGAAAACCCTTTCTCATCCCCCACCTCCCCGCAATTTGCAAAACCACAACGGCGCAGAGCAATCCCCTCGCTGGCATTCAGGGAACCGGCCAACAGCAGCCGAGCCACCACAAGAACGCACCACGACCTCTCCTGACACGCATCAGACGACGGTTATCGCAGTGCTTCTATCGCAGTGCCTCGCTGCCTCCGGCCCTTCTCGGCCACCAGGACAACGAGAGGTTTCTGGCACTCAGTATGATTGCCCCACGGCTGGCGTCAAGAGTCCCGCCGCTCGGAAAAACGGTTCCCTCCCGCCCCGCCATAACTCTGGCGGGGGAGTTTTAGGGACGTCTTGAGGCACAAGAGAGGGGTTTCGGCGCCGCAGGCGGCCGCCACCTTCGCTGTTCGCCTCGGCTCGGTCTTCTCTCGTGCTCACGCCTTCTCACCCGCCACGTCGCTGCCTGCCACCTGGGGAGTCCAAACCGCCCGGGGCCACCCGGTCCGTTCCTGCCCCGCGCCTAGTACTACAGCGCCCCTTTTGCAAAATCCCCGGGGAATGTGACTGCTGGCACGCCGGTGGTAGCAGCGCCATTCCCGGGAGTTGTTCGAGGTCTTGGGAGAAGGGGCGCTGTAGTACTAGCCGATCTCCGGTAGCTCGTAGCCTTTGCGGCGCGGGCGCGAGAGGAGCTTGTTGGCCTCGTCCGAATTGGTGAAGCGCTCGGCGGCCGGGTCCCAGCGCAAGGGCTGGCCGACGCGGCCCACGTCGCGGACGACGTTCACCAGGTAGCAGAGCGTAGTCGCCCGCTGGCCGATCTCGATGTCCGCGTTGCAGGGCTTGCGGCTCTTGATGCACTCGATCCAGTTCTCGATGTGATAGGCGGTCTCGGCGCGGCGGTTGGGACCGGGGTTGTCCTTGGCCCGCACGAGGTCCTTGGGATTGCTGGCCAGCTTGTTGCGGTTGATCTCGATCTTGGCCTTGTCGCCGACGAAGATTGCGCCCAGGCCCGGGCCGTGGTCGCCGTCCAGGTGCAGCTTCAGCTCGGTGCCGGAGGCGAACTTCATGCTCACCTTGGCCCGCGGGCCGACTACCGGTCTGGCCAGGCCCCAGTAGTCGGTGCCCGTGTCGATGTCGCCGGTCTCGCCCGCGGGGACGCCGCCCACCGTCTTGCCGGCGAACTTGCCGGTGGGGCGGACGGCGACCGGCTCCTCCAGCAGGATTTCCGTCGGGCCAGTATCGTCGGTGCCCAGCGCGCGGTTGATCTGGTCGTAGGAGTGGGCGCCCCAGCCGGTCACGCCGAAGCACAGCCCGCCGCCGTCGTAGTCCCACCAGCGGCCCCAGCCGTGGTGCAGCGCGCCGTCGTAGGGCCGCAGCTCGGCCTGGTTCGTCCACAGGTCCCACCAGGGCTCGACCGGGCCGCGGACGTCCTTCGACGAGGTCTTCGTCCAGCGCTCGGGGCCGACGAAGTCCGGCGCGATGACCGTCAGGACCTTGCCGATCGCCCCGTTCTTCACCAGGTCGCTGGCCCAGTTGTCGATGGGCATCGAGCGCTGCTGCGTGCCGACTTGGGTCACGCGCTTGAGTTTCCGCGCGGCGCGGACCATCTCGCGGCCCTCGGCAATCGACAGGCACATCGGCTTCTCGATGTACACGTCCATGCCGGCCTGCATGGCCAGCACGGCGATCCAGGCGCGGGCGTGGGTGGTGGTCTCGATCATCACCGCGTCGAGCTTCTCTTTGGCGATCATCTGGCGGAAGTCGGCGTAGGCGGGCCAGGGGGCGGCGGGGGAGTGGGCCTTGGCGAAATTCTTGGCCTTCTGCAACTGGCAGTCGCAGGCGGCCACCACCTGGAAGCCCTTGACGCCGGCGGCTTCCCCGATGACCCCGGCCCGGCCGCCGCAGCCGATCACGCCCACCCGCACGGTTTCGCTCGGCGGGGCGGCCGCCTCGAGCCCCAAGATTCGAGCGGGCACCAGGGCCGGCAGCGACAGGGCCGCCGCGGTCTGCAACATTTCACGCCGCGTCCAACGAGATCGAGACATCGGAAGCTCTCCATGGTGGATGGACCACGTTGCCCGGCGAGGTGCCAAGCATCCGGCCGTTATTGTCCCGCGCGGCAGGGGCGAGCGTCAAGTCTGTGTCCATAAGTACGGTAGCACACATGACTTGCGAGCCATGCGTGGCCTAAGATCAGTCGATTGACTCTAGCCGACAAACTGCTCTATCCTCGGGTAGAATATCGTCATCCAAGCGCACATCGCCGGGCGCGTAAGCTCGATCCCTCAACATAGAGCGGTGCCATGAAGACTTATAACGTCGGCATTCTCGGCTTCGGCATGATCGGCAAGGTCCATGCCTACGGGCATCTGAACCTGCCGCTGTTCTACGATCCGCCGCCGCTGGCCACCCGGATCACGCACGTGGTCACCAGCCGGCCCGAGACGGCCGAAAAGGCCCGGCAGGCGGTGGGCGCCGCGGTGGCCGCCACCGACTTCCGCGCGGTGACCGAGGACCCGTCGGTCGACATCGTCCACGTCTGCACGCCCAACCACCTGCACTGCGAGGCGGTGCTCTCGGCGATGCGCCACCAGAAGCACATCTATTGCGACAAGCCGCTGACCGGCTCGCTGGACCAGGCCCGGCGGATCGAAGCCGCGCTGGCCGACTACCGCGGCACGGCGCAGATGACCTTCCAGTACCGTTTCTACCCGGCGGTGCTGCGGGCCCGGCAACTGGTCGCAGCGGGGGCGGTGGGCGAGGTCCTGGGGTTCCGCGCCGCCTATCTCCACGGCGGCAGCGCGGATCCGCGGGCCCCCGCGCGGTGGAAGCTCAGCCGGGCCGCCGGCGGCGGAGTGATTGCCGACTTGGCCAGCCACCTGTTCGACCTGGTCGAGCACCTTGCGGGCCCGATCCGCGCCGTGTTGGCCGAGACCCACATCGCCTATCCCCGGCGGCCCTCGGCCGACAACCCGGCCCGGGAAGTGGCGGCGGATGCCGAGGACTGCGTGGTCCTGCTGGCGCGGCTGGCCTGCGGCGCCGCCGGCACCATCGAGGCCACCAAGCTGGCCACGGGCAGCGAGGACGAGCTGCGGCTGGAGATTCACGGAACTCGCGGGGCGCTGCGGTTTTGCGGCATGGACCCGCATCACCTGGAGTTTCACGACGCCGCGGCCCCGGACCGCCCCTGCGGCGGCGTGCGCGGCTGGACGCGGATCGACTGCGGGCAGCGCTACCCGCCGCCCGCCACGGGCTTTCCCAGCTTCAAGGCGCCGATCGGCTGGCTCCGCAGCCATGTGGCCTGCCTGGCCGATTTTCTGACGGCGATCGCCCAGGGCCGGCCCGCCGCACCCGATCTGAAGCAGGGCCTCCGCGTCGAGCAATTGATGGACGCCGCTTGCCGCTCCGCCGCCGGGCGGCGCTGGATCGAGGTCTGACGTGGGAGCGAGCATAACGAGATCGAAGCCTGATCGCGCCTTCCCGGCATGCGCGTTTGCCGGCTCGGATGCCCCTGAACCTGTTCACACTTCCCAGGCAAGAGTCATCGGTTTCCTGCCGTGCGACCGCTGAAGTGTTCCTCGATCTCCTCGAGGGTTTTGCCCTTCGTCTCCGGCAGGAAGAAGGCGGCGGTGATGAAGTAGATGACCGTGGCGCCGGCAAAGGCGAAGAACATGGCGGCGTAGCCGTACTTGCCGACGGTCGGCAGGAAAACGGCCGCGATCGACGTGGAAACCACCTGGTTCAGCACCAGCGCGATGCTCATCCCGTTGGAGCGGATACGGGTGGGCATCAGCTCGGAAAGCGCCAGCCACACGCACACGCCGGGGCCGACCGCAAAAGAGGCCATGAAGCAGAAGATGAACGCCGCCGTAATCCAACCGCTCGCGGGGCTGGGCACGGGGGCGACCAGCGCGTTGAGGATCCGCAGCGGGGCCGTCTGCGCCGCGGCCAGGTTGGCCAGCGGATTCTTGAAGAACGCCTCCAGGCTGCTCGCCGGCACGCCGCTCGCGCGATGGATCTCGATGGGCTTCGCGGTCTCGTCGTCCGACCGCACCACTCGCGTGGCCGACACGAAATCGCCGAACGCGTAGGTGATCACCAGCGCTGTCGGCCGGCCGCGCAGCGCACTGCCCTCGGCCCCGGCGAGCATGCGGTCGGCCTGCGCCTGATCGAAAGTCAGCGTGAGGTCCTCGCTGTTGGCAACCATCGCCTGGACGGCCGCGTTGCACTCCACCCGGAACCTCTCGGTCCGCAAGAACATCAGGGCCGTGCCCACCAGGGCGACGATGATCCCCGCGCTTCCCAGCGAAAGCAGGAATTTTCGGCCCTTGCGGTCCACCAGCATGACGCCGATCGCGGTGGCCAGGACGTTCACCGACGTCATCAGAACGTAGCCCGTATGGGCCTGAACGTCGGACAGGCCGGCCTGGATGAGGATCGTGGCGTTGTAGGCGATGATCGAGTTGACGCCGGTCGCCTGGGTGCAGGCGAGAATGACGCAGGCCAGCAAGAAGGGAATGACGTACTTGCGGCGCAGCAACGACTCGCGGATCCTTTGGCCGGCGGCGCCGGAGCTGGCGCGCTCGGCGGCGGCCGTTTGTTCCATCTCCGCCAGCTCAAGCTCGGCCTGCTCTTGGGTACGGGTCCGCAGCAAGGCGGCCCGGGCGGCGCCTTTCCGGCCGCGGCGGAAGAGCCAGCGCGGCGACTCGGGAATGACGAGGCTGCCCAACACAAACAGCAGGCCGGGCGGCAAAGAGACCCAAAAGATGCTCCGCCAGGCCACGCCCTTGGCGGCGAAAAGCTGCTCGGCGTCGCCCAGGGCCTTCACCCGGTCCACCCACATGCTGAACCACATCGCGATCAGGGCGGCCGCGCAGATACCCAGCGTCAGCAGCCATTGGAAGACGCCGGTGCCCTTGCCCCGGCTGGACGCGCTCAGACATTCGGCCAGATACAGCGGCACCGCCACGCCCACCAGCCCGGCGCTGATTCCTTGCAGCATGCGGCCAAGGACCAGTTGACTATTGCCGTCGGCCAGAGCGATGGTGGGGATGCTGACGACAAACAACAGGCCGCTCAGGATCATCAGCAGCTTGCGGCCCAAGAGATCGGCCAGCAGGCCGGCAAAAATGGTCGAAATCACGCTGCCCAGGAGCACGGCCGCCACGATCACCGAAAGCTGATTGGCGGTAAGCCCCAGGGTCGCTTCCATGTAGGGCAGCGCGCCGGCGATGATGCCCACGTCGATCCCGTACAACAGGCCGCCCAGCCCCGCGATCAACAGCAGGAAACGGACCGACCACTGCTTACTCGATTCCAGCGCGGCAGATGCCATGGACATCCTCGTTCGTTTGTGCGACGCCGGCAATAGGCCGGGGCGGCCCGCCGGCAAGAGCCCCCATTATTGCCAAGAAGGTGGAATGGCACAAGCCGGTGAGGAGGCGCAGCGGACGGTGTGCAGCCGGGCCTCAGCGGCCTTAGGCCTTGGGCCTTTGGCCTTTGGTATTGTGCCGGGGGCTGAGGGCTAAGACCGAAGACGTAAGACCCAAGGCGCAAGACCTAAGACCTATTCCAGCAACCCCAAATACCCCAGCAGCGGCAGCCGCACTTCGTGCGAAGCCAGGGCCTTCTTGATCGCCCGGTTCGCCTGCTCGCGGAGCTTCTCGTCGTTCCGCTGCAACTCGTGATTCACGAAGCGCTCGATCTGGCGGCGGGCCATCTCCAAGAGGTCGTTGGACAACTTCAAGTGTACGAGCGAAACCCGGAAATCGAGGAGCCGAGGCGAGCCCACCGTCACGTCCTTGCCCGCACGCTCCAGGGGAACTTCGGCCACGGCGGCCAGCCACACCGTCGTATGATAGCCGGTGGAGGCGCTGGCGGCATCGGGCACTCGGTATTGCACGTGGCCCTGCACCGGCAGGCTGGCCTGGACGGCAAACAGCATCAGGCCCGATCCGCCCTTGCAGCAGCTCGTCAAGAGCGGCATGTCCAGCAGGCGAATGTCGGCCTCTCCGTCGAGCTTCGCCTGGAGGCGATACTCCTCGGTCAGCCCGAGCACCTGGTGCCGCTTCGTCCGCGTCAGGTCTTTGAGGGTGGGGTCGGGCAGGTCGATGAACTTCTCCACTTTGTGCTTCCGCGTCTTGTCGTATTCCTTGCCGGTCAGCTCTTTGGCGGCCAGCCCGCGGACTAAGGCCGGCAATCCGGTTTGCAGGATCGCGGGCAGTTCGCGGATGCGGTAGATCTCCACGGCTGAGAGCGGCGCCGGCCCGGCCGGCGCGCGACCGCCGGTTGCGGCTGTCTGCTGCGGCCCAGCGGCGGCCGGGGGAAACGCCAACAGCTCGCCGGACACCCGCGCGCGGAGTGCGGAGCGGCCCGCGACCGGCACCAGCTCGAAGGTCTCGCGCGGCCCCGGTTTTGCCGCCGTATCCAGGCGCGGCGTGCGATCGTCCTGGGCATCGACCGCCAGCCAACCGCCCTCCGGTGCTTTCACGGCGACGCGCCCTTCCGCAAGGGAAACCATCTCGAAGGTCTCCCGCGCGGCGGGCACAAACGATTCCGCTTGTAGCCTGCCATGCTCGGCTGCGTGGAGCAGCCGTCCCCCCGGCACGCGCAGCACAATCTTCTCGCCCGCTGCGGCCGGCAGCGCGGCCAGCAGCACAACCGCCCATGTCAGGAAGACAGTCTTACGCAACATGGCTGTATGCTACCCGCTGACGGGGCTGCGACTCAAGCTCGAATTGGTGCTGGGATTGGGGATATAGGGATTGGGGATTAGGGATTGGCAATCAGGATTGCGGAAGGGGGAGGAAGGCGGAGGGCGGAAGGCGGTGTGAAGCCGCAAGCGGCTTTCATCCTTCGTCCTTTATCCTTCCGCCAATCCCCAATCCCTAATCCCCAATCCCTGCTTCCATCTGGGATTCCGCTGACTGATTCGCTACTATGGAGCAGTGGCCACCCTGGGGCGGGTTCCCGTTCCCCGAGAGACGGTACGGTTCTGGAGTAATGTCCATGATCCACTTCTCCTGCCTTCATTGTGGGCTGAAGCTCAAGGTCAGGCCCGAGTTGGCGGGCCGCTTCGCCCGTTGTCCGACCTGCAAGCAGCCGCTGGTGGTGCCCACCCCCGACGCGGCCCCGGCGCAGGTCCCCCGGGGACAGATTGAGGGCACGTCCAGCAGCCTGGGCCGTGCGGGCGTCAATGCCGGCGTCACCCTGGAGCTGTCCGCTCACCGCCGCGGCCAACAGTCGATCGACGAATTGCTGGCCGCACAGGGCGAGATCCGCCAGCGCTATGTGGTCGGCGGCGAGATCGCCCGGGGCGGCATGGGGGCCGTGCTGCGAGCGGTGGATTGCGACATCCGCCGCGAGGTGGCCGTCAAATACCTGTTGGACCAGACCGAGCCGGCCAAGAAGCTCCGCTTCATCGAGGAGGCGCAGATCACCGGCCAACTGGAGCATCCCAACATCGTGCCGGTCCACGAGCTGGGCTTCGACGCCAAACAGCGGCTGTTTTTTTCGATGAAGATGGTCCGCGGCCGCAGCCTGGGCCAGATCCTCGACGCGCTGCGTGCCGACTCCCCTCTCCCTCCGGGAGAGGGGCCGGGGGTGAGGGCAAATTGTCCCCCTCTCCCTCCGGGAGAGGGCGGGGTGAGGGGCGCTAGGCACGAGGTGGCCGAAAAGGAATACCCGCTCTCCCGGCTCTTGAACATCTTCGTCAGCGTCGCCAACGCCATCGCCTACGCGCACAGCCGGGGGGTGGTGCATCGCGACCTGAAACCGGCCAATATCATGGTGGGCGACTTCGGCGAGGTCTACGTGATGGACTGGGGCCTGGCCAAGGTGCTCAAGGACGGCAAGACGAGCGGCCAGGTGGCTCCGCCGCCGGCCGCCGCTGCTGCGCCCGGCGGCAGCGGCCTGCAATCGCCCTCGGGCCGGGTGGCTACCAGCCGCGCGGCGGACGCCGACCTGACGGTGGACGGCGAGGTGCTGGGCACGCCCGCCTACATGCCGCCCGAGCAGGCGACCGGTAACATTCAGGCCATCGACCAGCGGAGCGACATCTATTCGCTGGGGGCGATCCTGTGCGCGATGCTGGCCTTGCGGCCGCCGGTGAGTACGCAGGGCGCCTACGTGGCGGTGCTGCTGCGGGTGGCCGAAGGCCAGGTCCGGCCGCCGGAAGAGGGCAATGCCCGGCGTGTCCGTGCCGGCCAGATCCCCCGCGAGCTGTCGGCGGTGGCCATGAAGGCCCTGGCCAAGCGGCCGGAGGATCGTTATCAGACCGTCGAGGCCCTGCGGCGGGACATCGAGCGATTCCAGGAAGGCCGCTCCGTGAGCGCAAAGGAGGACACGAAGTGGGAGCAACTCAAAAAGCTGGTCAAACGGAACAAGGGCTTGAGCATCGGCGTCGCGGTAGCCCTGGCGGTGTTGGTTTGCAGCCTGGGTGTGGTCTTCAAGGCAATGTGGGACAAGCAGCAAGCAATGTGGGACAAAGAGGAACGGACGCGGCACGCGGTGCCGGCCTTCGTGGCGGCCGCCCGGCTGGCCGTAGACCAGTACCACTTCGACGAGGCCCTTTCCGACGTGAGCCTGGCCTTGGACTACGACCCGGACTATGCCGCCGCCCGGCTGCTCAGAGGGCAGTTGTTGATCCTCAATAAGGATTATGCGGGGGCCCGGCGGGAGTTGGAGAACTACCTGGCCAGGAAACCGCAGGACGAGGCGGGGGCCAGTCTGGCGGAGCTTTGGGAGAGGAAATCGCAGGACAAGGCCGCAGCAAGCCTGCTGGAGCTGTGCCAGCGGAAGAATCCGGACGACCCGGCCACCATGTTGGCCTTCGCGCAGTTGCTCCAGCAACAGAAGCAGTTGGCGTTGGCCAATGGGTTGCTGGTGCGCTACGGCGGCAACGCGGCTGAGGCCCGGCAAGCCATGCTGGCGGTGCTGGCGAAGCGCATCAAGGCGGCCTGGCCGGCGTGGCAACCCGACCCGGCTAGAGAGCATTCCCTGACCATGGACGACACCGGTCTGCTAACGCTGAGTTTGCTCTGTTGCACAGAGGTGACCGACTTGAAACCTCTCGAAGGCATGCCGATCAAATCACTCAACCTGGGGGGTTGCCCTGTCCAGGACCTGTCGCCCCTGAGGGGCATGCCGCTGACGACCCTCTTGCTTGGCCAGAGCGGTGTCAAGGACCTTTCGCCGCTTGCGGGCATGCGGCTGACGCGCCTCGACCTTGGTCTGACCCCTGTCCAGGACATCTCGCCCCTGAGGGGCATGCCGTTGACGAGCCTTACTCTTGGCAATACCCGCGTCCAAGACCTGTCGCCGCTTGCGGGCATGCAACTATCGGAGATCACGTTGCCGCCCCAAGTCACCAAGGGGATGGACGTGCTCCGAGGGATCAAGACCCTGACGAAGATCTGGGAGCTGCCGGCCGACGAGTTCTGGCGAAAGTACGACGCCGCGGAGGCCAAGAAGTAGACCGATAGGGTCAATCGAGGTTGCAAAGCGACGGTGGGTCTCGCAAGCCGCTGGAAGCTGATTCACGCTTTGCCTGGACAGCCGCGACCGCAGGCCCGCCACGACCTGCGGCTTGCTCGACCCACCCTACCTCTTCTACTTCGGCACGACGCGGATTTCGTGGATGGCGGGCGGCTTGCCGCCGGGCTCCTCGCGGCGGATGCGGAGCACAATCACGTCGTCGGCGAAAACGGCCGTCTTCAACCAGCGGTCGAAGACGAGAAACTGCAACTTGGGCGACATGTTCAGCTCGACCCCCTTGATCGAGACGAGCTCGTCGCCCTTCTTCAAACCGGCCTTCTCGGCGGGCGACTTGGGCTCGACCTCGCCGATCCGCACGTAGCCTACGTCCTTGTCGGGCTGGGCGAGCTTGATGCCGATGGAGCCGCTGCGGAGCTTGACCAGCTTGACCCGCAGCGGCGTCTCGTGGCCGCCGCGCTCGACGTCGATGTTGACTTCGTGTCCCTCGGGATAGATTCCCAGCAGGCCGGCCAGTTGCACGAGGCTGAGGATCGGCGTGCCCTCGAAGCGGACGATGCGGTCGCCGTCGTGGAAGCCGGATTGGGCGGCGTGCGAGCCCTCGCCCACCGCCTTGACCACCACCTGCTGGGACTTTTCGGCCTTCTCCACGTCGAACAGCAGGCCGGGCAGTTGGCCGTGGGCCACCTCGCCCCCCTTGGCCTCCTTCAGCCGCGGGAGCCAGATGCCGATCTGCCGGGAGCTGATGGCGTAGCCCATGCCCGTGTTGGAGCGCAGCCCCCAGCGCGAGGCGATCTGCCCGTTGATGCCCACCAGCTCGCCGGCGGCGTTCAAGAGCGGGCCGCCGGAGTTGCCGGGGTTCAGCGGGGCGTCGGTCACCACGGCGTCGGTGTAGGTGCCGTTGACCTGGTTCCGCCCGGAGATGATCCCGAAGGTGAAGGTGGGGGCCTGGTCGACCAGTCCCACGGCCAGCGGGTTGCCGATGGCCAGGGCGTCTTCGCCGGGCCGCAGGGCCTGCGAGTCGCCGATCTTCAGGCAGGGCACGGTCTCGCCCTTGGCCAGCCCGAGCTGCAGCAAGGCCAGGTCGCCGCGGGTGTCGCGTCCGACCAGGTTGGCCTGGTAATGGCGTCCGGCGCCCGTGCGGACGTCGAACTGCTTGGTGTGGCCGACGACGTGGTTGTTGGTCAGCATCAGGCCGTCGGGCGAGATGATCGCGCCGCTGCCGCCGCCGATGAAGACGAAGGCCGGCTTGACCCGCTCGCAGAGGGCGGGCAGGTCGAGTTCCGCGGCGACCATGCTGCGCATGGTGCCCGCCTGCGCCGCCGGCCAGGCCAGCAGCAGGCAGGGCAGGACCAGGCGCAACCGCAAGCGTGCGGACTGAGTTTGCTCTCGATTCATTGAACTCTCTCCCCCAACTGTGCCTTCCACTCCAATCCCCAATCCCTAATCCCCAATCCCTTATTTCTCTCCCGCCAGGATGACTTCGACCGTCTTCTCGTCCGACTGGGACATGGTGCCCTCGAACTTCTCGTCCGGCTTCAGTCCGTCCATGAGCTTTTGCAGGTCGGCCAGGTCTTGCACTTTCTGTCCCTTGATCGTCAGGTGGCGGACGATATTCTTGCGGTGGACTTTCAGCGCGATCTTGTCGCCGGGGTGGTGCTGGGCCACGAGATCGGCGAGCTGTTTCCAGGAGTCCAGCGGGCGGTTGTCGAAGCTGAGGATGCGGTCGCCGGGGCGCAGGCCGGCCTTTTCGGCGGGCGAGCCGGGCTGCACGAGGCCGAGGACCACCTGGTCGCCGAGGGCCTGGCGGGGATCGACGGCGGCCCCCAACAGGGCGCCGGCGACGTGCTGGACGCCCTTGCTCGCCTTGAGCCCCTCCAGCGCGGCCGCGAGCTTGTCGCTGCGGCCGGCCATGGCGACCCCGGAGTTGGGGGCGGCCAGCCAGGCGTGCAGCTCGTTGCCCGAGAGCAGGCGGCCCAGCACGGGCCGCGGGCTGATCGGAGCGCCGGCGATGCCCAGCCACTGGCCGCTTTCGGAGATGATCGGCCCGCCGGAGTTGCCGTAGTTCACGGCCGCGTCGATTTGGAAGTGCTGCCCGCGGTTGCGGCTGGCCGCGCTGACGATGCCTGGGTTGAGCGTGTACGGCGGCGTCCCGCCGCCCAGGTAGCCCAGCACGCCGACGCGCATGCCGAGGCGGGGCTCGGCCTTCTTCTGCGGATCGAGGAACTTGGGCGTCTTGGCTTCGATCTTCAGCAAGGCCACGCCCAGCGGCTGGTGCTTGGCCAGCAGCTTGGCCTCGTGCCGGCTGCCGTCCGGCAGAACGGCCCACATCCGCACGATGGGATTCTTGTCCTCGACCAGGTCTTGCGCAGCGTTGCGGACCACGTCGACCAGGTTGCCGGCCAGCTCGATCTTCCGCGGCGTGCCGGTCTTCTTATCCTTGAAAATCGTGTCCTCCTCGACGTTGAACTCGCTGGTCAAGAGGTGGCCGTCGGGGGAGACGGCCACGGCGGTCAACGGGGCGGCAGGCCGGCGGAGCATCTGGTTGGCCTCGAAGATCCGCGAGGCCGTCAGGAAGGTGTTGTGGATCGTGGATTGCTCGACCAGGGGCTTCTTGCCCCAGTCGCTGATCTTGTCGCGATACTGCGGCCAAGGGACGCGGCGCACCGTCTCGGGCGGAAACTTCCGCTCGATCACCAGTCCCACCAGGCAGGCCGACAACTCGGCGGCCTGCTGCGCCAGGGCGGTAAAGCGGCCCGGAACGGGCTGGGCCGGTGGCGCGTCGCGCAGCTTCACCTCGCCCGAACGGAGCTTCTGGAGCTGGGCCAGGAGTTCGGGCATCGGCACGCCCAGCCCTTGCCAGCGGAGCGGCGAGATATTCAGACT
>Ga0326727_10021576_pt1 | contig 12591 bp, 7 predicted proteins | sample MB2enrmetagenome_FD_207643 | JGI IMG/M metagenome (GOLD analysis project Ga0326727, IMG submission 207643) | Lab enriched peat soil microbial communities from McLean, Ithaca, NY, United States - MB29MY | ecosystem: Environmental > Terrestrial > Soil > Wetlands > Peat | place: USA: New York...
TTGGCCGCTCCGAGGAACTCTACCGCCGCGCTACCGAGGCCGACCCTGCCTATGTGCTGGCTTTCTTCGACCTTGGCAACGTGCTCGACGAGCTCGAAAGGCTGGACGATGCAATCGCCGCATACACCCGGGCCGTGGAGCTTGCGCCGCGCTACGCAGACGCCCACTACAATCTGGCCCTTGCCTTCGAGCGAAAAGGGCAGTGCCGCCCGGCCCTTCGCCACTGGCAGGCCTATATCAGACTGGATAACTGCGGCCCATGGGCCGATCATGCTCGGGGCCAGATTCGCAAGCTCCTCAACCGCGAAAAGCTCTCCATCGCCTGGCGCGCACGCTCCTTTATCCCTCCCCGCAAGGGTACGGCCGCGCTGGAACTGGTGTGAGGACTGGGGCGGGTCACGCTTGAGGCAGACGAGGAACCCAGTCGCTCAGGGCCTAAAGGCCCGGATTCTCTTTTGCCCTTTCAAAGCTGTTGACTGCTGTTCAATAAGAGCTTTCTCCTACGTTTGATTTCCCTTATGCGATTGCCCTGGGCGCAGTCCCAGAGACACTACCGCTTACCGCCCGCTTTGATAAACTCCGAAGCCGGAGGCATTTTCCGCTTTGGCCCATGCAACCCCCGCCCCACTCACGCAACTCTCCGAAGAGGAGGGCCTTTTTTACTCGACCGTGCAGCAGTATGCCGAAGAGACCATCGGCCCGCAGGTTCGCGCCATGGACGAGGCACAGCAGTTTGCTGGCGGTCTGGTCGAGAGCATCTTCGGTCTCGGGCTGATGGGGATCGAAATCCCAGAGAGGTCGGGCGGCGCGGGCGGTAGCTTTTTTGACGCGGTGCTGGCCATTGAGGCCATCTCCACGGTGGACCCCGCGGTGGCCGTGCTGGTGGACGTCCACAACACTCTCTGCGTGAACGCCGTGCGCCGCTGGGGAAACCCGGCGCAGCTTCAGGCCTGGCTGCCGCGATTGGCGGCCGGGACGGTAGGCGCATACGCCTTGAGCGAGGCCGGCGCCGGCTCCGATGCTTTTGCCTTGCAGACCCGGGCGGAAAAGGTTGCAGGCGGCTTTCTGCTCAACGGGCGCAAGCTGTGGATCTCGAATGCACGCGAGGCAGGATTGTTCATCGTCTTCGCCACCCTCGATCCGGCGGCCGGTTATCGCGGCATCACGGCCTTCCTGGTGGAGAAAGACACCCCCGGATTCACCCTTGGCCGGAAAGAGGACAAACTCGGCATTCGCGCCAGCAGTACCTGTGAGTTGATCCTTGACGGCTGCCGCATCCCCGAAGAAAACCTGCTGGGCAAGCCGGGTAAGGGCTACAAGATTGCCATTGAGACGCTGAACGAGGGGCGCATCGGCATTGGCGCGCAGATGCTGGGTCTGGCCGAGGGCGCTTGGGGCCATGCTTCCCGCTACGCACGCCAAAGGCGTCAATTCGGCAAGCCCATCGCCGAATTCCAGGCGGTGCAGTTTGCCTTGGCCGAGATGGCCACCGAGATTCAGGCCGCTCGTCTCATGGTCTACAACGCCGCCCGCCTCAAGGACGCCGGCCGGCCCTATGTGCGCGAGGCCGCAATGACCAAGTACTTCGCCTCGCAGGTGGCCGAGCGGGTGGCCAGCCAATGTGTCGAAATCTTCGGCGGCAACGGCTTTGTCCGCGAATACCCGGCGGAAAAGTATTATCGCGACGCCAAGGTGGGCAAGATCTACGAGGGAACGTCGAACATGCAACTGGCGACGATCGCCAAGCAAGTGCTCGGCGGCAAGTAGGAGCGTGCCGGGTTCACGACAGCCTCGCCGCCGCCTTCGCAACCTCTCGAACATGCTCGGGCCGGGTGCGGCAGCATCCGCCCGCCATCTGTGCACCGGCGGCAAACCACTCGACGGCCATCGTGCCAAAACCCGCAGGATCGCTGGAACCGGTCCACGAGCGGGTTGCGGCATCCCATCCTTCGCCGGAGTTGGGATAGACGAGGATGGGCTTGTTGGAGCCTTTGCACAACTCGGCAATCAGCGCCGGGATGTTTGCGGGGGGCACGCAGTTGACGCCGACGGCGGCCGTCTGCGGAAACTCGGCCACGGAGGCGGCACAGTCGGAGAGCAACTCACCGTGGGCAACATGCGCTGTGTCGCGGCAGGTAAAGCTGAACCAGGCAGAAAGTTCAGGCCAGGGGGCAAGGGCCTCACCGATTGCTGTGGCTTCCTCCAGAGAGGGGAGGGTTTCAAACGCCAGCAGATCGGGGGCCTGGGCTGCGGGGAGGTTTGCCAGAACCGCGATGCGCTCGCGGTGGAACTGAACCAAATCCGCAGACGTGCAATCGTAGTTGCCGTGGTATTCGGCGCCGTTGTGCAGGGCTGCGCCGTAAGGCCCAAGCGACGCCGCCACCAGCACCCGCCGGTGCGGGAACCCGGCGGCGGCTTCGCGCGCTAGCTTGACCGAGCGCTCAAGCGCCGCATCCGCCCTCACCGGTGGCAGCCCAAGCTCCGCATAACCCATGCGCGATACCTGATAGCTGACAGTGGCAATGCACTCAGCCCCTGCGTCGATGTAGGCTTTGTGCACCGCGATCACCTTTTCCGGTGCGTCTTCCAGCACGTGCGCCGACCAGAGCGGGCCGTCGATGCGGGCGCCCCGATACTCGAGCTCCGAGGCCAAGCCGCCATCGATGACGCGAATCCCGCTCAGGATCGATGCTCGCCGCTCTGCTTTGTTTTTCATGAGCTAATCTTATCGCCGCGCATTGCGTTTTGGGACGAGCTACTGAGCGGTCCGGCCTTCGGGAAGCTCATCGCCTGGCTCGGGCGCAACATCTGGGACCATATCCATATAATGCTCCAGGCCTATACGCCCGGGTGAATCCATTACCTCTTGCGACCAGAGAAACTTGTCAATCTCTTTGAATGTGAAGGAACCGAGTCCATAAAAACTCTTAAACTTGGTCATGACATCGAGGAATCTCGTGTTGTCCTTGCGAATTTCGGAGCGATTGTTGAGGTCTGAGAAACGACTATGCAACTGTAAGGACCAGATATATCGGTCAACACGCGAGTCATATATGGGGTAGAAATCGGGTTTGTGCCAGTTGCAGTACTTAGTCGCGAAAGAAAAGAATGTGAAGTCTCTCCCATGGAAGGTTACTTTGGCAATTTTGTCGACAATCGTGGGCGAGCCATTGGCGAGCTCTGTGTCGGTTTCATCTCCAATTCGTGAGATGTGGGAGGCCATGGCTTCAACCGCGAGGATTCCTGCTGAATAGAGGCGGTTAAGGGCGATAGCCTTTAAGAGAACGTGGCTCGAATTGGTGTTTAGAGGGAAATGATCAAATAGGTCCCTGAGCGCCTCCTCGACAATCTTGTTCTTTCTATCGAATTCTGCGCACGCGTCCCTTACACGCTCAGGACTTGGAATTGGAAAAAAGCCGCCCATTGCTATGCACCTCTGTTCGCCGGACTATACACTTCGCCGATCCCGCCTGCCCCAACATTTTGAGACCACTTCGGCTTAGAGCTTTTGCGTCCGCTGCACGGCGCGCACGCCACCGACGCGGCGAATGCCCAGGACCATGCGGTTCAGATGCCGCACGTCCTGTGCTTCCACAACAAACTCGACGATGGCCTCGCCGTTCTCGTCCTTGCGGATATCGACGGCCCGAATATTGGTGTTGTCGTCGGAGATCACCGCAGTCAACTCCTTCAACATCCCGGCGCGGTCGTCGCAGGAGATGGTGATCTTGACCGGGTAGCGTTGGGGCCGGCCGGCCGACTGGTCGCCTACCAGGGACCACTCGACGGCAATGCGGCGGTCGCTCTCGTACAGCAGATTCTGCACATTGGGACAACTGCGGGCGTGAACGGCCACGCCCTTGCCGCGGGTCACGTAACCCACAATCTCCTCGCCGCGAATCGGATTGCAACAGCGCGCCCGATAGACAAGCAGGTCGTTCTGGCCCTCCACCTGTAGCGAGTCGGACCCGGTCAGGTGCAGCTTGCGCACAGCATCGGACATCGCGGCCTCGCCACCCGGCCCTGGCTTGGCTTCAGGGACGACCTCGGCATCGCCCTGAGTGGCGAAGCCCGGCGCCAGCTTGTTGAGCACCTGGTGAGCGGAGTGCTTGCCCTGGCCCAGGGTGGCCAACAGGTCGGCGGCTGTGGCCACGCCGTATTCGCCGGCAATGCGGCCCAGGTCCTGGTCGTCGATCTGGCTCATCGGGACCTTGAACCGCCGCGCCTCGCGCTCCAGCAGCTTGCGCCCGATCTCGATTGCGCGTCCGCGCTGGTCTTCGTTGAGCCAGTGCTTGATCTTGTTGCGGGCTCGCGGGCTCTTGACGAAGGTGAGCCAGTCGCGGCTCGGCTTATGATCCTTCTGGGTGACGATCTCGACGATGTCGCCGGTGCGCAGCTTGGTGCGCAAGGGCACCATGCGGCCGTTCACCTTGGCGCCGACGCAGGTGTGGCCTACCTCGGTGTGGATCGTATAGGCAAAGTCCACCGGCGTGGCGTCGGCCGGGACCACCACCACCTTCCCCTTGGGCGTAAAGGTGTAGACCTCGTCCGGGTAGAGGTCCATCTTCAGGCTGGAGAGGAACTCGTTGGGGTCGGTCATCTCCTTCTGCCACTCGACCAGTTGCCGGATCCAGTTAAGCCGTTCCTCGTCGCGAGCCGTGACCGCGGTTCCGCCGGACTTGTACTTCCAGTGCGCCGCGATGCCTTCTTCGGCGATGCGGTGCATCTCCTCGGTGCGGATTTGAACCTCGAACTGATGGCCGCTGGCGCCCATCACCGTCGTGTGCAGCGATTGGTAGCGGTTGGCGCGCGGAATGGCGATGAAGTCCTTGATCCGGCCCGGCACCGGCCGCCACAGAGCGTGAATGAGCCCGAAGACCGCATAGCACGCCGTCACATCCTGGGTGATCACGCGGATGGCCAACAGATCGTAAACCTGATCGAAGGAGACTTTTGACCGCTCAATTTTCTGGAAGATGGAGTAGAGGCGCTTGATCCGCCACTCCACCCGGGCCTCGATTCCGCTTTCGCGAAGCTGCTCCACCAGGGTGTCTTCCACACCGCGGAGAAACTGCTCGCCCTCCGCGCGCCGGGCTTCCACGGCTGCCGCGACCTGCTCGTAGCTGACCGGATCGGTATAGCGGAAGGCAAGATCCTCCAGTTCGCCGCGCACCTTGCCCATGCCCAGCCGATGGGCGAGCGGAGCATAGATCTCCTGAGTCTCACGGGCGATCGCTTCCCGGCGATCGGGCTTGAGATGTTCGAGGGTGCGCATGTTGTGTAGGCGATCGGCCAGTTTGATCAGCACAACCCGCACATCGGAGACCATGGCCAGCAGCATCTTGCGAACGTTTTCAGCTTGGCGATCCTCGCGGTTGGCAAACTGAATCTTGTCGATCTTGGTCACGCCCTCGACGATGTGGGCCACCTGATCGCCAAACTCAGCTTGAATCTCCTCGTTGGTGGCCGGCGTGTCCTCCACCGAGTCGTGCAACAGGCCGGCCGATATGGCCGTCGCGTCCATCTTCAACTCGGCAAGAACCTCGGCCACCTCCAGCGGGTGGACGATGTACGGTTCGCCGGACGCCCGTATCTGCCCCTCGTGATGCTTGACGCAGAACTCCCAGGCCTTGCGTATGAGAGAGATATCCTCGTGGGGACGATTGGCGTGAACCTGTTTGAGGAGAGCTTCAAACCGCTTGTCGATGGCTTGCCGGTCAACCGGTGGGCGATCTACGGGAGGCTGGGCAGCCACGCGCGCGCCAGACTCCGGTTCCGCCAACGAAGCCGGGGTCGCACTGGGATCACCTGCCGGGATGGTCTGCCGGACAGTCGCCATGCTTCATTATAGGCCCCCTGCGTTCACTGCGCTTCAATGCGGCGCCAGCGCCAAAGAGCTTTCCGTCCCAGACGGCGTCTCGGCTCTGGAAGACCTGCAAGAGCAACCGGATGAGGGCCTTGCCTGGATCGAAGACTATCTTTCCGGTTGCTGCCAATCTACACTTCCTAGGGGGCATGATGACCAAGTCCCGCACACCACGGCCCAATCCAAACCAAGAAGCGCCTGAGCCTGCCGTTACCTCAGCTCACTCTGGGCTGAATCGCGCAACCGCGGCCTCTGGGCAACGGTTGAAAGGGGAGAACCCGAAACGGAGCGAGGCTCCGTCGGGCAGAGACTCCGCACCGGTCCCCAGTGTCATCGGGGCCACTGTCAACCGCCGCGCCGCCGACCGGCTGCGTGGCGGCCATCTCTGGGTCTATGCCTCCGATATTGAGTCTCTCGAAGTGCCGGAATCCGCCGCAGGCGGTTCTCCCGCGCTGCTCCCCGTCGCCGACAGCCGCGGCCTCCTGCTGGGCACCGCGCTTTACAGCCCCACTTCGCAAATTGCGCTCCGCCTTGTTTCCCGCCAGGCCATCGATGAGGCTGAGTGGCTGGAGTTGCTGGATGCGCGGCTGCGCACTGCAGTTGCCCGTCGCAAGCCCATGCTCAGCGACCAGACAAACGCCTGCCGGCTCTGCTTCAGCGAAGCCGACGAGCTTCCCGGCCTGGTGGTGGACCTGTACGGCAGCCTGATCATTCTTCAACTCCTCGCGAAGGGACTGGATTCGGCTGCGGTGCGGGAGACTTGCGTGCGCGTGCTGCGCGAAGAACTGGCGCCGGCTGCAATTCTGGAGCGGCCCGACCCTCGCGTGCGCGAGTTGGAGGGATTGGCCGCGGCAAGCTCCGAACCTCTCTTCCTGCGGGATGGTCTGGCCCAGTCCTTCCAAACTCAATTCCGGCTCCATGGTCTGGTGTTCCATTTCGATGCCAATGCCGGACAGAAGACGGGCGCCTTCCTGGATCAGCGAGAAAACTACGCTGCCGCGCGGGAGTGGGCGCGCAAGCTGGGAACCACCGGCCTGGCACTCGACGTTTGCTGCTATCAGGGCGGTTTCGCGCTGCATCTGGCCCAGGTCTGCCGCCAGGTGACGGGCATCGATGCCTCCCGGAGCTCGCTTGAAGTGGCGGAGAGGAATTTCGAGGCCAATCGCACCCTGCTCGCAGCGGAGGTTGACTGGGTTGAGGCAGACGCGTTTGAGATTCTGCGCGACTGGTCCAACTCCGGCCAGACCTTTGACGCAATCGTTCTCGATCCCCCGGCCTTTGCCAAATCCAAGCGAGCCGTCGAGGGCGCTCTTCGAGGGTACAAGGAGTTGAACCTGCGCGCCCTGAAGATGCTGCGACCCGGCGGCCTGCTGGTGACCTGTTCCTGCTCTCACCACGTGGGCTGGGCGGAACTGGAGGCCAGCGTGGCCTCGGCCGCGGCGGACGCCGCGCGGCGCGTACGGCTGCTGGAACGTCGTGGCGCCGCAGCCGATCATCCTGTGGTTCTGAACCTGCCGGAGACGGAATACCTGAAGTGCCTGGTGCTGGAAGTGGGATAGGGCCGGGGTGGAGCGCGCCAGCACGATGCGACGCCGCTGAGCTAGAGCGGCAAAAACCGTCTCAGCGACTTTTTCCAGGAGTGGGGAACTGCGGCAGAGGCATCCTGGCTTCGGGCGGATTGAGCCGAACGCAACTGGGCCAGCGTGTCTTTGACCAGTGCGCGCAGCGACTCCGCTTCGAAGGTGCAGGAACGCAAGTAGGCTGAGACTGTGAGTCCGGCCTCGGCAGCGCGTTTGCGCAATTGGGCGCACTCCTCATGACTCATCCGGATGGTAATGCTTGCGTGCTTCAGGTTCCGATCGGAGGTCCCGAGCCCACTGGGAGTGGCGCCTGATCCGCCTGCGGCGTGCACGATCGGAGCCGGGTGCGGGTTTTCCGCTTGATTCGCCGGGGGCAGGGGAGGTCGAAGTTCCTTGAGAGTCCCGATTGGCGCCGGGTCGACGGCCTCCATTCCCGAGCGATCATCTGCAGGACGGTGGCGCGCGTGTGAGCGCAGGGCGCGCTCGTAGCTGAGCGTGGCAATGTCATCCTCAAGGTCGTCATCGCTCCAGGCAGGCGTGCCCTTCCGCGAGGGCGCGGCAAGGGCAGCCAGCAAACCCGCAAAGCTGGGTGCTGTTTCGGCTGGTGCGGGTTCGGCTGCCTGCTGCATAACCCGGAGCATACCTCGCGGTCATGCGGCCAACGTCAGGAATCACCGGAGCCGGAGTGCGGGTGGGTCCCGCACTGGGAATCTTCATTGTCTGGTCCCAGATTGAAAACGCGCAGAGGGGGGCGCGGGATCTACCGTGGCGTCAGCCGCCAAAGCGGGCCTCTTGCCGGTGTTGAGCAGAGCCTTCCCTCGGCAGCCTGTGGCCCAGTTTCATTCGCTCGATGGTCGGAGAAGCCGGTGGGGATGGAAAGAAACTATAGTGGATGGCGCTGAGGAGCGCGGGCGAGGACGCCCGCACGACAGCCGATCTGGAGATCGGCGCTACCGTTTCATCCATTGCGGGTCGGCAAAGCCGGTGGACGACTGTTAAAAAGCCGTTCTGAGGAGTTTCTTCCAGGCGGCGAGAACAGGACATTGGTTTTACAGCGATCAATGAAGCCCGCGTCGAATCTGCTTGCTTTGTGCCAGGGATAAATCCCTGGCCTACCGCCCGAAAGACATTTTCACCAAGCTGTGAAGTCGTGCCCTTTCAAAAACATATGCGACCACCTGTGTGGCGGACACCACAAAGGGCTGAACGGTGCTACTTGCTCCCGGTTGCGAGTCCCGTTTCCGTCCAAAGGAACACAAGCTGATCGGCGTCGTCTTGGATCTGCTGGTCCAAGGCCACCCCGGCCGAGTGACCGCCGGCCAAGCTGTAGTGCAGCAGGATTGGCCTGCCGCTGGAGGATGCAGACTGCAAGAGCGCGGTCATTTTGCGCGCATGGAGGGGATCGACGCGGGTATCGCTGTCGCCGGTGAAGAACATCACCGCCGGATAGGCAGTGGAGGGCTTCACGTTGTGGTAGGGCGAGTACTTGAAGAGGTAGGAAAACTGCTTTTCGTTCTCCGCCGATCCATATTCCGTCAGCCAGTAGGAGCCCACGAGGAACTTTTGATAGCGCAGCATGTCCAGCAGCGGATAGCCGCACCAAACGGCCGAGAACAGCTCCGGTCGCTGGGTAATGGATGCGCCCATCAGCAGGCCGCCATTGGAACGGCCAGTGATGGCGAAGTGCTGAGCTGAGGTGTACTTGTTGGCGATCAGGTACTCGGCCGCGGCGAACCAGTCGTCGAAGACGTTCTGTTTCTTCTCGAACATGCCCTGCTCGTGCCAGCTTTCGCCGTATTCGCCGCCGCCGCGCAGGCTGGGCAGCGCAAACCAGCCGCCCTGCTGCAGCCACCAGCCGATGCGGGGACTCCAACTGGGCGTCTCGCTGACGTTGAAACCTCCATATCCGGTCATCAACAGGCGTTCAGTACTGTCCTGTTTCAGGCCTTTCCGGCCGGCGATAAACATCGGGACCTGGGTTCCGTCCTTGGACTTGAAAAACACCTGCTTGAGCTCATACTGACTGGAGTCGAACGGGATTTTGGGCTGGAAAAAGATCTCGCGCTTGCCGCTGACCGTATCCAGGCGGTAAATGGTGGGCGGCACAATGAACGACTGGAAGCTGAAGTAGCCGTAACGATCGGTGGTGCGCCCGGAGAGCCCTGAGCCTGAGCCGATTCCCTCGTATTCGATTCTGCCCGCCGGCTTGCCGTCGAGCGTGTACACAGTGGTTTCTGTCTTCACATCCTTGAGGCGGTTCACGTAGATCTTTCCGCCCACAATCGACCAGCCTTCGATGACATCCGGCCCTTGGGGCACGATGGTTGTCCAGGCGTCGGGCAGAATCCCGGGGTCGGCCTTCAGAATCGCACCCTTGGGCGCTTTGTAGTCGGTTTTCACGTACCATGCGCCCTTGGCATAGATGGCGTTGAACCGCGAGTCCAAACCCCAAACCAGAACCTCGAAAGGCGAGCCCGGCTGCTTGAGGTCGCGAAAGACAATGTCCACGCGCCTGGCGGGGACGCCACGATTGATCTCCACCACCAGGTAGCGGCCATCGTCGGTGACTACGCCCCAAAGCAGATCGTTGCCTGCCAGCGGCTCGCCACGAAACTCCCGGCCGAACAGCAAGACGTCCCTGGAGATGCGCGTTCCCAGCACATGCTGGAAGAGCAGCGTTCCCTCCCTGTTGTTGCGCGAGTAGTAGATGCTTGCGCCATCGGGCGCGAAGGTGACGCCGTAGTAGCGAGCGGCCGGCAGTTCATCCTCCAGCGTCATGCCGGTTTTTACATTCAACAGGTGAACGCTTGCCTCATCCGCCCCGCCTTGCTTCACAAGATAGGCGATCAATGCCCCGTCGCGTGAGACATCCGCCAGCCAGACAGAGGTATTCGGGTCCCGGCTCAGCTTGGCTGGGTCCACCAGCCTCTCATCCTTGCTGGTCCCGTTTGCGCCTGCCGCGCCGTGGCGGACATAGATCGAAGCTTGCTGTTCGCCGGCCAGCCGCTTGCGGAAGAAGGTGCTATTGGCGCGTTCGACGGGTGTGCCGGTCTCCGTCACATCTTCCAGGGCGTCCAGATCGTCGACCGCCTGGGACCGTATGCGCGCCTGCTTGAGATAGCGCGCCGTGTAGGCGTTCTGTGCGTCGATGAAGGCCCGTGTTTCAGAGCTCTTTGCGTCTTCAAGCCAACGAAAGCCGTCGGGAATCTTGGTCCCGAAGTAATCGTCGGCGACCGGAACCGCCTCGACGGCGGGCGGCGCCGGCAAGGTGATGCCTTCGCGCCCATGAATCGTCTGGGCAACCGCGCCCGCCCCCACCCACAATGCAAGTCCAATGCCAAGAAAACGCCGCATCCGATGCCCCTTTTGAGCTAGCTTACGCGAGCCAAGCGCGGCTGCGGTCGAGCAGCGCAACCCAAATCGCGTGGGCCGGCTCCCGGCCTCGGGCGGCGGCTCATGCCCCCGGCCTTCAAACATTGATTCAGGGGATGCAACTTCGCCGACGCGCAACCCCGGTAGAATCACGTTTAGTGGCTGAATTGCCCCCAACTCAACCTTCCCCGGCTGCGCGGTCCCGGTGGGCTCGCGGCCTTCAAGCGCTGCGGCCTTCGCACACTCATACCGCGTTCTCCGCGACCGTCGTGCTGATGGTCTTTACCTTCCTGTCGCGCATCATGGGGCTGGTGCGCGGCAAATACATCGCCTGGCTCTTTGGCCGTGGCACTGAAGCCGATGCGTTTTACGCCGCCTTTGTGCTGCCGGACATGATCTCGTACTTCCTGGTCGGCGGCGCGCTCTCGGCCACACTGGTCACCATCCTCACCCGCTTCCGGGACACCGGCCGCGAGAGCGAGGGGGAACGGTCGCTGTCGGTCATTTTGACCACCATGTATCTGGTCCTCGGTTGCGCCATTGGCCTGGCCGAGTTTGCCGCACCCTGGTACGTCGAGCGCATGTTCCCCGGCTTCGATGCGCAGAAGGCCGCGCTTTGCGTGCGCCTGACGCGAATTCTGTTGCCGGCTCAACTGTTTTTTTTCGCCAGCGGAGTATTTGGCGCTGTGTTGCTGGTGCGGAAACAATTTACTGTGCAGGCCGTTGCGCCTTTGATTTATACCCTCGGCACCATTGTGGGCGGCCTGTTGCTGGTTCGGCGGATGGGCGTCGCTTCGCTAGCCATTGGGACCGTGGCGGGGGCGTTTCTGGGCCCGTTTCTCTTGAATGCCGTCTTCGCCCGCAGGGCAGGGACACGCTTCCGGCCCATTCTCGATTGGCGCGACAAAGGCCTGCGCGAGTGGGTGCGGCTTTCGCTTCCCCTCATGGTCGGGGTTTCGCTGGTGTCGGCGGACGGCTGGATCATTGCCCATTTTGCGTCTTCGACGGACGGCGCAATCTCGCTGATGAACCTGGCCAAGCAACTGTTCAGCGCCCCCATGGCCGTACTGGCGCAGGCGGCAGGCGCGGCTTCCATGCCCTTCTTCGCCAGCCTCTGGACCCGGCAGCGGCATTATGAGTTCGCTATCGGTGTGGCGGATTCTGTCTCCAGGGTGGCCTCACTCGGATTGCTTGCTGCCTCGGCCATGGCGTCGATGGCCGTGCCGTTGGTTGAGTTGTTCTTCCAGGGCGGGCGTTTCTCCGCAGCCGATGCCCGCCAGTGCGCCTACTTCTTTGCCGTTTTCTCCATCTCCCTGTTCATGTGGTCCGCCCAGGCCATCTATTCCAGAGCCTTTTACGCCGCGGGGAATACCTTCCTTCCCATGGCCGCGGCCACCGCCGTGACCCTGGTGTCGCTGCCGATTTATGGCTGGCTGTACCACTGGCAGGGGGCAATGGGGCTGGCGATGGCTTCGAACATCGGAATTGCCATTCAGACCCTCACGCTTGCCGTGATGCTGCACCAGCGGCGAATGGTCTCCCTGGCCAGTCTGGACTTTGCCGAGATGGGCCGGTGCCTGGTTGCCGCGCTGGCTGGAGGCGCGGCCAGTTGGATCGCAATCGAAGGATTGGGACGGCTGCCGGATTATCTATTGGGTTCTCTTCAGCCGGCGCAAATCCGCTGGACGGAGTTGGCGCTCCTGGTGGCCGGCACGGCGGTTTGGGCCGTCATTGCAACCTGGGTCCTGGAGAGGACCGGATCGGCGCTTCCCA
>Ga0326727_10021579_pt1 | contig 12588 bp, 8 predicted proteins | sample MB2enrmetagenome_FD_207643 | JGI IMG/M metagenome (GOLD analysis project Ga0326727, IMG submission 207643) | Lab enriched peat soil microbial communities from McLean, Ithaca, NY, United States - MB29MY | ecosystem: Environmental > Terrestrial > Soil > Wetlands > Peat | place: USA: New York...
AAACATCACAGAGCAACGATCCAGATTTGCGTAAAGACTAAAGCGTGAAAAACTGCCCCGTCGATAGAGCGCCGAAATGCACACAGCTCCGCCAGGCTGACTTAGCAAAACAACGATACGCTAAGCCCCTGATCTCATCATCCCCATACTACACACACTGCCTGCGAGAACAATGAATGAACAATGAAAGTCCGCAGCGAAATCGTCCCGCGTCGAAAATCAGTCTTGCAATAATCCACCATTGACACAACGATTCAATTGGACATCTGCGCACCGATTACAATCCAATCTTCGATTTCGATTAGCATAAGCCAATACCGCCGTTTGTGCAAGCGTAAACCATGAATGTTGGCGTCAAGAATCGGCGCAAAATGATCGCCGGCCGTTTGCGCCGACGGACTGTTCCAGATTCATTGCGACATAACCACCCTGTGATCAATCGTTTAAGCCAGTCCTCACCCAAACGGACTGGGTCCGCAAACAGTCGGTCAATAAGTAGATTCTAGAGCTTTCCATGCCAGCAAATGGGATCAAAATCCTCCCCAGTCGCATGATGGAGGCACTTGCTGTCAATGCTTCCTTCTGCGCAGGAAATGGCCGACTCTTCGCAACAATTGGGCCGTGCCTCAGCGTTGGTTCAAATCGGCTTCTGTGGCTGGCAGGAGCGTATTGGCCACCGCAGCACAGTTCAATTTCAGAGAACTGTCTCCTGGCGTAAAGTGCAATCGCTATGCTGCATGAACGAAGCTCGGCGCCGTCCGACACTGGCGCTAATACTCTCTTCGGCCCGGTGGATGTGCCGAATCCGCGGTGGAACCGGTGTAACTATAGGGACGATATGCGGGGTGCGCATCTTCATCTGCTCCGGGGGTATATCCCCACGTCCGGCCTCCAGCTCGAACTCAGTCCACCTGGCTCCAATCAGTTCGCTGGTGCGGACGAAGGGTAGCGACATCAGCTTGATCGCCAGCCGGGTTCCGTGTATTCCCTGATAGACCTCGATGTTCCGCAGCAGCGCTGGAAGCTCCCTGGCATCCACGCGGGCATAGTTCACCTTGCGCGTGGATTTCAGGATGTCGCTGAGGCGAATCTCGGTGGCCGGGTTGCGCTTTGCTTAACCGTGGGCAATGCTATAACGGAAGACCTGCCCCAAGGTCTCCAGCTTAGTATGCAATGTCCCGCACGCGATCCTGAATCGCGTTGGCCATCGCCACCAATTCCGGCGCCTCAATCTCCGCAATGGGACGCGGCCCGAGGCAGGGCAGAATATCGGACTCCATGCGTCGCCGGACCGTGTCTACGTGACGTGGGCTTTTCCCCTCCTGCCAATGCTCCAGCCAGAGGGCGGCAACGCTCTGGAAGGAGTTTTCGACGGCTGCCTTCTCAGCGGTCTTCTGAACCTTGCGCCGCGCCATTGGATCTGTCCCAGTGGCCAGCAGTTTGCGGCCTCGGCGTGGCGTTCTCTGGCCTGTGCTAGCGAAACGTCCGGTTACTTTCCCAACGACATGAGCTTTTCCTTGCGGTCAAACCTGTACGCCCAACGCCACAGCTTTCCGCCGGTCGGCTTGACCCAGAGGTAATGTCAGCCTACATCGCCAAGGCTGTATGCTTTTGGCCTTATTGATTTCAGTGTCGGTCAGCGCCGTTTCGCCTAAACCCCCGTTTTAGAAAAATACCCCGCCTCAAAATAGAAATAGTCCCCAAAGTACCCCCTATCAAACGCGGCTGCACTTGGACGCACCTGGACGCAGAATGACGTAAAGCCTAGCATTTGCTAAGCCTTACGTCTTTCTAATGGATGTCTTTGGATGTTCTTGGAAGGGTTCCTGGCGGAGAGCGAGGGATTCGAACCCCCGATACCCTTTCAGGTATGCCGGTTTTCAAGACCGGAGCCATCAACCACTCGGCCAGCTCTCCGCGGGGCTGCTCTTTGATTGTACTTCGAAATGAGTATTTTTCGACACGTACGGCCTGCTTGACTCGGCCATTATCCTGCCCGCGCGCCAACAGCAAGGGGAGCCGTAATGGCCCCCCGTTGTAGTCGGCTTGTGCGTGAATTACTTCTTGCCTTCCAGTTCATCGGCCAGGGCGCCCGCGTCGTAGAGCTTGCGCAGCCCCTCGATCATACCCGACGAGTGCACCGCAACCGCCCGGTTCTTGGTTCCGTCGTAGACAAAATCGCCGGCCATCGACTCGATGTTGCCGTCGAAGATCAGCCCCACCAGTTCGCCTTCGCGATTGACCACCGGCGAACCGGAGTTGCCGCCAATAATATCTCCCGTCGCAACGAAATCGAACGGCGTGGCCAGGTTCAGTTTGTCGCGGCCCGCATCTTCCTTGGCCGTCAGGTCGAAGGGCGGCTTGTTGCTGAAGCTGGCCGCGCGGTCATAGAGTCCGTAGAAGGTGGTGAAGGGCGGAGCGACGGTGCCGTTATACGGGTAGCCCGCGACCGTGCCGTAGCTCAGCCGCAGCGTAAAGGTGGCGTCGGGATAGGCGTCCTTGCCGTATACCAGGAAGCGCGCCTTGCCCAGCTTTTCCCCGGCTGGAGTCAGCACGCTGATCACCGTGTCGTGGATGCGGCGGTCGGTCTCGCGCAGGATGGGGTCAGCACGGCGCGCGGCCACGATCATCGGATCGGTGGATGCGGCCACGGCTGCCTCGCCGCCATCGAGCAGCGATTTGCGGAAGGCCGGATCGGCCATCTTGGTGCCGTCCACCAGCGATTTCACGGTCGCGTCCACCTCGCCGCCCTGCAGGATGGCCTGCGCAAAAGCGTCGTTCTTGCCCAGCTTCTCCTGGCACAGATTGAGCGCGGTGGCCATGAACAGCTTCTCCGTGGCGGGATAGATCGGAGCCGGTGAAAGCAATTGGTACTTGAGCGATTCCAGGCCCGCTTCGTGGAAGGCTTCCAGCCGCTCTCCGTCCGGCTTCTTGACCTCGGCCACGTATTGCACAATCTCAATCGCCGTGCTGAGCATCTGGCCGCCGGTGCGCCGGAACATGAGGCCCTTGATCTCCGGCTTCACCTTCTCTTCCGCGCCGGCAATCTCGTCCCAGGCGTTGCCATATTCCTTTTTCCACTCTTGATTGGCGTTCACCTTGGCGCGGAAGTCGTCCTCCTCGGCCTGCTTTTTGGCCAGGATGGCGGGATCGGCCAGTGAATCGCGGCGGCCCACGTAGACCTTCAGGCTGTTTTGCAGGTAAAAGAGAGTGCTTCCAACCTCCCGCTCTTGCTCCGGTCCCTGCGCGGCAAAGGCCTGCGCGGCGGCGATGCGGCGCTGATAGTACTCAGTGACGGCCGGTCCGCGCACGTCCCGCTCCAACTGCAACTGCGCCACCGTGTCGTCGCGCTCCGTGTCACCCGGATGGCCGCTGATGAAGATCAGCTCGCCCGGTGCGGCGCCCTTCGCGCTCCACTTGAGAAAGTTGTCCGTGCGCAGCGGCTTGCCGTTCTCGTAAACGCGGTAGAGGGCCATGTCCAGGTCGTAGCGCGGATAGGTAAAGTTATCCGGGTCGCCGCCAAAAAAAGCCGCCTGCTGCTCCGGCGCAAAGACCAGCCGCACATCGGTATAAGCCTTGTAAGTGTAGAGCCAGTACTCGCCGCCCTGGTAGAAAGAAACCACGTCGGAGCGCAAGCCGGTCTTGTCTTTGCTCTGCTTTTCGATGGCCGCAATCGCGGCCTCGCGGGCCTTGAGCGCCTTGGCCTGGTCGCCGATGCCTTGGGCCGCGCTCTGCACCCGCGCCGTCACGTCTTCCATGCCCACCAGCACGTTTATTTCAAGATCGGGAGACTTCATCTCAGCCTCCGGCGTGGCCGCATAAAAGCCGTCGCGCAGATAGTCGTGTTCGGCCGTTGAGTTCTTCTGCAACTGGATGCGCGCCACATGGTGGTTGGTCAGCAGCAGCCCGTTGGGGCTGACAAACGACCCCGACCCCCCGTCGTTGAGCCGTACGCTCGCCAGGCGCAGATGATCCAGCCAGGCCTGCGTGGGATGGAAGTTGTACTTGGCCGCCAACTGCTTCAGCGGCGGGTTGTCAAAGGTCCACATGCCTTCTTCGGCGTGGATCGCGAGCGCGGCCACCATCAGCAGTACTGCCAGCACCCACATCATGCGAGATTTTTTCAGCATGGATATTCCTCAACTTCCTCATGGATAAGCCTGCGCGCTGCTCGGGCGGAACAAAACCGCCGGAGTGAAAGCCTCTCGCAATCGATGTGCGAGGCAGGCAAAACGCTCCGCTCATCAGGCCAGATATGGTACGAAACACTTCACTCGCTTACAATACGCTTCCCACGCCACCCCGTAACGTTCATGGGCCCACTTTTCATTTTTTGGAATGGCATCGATAAAGTATTGCAACACGTTGGCAAGCGGCGCAATCAATCCCCAGGGCGAGGCCGAAACCACGGCGAACGATCCATAAATCAAAAAGTCGCCGAAGTAATTCGGATGCCGGCAAAGCCGCCAGAACCCGGTCTGAATCAATTTGCCGCGGTTATCGGTCCGGCGCTTGAACCGCCGCTTCTGATAATCGCCGCCGAAATGAAAGACGGTGCCCAGAGCGTAGATCGCGATTGCGGCTCCGTCGAAGGCGTCGACCGGCCCCCGCCGGCTATCCGCCCAGAAGAACGGCAGACAATACAACCAACCGAAGGAATTGGCTAGTATAACCGGCAGGGCATAGAAAGCTGCCGGCGACATCTGATCCTTGAGCTTTTCGCCGGCGGTATTGCCATACCATGCCGTCATCACCCAGTTCAGCCGAATCAAATACAGCAGCACAAAGCAGAAAATCATCGTCCTGCGCCAAAGCGCGCCGCCGCTCATCACCGCGAGCAGGGCGGTCACCGGAAGCATCGTATTGATTCCAACGAGGAAAGGCGCTTGAACATTCCTGGTCAATTTGGCGGCAATGATGCCTAGAATCGCCATCATTTCGATGATGACCAGAAGGTAAATAGACCGTTCGCCCATGGGTGCTCCAACTACGCGAATTGCCTTGCCCGGATGCAGAGAACTAGAAAACTAACTTCTTTCGTTGCTAGGAAGCCTGTAGTTACGGATTCGGCATCACCAGCACTTCCACGCCGCTGGCCGCGTCCTTCTGGTGAAAAACCTGCTCGGTCGCCTTCTGGAACTCCTCCGGCCGGGCGTTGGGAATGTCGGTAAACGTCTGCGGATTGCGGTCCGTCAGCGGGAACCAGGAACTCTGCACCTGGACCATAATACGATGGCCGCGCCGGAAGGTGTGGTAGATATCGGGCATGGTGAAATCGATCGCAGTCTTCTTGCCCGGCGTCAACGCCTCCGGCTTCTCCCAGCTCGAGCGGAACTTGGCGCGGAAGGGCTCGCCGCGCAGCAACTGCTGGTAGCCGCCCATGTGCAGCGGCGGCGCATCCAGAATGCGCTTGTTGCCCTGCGAGGTGCCATCCGGGTCGGGATAGTCTTCCGGGTAGACGTCGATCAGCTTCACATCGAAGTCCGAGTCCGTGCCCGAGCTGGCAATCCTGAGTCTGGGCGAAATCGGCCCGGCGATCGTCACATCCTCTTCCAGCGGCTCGGTCTGGTAGACCAGCACGTCCGGCCGGTAGCTGGCGAAGCGCTGGTCGTCCACCATGTAGCGCTGCGGCACGGTGTCGGTGGTGTAGCCCACAAACGGCACCGGATGGTTGGGATCGCTCAGGTACTCATCCACGCCCTTGGCCTCGGTGGGCGGATCAAAGCTCAGCTTGCCGGCGGCGTGGAAGTAGAGCGTCTTCGCCGCGGCGGCCTTAGGAGGCCAGGCGTCCAGATTGTGCCACACATTCGCGCCGGTCTCAAAGACCACCGCGTGCGGCAGCGCTTTCCCTTTGCCTTTCAAGTAGAACTCGAAAAACGGAAACTGCACGTTGACGCGGAAGTACTCACTAGTCTTGGCGTTGAATTGCACATCGCCCAGGTGAGAGCCATCGCCGCGCGCCCAGCCGCCATGCACCCACGGGCCTTCCACCAGCGTCGTAGGTGTCTGCGGGTTGAATTTGTTGATCGCATAGAAGATCCGGTAGGGGCCGCTCAAATCCTCAGCGTCATACCAGCCGCCCACCACCAGCACCGCGCAGTGCACGTTTTTCATGTGCCTCGACAGGTCGCGAGCCTGCCAGTAGCTGTCGTAAGTATTATGTTTGGCCTGGTCGTTGAAGAGCCAGTTCGAACCTTTCAGGTAGAGTTTGTCGAGATTGGCGATGTTGCCCGCCTGAAGGAAAAACTTGTAACTGTCCGGTGTGCCGTAGTCGAAGGGGACGGTGGGTTTGGGAGTCTGTGGCCCGTCCTGCGGATGGAAGAAGGGAGCGTAGAAACCGAAGGTGGCCGAGAGCATGAACGCGCCGCCATGATAGGAGTCATCGTCGCCCGCGAAGAGGTCGGTCATCGGCGCCTGCGGGCTGGCCGCCGCCAGAGCCGGGTGCGAGTCGATGATCGAGGCCGAGGTGTAGAAGCCCGGATAGGAGATCCCCCAGATGCCCACCTTACCGTTGTTGTTGGCCACGTGCTTGAGCAGAAACTCGATGGTGTCGTATGTGTCCGAGGAGTCGTCCACGTCCTGCGGCGACTTCTTCGCGTCGATGTGCGGACGCATCTCCAGGTACTCGCCTTCGCTCATCCAGCGCCCGCGCACATCCTGATACACAAAAATGTAGCCCGACTTCTCGAACTCCTCGGAGGGGCCGAGGCGGCGCGGATACTGGTCCTCGCCGTAGGGACCGACGTTATACGGTGTGCGCTCCATCAGGAACGGGTATGGACCGGCGGCGGTGTCCTTGGGCACATAGACTGCCGTAAATAGCCGCTTTCCGTCGCGCATTGGAATGCGGTACTCGTACTTGGTGTAGTGGGCGCGGACATAATCTTCCCGTTGCGCGTCCGGCGCAGGCTGCTGGGCGCGAATAACGGGAAAGGGAATGACAAGAACAGCCAGAAAGGCGAAGAAAACGCGATTGGGATTCAACATCTTCGACAATAATCTCCTGAGCAACCAGACTACTCCAGCAGGGTATAAGCTCAGCAAGGGGAACCATGAACAAACCGCAGCAAAATCTGGAGCAAATCGCGGCGCTCCTCCGCGAACAAACGACCCTCTCGCTGGCCACGATTGGTGAAGACGGCGAACCCTGTGTGGCGCCGCTCTTCTACATGGTAGATGAAGAACTTTCGCTCTACTGGCTCTCTTCCCAGAGCAGCCAGCACAGCCGGAACCTGCTCAGAACGCCCCGCGCCGCCGCCGCAGTCTATGGCTGCGCCACAAGCTGGCAGGAGATTCGAGGCGTGCAGATGCGCGGACCGGTCAGCAAGATAACCGAGCCGAAGCGCCGCGCCGTGCTCATCATAGCCTACTGCGAACGATTCCAGCTTGGAAGCGTCTTTCGCCTGGCCATTCGCCGGAGCACCTTGTTTGTCTTACAACCGGATTACTTCCGCTTCATCGACAACGCGCGAGGCTTCGGCAGCAATGTTGAACTCGCCCGCCCGCCACAAGGCTGGACTCTGACCCGTCCAGCGCATTGAAGCCTTCTCTGGAAGCGATTGCCCGCGAAGCCTGCCTTGCTAGGTCCTGGCCGGTTCGATCCCCGGTAATTCATTTATTTTTCAATGACTCTTCATCATTTCCTGATGGGCCTGCGCTTATAAACGTCCTGTAGGGAGCTCTGTTGAGAACCTGATCAGAATGAGTCTTGACAGGGTGAACAAAGAAGTTCATCATCTTCCCCAATTGGCCTACCGGCCGGTGATTTTCAAATGAGGAATCCGTACAGCAGATTCCCTTCACCGGCATCCGGCTTTTCTTGACCTCGTTCCCTGGACTTACCTCACCCGGCGTTGATTGGCAGGTACCTATGGTGGTCAAGACACAAAGCAAAGGTCGCGGCGTCACCGGACTTCATGTGGGCGTGAACAACGTTCGACGCTATTTTCCTAAGCAGATTTCGAGCATCGAGTTGCAGTTGGACCATCTCCGGATTCAGTGTGGCCTGAAACCTGATTTCTGGCAGGGTGAGCCGGAGATCTTCGATCCCCGGCTGTGCGCATGGCTGGAATCCCGGCATTTGCATGCAAAACCCGATCGTGCGTCCGTCCCGCTGGCGATGATTCCTGAAGGGAAGAACTCCTTCCGGTTGCAACCAATTCGTCTGCACGGGCAGGTCCAATCCAGACTGCGCCCCGCAGTTATGGCCTGAGGTCGAAGCACACGCCTCTGCCGCGCGGCTGAAGGCGGGGCAATGTGTGCCTCCGCACTCCTTCAGTTGTTTTTCTATTCCCTGTTACCTCTCTGTTGATAGACTCAAAGTGCGATGACCAGCACAGAACTGCAAAACGACATTGAGCGCCACTTCGCCGCCGACCCCAACGCCATCGAAGATCAGACCGCCATGGAGGTTTTTCTCCGGTTCAGAGCGGCTCTGGAGAGCGGCGAGGTGCGCGCCGCTTCGCCCGACCCCGCCTCACCGACCGGCTGGCGCGTTAACGCCTGGGTCAAGCGGGGCATTCTGCTCGGCTTTCGTCTGGGCGTCCTGAAGGAGTTTCCCGCCGCCGGCTTCTCCTTTGTGGACAAAAGCACCTTCCCGATCCGCCATTTTGGCTCGGAGGACGGTGTACGCGTGGTTCCCGGAGGCTCTGCGGTGCGCACCGGAGCTTACGTGGCCCGCAGCGTCGTCTGCATGCCCCCCATGTACATCAACGCTGGAGCCTGGGTGGACGAAGGCACGATGGTGGATTCGCACGCCCTGGTCGGCTCCTGCGCCCAGATCGGCCGGCGCGTCCATCTGAGCGCCGCGGCGCAGATTGGCGGCGTGCTGGAGCCGGTCAACGCCTGCCCGGTAGTCATTGAGGACGACGTGCTGGTGGGCGGCAACTGCGGCGTCTACGAAGGCGCCATCGTCCGCAAGGGCGCGGTGCTGGCCGCGGGAACCATCCTCACTCGCGGAACTCCGGTCTTCGATCTGGTCAAAGGCGAAATCCTGAAAGCCAATGGCGAAATGCCGCTCATCATCCCGGAAAATGCGGTGGTGGTCCCCGGCTCCCGCGCCGTCGCTCCCGGCAAGGGCCACGCCTTGAGCCAGGAGTGGGGTCTCAGCCTCTACGCCCCGGTGATCGTCAAGTACCGCGACGACAAGACGGACCTGAGCACCACGCTCGAAGACCTGCTGCGCTAGGGCATTTCTTTCTTGATGTCTTTAGATTCCAACGATAAAAAAGGGCTTCGATCAGATCAACTCCGACCGAAGCCCCATTTTGTTGCTTGCTTGTTCTTACCTGGCCTTAGGTCCAGCCGCGCGAATCGCCTCCGAAGCGTCGAACTGCTTGAAATTCTCCTCGAAGCGCGCCGCCAGATCGGCAGCCGTCTTGTCGTAAGCTTCCTTGTCCGCCCAAGCGTTACGCGGGTTCAATATTTCCGCCGGAACTTCCGGACAGCTCACCGGAATGCTCAGCCCGAAGGCCGCCTCTGTGACAAACTCCACCTTCTCCAGCCGTCCGTCCAGCGCCGCATTCACCAGCGCGCGCGTGATCTTCAGGCTCATGCGCTTGCCCACGCCGAATTTGCCCCCGCTCCAGCCGGTATTCACCAGCCAGCACGAAGCCCCGTGCTGCGTCAGCCGCTTGCCCAGCATCTCCGCATAGACGCGCGGCGCCAGCGGCAAAAACGGCGCGCCAAAGCAAGCAGAGAACTCCGGCTGCGGATCAATGACGCCCAACTCGGTCCCAGCCAGCTTCGCCGTATAGCCGGACAGGAAGTGGTACATCGCCTGATCCGGCGTCAGCCGCGCAATCGGAGGCAGCACGCCAAAGGCATCCGCCGCCAGGAAGAGCACATTCTTCGGGTGCCCGCCTACTCCCGGAATCACCGCGCCTTCAATGAAGTCCACCGGGTAAGCCGCGCGCGTATTCTCCGTCAGGCGAATATCAAAATAATCCGGCTTGCGCGCCGCATCCAGAATCACATTCTCCAGCACCGACCCAAAGCGTATCGCACGGAAGATCTGCGGCTCGAACTCCTCTGTCAGATTGACGCACTTGGCGTAGCAGCCGCCCTCAAAATTGAAGATGCCGGTCGGCCCCCAGCCATGCTCGTCGTCGCCGATCAGCCGCCGCGCCGGGTCAGCCGAGAGCGTCGTCTTGCCCGTCCCCGAGAGCCCGAAAAACAGCGCCGTCACCCCGTCCGCGCCCACATTCGCCGAGCAGTGCATGGGCAGCACATCCTTGTCCGGGACGAGGAAATTCATCGCGCCGAATATTGATTTCTTCATCTCGCCGGCATATTTTGTTCCGCCAATCAGAATAATCTTGCGCGTAAAATCCGCCAGAATGAAGGCCTTCGAATTCGTTCCATCCCGCTCCGGCACGGCTTCGAACTCCGGCGCCGCCACCACAATAAACTCCGGCGCGTGAGCCGCCAGCGCCGCGGCATCGGGCCTGACAAAGAGATCGCGCACAAAGAGAGCGTGCCAGGCATACTCGCTAATCACCCGAATCGGCAACTGGTACGCTGCATCCGCCCCGCAATACAAGTCCTGTACAAACAGCTCACGCTCCTTCAGGTGCTCAACCACCCGCCCCAGCAGCGCCTCAAACTTCTCCGGCGAAAACGGCTTGTTCACCTTGCCCCAGTCGACAACCGCGTGCGTCACCGCGTCGTCCACAGTGAACTTATCCTTGGGACTGCGCCCGGTGCGCACCCCGGTCACGGCCACCAGCGCGCCATTGGCCGCCAGATGCCCCTCGCCGCGCTTCAGCGACGTCTCCACCAGATCCGCCACACACAGGTTGGCATGCACACGCGGTCCCGCCGCCAGCGCCTTGACAGACTCCAACACAGAAACATCCGCCATCGAGAGAACTCCTTCCGTCCCAAAAAAATTAGAAATGAAGCATGAATCCATTGTGCCACCTGGACCGCATAGTGGGAAAGGGGCTGCGCAGGGACCAGAGATCAGAGGAACTGGTGACCGCCCCTCAGCCGCCCGCGTCCTATCGAGCGCGGCACTCCAAACCAAACTCGTCAGGTGGTCGCAGGCCTGCATCTCGGCAGCGGAGAATCTGCGGATTCCATCCAAGGGATGCCTCTCTCAGAACTCGATCCTGGCCTGAAATGCGATCATGCGCGGCGAGCTGTCGCCACCCAGGCCAACGCCAAGCAACCCCGTTGGCGGCGAGATGGTGCTTTCGAGCGTGCCGAATTTTGCCGGAATAAAGACTCCGGGCACTCCGGCTTCCACATTGCTCGGCAATGCGTAGTTCGGGTGGTTGAAGGCATTGAAAAACTGTGTGTCGAAGCGCAAGCTCACTGCTTTCGTGATTGGAAACTTCTTCGACAAATAAATCTCCGAGTAGGTAAAATGCGGTCCGCGCACCGTATTGCGGCCCGAATCCCCGAATTGGCAATCGGAAACAGAATCGCCTCCGGTGCAAGCGCCCGTTGTCGGATCGACGACCGAGACAAAGGCATCTGGATTCAGCCACTGCTTGGTTCCCGCCACAGTGACGCCGGTGTAGGAGGTCTTCCGGTAAAGCGGCACACCGGGAACTCTGCGCGCGAACTGCGCTCCGCTGTTTTGAAAGATGCCGTTGCCGTTTGCCGTATAAGGCTGACTGAGTACGGTGAACGGAAGCCCGCTATGAATGAAGGCCGTTTCGGAAAACGACCACCCGCTGAAAACCGTCCGGAGCAACGCGCGGGAAGACGAGAAGGGTATCCGGTAGATCCCGAAGGCCGAGATGTTATGGCGCACGTCATAGTCGCAATCTCCATGCTGGCGGCTAAGTTCGCCCGGCAGCGGCGATAGAATTCCCTGGCTGGAAAATGAGAGTAATCCTCCATTCGAGACCTCATCCAGGCAATGACTGAAGGTATAGTTTCCTCGCAAGGTAAGACCGCCGATCTGCTCGGTGATCCCTGTCTGCAATCCGGAATAACTGCTATTCGCGTTGGTTTGAAACTCATTGACGCTGCCGAATCTCTGATCAAGCGGCTGCTGGTAGGGATAGGGAGCAAAGCATCCGTCGCAAACAGTTTGGTACCCGTTCAACTCCACCTGATATGGCTCATGCACACCGCGTGTCCCCACGTAATCGATCCGCACCGCGCCATGCGCCCCTGCCTGCTCTTCGATCCCGAAGTTATATTGGTAGTAGTAAGGCGTCTTCAGCGTGCCGCTTGGAAATGTATTCATGCCCACGGCCAGCGGGCATGTGGGCGCGCCCGCCGCAATGCCAGCACATGGAGTTCCTCCAGCGGTAAAGACAGATTGAAAGCTCTGTTCGGCATTGGTTGTAGCATCGACCGCGCTGCCGGGCACGCCCGGAGCTATCCCCATGCCGCCCACCTGGCCGCCGATGCCTCCAACGAAGGTGGGTGAGTAAGGAGCATTAGTGGCGGCAAGATCGGCGATCTGCGCGGGAATGATGTCGTTGAAGACACCGAACCCAGTGTGCAGCACGGTCCCCGGAGTTACCTGATAAGCCGCCGAGACGCGAGGCTGCCAGACCAGCAGGGGCGTCGCCGGAAAGAGTCCGCGAACCCCAGTTTGGATCGCTTGATCGAGAGGCTGGGAGATCT
>Ga0326727_10021580_pt1 | contig 12588 bp, 8 predicted proteins | sample MB2enrmetagenome_FD_207643 | JGI IMG/M metagenome (GOLD analysis project Ga0326727, IMG submission 207643) | Lab enriched peat soil microbial communities from McLean, Ithaca, NY, United States - MB29MY | ecosystem: Environmental > Terrestrial > Soil > Wetlands > Peat | place: USA: New York...
CCACTCAATTTTGCCAACGCGAATTTCCTCACGCTGGAGCGGACCGCCCGGCATTATGCCGATTTAATGGACGTCTGGCTGGCCGCGCGGCGATGGGAAGGGTTTGCCTGGATGGAGACCCGGTATGAAGACATCGTGGCCGATCTGGAGAAGGAGGGGCGGCGAGTGACGGAGTTTCTGGGTCTGGCATGGGACCCGGCCCAGGCACGGTTCCACGAGAAAAGCAGCAAGAAACGGATGTATTCGCCCACGTATCATGACGCCACCCAGCCGGTCTATGCCCGGTCCGTTGCCCGCTGGCGCGCCTACGAGAAGCATCTTGCCCCCATTTTGCCGGTATTGGAGCCGTACTGCCGCGCCTTGGGGTACTCTTGATAATACCCTCTTTTAAACCACAAAGAATTCATTTAACCACAAAGAGCACAAAGAGCACAGAGAGAAAAAGGCCAGAAATGCCCGCGTCTGCCGGACTGGCTGGCCTTGATATCGTTCACTGCTTTCTTTGTGTTCTTTGTGCTCTTTGTGGTTAATCCATTCCGAGTTCTTTGTGGTTAATTCAGTCCGGCCCGGCAAACTTGCGCATTTCAAACTTGTAGGAACCAAAGTTGATGAGGAGGCCGTGCTTGAGTCGCGCCGATTTCAAGTAACCGAGGATTTGCGCCTCATGTTCCGGGGCCAGCCTCTTTGCCGTCTTCAGCTCGACAATCAACTCACCCTCCACCAGCAGGTCGGCCAGATAATCACCGATCAGCGTTCCATCTTCGTCATAGACCTTGATCGGATGCTGTTGCTTCACCTCCAACCCGGCCTTCCTCAAGCGATGGGCCAACGCGTTTTCATACACCTTTTCCAAATGCCCGTGCCCGTGATAAACATGGATCTCATAGGAGGTTTGGCGGACTTGGTCGGCCAATTCTTTGATGTCTTTCATAAGCGTCTTTCTTTGTGTTCTCTGTGCTCGCTTTGCCCCGAAAGCTCTCGGGGTTGATGGTTAATTCATTCTTTTCCCCGGTGTTGAGACAAAAAAAGAGCCGCCCGAAAGGGCGGCTCTGTGAACTTAAAGAACTCTGTGCGTGGCTTATTTGCGACGGCGGAACAGCAAGGCTGATACACCCATCACACCGAGAGCAATCGTGCTCGGCTCAGGAACAACAACCGGGGCACTCAAGTCGAAGGATTCCAACCCGCTTCCAGCCAGGGTTGGCGGGAGACTTGTTGAAGTGTTAAGTGTGATGGCAGATGAGACACCATCAGCTCCTTCAGGGAAGCCATTAGCCGCCGCATAACTGGTTGCGCCACCGCCACTATACCATGCAGCCAATTCCACATAAACTGTGGCGCCATACGCACCAGCAGTGGCATACAAGGCATCACCTGGAGCTGAAAGCGACGGAGAAGCAACCCACCAACCTCCGTTGCCAGCGCCCCCTGAATCAACGATGTGCGCCGTCGCTATCGGTGATCCAGTGCTAAGAGCGTTTCCAACAGCAGTCGGGGATGAGCCTGCATAAATTCCCACTGTGTAGTTATCGCCGTTGTACTCTGCAGCCGTGCCGGTTCCCGATCCCGTGTTAAGCCCTCCAAGAGCCACGCCGGCAAAAGTTGTGCCGCCGCTGGGAGTACCGTATGAGCCCTGGCCTACAACCACCGCCGCACTGGGCTGGGCAGGATTGTAGCCATATACAAATATCTCCCAACCGGTGACGGAGGAAGCCCACTGAATCTGGCCCTGGGCATGGACCGAAATCGCTGCGCCCGCCAGAAGACTGACTATTGTTAATGTTTTTTTCATATGTGTTGTTAGTGTTAGAGTTCTTATTGTTTATTGATTTGAGTTAGGTAGTTTGCATTATGGATTCACAGAAAAATTTTCCACCCACACATAATTGTGGTTTGCCGAGTTTATGTAATAAAAGCCCTGGCTCGCAGCAAAGGTCGTGGGATCGCCGGGTTCCCAATTGTTGTGATACCCTGCTCCATGGCCCTTGCCCGTCGTGACGGACGTCGTCGCGTATGTGCCGCCGATACTGCCGGGGACACCCACTGCGAATTTGTTCGTTGGGTCGTACATGTAAAGAGTATCGCCAACGGTGTAGCCGGTCAATGCTGTAACAGAGTTTGTGCAGAGATCGCCAGAAACCGGCACTATGGAAGAGATCAAGTTAACGCCAGGGACGATGGTGTTCGTCAGCGAGCCCTGTGGAACCGTGCCGACAAAAGTCAGGCTCATGTTGCTTGACGTGGGATTGTCCCACCAGCAAGACATGCCCGGGCTTAACGCCAAGGTACCATCTGCCAACCAACCATTGGTGTTTGGCGTTTGACCCTTCTTTGCATTAGTCCCTACGGTGGCGGCAGTGTCTGAGGCATAGGTGGGATTTATACCGCCCGTAATAACCGTCACAACACAACCGGTCAGGTTTCCTGAGGCATTGTTCGCTATTGTGTTGAGGGTGTTGTCCGGCGAGCAGATCAACGGGCAGGCGACAAAGCTGAAACATTGAGCCGGAAGGCTCACGTTGATGTAACCGACGGAGTTCAGTGAATATACATTGGTTTGCGCCATTACCGACGCGGTGCCGAGCATGGCCAGCACGGCGGATAGGGCTAGTGTTTTTGTTCTCATATTTTTATCTTTTTTATCTGTTGTTTACGTATGTGTCCGTGTGTGGATGAATATCGCAGATTACAAAGAGCCTGTCAATGGGTTTTTTTCACTTTTTTTCGACTGTGCTTTCGTGAACATCTGGGGAGATCATCGCCTTTTTCACGGTAAATGTAAAGAGTTTTTTTCAACTTTTTTGCATTTTTTTTCAAAATCGTCAGATTATGCATAATATATTGCATGACAACAACTTGCAGCGGAGAAAGCGTCCAAAAGAGGACCAAAATGATGGGTTGGGCGGTGTTTTGTTGAACATTTTAAGTGGAAAAGTGCGGAAAATTGCGGTTTGCCGGCAAAGCTCAAGAAATCATCGTCCGGCGGCCCTCTGGACCACTTTTTCTTCCCCGCGCCATCAGTGGGGCCACTTCATGGCAGTTTGGGGGAGATCGGCAGGCTGGAGGATGTTCTCCCGAACCAGTATCCGTGACAGGTAATGGAGTTGATCGGAATCCGGCTCCAATTGCAGCCCGCGCAGCAAAATCGCCCTGGCCCGCCCCGGATTGGCCATGCGCAAACAGGCTTTAACGGCCAAATCGGCGTAGTAGGCCGGCGACCAGTCTGCGCCCCGCTGATGGTACTCGGTTATTGAATCCAAAGCCCCTTCGATGTTCTCGACGGCAGCCAGTTGGTTTGCCGGGGCGGCTCGCAAGGTGTATTCCGACAACACCAGTTGTCGCACAAGCATGTTGGTTTCGGCGCTGGGAGGAGAAGGAATGGGGATGTTTCTGTTGGTGCCTTGCATAATGCAGGGCAACGGGCGCCCTTCGACCATGATGGGCATGAGATCTGCCCGGCCGATATAATGCGCGTAACGATTCTTCAAGAAGTCCAGCAAGCTTCCATTGACAGAACCGCCGTTGGTGAAGATGGCTTTCAAGGCGGGCGGCTCCAATGTTGCCAATTCGCGGGTGGCGTCCATGGGGGCAAGGTCCATCTGCCAGGTTCGCTCATCGAAACTCATAATGCGGGAAACTCCCGGATCACGAAGATGGATGTAGAAGGCCCGCGGCGCGGTGTATTCGAGGATTGGAGTGTCATCCCCTTGAAACGGGCCGGGATTCGCGATGGCAAAGGCCGTGTTTTGGGACGCCATTCGCCGCGCCAGGAGCGCTTCGGGAGTCAAGATCCCAAGGAATGCCAGGTCTTTGCGGGGCCCCTCCAATTCGAACGCTTTCTTATAGACCCCGGCGTTGGCTCGCCAGGGTTGATCGGAGCCGAGCATAATGATGTCCCCTGCTCCCACGTCCCAAATTTCCAAATTGGGAAATACGGATTCGAAGGTGCGAAGGATCACATCGACGTTGGCATCGTCCATCTCATAAGTCTGAAACCACTGGGCGATGATGCCACCCGGTTTGAGCCGGCTGGCGGCCAAACGGTAAAACTCGCGGGTAAACACGCTGGCCACGCCGGCCATCCAGGGGTTGGAAGGCTCGGCCATGATCACATCATATTTCTGCGGACTCAGTTTCAGCACCGTGCGGGCATCCTCGTGATAAATGCGGGTGCGGTTGTTGGTGAGCACGCCGTGGTTCCAAGGCTCGAATAATTTTGCCGCCCGCAGCACAGGCCCGCAATTCTCCGCCACCGTTAAATGCTCGATGGGAAAGCCCAGAGTTGTCCCGGCGCTGATGCCGCTGCCCATGCCGAAACAAAGAACGTCCTTGCTCTCCGGTTTTGCCGCCAGGGGCAGGTCGGCGAGCAACAGTTGCGTGGATTCATCGAACTTCGCGGTGGCCTCCACCTTGCCATCAATGCGCAGACTGATCTCCTGGTTGCCTTTCAGTTCGCGTTCGACTGAAACCGTCGCGTCCGCCGCATCCTCATAAAAATCCAGATGCGTCACGTTCCGGCGATTCAGAAAGCGGGCCATGGGAACGTTGGGAAGGGCCTCGCGAAAAACCCCGGCGCTGAACACGTAGCGCCAGCCTTCATCGCCATTCAAAGAGATGATGATTAAACAGATGCCGGCTGCGGCTCCAGCCGCAATGAGCAGGGGCCGGCGGATGGACAACGCGACAACCATTGCCGCAACAATCAAGACCGATGCCAGGGCGGTGAACGCGCCGCGAAGACCGATCTGTGGCATCAGCACGAAACCCGTCAATAACGATCCCCCCACCGCGCCCAGCGTGTTCCACGTCAGGAGCCGGCCCACGCGATCGCCCAGCAGATCGGTTGTCTGGGAGGCGGCGCGAATGCAGAGAGGCAACACCGAGCCAAGCGCCGCGGCCGGCAGGCCCAGGACAAAAATCGAAACGACGGCGACCAGGGTTCGATAAAAACGGTAACCCATCAAGTTGCGATTTAAACCGCTTTGGGCAGTGAGATAAACGGCGACGAGGTTCTCGATGTTGAAGACCACCAGCCCGATCAACAGCGCCGCGACGAGCAGGAGGAGGGCCGCCGTGGTTTCGGCGTGCAGCGCTTTGCGACTGGGCGAGGCAATGACCGCGCTTCCGAAACTGATGCCCAAAATAAAGGCCATGAGCACGATGGCAAAAACCTGCAACGAAGCGCCAAAGATGAGGCACAAACAACGGGAGGCCAACACTTCCAATCCCATCGAAACCGCGCCGGTCACGGCCACCATGATGCACGCCCGGCGGAAAAGCATGGCATCGCCCTGGGACTGGCCGGACGTTGGCTGGGGTGGCACTGCAGATTGGCTGGTTTCCAGCACATGGGCCGATTGCATCTTTCCGATTGCGATGGCGGTCAGACCAATGATCACGTTGACCAAGGCGCTAAAATCCATGGTCTTTCGCAGGCCCAGCCATTCGACGAGCCAAAACCCCGTCAGGCCGGCGCCGCAGACGGCTCCAAAGCTGTTAACGGAATAAAAGCGCGCCGAGCGGCGGCCGGCGTCCGGCATGCTCTTTTGCAGCCAGGCGGCCAGGATGGGCAGGGTGCCGCCCATCAAAATAGTCGGACCGAGCAGGAGCGCCACGCTCAAAATCCCTTTCAGCACCAGCAACAAGCCGAACTGATCCAACAGGCGCGATCCGACCGAGGCAAATATGCCGTCCGCGACCCGGTAAAGGAACGAAAAAAGAAACGCGTAGAGTCCGATGGCGATTTCGATGCAGCCGTAAATCGCCAGGGGGTGCCGGGCGCGGTCGGCACGGCGGCTGAAAAGCTTGTTGCCCAAAGCCAGGCCGCCCATGAAGACGGCCAGCACGACGGTTTGGGCCTGGATTGTGCTGCCCAGAAGAAGGGCCAAATACTTCGACCAGATTACCTCGTAAACCAGCGCCGTCGCACCGGAACAAAAGAACAGTATTAAAATCACCATATAAAAATGAGTCGCTTATTAAGACTGAGAAAGCGGAAGCTGTCGAGGTTTTATTTCCTCCAACGTTTAATGTGTTTGTTCAGGGATATGGAATGGGCTGCCCGCCTGACTTTTGCCGGAGGGCGGCGTCGAGGTTCTTGCGGGCCATCGCCAATCCGGGCTTGATTTGCAGGGCCTTGTGGTATTGGGCGATCGCTTCGTCCAGATTGTCTTTTTGCAGAAACGCGTTGCCCAGATTATAGTGCGGTTCCGCGTAGTCGGGCTTGATTTGCAGCGCTTTTTGCAAACAGGCAATGGCATCATCCACTCTTCCCTTTTGCAGAAGAGCGTGGCCCAGGTTGTTGCAGGCTTCCGCGAAGTCGGGCTTGATTTGCAGCGCTTTTTGGAAATGGGTGATCGCCTCGTCCACTCTGCCCTGTTGGAGAACATTGCCGCCGAGGTTGTTGTGGGCGAAGTGGTTATCAGGGGTGCAGGCGGCCGCATGGGTCCACAAGGTTTCATCGCTTTTCCAATACGTCGTCTGCTTCCAGGCGCAGACCATGAGCAGGACGATTACGGCGGTCATCAGGCCTCCAATGGCCACACGGCCCGCCTGCCACTTTGCGACCCATTCCGCCACCAGCCAGGTCAGGGCCAGATAAATTCCAATTTGCGGCAGGTAGGTAAATCGATCCGCATGTGCGAATGGGCCCACTTGCAAAATGCCGAGCATCGGCGTCAACATTCCCAAATACCAAAGCCAGCCCATCAGCAGCCACGGCCGCCTCCGCCGCTCAGCCCATGCGACCGCCGAAAGGCCGGCCAGCAGCGCCCCGGCCAGCGCCACTTCCCATGGCGGCAGGCCGTGGTGCGGATAGGGATAAGGCACCGCCAGTCCTTCCGGCCAAACCATCTGGCGCAGATAGACGGCACAGGAAACCAAGGCATTGCCGAGGCGCGAGGGCATGGAAATGTTGTTGTTGTATGCGATCGCTTTTGCCTCCGCCAGAACAGTCATCGCGCACGCCCCGGCGGCCAGCGCCAGCAGCGGAATCTTTTCCAGGATCAACCCCGAAAGCTTTCGGGGCGGTTCGAATCGGTTCAAGGGCCAGTAATCCAGGAGCAACAACACAAACGGCAGCGTCACCACCGTCGGCTTGGACAGCAACGCCAGCGCAAACGCGACGGCAACCATCCAGTAGCGGGCCGGTGACTTCGGGTCGCGGACATAGCGGACATAGGCGCCGAGCGTGAGCATGAAGAAAAAGGCGCTGAGCACGTCCTTGCGCTCCGCCACCCACGCGACCGATTCCACCCGCAGCGGATGGATGGCAAACACCGCCGCCACAAACGCGCTGCGCCACAGCGCGCCGGTCATCTGGCGCAATATGAGGAACAGCAGGATGGCCGATGCGGTGTGCAACAGGACATTGGTCAAATGATACCCGCCGGCGTGGAGTCCGTAGAGTTGATAATCCCCCATGAGCGAAAGCATCGTCAGCGGATGGTATAAAAAGCAGTCCGCATGGGTGAAGACCCAGGCGAGGCCTTTCAGGCTCAAACCACTTGCGACCAGCGGATTGTTATAGACATATTCGTTATCATCGAAGTCAATGAACCCGTGCGTCAGCGTCTGACCAAAAACGGCGAACGTGATCGCGGCCAGCACAAGGCAAACCGCCGGCGCCCCCCAGCGTTGCTCCCAGCCGCCCGCGCCGACGGGGACTTCTGGCGGTGATTGTTGACCGGTCATGGGGGTTTATTTAACCACAAAGAGAATGGAAAGGCACAAGAAAGAATTATGCGCTTCGACCGTTGGCTGTTTCGCATTTTTAATTCTTATTTTTCGTTTGTTCAGGGATATGGAAGGGTCTGCCTGCCTGATAGAGTTTCAACTCCAATTGAAGTTGCCCGGCCAGCCTGGTGTTGGACTGCGCTTCGGCCAGTTGCAAGGCGTGCCGCGCCGTTTCCACCGCTTCGGAAAACCGCCCGGTTTCGGCCAGGGCGGCGGCGAGGGTGTGGAGAATGATTGGATCTTCCCCGCCGGTCAGCGCATTGGCCTGCCGGGCCAGTTCCACCGCCTTGGCGCCATTGCGCAACGAGGCGTCCGGACAAACAGCCAGGAGCCATGCAAGATTGTTTTGGACTTTGGGATCACCCGGTTGGATTTGCAACGCCTGTTGGAAATGGGGTATCGCTTCCTCCCCTCTGCCCCTTTGGCAAAAAGCGGTGCCGAGGCTGACGTGGGCAACCTCGTCGTCGGGTTTGATTTCCAGGCCCTCTTGGTATTGCGTGATCGCCTCGTCAATTCTTCCTTTTTGCGCAAGAGCCATACCAAGGTTGAAGTGCGCCTCCGCGAAATCGGGCTTGATTTGCAACGCCTTTTGGTATCGGGCGATGGCGTCGTCCACTCTTCCCTGTTTGAAAATCGCCAGACCCAAATTGCAGTACGCTTCCGCGTAATGCGGTCTGATTTCCAGCGCTTTTTGGAAATGGGAGATCCCTTCGTCCACGCCGCCCTTTTGGCAATTCGCTCGACCTAAACTGCAGTGCGCTTCCGCGTAATCGGGTCTGATTTCCAGCGCCTTTTGGAAATGGGGGATCGCTTTGTCCACGCTGCCCTCTTCCATGAAAAAGGTGCCAAGATTATTGTGGGCCACTTCATTGCGTGTGGTGCAGAGGAGCGTGTGCGTCCACAAGGTTTCGCTGTCTTTCCAATACGCCGTCTGTTTCCAGGCGCAGATCATCAACACGGCGAGGACGGCGCCCATGAGGCTCCCAAGAACCACGCGGCTCACCCTCCACTCCGCCACCAACCACGTCACGGCCACATAAATGCCAATTTGGGGCAGGTAAGTGTATCGGTCCGCATGGGCCTGGCGGCCCACCTGGATGATGCCCACCACCGGCAGCAGCAACAGCAAATACCAGAGCCATCCGATCAGCAGCCATGGCCGCGTCCGCCGCTCTTTCCACGCAACCACTGAAAAGCCGGCCAGCAAGATCCCGGCCAGTGCCACTTCCCACCACGGCAGCCCGTTGGATGGGTATGGATAAAAGAGTGCCAGTCCCGCCGGCCAAACCATCTGGCACAGATAAACCATGCAGCTCACCAACGCGTTGGCGCAGCGCAGCGGCAGCGAATATACCCCGGTCGGTTCAATCGATTCCTTTTGCGCCAGAAGCGTTGCGACGCAGGAGGCGGCGGAGAGGGCCAGCAAGGGCAGTTTCTCCAGTACCAACCCCGAAAGCTTTCGGGGTTCCACCCTTTGCAACGGCCAATAATCCAACAACAGCAACATCACGGGCAGCGTGACCAGCATCGGCTTGCACATCAGACCCAAGGCAAACAGAAGCATCACAAGCCCGTAGCGGGAAGGAGACCATGCGCGGCGGGCATAGCGGACATACGCACCGATGGTCAGCATGAAGAACAGCCCGCTCAGCACGTCCTTGCGCTCCGCCACCCAAGCCACCGATTCCACCCGCAACGGATGGATGGCAAAGACAGCCGCGACAAAGGCGCTGCGCCAGAGTGCGCCTGTCATCTCCCTCAGAACCAGAAAAAGTAGAATGACCGCCCCGGTGTGGAGGAGGACATTGGTAAGATGATGGCCGCCGGGATGCAGTCCGTACAACTGGCAGTCCAGCATGTGGGAAAGCCAGGTCAGCGGGTGCCAGTTGGAGGCGTGAAAGCTGGTGAATGCCCGGACGGCTCCCTTCAGGGTCAAACCCCTTGCCACCATCGGGTTCTCATACACATAGGCTTGGTCATCGTAATTGACGAACCCGAAACCCGCCGTCTGGCCGAAAACGGCAAAGGTGATCGCGGCCAGCACAAGGCAAACCGCCGGCGCCCCCCAGCGTTGCTCCCAGCCGCCCGCGCCTACGGGGACTTCTGGCGGTGATGGTTGACCGGTCATGGGGATTTATTTAACCACAAAGAGAATGGAAAGGCACAAGAAAGAATTATGCGCTTCGACCGTTGGCTGTTTCGCATATTTAATTCTTATTTTTCGTTTGTTCGGGGATATGGAATGGGCTGCCTGCCTGATAGAGTTTCAACTCCCATTGAAGTTGCCCGGCCAGCGTGGTGTTGGATTGCGCTCCGGCCAATTGCAAGGCGTGCCGCGCCGTTTCCACCGCTTCGGAAAACCGCCCGGTTTCGGCCAGGGCGGCGGCGAGGGTGTGGAGAATGATTGGATCCTCCCCGCCGGTCAGCGCATTGGCCTGCCGGGCCAGTTCCAGCGCCTTGGCGCCGTTGCGCAGCGATGCCTGCGGACAAGCGGCCAGGAGCCACGCCAAATTATTTTGGAACCCGGGATTGGCTGGTTCGAGTTGCAGCGCCTTCCGAAAATGGGCGATTGCTTCGTCCGCTTTGCCCATTTGCAGAAGAACATTGCCGATATTGTTTTGGGCGTCGCCATTGTCAGGGTCGATTTGGAGCGCCTCTTGGTATTGGCTGATCGCTTCGTCGAGTCTTCCCTTTTGCAGAAGAACGTTGCCGAGGTTGACGCGGGCATCCACGTAGTCGGGCTTGATTTTCAGCGCCTGTTGGAATTGAGGGATCGCTTCGTCCAGTCTTCCCTTGCGGGCAAGAGCAAGGCCGAGGTTGCGGTGGGCCTCCGCGTAATCGGGGTTGATTTGCAGCGCCCCTTGGTATTGGGAGATCGCTTCATCCATTCTTCCTTCTTGCTGAAGAGCGTTACCGAGATTGTTGCGGGCTTGCGCGTAGCTTGGATTGATTTGCAGGGCCTGTTGATATTGTGCAATTGCTTCGGCCACGCTTCCCTTTTGCAGAAAAGCGTTGCCGAGGTTGAAGTGCGTTTCCGCAATGCCGGGCTTGATTTGCAGGGCCTTTTGGTAATGGGAGATCGCGTCGTCCGCTTTTCCTTTGCGCACAAGAGCCTGACCGAAGTTGACGTGGGCTTCCGCGTCGTTTGGATTGATTTGCAGGGCCTCCTGGTATTGGGTGATCGCATCATCCACTCTTCCTTTTTGCAAAAGAGCGATTCCGAGGTTGACATGGGCCACGGAATTGTCTGTGGTGCAGGCAAGCGCGCGGGTCCAGAGGGTTTCGCTGTCTCTCCAATACGCTGTTTGTTTCCAGGCACAGACCATCAGCGCGGCGAGCACTCCAGCCATCAGGCCTCCATACGCCACACGGCTCACCCGCCACTCCGCCGCCACCCACGTCACTGCCACATAAATCCCGATCTGTGGCAGGTAGGTGTATCGATCCGCATGGGCCTGCTCACCCACCTGGATGATTCCCAGCACCGGCAGCAGCATTACCAAGTACCAAATCCATCCGATCAGCAGCCACGGCCGCTTCCGCCGCTGCCAGAGGGCGACCGCTGAAAGGCCGGCCAGCAGTGCCCCGGCCAGCGCCACTTTCCATGGCGGCAGCCCATTGTCTGGATAAGGGTAAAGCACCGCCAGTCCCGCAGGGAAGACCATCTGGCCAAGATAATCCATGCAGGCCACCAACGCATTGGCAATGCGCATTGGCAGCGAAAATGACCCAGTCGATTGTATCACTTCGGCTTGCGCCAAAAGTGCGACGACACAGCCAGCGGTGGAAAGAGCCAGCAAGGGCAGCTTTTCCAGCACCAACTGCGAAAGCTTTCGGGGTTCCACCCGTTGCAAGGGCCAGTAATCCAACAACAGCAGCACCACGGGCAACGTGACCAGCATCGGCTTGCACATCAGGCCCAAGGCAAACAGAAGCGCCACCAACCCATAGCGAGCCAGTGACCACGGACGGCGCACATAGCGAACATAAGCCCCAATGGTCAGCATGAAAAACAGTCCGCTGAGGACGTCCTTGCGCTCGGCCACCCACGCCACCGATTCCACCCGCAACGGATGGATGGCAAACACCGCCGCCACAAACGCGCTGCGCCAAAGGGCGCCGGTCATCCGCCGCAAAACCAGGAACAGGACGATCACCGTCGCGGTGTGGAGGAGCACATTGGTCAGATGATGTCCGGCGGGATTCAATCCATACAACTGGCAGTCCAGCATGTGGGAAAGCCACGTCAGAGGGTGCCAGTTGGAGGCGTGAAAGCGGGTGAACGCCCAGACAATCCCCTGAAGCGTCAGACCCCGGGCGACGACCGGATTGTCATATACATAATTATTGTCGTCGAAGTCAATGAACCCGTGCGTCAGCGTCTGACCAAAAACGGCGAACGTGATCGCGGCCAGCACAAGGCAAACCGCCGGCGCCCCCCAGCGTTGCTCCCAGCCGCCCGCGCCGACGGGGACTTTTGGCGGGGATGTGTCAATCATATGTTTTGGGATGCCTTAGTGCGTTTGTTCAGGGATATGAAAGGGTCTGCCTGCCTGGTAGAGTTTGATCTCAACCCGAAGGTGCCCGGCCAGGCTGGTATCGGATCGCGCTTCGGCCAGGCGCAAGGCGTGCCGCGCCGTTTCCACCGCTTCGGGAAACCGCCCGGTTTCGGCCAGGGCGGCGGCGAGGGTGTGGAGAATGATTGGATCCTCCCCGCCGGTCAGTGAATTGGCCTGCCGGGCCAGTTCCACCGCCTTGGCACCGTTACGAAGCGAGGCGTCCGAACAAACAGCCAGGAGCCACGCGAGATTATTTTGGACTCTGGGTTCGGCCGGTTCGATTTGCAACGCCTGT
>Ga0326727_10021581_pt1 | contig 12587 bp, 8 predicted proteins | sample MB2enrmetagenome_FD_207643 | JGI IMG/M metagenome (GOLD analysis project Ga0326727, IMG submission 207643) | Lab enriched peat soil microbial communities from McLean, Ithaca, NY, United States - MB29MY | ecosystem: Environmental > Terrestrial > Soil > Wetlands > Peat | place: USA: New York...
GGCCACTTTGGGAGTCGACCGAAGGGACTCGGAAGCAGCTCAGAAGTCAATCGCTTCCGAGTTCAATAGGTTCTGCATTCCCCTGCCGCAAAATGGCAGAGCATTCGGCTGTTAACCGAAGGGTTGTGGACTTTTGCCGTCCGCATTGACTTTCACGAGTTTTACGAAGCCGGGTTATCGCGGCGTTAAGTCTGCAACTTTAAGGCTGCTTGGAGCCAGAGCTAGAGGCTGGTCAGGTAACCCAGAGTGCTTCCGATCCATGACTCGGGAACAGTGTTGAATATTGGAATAAAGAGGTCGCCCCCCTTATTTGATATATCGCTTGACCACCGCCACTAGTTCATCGACAGCTTCCCGCTGGGAGGCGAGGTCCTGCTGGCCCTCGCCCAGAATGTGAATCCGTAGATGGCCCTCGATGAGTTCAGCCATTAGCCCATTGAGCGCACCGCGGCAGGCTGCAACGAGCTGCAGAGTCTTTTCGTACTCGCCTCCCACATTGAGCGTTCGCTCGATAGCTTCGACCTGCCCCCTGATACGCCGAACGCGTGTCAGCATCTTTGCTCTGTATCTGACGGGTTGAGACAATCTGACCTCCACTTGCAATGTTGCACCTCAACTACTCCATCACCGCGGGAACCACTGACCAACTTAGCGAGGTGACGCCGGGTTCAATTGACAGAGCCATCGCAATCCGCTCGACCAGAGAATTCTGTCTTCCCGGAGTCACAACTTCAGCTCGAAGCCGTGTTCGATCGGCGCCTTCCGAATCCTCGCTGTGAATCCCATGAAGTGTGATGGACTCTTGTGCAATCATTGCCATCAGATGTGCACGAAGATGTGTCTCATCGGATCCCCGGCAAGTCAGAACAATCTCGTAAAGAGTCCCCCCAGGCTCTGCGGCTGGCAGAACTGGATGCAGCCGATATGCGAGGGGACGAAGAACTGTATTTGCGAGCAATACAGCGATCGCCAGCAACAGCGCGAGGTGCGGTTGTCCAAAACCGCAAAGTACCCCCATTGCCGCGGAGCACCAGATCGTTGCCGCAGTATTCAGGCCTCGAACGTTGGTGCCATCTTTAAAGATGACACCGGCGCCAAGAAATCCTACGCCTGAGACAACATAAGACGCGATTCGCCCACGTGCTGAGGGATCGTCGTCGAGCAGGAGCCCGGCCATTACAAAGGCCGAAGCTCCGGCGGCTACTAGCGCATTCGTTCTGGTACCAGCCATGCGTTGGCGCCACTGTCGTTCTAGCCCGACAAAGGCGCCCAACAGGAGTGCAGCAAACAATCTGCCTGAAAATAGCAATGTCATTCCCATGTGCCTATTCTCTAAAAGTTGAATTTCAAAGCGGCCTGACCAATCCGCTGGTCCGCTGCCTTTTGGACAAGACCGAAATTGGGGTCGTTGATGTTCCCGTCGACCGAGCCATTCGGATAGAACTGAGCATGATTGAAAACGTTGAACATCTCAAAGCGCAGCTCTAAGGACCGTTTCTCTCCGAGATTGGTCATCTTATGGAGAGCCATATCGTAGTTGTCGAGGCCAGGACCATAAAACATCCGGCGTTTCGAATTTCCCTGCGTACCGAGCGCGTTGGGAGTAAACGCGGCCGTGTTGAAGTAGGGCTTTCCGTTACGCGGATTATGGTTCAGGCGATAGCCACTGCCGTCATAGTTGGGCATGTCGATGCTGGTCGAGTTCACGCCGTTGTTCTGAACCTGAACAAGATAGTTGTCGCCCTGGCTCGCGAAGGTGACTGGGATTCCACTGGCAAATCGTGTGATCCCCGAGAGTTGCCAACCGTCCACCCAACGGTTGTCCATTCTCAACAAATGTTGGACGGGCAGCTCGTAGTCATAGCTGGCAACGAAGTTGTGTTTGATATCGAATGCCGAGGGGCCATCCAGCCTGTGATAGTCATAAGGGTCCACCTGCTCCTGAATGCTCGAAGTCTGGTCGAGACCCTTGCCGTACGTGTAGCTGGCAAGCAGGGACAAAGGACCAGTAGTGCGCCGGTATGTCAATTCCAGGGAGTTGTAATTAGAATTGCCCATGTTTTCGTAATAAGCATCCGTTCCAATCGTGTTCGGGAAGGGCGCGCGCGTTCCATTGACTACGGTCCCGTTCGGCCGTGTGTACACTCCGTTTTCACCAAACGTCCCGCAGGTTGGCGTGCCTGGCGCTACGTCCTGAGGCTGGCTCAGACTGAGGCAGATGGAAGGAACACCGGGATTGGCATCATGCACCGTGAGCAGATGGCGCCCCAGTGAACCGATGTAACCTGCGCTGAAAACTCCGTTCGAGCCAATTTCGCGTTCGACTGTGAGGTTGTACTGCATTGCATACGAGGTTTTGTTCTTGTACCAGACGCTCCCGGCACCGCTAATTGGTGTGTAGCGAGACCAATCGACGTTCGCATCAGGATGGGAAGCCGAAACCGTGTACGGCGGCACTTGGACCGGAAATTGCTGAATATACTGTGTTCCCGTCAGTGCTCCGATGAACGGAGTCTCCATGATCGGCGACTCGGGGCTCGTATAGGTGAGGCCGTACGGTGGATTGCCGGTCGGGTAGGCGACTGTAAGCCCCTGAGGAGACGAGACAAAACGGCCTCCGCCGAGGTGAATGCTGGTTTTCCCTGCACCTCCGGTGACTCGGGAGAGGAAATCGTTCGTAGGGGCAGGCGACCACCCAATGCCGAAGCGCGGGGAAAAGTTGTCGAGGGGCGTAGGAGCGATTCCACTCGGAATCTTGTGACCGTCCGGCAAAACGTCGCCCGGTACAAGGTAACCCAGCGGCGCTCCGGGGAAGGTCTGCGACTCCACGCCCTGAACAAAGGTTGTGATCTGGTTGTGCTTCTCGGACCACGGTGTAACGTAGTCCCAGCGCAGCCCGAAGTTGAGCGTCAAGTTTTGCTTGACACGATAGCTGTCCTGAACAAAAAGATCCCCGTCTGCGGCGCTTTCATAGAAGGGTGGAGAGGACTGCTGCGAATAGAAATCGGGCAGACCGAGCAGGAAATCCGCATAGCCGTTTCCGGTGCTTTGCGATCCTGACCCGAAGAAAGAGTAGGTTCCATTGGCAACCAGGTTTGGTAGCTGCTTCACCTTGAACCAGATATAGCGGCCACCGAATTTCACGGTGTGCGTGCCAAGAGTCTTGATTACGCTGTCGCTCAGATCGTATGTGTCATTGACCTGGTCAAGAAAGAACGGATTTGTGCCGACGGCGAAAGAGTTGAAATACATCATCTCGACGCCCGTCTGCTGCGGGAACCCTTGAACGATGCCTTCGCCGCCCGCTTGAATCCCCTGGTCAGCCAGAGTTACGCCAACGCCGCCTTTGGGCGTACCAATCTGATTGTCCAGGCGTGTCCAGCCGAATCGGGATTCGTTCACCAATGTCGTGCCGAACGGGCGCGAATTGCTAAGTGCTGCGGTCTGGTCTACGCCATCAGAAGTAGCATCAAACACCTCGCCGTTGCCCGGAACGGTTGCGCCTCCCAAACCACCGGGATAGGGATTATCGAGGTTGTATTGATCGTGAAAGTAATAGATGGATGATGTCCCGTAGCGCGCAGAGTTGAAGTCCAGACGTCCCGAGGTCTTGTTGTCGTTGATCGTATATTTCGCAGCTCCGGACGAGAATTCATGTGTGCCAAGATTCGGCACTGGAATGTACTGAAGCATGTGAGTGGGAGCATTGCCCCAGGCACGTTGCGGAATCATTGCGTCGGGAAAGACACACTGGCTGGGGGACGTGCAGCCTTGTACATAGAAAGGCTCGCCCTGGTTCACACCGTACCCAAGTCGATTTGAGAGGACTTGTGCCAAGTAGCGTCCGTTCACCGACCCAGTGAGTGTCGCGATCGAATCGACGAAATCGCCATTGCGGTTGGCCAGAGATGGAACGCTGACGATACCGGTCTCGATGCCCTGGACGGTGCGCTGCCCTTGGTAATCAGTGAAGAAGAAGATTTTGTCCTTGCGAAGCGGTCCTCCGAAGGTGCCGCCAAACTGGCTCTGTTGAAATGTCGATCGTTCCGGTGAAAAGTACCCGCGCGCGTCGAGGTCGGTATTGCGCAGAAATTCGAAGACAGATCCATGGAACTGACTTGTCCCCGATTTGGTGACAACATCGATGATGCCACCCGTGAATCCACCGTTCTCGGCATCGACGTTGCTGCTTAAGATCCGGAATTCAGCGATTGAGTCTAAATTCGGAATGATGCCGGCCTGCTGGCCGATCGTCTCCTGAACGCTGATGCCATTCAGGTAGTAAGCATTGTCGGACTCGCGTTGACCGTGAATTGAGAACTGTCCCGTGTTTTGCTCGCCGGCTGCTGGGACGGTGCCAAACCCGCCGCCCGAGGTCGAATTTCCCGCGCCGCTGGTTGTGATGGGTGCGACACCCGCCTGAACCGCGAGAAGATCGGTATAACTGCGCCCATTCAAGGGAATATCCGTCACCTGCTTGGACTCGATCGTCTGTCCGATCTGCGTGTCGGTGGTCTCGATCTGAACCGCGCCCGCATTCACTTCAACGGTCTGTGAGGTGTCTGCGACATGCAGCGAGAAATCGATTGTCAGCGAGGTGTTCACATCGATCTTGATCGCGTTCCGCATCTCGCTTTGAAAGCCGGATGCCGCAGCTTCAAGCGAGTAGGTTCCGATGCCAAGCAGTGGGAAGGAATAGGCACCGCTTTCATTCGCGACCGTCAATGCCTTGACGCCGGTTGCAAGATTCGTTGCTTTGACTGTGCTCTGAGGGATCACGGCACCAGTCATGTCCTTCACCGTGCCTGAAATCCTGCCGCTCGTTTGACCGAATGCGGAAGCGGCCATAAGGGTGACAATCACAACGGTAGCTGCGAGTCCGATCAACCAGCCGCGAAATGTTGGCCGTTCAGTTGAAGTGAAAACCCAGGCGTTTTCCATAAACTCCTGATCGCGAATCATAAGCTCATCTCCAAGCGGCGTCGTGACGCACGCCAAGCATCCTGCCTGGACACCATCGGGTACCAGTCAGCGGTTCTCCTATCGAGAGCGCGCGAAATGTTGACTTGCTAGCTCTGTCGGCATTACCTCAGCGACGAGTCAGATGATCCAAGGAGTCAAATGGTTCCCGTAGAATCAATGAATCGTCGTGGAGGTGCTCTCGCTCCGCCGTTGCGGAGGTTCTGGTGAAGCCGGGCCTTCTTCCATCTATCCCTCCTTCTTTCTTAAAGCCGAAAGACAGTTCTGAGCATCTAGCCCCACAGGGCTGTGAGGCCTCTGCTCCCATTCCATCTGAGTTGATTAAAATCGCGTCTGTTCTCCTGCCGGGTCTGGAATCACGCGCAAAGCCGACGCCTTTCCGGCTCGCTTGCTTCAGGGGTAGCGAAATCCGAGCCGGACACTGGACGAGCTGTCCATCTGCATACCAGCGGCTGGCCCAGTTCACCGGTCTCGATCCACACGCAGGACAACGGAAATACTCTGCCAACAGGAAATGTGAGAATGATTTTGGTCATACGTCCTCCTTCCGGCACAGTGGGTCATCGAGGCTATCGGACACACGCACAGGTCCGCGCCCCAGACGCCAGCTCGCCAGACTTTGGTATTAGGAGGGTGGGTAGAGCCGCCGGCGTTCTTGAAATCCGGAGGGTTTCTGCTCACTCACTCAAACAGTGTCATGCACTGTGAGTAGCGAGCGGACGACCAGCTACTGCTAGTCGAGTTCCTCACCGTCACAGCGCAGGAATACACCCCAGCATCGTGGAGGTTCTAACGCAGGTTCGGTTTTCATAGTCTCCGTCGCGACGCGTCAACGTTCCAGATTCGCCGCCTTCAATCTTGTACCATACCCCCCTTGCATATGCAAGAGCAGCGGAATCCTCTTTCCAAAAAAATCAATTGACGGATTCAAACACTTGTTTTAATCTGTTGTTGGATGACGCGAGTGGCTAGCAACCAAGCATTGCCGGATGTCACGAGAGACAAGATCATCGAGTCCGCTGGAGAGGTATTTGCGGAAGTCGGCTTCCACAACGCCACCATTCGCGAGATCTGCTCCAAAGCCGGAGCAAATGTTGCCGCGGTCAACTATCACTTCCGCGACAAACTGGGTCTTTACACGGAGGTCCTGACGTCCTGCCTGGTGACGCAGCAGGCCGCTGCCCTGAACGGCAATTCGGAGCACCTACAAGATCCAAGGACAGCTTTGAGAATGCTGATCTGCGGGTGGTTCGAACGGAACCATGCGAGCGGCAGACCTGCCTGGCTCGCGCGCATTATGGCTCACGAAATGGCAAACCCTACACCGGCCCTCGACCGTGTGACAGAGTCGATGGGAACGAACTACTTGCGGTTCCGCGCGATTGTCGGCAAGCTCATTGGGCTTAGTCCGGACGATCCTTGTACGCGCATGTGCGTTCACAGCATTGTCGGTCAGATCCTGCATTACTCTCAGGCGCGACCAACTCTTGAAAGGTTGTGGCCCGACTTGAATCTCGACGACCCGGAGTGGCGCCGTACGATTGCCGACCACATCGTAGAGTTTTCGCTAGGTGCGATGGAACAGATTGCGAAGCGTGGCTGGATCGATCCACTTCCCTCGCAATGGGTCGAGCAGCACGACATGACTCAGCGAAGGTCCCAGCAAACGGCTCTCCCAAACCTAACTGGATTTTCATCGAGCTCAGCAACCTGCTCATCGATAAAGTCCCCAACGGATATGAATAAGGAGGATTGAAAGTGCGTCGCATTTACTTGCTCTGGGCAGTCTGCGGCATAGCCGCTCTAATGATCTCGGCGTCGCTCGTCGCCACAAGCCAGGAACCAGCCCCTGCACAGCAGACGGGAGAATTGGCTATTCGATCGCTGATGTCTGACTGGGTTGCGGCATACAAGAACCTGGACGCAAAACAGCTTGCTGCGCTCGAAGTACCGAACGTCGAGATCGTAGACCGCTTCGGCGAGCCGCACCAGCCGACCGGAAGGACAGAAAACGAGAGCTTGTGGGCGGATACGTTTGACGTCATTTCCCGGAGCACGGAGCCGCCCAAGACAACGATCGATGACATTCGGTTCCTTGGGCCGGATGTCGCGTTAGTGCAGATGTCCTGGCAGTTCGGGGGCGGGATACTTCTCACCGATGGTTCGCGTATCCCACCTTATTCCCAGATTGACATCTATGTTGTAACCAAGTCGCAGGGCAAATGGCTGGTCGCAGCGCATTACATGCAGGACAAAAAGCCGTAGGGCTGCAGTTGTCCCGAGTTTGAATAGGAGAAATCCATGTCAACACTGCTGTATTCCGGCGAACAGCCGGTGACTTCCAATGGCCTGTGGGTTCTGCGTCACCAGGTAGCAGACGTAGACCGCGCAACGGACTTTTATGTGCAGCTACTCGGATTCAGGGTGGACCACAAGGACCCGTCGCATACGCGCCAACTCTCGTCAGGTGGCCTCAAGCTCACTCTGGTAGGCGCTGAACCTTCGGTTTGTAATTCCAAGTCCGATTGCTGCGAATGTGAATCAGGGCGTACGAGCAGTCTGGTTCTCCATGTGCAGGACATTGCATCCGTGATTGAGAACCTGAAACGCGCTGGAATGAGTTTTGCAAAGGAGATGGAAATGAGCCCAAGTGGGAAGCATGTTCAACTCGAAGATCCAGATGGAAACCGAATCGAACTGTTTGAGCCGTCCACTTCACTTTTCCCTCTGCACCCACGGATCGAGTCTCGTCGGAAGTTCGTCAATGAATGGCTAGCTCCGATCTTGATTTCTCTCACGATCGTAGGCCTGTTCCTCGGGGCCGGAGCTCTTCTTCTGTTCGTAAATCACTAACAGTTGCAAGGTGATGCATTCCCTCTCACGCTCCACTGATACAGACTCATGGGCGACAACTTCTGCCTTTGGGCCTTTGATGCCAACATGAAATCCGCCTTCCGGCGACGAGCACTAATCCGCGAAAATCGTGGTTTCGCAAATCCTGCGAATTTGCGAATCTTCAGAGGGCTTGTGTTTTCAGCTACTTACAAATGGTGATCGCATTGCTCTACAAGAAATCGCGAGGCGCGGGCCGGATGTTCAAGTCGCTGAGGTCCTCGAATGGAATCATCGTCTTCGCATTAAGCGGTTCCTGTCTGACGCAAACCGGCTACTGCAGTGGTCGGCGCGGTCACTTCCCTTGCATCGACCGGACCCCAGAATCGCGTGGCTTAACTAATTTGGTAGGCGGGATGCGCCAGGTTCGCTCAATTGACAGAGTCAACAGATGTTTGAATCTACTGTTCGACTCAACATGGCGAAGGGAAGGCGAGACGGGAGCTCATCGATGCGGCAGGCGAGAGTATTCGGGCAAATCGGCCTTCCTAACGCAATAGCTCGAGGGGAGATCGGCAATAAATGAGAAACGCCACCTCCTCCTGCATACCCATTCCGCCTCGCTGGGTGTATCGCTAGTCGGCTTGGCCACGACGGCTGGTCGTTGAAAACTGGAAAGGAGCAACTACGTGAGTACGAGCAACATTCCCGAAGGGACGAAGAGTCCGCAGCCTGCCGGCGTTTCAACCGGCAGATCCACGAGGCGCAAAATCTGGCTGCCGATTCTGGCCGTGGTGCTCATTACGGTCGTCATAGTTGCGCTGGTTCGGAAACACAAGCCGGCATCCCAGGCTGGCGAGAATCCACTTGCCACGCCGAACATCAGGACGGCAACGGTCCATCGGGGCAACATCGGTGAGTACATCGAAGCGCTCGGAACTGTGACACCGCTCGCCACAGTCAACCTGTACAGCCAGGTAAACGGAGAGGTCGTCGCGGTTCATTACGTAGAAGGACAGATGGTTCACAAGGGCGATCCGCTGATCGACATCGATCCTCGCCCCTATGAGGCGCAGCTACAGGAATACCAGGGCCAGCTTGAGCGCGATGAGGCGGTACTGAAGCAGGCGGAGATCGATCTGGCGCGCTATCGCGAAGCGGCTGCGCAGGATGCGGTGGCAAGACAGACCTTTGAAGATCAGGAGCAGACAGTCGAGCAAGACCGAGGAACCGTCAAGAACGATCTGGGCCAGGTGGAGTACGGAAAGGTTCAGCTGAGCTACTGCCATCTCACGTCGCCAATAAGCGGACGGGTTGGCTTGCGGCTGGTGGACCCGGGGAACGTGGTCTTCTCGGGCGGCAGCAGTCCAATTGTCGTTATCACTCAGCTGCAACCGATTACAGTAGTGTTCAATGTCGCGGAAGATTACCTGGACCAGTTGCGATCGGCGGTTACGCATCGTGAGGCTTTGCCGGTGGATGCCTTTGACCGAGCCCAGCTTAAGCGGCTCGCAACCGGCAAGCTTCTCACGCTTGACAACCAGGTGGACACATCAACCGGGACGATCCGATTTCGGGGACAGTTCGACAATGCGGACCTTGCACTCTTCCCCAACCAATTTGTCAACGCTCGTCTGCTTGTTCAAACCTTGCAGGGCCAGCTTCTAGTTCCAGCAGCGGCAGTCCAGCATAACGGCGTGGACGCCTTCGTCTACGTGGTGCGTCAAGGCTCAGTCCATCTTCAACCCGTCAAAGAGGTCGCGACGGAGGGCGACGATGCCGCGGTAAGCGGATTGCACGATGGTGACGCGGTTGCGGTCACCGGCTTCGACAAGATTCAGGATGGCACGCGCATTGCCGTTCTAAGCACCCAGACTGCCGCCAACGGCGCGCCGAGCGAGAGCGCAAGTGGAGCAGTCAGCCAATGAATCCCTCCGGCACATTCATTCAGAGGCCGGTTGCGACCTCGCTTCTGATGGCGGCGATCCTCGTCATCGGTCTGGCCGCGTATATCAATCTGCCTGTTTCCGCTCTCCCGCAGGCAGACTATCCGACGATTCAGGTACAGACGTTCTATCCGGGTGCCAGCCCGGACGTAATGGCCTCGTCGGTCACCGCGCCTTTGGAGAGGCAGTTGGGGCAGATGCCAGGCCTTTCGCAGATGACATCGACAAGCTCCGACGGAAGCTCCATCATCGTCCTGCAATTTGCCCTCAGCCTGAGCATGGACGTAGCCGAGCAGGAGGTTCAGGCAGCGATCAACCAGGCACAAGGATTCCTGCCGACGGATCTGCCGGTGCCTCCGGTCTATAGCAAATCCAACCCTGCCGATGCGCCGGTGCTGACGCTTGCTCTCACTTCCTCCACGATGCCGCTATCGCAGGTAGAGGATCTGGCAGACTCGAGGCTCGCGCCGAAGATCTCTCAGTTGAGCGGAGTGGGACTGGTCACGATCAGCGGAGGCCAGAAGCCGGCAGTCCGAATTCAGGTCAATCCTGTGGCCCTGGCTTCTTACGGGATCAATCTCGAGGATGTTCGGACTGCGATTTCGAACACCAGCGTCAACTCTCCGAAGGGCAGCTTTGACGGCGCCGCACAGAACTATCAGATCAACGCCAACGACCAGCTTCTTTCAAGCGCCCGCTACCGCGACGTTGTGGCGGCCTATAAGAATGGCGCGCCCGTCATGCTGACGGACGTCGCGAAGATTACGGACGGAGTCGAGAATTCCAAGCTGGCCGCGTGGATGAATGACACGCCCGCGGTGATCGTGAATGTCCGCAAGCAACCGGGCGCCAACACGATCGCAGTGGTCAAAGAAATTCGAGAACTTCTTCCGCAGCTTCGAAGCAGCCTGCCGGTATCCATCAAACTTCGGACGCTCACCGACCGGACCACCACCATCCATGCTTCCGTCAGGGACGTTCAGTTCGAGTTGATGCTCACCATCAGCCTCGTGGTCCTGGTGATTTTTCTCTTCCTTCGCACACTCACCGCCACCGTTATTCCGAGCGTGGCCGTCCCTTTGTCGCTCATTGGCACCTTCGCTGTGATGAGCGCCATGGGCTTCAGCATCAACAATCTGACGATGATGGCCTTCACCATCTCGACTGGTTTCGTGGTCGATGACGCCATCGTCATGATCGAGAACATCTCTCGATATATCGAGCAGGGAATGAAGCCGGTCGAGGCCGCTCTCAAAGGAGCTGGCGAAATTGGATTCACGGTCATCTCACTCACAGTTGCGTTGATCGCGGTGCTCATTCCGCTTCTGTTCATGGGAGACGTTGTCGGGCGGCTCTTCCGAGAGTTTGCCATCACCCTGAGCGTGACGATCCTGATCTCGGCTACGGTCTCGCTGACTCTCATCCCAATGATGTGCTCGAGAATGCTGGGTCACACACCTCTCGAAAAGCAGAACCGGTTCTATCGAATGACGGAAAATTGGTTCCGGCGAATCATTGACGCGTATGGCCGCGGTCTGCGCTGGGTGCTCCAGCATAAGACGGCAACGCTCATCGTTGCAGTCGGCCTCATTCTGCTCAGTGTTTTCCAGTACATTGAAATCCCCAAAGGGTTTTTCCCGACGCAGGATACGGGGACCATTCAGGGCATCACCCAGGCTCCTGATTCGACCTCCTTGACCGCCATGGCGCAGAAGCAGAGCCAACTTTGCGGGGAAATACTGAAAGACCCCGCCGTCCAGGATCTCTCTTCGTTCATCGGCGCCGACGGAATCAACACCACGCTGAACAGCGGGCGCATTCAAATTGACCTCAAACCGATCGAGCAGCGCCATGAATCCGCCTCCGAAGTCATTACCCGCCTGCAGCGGCTCGCTCAAAGGGTTCCCGGCATGCAGTTATATCTGCAACCCATTCAGGACCTCACGGTCGACGACCGTGTGAGCCGGACCCAGTATCAATACACGCTAGAAGATCCGGATCTGAATGAGCTGAACGAGTGGACCTCGAAGCTTGTGACAGCCATTCGCAAGCTGCCGGAGGTCTCCGACGTTGCCACGGACCAGCAGTCCAACGGAGTCAGCGCCGATCTGGAGTACGATCGCGCGACTGCATCGCGGTTCAACATCACGGCGGACCAGGTCGATTCAACGTTGTATGACGCATTCGGCCAACGCCAGGTCGACACACTCTATACGCAATCGAATCAATACCACGTCATCCTGGAAGTGATGCCCCAGTTCCAGACCGGCCCAGCCCGGCTGAACGATATCTACATCCAGGGATCGAATGGGACTTCAACACAGGCACAGAGCGTCTCCGGGCGAACAGCGGCAATGTCCTCCGGATCCCAGGCAACCCTAACGCCTTCGTCCGGGTCGGCATTCACCGCGACTCCAACCAGCGCGCTTGCGAGCAGTACCGGTACCAGCAGTACGCTGGCAACTTCCAGCACCTCTTCGGTGGTCACTTCGACAACGCAGACGCTGGCGTCAATGACGCCGGCAACGACTCTTGCAACTGCGGTCAGCGCAACGACAAGCTCTTCGTCGGCCACGACAGGATCGGGCAGTGGCGGCTCCAGTTCATCCGGTTCGTCAACAACTCAGCCGACACCCATACCTCTCTCGGCCATCAGTCATTTTGTCATGAGGCCATCGCCCTTGACCGTGGCGCACCAGGGGCAGTTTCCCGTCGTTACGGTTTCATTCAACGTGGCGAAGGGATACTCGCTTGGCCAGGCAGTGGACGCCATCAAGAAGGCGCAACAAAGGCTCGGCATGCCGGCGAGCGTGCAGGCTGATTTTCAAG
>Ga0326727_10021582_pt1 | contig 12587 bp, 12 predicted proteins | sample MB2enrmetagenome_FD_207643 | JGI IMG/M metagenome (GOLD analysis project Ga0326727, IMG submission 207643) | Lab enriched peat soil microbial communities from McLean, Ithaca, NY, United States - MB29MY | ecosystem: Environmental > Terrestrial > Soil > Wetlands > Peat | place: USA: New York...
GCCGGCGCCACCGCTCCGGCCACGGGCACCGCCGCCCCGGCCCAGGACCAGCAACCCGCCGCCGCCCCGGAAAACGCCACCCCACCCCCCGCCCCGCCGCAAGACCAGCAACCGGCGACGGGGGGACAGGCAGCCGAACCACAGCCTGGCGCGCAAACGCCACAGTCGTAATCCACATGGGTTCTGCCCAAGCCGGAGACGGTTCGAAAGGACGTTCTCCGGCAGGCCGATAGCGTGAGTCCGATCCAGGAACCCCCGAATCGAAGATTCACAGGAAGTGAAAGCGATCTGTACCTATGAAACGATCGATTCTAGCAGTATTTTGTTTGGTGTTACTCGTGGCTGCTGCCTCTGCTCATGCGCAGGTGGTTCCTTCGGCCGAAGGGAGTAACTTCTACGTCAACGCCGGTGGAATGGGCTCGGTCTTCCAGCCCGACTATGCGGGCGAGGGAATTGCGCAAACCAGTCCCAACCGCCTGTACGGCGTGGGCGCTTACGTGGATGTACATATCAACCGCTGGGTGCAGATCGAGGGTGAAGGGCGCTGGATGCGCTTTCACAAGTATCTCGGCATCGATGAGGACAACTACGAGGTTGGCATGCGCTTGCCGGTCATGCGCAACTCCTACCACGGTCTCACCCCGTACACCAAGGTACTTGCCGGCGTGGGCAACGGAAGTTTCTTGACCGGGCGCTGCTTCACGCTGAATATGGGCGGAGGCGTGGACTACCATCTGAGCAGAAAATGGACTCTGCGCGCGATCGATTTCGAATATCAGGAATGGCACGTAACGCCGACGCTGTATCCGTATGGCTTCAGCGCGGGCCTGGCCTACAGAATCTTCAGATAAAAGCTAAAAACTTGAGAGCAGACGAAGGGGGCATCCGCGGATGCCCCCTTCGCTTTGTGCGCTGAACTTGGCGCTATGGCTGGACGTTGAGCGGCGCGGCTTTGGCCGTGGGCATTGAGACGTGAAGCAGGCCGGCGACGGTGGGCGCGATCTGGCGCATATCGATAACACCGAGGTTGCGGTTGTGGGCAATGCCCGCGCCCAGCGCGAAGAATGAGGCGCGCATCTCAGGCAGCTCGGGCGAGAAGCCGTGCGAGCCGCGTGTGCCTGAAACTGGTGTGACCAGATCGCCGCTCGGCCCCGCGCCGGTGTAGTAGCCGGGCTTGAGAACGATGAGGAAAGCCGCGCCGGGGAAGCCGCCGCGCTGGGCGGTCTGTTGGCGGCCGAGGATCTCTGCAATGCCGCTGTTGGGATCGGCAGCCAGCTTGTCGAGCATCGTTTTCACCTGCTGCTCGGTGGCATGGTCGTTGGGGTCGTGGAGCATGACGGCGGCCATTCCGCCCGCTGGCCACGGCTCGGCCTTCCACGACTTCACCACCAGACTCTTGGTCTCGGGATCGATGCCGCCCTCGGCCAGCCCCGCCTGCAGAAAGGGGATCGCGAGATTGACGAAGTGGCTGATCTGCATGAATCCGTGATCGGAGACGACGATGAGCACCGCCTGCGGGTCATTGGCGAACTCCTGCTGCGCCAGCCGCGCCACCATGCCATCGAGCGCCTCCAAATCCTGGTTGGCTTCGGTGCTGAAGGGACCATGCTCGTGCTCGTACTCGTCGAGCGAGCTGAGGTGGATGGTCATGAAGGCGGGTTTGTAGCGGCGCAGAATCTCCAGCGCGTAGCGGGTTTTGGATTCGTCGCCAACCGCCGAGGTGTCGTTGCCCACCATGTAGGGACCGGCGGCAGGCCCAAGCTGCTCAAAGAGCCCATCGGGCCGCGAGATCGCCGCCATCAGTTCGCGATCCAGCGGGTCGCCTTGCTCGGGCGGCAGTTCCTTGGTCCAGAACTCGGGGATGAGCCAATCCACACCAGTGGCGCCCACGGTGACGGGCCAGCCGACGCTGGCCGTGCTCAGGCCCGCGCCGTGCGCCGCCTGCCAGAGCGTGGGCATGCGAATCTCCGAGGCGTACCAGTTCCAGTCGGTGGCGTAGCGCTGGCTGGGATCGAAGACGCGGTTGTTATAGACGCCGTGCTCGGCTGGCGAAACGCCGGTCACGAGCGTGGTGTGGCTGGGATAGGTGACCGTTGGCCAAACGCCGGTGACGCCCTCGGCATAGGTACCGCCGGCGATGAGCGTGCGCAGATAGGGGATCTTCAGCCCGTGCGCGTCGGCCTGGGTGACGTACTCGGGCTTCAACCCGTCGATGGAGATCATCAGCACGGGCGCGGCGTGGGCCGTGGCGGCCAGGGCGAGAACGATAAAAGGAAGAAACGCAGTACAGAAAAATCGGCGGCGAAGAACTGCCAACATGGAGAACACTCCTCGAATGGATTGAATGGAAACTACAGCGTCGTCGCGGCTTAATGGCCCGTGCGCGCGGAGTACGTTCGCGGAGGGAAGTATACCGAATCGAGTTTATGATTCAATGAAACGTTCGAACCGGTTCAGAAGCGCTCCGGTTCTGTGTTAGCCTGTGGTCTCTGGAGCGGTGCAAACGCTGGCCGCGCCGGAGATCCTCGCGTAACTGGCGATTCAGGTGGGCCACCACCGGGGAGCGCGAGGCAGTCCTCAAGTGGTTCCGCAAGCGTGCCGTTGGGCGCCGTGGAGCCGCAGCAGCCGATCGCCTGGGCAGTGCAATCCCAGAAGTGCAGCGACAGCGAGGAAAGGACTGCCTATGATGCCGTTCCGCGAATTCTGCTTTGCCTCCGATCCGGAAGTCTTCGAAGTCATTGCCGGTGAAGAGTTGCGCCAGCAGCAGGGAATCAATCTGATTCCCTCGGAGAACTACACCTACCCGGAGGTACTGGCCGCGCTTGGGTCAGTGCTTACGAACAAATACTGCGAAGGGTACCCAGGACGCCGCTATTACGCGGGGCAAAAATTCACAGACCAGCTGGAAAACCTTGCGCGCGAGCGGGCTTGCCGGCTCTTTCGCGCTGAACATGCAAACGTTCAACCGCTTTCCGGCTCGCCGATGAATCAGGCCGTGTACCTGGCATTTATGAAACCCGGGGACACGATTCTCGGCATGGATCTCTCTCACGGAGGACACCTTACGCACGGCGCGCCGGTCTCGCACATGGGACAGCTCTTCAATTTTGTCCGCTATAAAACCGCGCCCGACCGGGAAGGAGCCATCGATTTCAACGAACTCCGCCACCTTGCCCTCCAAACGCGACCGAAGATTGTGCTCTGCGGCTACACGTCGTATCCGCGCGAGTACGACTATGCCGCCTTTCGCGCCATTGCGACCGAAGTAGGCGCGCTGGCCATGGCCGACATCTCGCATGTGGCGGGCATGATTGCCGCCGATGTGCTCCCGAATCCACTCGATGCCGGATTCGACATCGTGACTACCACAACGCACAAAAGCCTGCGTGGACCGCGCGGTGGCATGATTCTTTGCAAGAAAGAATATGCGCGGCAGATCGACAATTCGGTCTTTCCCGGTCTGCAGGGAGGGCCGCACATGAACAGCATCGCAGCGGCCGCGATTACCTTTCGCAAGGCCGCGGAGAGCAGCTTTAAAAACTATGCGCGCCAGGTTCTGGCGAATGCGCGGGCTTTGGCCGATGGTCTTTCCGCGGCAGGAGTGGTTTTAGTAACAGGCGGTACCAGCAATCACATGCTGGTGGCCAACACGATTGCCAGTTTCGGCCTCGACGGCAAACGTGCCGAACAGACTCTGGAAAAAGCTGGCATTGCGACCAACAAGCAAGTCATCCCCGACGATCCGAACCCGCCGTTGCGGCCGAGCGGCATCCGTCTGGGTACGCCGGCCTGCTCGACGCGCGGAATGCCGGAGGCGGAGATGCGGAAGATTGCGGGCTGGATTGCCGAAGCTCTCGCACATCCCGACGATGCATCGAGGCTGGAAAGAATATCGGGTGAGGTCCGCGACCTGAGCGCGAGATTCCCGATTCCCGGATTCGATTCGCTGCCGTGGTAAACCCGCGCAAGCTGATAAGTAAAACAGCAAGGGCTGCTCCGAAGAGCAGCCCTTTTGCGGTGAATCACAATCAGGAAAGCCTGTCCGGCTAACCCCATGGTGAAAGAGTAATGTCAGTAATACAGACTGACACTTTCAACTTTCCAAGACGAACCTTCTTTTTCGACATCGATCCACACGGGATCATCGAGCAGATCATGTCCGTTGGAGGTTCGGTAAACCCAAAGACGCACAATACCGCCCTCTCTTCCCGTGATCTTCCAGGAAACGACTTTGAAGCGCTGCTCTTTTGCGCAGTACGTCTGCATGGCCGGAATATCCGCGCATTTCCCTGATTTGAGCTGCTGCATTAGATCATTGGCCATTTGCTCCGGCACTTTGCTGCGGAACGGGTTCCAGTATGCGAAGCGCGCGGCATCGACGGGATCGTCTCCGCAATTACATGCGGCCTCGTCCGATTTTGTCTCCATCCAGCGCCACCCAATCCATCCGGCGCTAGAAACGACGAGGGCCAAAAAGCCAAAGATGCAAACGAGAAAGATCTTGTGCGAGACTTGTGCCATCACGAGACAGGATAGACCCAATGGGGAGCGTTTGTTTTGAAGCGATCACAAAGCGGGCTGCTCCGAAGAGCAGCCCGCTTTGCGTTCACTGACAACTGACTACGCTGGCGAAGGCGAGCCGGCGGGAATGCCGGTGCCGCCGCGGCTCTCGGGTTTAAGAACCTGCTGCGAGTCACCGCCCGGATCGCTGGGGGTGGCCAGCGAGGAGCGCATCGGAGGCAGTTCCTTGCCTTCGATCAGCAGCCGCAACTCTTCAGCGTCGATGGTCTCGCGCTCCAACAGGGCGGCAGCGATGCGGTGCATGGGGTCCTTGTTGGACTCGAGAATGTTGTGCGCTGCTTGGTAGGCTTCGTCGATCAGGCGGCGAACCTCCTGGTCGATCTGCCGCGCCGTCTCTTCACTGAAGTCGCGGTGCTGGGCGATCTCGCGGCCCAGGAAGATCTGCTCTTCCTTTTTGCCGTAGGTGAGCGGTCCCAGCCGGCTCATGCCGTACTCGCAGACCATTGAGCGGGCCAGTTCGGTGGCGCGCTCAATGTCGTTGCCGGCGCCAGTCGACATCTGGTTGAGGAAGATCTCCTCGGCGACGCGGCCGCCGTAAAGCATGGCCAGCCGGGTCTCCAGATATTCGCGGGTGTAGTTGTGCCGGTCGTCGGGCAATTGCACGGTAACGCCCAGGGCCATGCCGCGAGGAATGATCGTCACCTTGTGGATGGGATCGGAGTCCTTGCTCATGACCGATACCAGAGCATGGCCCGCCTCGTGATAGGCGGTGACGCGCTTTTCCTCGTCCTTGAGCAGCATCGACTTGCGCTCGGCGCCCATCAGAACCTTGTCCTTGGCCAGCTCGAAGTCGTACATGGTCACTTGCTTGCGGTTCATGCGCGCGGCGTTGAGGGCCGCTTCGTTGACCATGTTGGCCAGATCGGCGCCGGAGAAGCCCGGTGTGCCGCGGGCCAGAACATTCAGGTTGGTGTCGTCGGAGACGGGCACCTTCTTGACGTGAACACGGAGAACCTCTTCGCGGCCGCGCACGTCGGGCAGGCCAACCACCACGCGGCGGTCGAAGCGGCCGGGGCGCAGCAGCGCCGGATCGAGCACGTCGGGCCGGTTGGTGGCGGCGACCAGAATCACGCCGTCGTTGGACTCGAAGCCGTCCATCTCAACGAGTAGTTGGTTGAGGGTCTGCTCGCGTTCGTCGTGACCGCCGCCCAGGCCCGCGCCACGATGGCGGCCCACGGCGTCGATCTCATCGATGAAGATGATGCAGGGAGCGTTCTTCTTGCCCTGCTCGAAGAGGTCGCGGACACGGCTGGCGCCCACGCCGACAAACATCTCGACGAAGTCCGAGCCGGAGATGGAGAAGAAGGGAACGTTGGCCTCACCAGCTACGGCGCGGGCCAGCAAGGTTTTGCCGGTTCCCGGAGGTCCGACGAGCAGCACGCCCTTGGGAATGCGGCCGCCGAGCTTCTGGAACTTCTGCGGCTCGCGCAGGTACTCGATGATCTCTTTGAGCTCTTCCTTGGCTTCATCGACGCCGGCCACATCCTTGAAGGTGACCTTTTTCTGCTGCATGGAGAGCAGACGGGCCCGGCTCTTGCCGAAGGAGAGAGCTTTATTGCCGCCCGACTGCATCTGCCGGATCATGAAGAACCAGACCGCGATCAGCAACACGAACGGACCAATGTTGAACAGCAGGGGAATCAGGAAATTGCTCTGCGGCTCCTTGACGCCGAACTGCACGTGCGCGGCGCGCATGGCCTTGTCCAGCTCGCTCCAGTCGCCCGGCAGCGTGGTGTGGAACTCGTCTTTCGAGCCCTTGAGGTGGCCTTTCAGCTCGTCGCCCTGGATCGAAGCGTCTTGAACCTGGCCGCCCTGCACTTTGTCGAATAACTCGGAGTAGGTGTACTCCGTCTCTTTGGTCATGCCTGCGTTCTTGTTCACCACCGCCCACAAGACCAACAGGCAAATGATGATGAAGACCCAGAACACGATCGTTTTTACGCTTGAGTTCACCAATGACTCCTTTACGCGGCGAGGGAGAACAAAGAGCCGCGATCACTTCACCCATTCAAGCTGCTACTTTTTAGACGTTGCAACGCCCGGCAAAGTAGCAGATAAACTATGCTTCGGCAGGATACACGCCTACTGCGCTGCCCCTAGAAGCAGTAACATCATTCTACTCCGCCCATAGGTAAAGTACGAGCAATCCAAGGGCCATCGGCGGGTAACGGTAATGACATAAGTGTTACGTTCCGTGCTGGGGAACCGGTTCCATGCCGGGAGACGAAAGGCGAAAAGCCAGGCCAGCTTCGGGTTCCAATTCGACACCCTGCATCCAGACAATGCGGCCACCCGCTTCGAGGACCGGCCAAAGGGCGCGGTCGGACCCTGTAACATGCAGACGCTCAAGGACTTCTTTCACCTTCTTGGGACTGGAAGAGTAGCGTAGCCTGACCCGGTCGCCGGGCCGCCAGTTGCGCAGCGTCGCCGAGGAGGGGGGACTACCGGCGCCGGAATGCTCGACGCGCAACCGCAGGCCGAAGGCCGGCGCGTCGATTTCGCCGGGGATCGGGACGGTGTATTCCTGTGGAGAATTTAGCTTTTGAACCGGTTCCGGGCTCATGCTTAGGCGCAATTCGCGGGCCGAACGCTCCGCGGCCAGCCCTTGGGGCAGAGTGAGTTTTTGCCCGGCGCGGCCAATGAGGGCCAAGTTGAGCAGCGATTCGGTGGCCGGAAAGTCGAGAGCTACGCCGAGCTTCCCGGCCGCCAGGCGCAGCAGCCGGCGCTGCAAGGCGGGAGCCAGAGCCGCCAAGCGCGAGATTTCCAGCGACAAACCACCGTCGGCCGTCACGGCGCGACCCCCGCCTCGAACCGGCCTGCCGGGCAGCAGCAGTTGCGGCGCCAGCCGAGCCAACTCGGCCTGCCACCAGGCCTCTTCGTCGCGGGCAATGGTGGCCATCTGCGCCAGATGCTCACGCAAACGCGGGTTCCAGTCCTCAAGCCGCGGCAGTAACTCATGGCGGATGCGGTTGCGGGTAAAGGTCAGGTGGCGGTTGGAACTATCTTCGCGCCAGGGTTGGCCCAGCTCGTGCAGGTATGCCTCGATCTGCGCGCGCGTGGCGCCAAGCAGCGGGCGCAGAATCTGGCCGCCCCCTGGGCTTTCAAGTTTTGGATGAATGCCCGACAGACCCTCCGTCCAGGCGCCGCGCAGCAGTTTTGCGACGACGGTCTCGGCCTGATCGTCGAGAGTGTGGGCCGTGGCGATAGCGTCCAGAGGGACTTCGGACAAGAGAGAACGGAACCATGCATAGCGCAGCCGCCGGGCCGCTTCTTCGAGGGTTTCGGCGGCCTTGCCGGGGCGGGGACGGGCCTCTGCGGCAACATCGACGCGGGCTTCATGAAAGGGAAGATCGAGTTGCGCGGCGAGCGAGCGGCAGAACTCCAGGTCGCCGTCTGCCTCTTGGCCACGCAAGCCGTGATGCAGATGAGCGGCGTGTAGCACCAGGCCCAGTTCGCGGCGACGCGCTGCCAGCAAGCGCAGCAGGGCCACCGAATCGGCGCCACCAGAGAGGCCCACGGCCAGGCGCAGACCAGGACGAAGCAGCGAAAGATCGTGGGGCGGCGCGGCGATGGAAGCAGAGGGCACGAGAGGATGATAGCGCGGCAAGCGACTGGGGCTTAAAGGGCAACCACCTTCAGGCCAGGAATGCGCTGAAAATGCTTGACGTTGACCGTGACCACATCGAAGTCCAGATGCGAGGCCGTGGCGCCGATCACGAGGTCTTCGAAGTCGATAATGTTTCCCTTGGCCGCTTGCTCGCCCTCGATGCGTCCGGCAAGCCGGGCGATTTCGAGTGTCATGGGTTGCACGATTAGCCCGTGAAAGACGCTCTCAGCGAGGACGCGGCGGCGAGTGCGGTCGGCGTCGGTTCTGGCCCGGTAGATGCCGTGAGGCAGTTCAACGACGCTGACTGTCGAAAGCGCGACATCGATCTCGCCATGCGTGGCCCGTATCCGGCGAAGAATATCTTCGACACCCTCACCGAGCTGTTCGCTTTCGATCAGGATGCTGGTGTCGAGGATCAGCCCCACCGGACTATTCCCACGCCGACGTATCGCGCGGCTTGCGGTTATGGATAATCTCTTCCAGATAGGCAGCGAACCCGGCATCCATTACGGGCTTGTATCCGAGTTCCTGCGTGCGGTTCTCGGCCAGCGCGATGGACTCGGAGATAGAGCGGCTGGACGGCGCTGCCTTGTGCAGCACGACCGCGGGCGCGGCATCCTTTTCGATGACGATCTCCTCGCCCAGAAAGGCGCGATCCAGCCAACCCGCGATGTCGCGAATTGCTTCGGCTTCCGAAATGCGGATCGTTGCCATACTCAAGATGATACCCCGATTCAGGATTTTTTCTCGTAGATAACGTTCCGTTGTATACTCGGCGTCTATGCAGGTATTTGTGATTTTGCCCGCCGCCGGGTTAGGAACCCGGATGGCAGGGCCTCAGCCGAAGCAATTTTTGGCCTTGGACGGGATTCCCATTTTGATTCACTCGCTGCGCGCCTTTGCCGCCGTGCCGCGGGTCACGGCGATCTATGTCGCCGTGCGCAAGGCCGAGATCGAGCGCGTGCTGGCGCAGGTGGCCGAATACGGCTTTACCGGCCGGGTGCAGGTGGTCGAGGGCGGCGAAAAACGGCAGGACTCGGTAGCCAATGCGCTGGCCGTGCTGCCGGCAGCCGACGACGATCTGGTGCTGGTGCACGATGCCGTCCGTCCGTTGATTGAAGCCGCTACCATCGACCGGACCATTGACGCGGTGGCCGCCAACGGCGCGGCGATTGTGGGCCTGCCGGCGATCGATACCATCAAGCAGGTGGAACGGACAGCGCACGGGGCGCTGATCACGGCCACCATTCCGCGCGAGTTCGTGGTGCTGGCGCAGACTCCGCAGGGCTTCCGCTATGGGCTGCTCAAGCGTGCCTTTGCCGAGGCGGTGGCCGACGGCTTTGTGGGTACCGACGAGGCCTCATTGCTGGAACGGGCGGGAATTTCTGTCGCCGTAGTCCCTGGCTCTCAGGTTAATCTGAAGATAACCCAGCCGGGCGATTTGGAACTGGCCGAGTTCTACCTCCGTCAGCGGAAACAGCGGAGCTAGCAGATTTTACTGCGGCCGGCGCTTGCGTGAACGGGCGTGGGCCGCGGGGAATTCCAGATGCAGCCGCTGCTGATATTGGGGTTTCCCAACTTAGATACAAACCAGTTCCCATAGGCAGGGACGCACATGATGGATACACGGATCGGCTTTGGCTACGACTCCCACGAATTCAAGCCCGGCGTGCCGCTCAAGATCGGCGGCCTCGAGCTGGACCATCCCGAGGGACTGGCCGGCCACTCCGACGGCGATGTATTGCTGCACGCTCTTACCGACGCGCTGTTGGGCGCCGTGGCGGCAGGCGATATCGGCAGCTTCTTTCCGCCAGGCGATCCGCGCTGGAAAGACGCCGATTCGGCGATCTTTCTCCGGCTGGCGCTCGAAGAGATGCAACACGCCGGCTACCGCATCTCCAACATCGACGTAACGCTGATTCTCAAAGCCCCAAAGATCGGTCCCATCGCCGACCAGATGCGCACCCATATCGCCGATCTGCTGGGCGTGGATATCGATCAGGTCAGCATCAAGGCCAAAACCCCCGAGGGCTTGAACCTGGACCATGTGGCGCAGTGCCATGCCGTGGCCCTGCTCGAACGCATTCAGGAGCAGGAAGAACTGAAGAGCATGAGCGAGGTCATCGAGAGCCAGCGCCAACTGGAAGACGTGGTCGACGATCTGCTGGCCTCGGTGCACGGCGTGCCCAAGCGCAAAATCCAGCCGGTCTACGATACCGAAGACATCACGTAAAACAGGGACCGAGGGGACAAGAAGACAGCGTGATAAAAGAGTCCGCATAGTGGTGTATGTGCAGGTGTCACAATCTTTTTCATTGCGGACTCTGGTTTGAGGCTGTACCTTGACAAGGAAGTCCCATTCCACTTCGGAGCGTTTTCTATGTCCAGTATCGCAATGTTTTTGCTGCAGGAAGGGTCTGATCCGGCAGCCGCGGCGCACATTTTGGCGGTGATGCTGCCTCTCATCGGCCTGTTTTGCATAATCGCTTTTGCGATTATCCTCATTCCCTTCTGGTTCATCTGCAAAAAAGCCGGTTTTTCGCCCTGGCTGTCTTTGCTGAACATCATTCCTCTCGGCAACATTGTGCTTCTCTACATCCTGGCCTTTGCCGAGTGGAAGACGGTTCCCAAGGCGCCCGCATTTGCCGTGCAACCGCCTATTCCGCCGGCTCCGCCGCTGGTCTAGTTGTCGAACCCAAGCGGACGCGGGGAGCCATGCTGTAGCATCGTGAGTAGAAGTCATTCCTACGATGTCCGACACGGCTAATACTCCAAATCGATCTCTTCGCGTCCGTTTTGCGCCCTCACCTACCGGATTTCTGCACGTCGGTAGCGCGCGCACCTTCATCTTCAATTGGCTCTTTGCCCGCCACAATCACGGGACCATGGTTTTTCGCCTCGACGACACCGACGTCGAGCGCAATACCGAGGCCAGCGTGCAGTCGATCTTCGAGGGATTGCGCTGGCTGGGCCTCGACTGGGACGAAGAGCACAAGCAGTCCGAGCGGCTGGATCTTCACCGTGCCGCGGCGCAGCAAATCCTAGAAAAAAACCTGGCCTATCGCGACTTCACCCCGGCCCACACGGGTGACGACAATCAGTCGGGCGCGCAGGGTGCCTGGCTCTTCAATCCTGGCATGCGCGAGCTTTCGCGCGAGGAGAGCGACCGCCGCGCCGCCGCTGGCGAACCCTTCGCGCTGCGCTATCGCGTGCCCCGCTGTGAGAACCGCGTTCTGCGTTTTACGGATGCTGTCTACGGCGAGCAAACAAAAGCCGCCGACGAGGTCGAGGATTTTGCCCTGCTGCGTTCCGACGGCAACCCGACCTATCACCTGGCCTCCTGCTTCGACGATGCCGATCTCAAGATCAGCCACATCATTCGCGGCCAGGATCACCTGACCAACACCTTCAAGCACCTGCTGATTTTCGAAGGACTGGGAGTTGCCGCGCCGCAATTCGCGCACCTGCCTTTGCTGGTCGCCCCCGACGGCGCCAAGCTGTCCAAGCGCAAGCACGGGCCGGTAGTGAGCGTCACCACCTATCGCGACGCCGGTTTCCTGCCCCAGGCCTTCGTCAACTTCCTTTGCCTGCTGGGTTGGTCGCCCAAGAACGACCGCGAATTTCTCTCGCTCGACGAACTGGTTGCGGCCTTCACTCTCGAAAACGTCAACCGCTCCAACGCCGTGGTCAACTTCAAAGAAGACGATCCCTTCGACCCCAAGGCTGTCTGGCTCAACGCCGAGCACATTCGCGCCTTGCCGGTCGATAAGTTGGCCGCCGAGTTGCCGCCGTTCTTCGCAAAGGCCAGCCTCAACGCCACGCCGGAAAAACTGCTGGCCGTCACGCCGCTCATTCGCGAACGCATCGAGTTGCTCGGCCAGGCCGTCGCCGCGGCGGATTTCTTCTTTGTTGAAGAACTCCCAAAGTACGACCCCATGGAATTGGTTCCCGCCAAGGGCGGCGATAAAGCCATGGCGCTGCGCGTTCTTGAGCACGCGCCGAAGATTCTCGCCGGAACCGAGTTCAATCACGACGCTCTCGACCAGGCACTGCGCGCCATGGCCGCCGAACTGGGCTTAAAGGCCGGGCAAGCCTTCCAGCCCATCCGCGTGGCCGTTTGCGGGCGCAAAAATGCCCCGCCGCTCTTTGAAACCCTGGCCGTACTGGGCCGCGAAACCTCGATCGCCCGTATCCGCAAGGCCGAAGAACTTTTGCTATCGCTCGGTTGAGCCGGCGATTCAAAAACGAATCGTTCTGAAATGAATGGGATTCCTAGGCCGTGTCATCAAATTGGTTATATGCAGTGAAACTACCAGCCAGTAATTTTGCAGTATGGGGGTGCATCGCTACGGGCTGCGGGACGATCAGTGGGAACGCATCGAGGGGCTATTGCCGGGCC
>Ga0326727_10021583_pt1 | contig 12587 bp, 14 predicted proteins | sample MB2enrmetagenome_FD_207643 | JGI IMG/M metagenome (GOLD analysis project Ga0326727, IMG submission 207643) | Lab enriched peat soil microbial communities from McLean, Ithaca, NY, United States - MB29MY | ecosystem: Environmental > Terrestrial > Soil > Wetlands > Peat | place: USA: New York...
AGCCGACAACGTGATGGAAACGGGGTCCCCCTGGGTATTCCGCATCTGCGCGGGCTCGGGATCCTATGCCGACGCCACCCTGGATTTCCTGAAGCACAACGGCGACCCGAAAACCCTGGCAATCGTCTACGAGAACACGAACTTCGGCCAGTCGAACAACAAATCCATGACGGCCTCGGCGCAAAAGGCCGGTCTTACACTGGTGGCCAGCGAGGCCTATCAGGCGAGTTCTCCCGATTACAAGGCGCTGCTGCAGCGGGTGAAATCAAAGAACCCCGATGCCATCTACTTTGCATCCTATTTACTGGATGCCGGCACCCTGATGCGGCAGGCCCAGCAGGTCAACCTGAACCCCAAGTACTACACTTCGGCGGGCACCGGCTTCGCAACGGCGGAATTTTTGAGTCCGGAAAAGGGCGCGGGCAAGTACGCCGAATACACGTTCTCGGTGTCGCAATGGCTGCCGTCGGCCGGCTGGAAAGGCTCCAAGGAATTCGATCAGAAGTACTTCCAGCTGGTGGGCGTGCATCCTGCGTATCACGGCATGGAAGCTTACGCCACGCTGGTGGCGGCCGCAGCAGCAATTAAGAACGCCGGCACGGTCACGCCGGTCGCCATCCGGGACGCCATTCGCGACCTGAACCTCCCGGAAACGCCGTTTGGGCCGGTGAAGTTCGATGCGCGAGGACAAAATGCGCACCCTGTCCTGGTGACTCAGGTTCAGGGAGGCCAGTACAAGGTGGTATGGCCGCCCGATGCGGCGACAGCCAAACCGATTGTTCCCACCCCGGAGTGGAGCAAACGTTGATCCGGGGGGCAAAAAGCTTGCGGTTGTAACCGGGACCGGTTGTTTACGGGGGAGCTCGTGAACTTTATCTATGGCAACCTGCAAGTGGCCCTCGATGGCCTGATGACGGGCGCGCTGTATGCCCTCATCGGCATGGGAATGGCCCTGATCTTCGGCGTCATGCGCATCGTAAACTTCGCGCATGGCGCCTTTTTGATGCTGGGCATGTACGCCACCCTGGTGTTCTACCAGCCTGACGTTTTCGCCGTCCAGCTGATCAGCGTGCTGGGACGGTTCGGCCTGCCCACGCCGGAGTTTCTCACCCGCATGGCCCAGGTGCATCAGTTCCTCAACCCTTACATCGCTTTCCTGATTGGCGGAGCGCTGATGTTTGTGCTGGGATACGTGATCTATCTGGGCCTGATTCGCCCCATCAAGGGCCAGGAGGCCTTCATGGTGATCCTGGTGACTATGGGCTTATCCCTGGCGCTGGTGGACGCGGCGCAACTGGTCTTCGGCGCCGACTATCACCAGATCAACATGCCGCTCAAGGACCTCAACATCCATCTGGGGCCGCACCTGCTGCTGAACGCTCCCTGGCTGGTTTCGTTCGGCATTGCCCTGCTGCTCGGCTTTGCCTTGTACTGGTTCGTCATGCACACCATGTTTGGCCGCGCGGCGCGCGCTGTGGCGCAGAACCGCTATTCCGCCCCCCTGATGGGCATTAACGTCAACCGCGTGCAGGCCGTCTCCTTCGGGATTGGCGCGGCAGCGGCAGCCATTGCCGGCGGCCTGCTGCTGCCCATGCTGTACGTATTTCCCTTTGTCGGCAATGAGTACCGCCTGAAATCGTTCGTCATGGTGGTGCTGGGCGGCATGGGCTCCATCCAGGGCGCGGCCCTGGCCGGCCTGGTTCTGGGACTGGTGGAAAACTTCACCAGCCGGTATTGGGGCAATCAATGGGCGCTGGTGGTGGATTTTGTGATCTTCATTCTGGTGCTTTCCTTCAAGCCCAGCGGGATCTTCGGGAGCCAGCGCGCATGAGCCGTAATCTGCAGGCGGCCATTGCCGGCGCTATCGTGGGCATCGCCCTGTTGTTGCCCGCATTCCTTCATACGGACTACACGCTCCAGATCATTTTCCGTATCTTCCTTTTCGCCGCGCTCGGCCTGGCCTGGAACTGGGTGGGGGGATACTCCGGTCAGCTTTCCCTTGGTCATGCCGCCTACTTCGGCGCCGGGGCTTATGGCCTGGCACTGTTTGCCAGGGCCGGTCTGCCGCCCTGGCCGGCCGTGGGCTGCGCGGTCATTCTCTCCATGATCTTTGCGGCTTTGATCGGCAAAGTCTCCTTCCGTTTGCGCGGCCCTTATTTCGCTCTTTGCACCATCGCTTTTGCGGAAGTGTTGCGGTTGACGGCTAAGAATCTTCCCAACGTCACCGGTGGAGACGTTGGCATGCAGGTGCCGGCGCTGTTTAAATACTCCACCACGCAGTCGTTTTATTACGCCAGCGTTCTGCTGACCGCCCTTGCCGTAGCGCTCACTTATTGGATCGAAAGAGCCAGGTTCGGCTATTCCCTGATGGCCATCCGGGAAGACGAGGACACCGCGTTGTCGGTGGGCATCAACACGCCACGAACCAAGCTGTACGCTCTGCTTTTGAGCGCCGCCCTGACTGCCATCGGAGGCGCGCTGTACGCCAGCATGTTCCTGTACATTGTGCCGGACCAGGTGCTGGCCATGGAAGTTTCCACCGAAGTCGCCATTGTGGCCATGCTGGGCGGCGCCGGCACGCTGCTGGGGCCACTGGTGGGCGCCATCACCCTGGAAAGTGCGGCGGAAATCTTCAAGGCCTGGTTTCAGGAAGCGCATCTGCTGATTTACGGCATCCTGATTATCGTGGTGGTGCTGTTCCTGCCCGAAGGCATTGTGGGCACAATCAGCCGGAAGCTCGCCGTATTCAAGGCGGCTCCCATACCGCCCTTCACCGAGAAGCCCCGCCCCGGCGCGAAGGCGGAGACCACTCGCGCCGCGGTGTTGAAATAGGGAGGACCGGCTTTGGCTTTGCTGGAAATCAAGAACGTGAGCAAACGCTTTGGCGGCCTGAAAGCGGTCAGCGACGTCTGTTTCAGCGTGGACTCCGGACATATGGCCTTCATCGTGGGGCCGAACGGCGCGGGAAAAACGACTCTCTTTAATCTGATCACCAGCGTGCATCACGCCGACAGCGGAACCATCATCTTCGATGGCCGCGACATCACCCGTTTCTCTCCCGACGGCGCGGCCAAACTGGGTATCGGGCGAACCTTCCAGATCGTCAAACCGCTGCGCAATCTGACGGTGCTGGAAAACGTCATGCTGGGCGCCTTCCTGCATACCTCCTCGCCGGCCGTAGCCGAGCGGGAAGCCACAAGAGTATTGACGTTTCTTCAAATGCAGAAAGCCATGCATCTGCCGGCACGAGGCATGGGCTTACCGATGCTCAAGCGCCTGGAAATTGCCCGCGCGCTGGCCACCAAACCCAAACTGATCCTGCTGGATGAGGTCGTGGCCGGCCTGCCCACCACGGAAGCGCTGAAGCTGGCGGACCTGCTCAAGCGCCTGCCGGAGTGGGGCATCGCCGCCATCGGCGGCGTGGAACACGTGATGGCCGTAGTCATGAAGATTGCCGACCACATCGTGGTGCTGGACCACGGCGTCTTGATCGCCGAAGGCAAGCCCGACGAGGTGGTGCACCGGCCGGAGGTAATCGAAGCGTATCTCGGCCCCAAATACAAGGAGCACATGCCCTCATGAGTCACGAGTCGCGAGTGGCGAGTGGCGGCAGGAGGTCACAGCCTCTCAGGATGACAATTTTACTTGCGGCCCGCGGCAAATTGCTAACTGAACCGTATTGGGTTTAACCCCGGTCCCGCATCAACGGAGAACGATAATTTGACGGGCGAAGCAATGGACGCGAAACCCCTGCTGGTGCTGGACGATGTCAGCGCCAGCTACGGCGATTTCCAGGCCTTGTTTAATATCACCCTGCAGGTCCAGGCGGGAGAGGTTGTCACCCTGATCGGGGCCAACGGCGCCGGCAAGACCACCACGCTCCGCGTTGTTTCCGGGCTGTTGCGGCCCCGCACCGGCAGGATTGAATTCGCCGGCGCCGACATTTCCCGCCTGCCGCCGCACGCAATTGTCGAGCACGGCATCAGCCACGTGCCCGAAGCCCGGCAACTCTTCCCTTTCATGAGCGTCGAAGAAAATCTGGTATTGGGCGGCTACATCAAGCGCACGCGCAGCCGGATTCCGCAACTCCTGGAAGAACAGTTCACGCTGTTTCCGCGGTTGAAGGAACGCCGCAAGCAACTGGCGGGAACTCTCTCCGGCGGCGAACAACAGATGGTGGCGATTGCCCGCGGCCTGATGGCACAACCCCGGTTGCTGTTACTGGATGAGCCCTCGCTCGGCCTGGCGCCCAAGCTGGTGGAGGAGGTTTTCGTCAAAATCCGGGAGATTGCCGGGCGGGGCGTAACCGTGCTCATCGTCGAGCAGAACGTGGTGGACGGCCTCAGCGTCGCCACGCGCGGCTACGTGGTGGAAAATGGCGCCATGCGCATGCAGGGCACCTCCCAGGAATTACTGGCCAACAAACAGGTGCGCGCCGCGTATCTCGGGCTCTAGCATTGCTCACAGTTCACAGCTCACAGCCAGACGGGTTGGCTGCAAACTGTGAACTGTAAACTGCAAGCTTCTTAGCAATGGACAATTTTGTCCGACTTGATGCCCCGGGTGGCATTGCGGGAGTCCACCACCAGCTTGGATTCCGCCACGATTTTGGCGTAGTCGTAATCGGAGTGGTCGGTAACGATCAGAACACAGTCGTACTGTCCGAGATTCTCCAGCGGGGAGCACTGCATGTTCAGGTTGTAATGGCGTCCGTGCCCGACCGACTTGAAATAGGGATCGTTGTAGCTGACGGCCGCGCCTTCCTTCTGCAGCAATTCAATGATGGTCAGCGAAGGAGACTCGCGCAGGTCGTCAATATCCTTCTTGTAGGCCACGCCCAGCACCAGCACCTTGGACCCGTTCATGGCCTTCTTGTGCCCATTGAGTCCTTTGGCCACCGCGGCCACTACGTGGTACGGCATGGCGGTGTTGATTTCGCCGGCCAGCTCGATAAACCGGGTCTGAAAATCGAATTCTTTGGCTTTCCAGGAGAGGTAGTACGGATCGACCGGAATGCAGTGCCCGCCCAATCCCGGTCCGGGATAGAAAGGCTGGAACCCGAACGGCTTGGTCTTGGCCGCCTCGATGACCTCCCAGATATCAATGCCCATGCGCAGGCACAACTGCTTCAATTCGTTGACCAGGGCAATGTTTACGCAACGATAGATATTCTCCAGCAGCTTGGTCATTTCCGCCGCGGCCGGGGTGGAAACGCGCACCGTGCGCCGGAAAATTGAACCGTAGAGCGTCGCCGCCAATTCGCTGGCCTGCGCATCCACGCCGCCTACCACCTTGGGAATGTCGTGGCGGGCAATATCGGTACGCCCCGGATCCTCGCGCTCCGGCGAGAACGCCATGTAATAGACGTTGTCGCCGGCGCTGCCGTTGCGGGCAACTTTCAAGCCGGCGCGGTTATTCTTTTCCAGAATCGGCAGCACCACTTCCTCGGTCGTCCCGGGATAGGTCGTGCTCTCCAATACGATCAATTGCCCGGCTTTCAGGTATGGGGCAATCGATTCGACCGTGCTGGTGATATACGTCAGATCGGGCTCCCGATATTCGTTCAACGGGGTGGGAACGCAGATGATCACCGCATCCATGTCGGAAACGCGGGCGTAATCCGAGGTGGCGGTAAAACCGCGGCTCCGGGCCTGCTGAATCTCGGCGGCCTCAATGCGCACGATGTAGGAGCCGCCCTTGGTCAGGGTTTCGACTTTGCGGGAATCGATGTCGAACCCGGTAATGGAAAACTTTTGTTCGCTGAACAGCAGTGCCAAAGGCAAACCCACATACCCCATGCCAATGACGCCAATCCGGGCTTGCCGGGCTTCTATTTTCTGTTTCAATTCACCAGCTAAACTTGCCAATACCGGTTTCATTCCTGTCCTCACACTCCGCGAAGATGAATCCATTATTGTAACAACCAGCTGCCATTCGGGAAACGAAAACCAACGCCCGGAACGCAGCGGCATTTCTCCTGGCAAACTTGCTGTTTGCCCTGCAAAACTTCTGCACTCTCCGCCTGTCCACTGCCGGTTTCGAGGCGCCCGATTACAAATTCTTTCTGGTTTGCCGATACCAGTCCACGGTTCGCCGCAGTCCTTCCTCAAAGAAAACCACCGGTTCGTAACCTAACCCGGCACGCGCGGCGCCGATATCCGCCAGCGAATGCTGAATGTCCCCGATCCGCGCCGCGGCGTAGGCCGGCGAACCCGTGTAGCCGGTCAGGCCTTGCAGCAGCTTGTAGGTCTCGTTGAGTGTAATCTGCCGGCCACAGGCTATATTGAACACCCGGCCTACGCACGCCTCGGCCGGAGCAACACTGGCTTTCAGATTGGCTTGCACTACATTTTCGACGTACGCGAAGTCGCGGCTCTGTTCGCCGTCGCCGAAAATCGTGGACTGTTTGCCTTCCAACATGAGCGTGATGAACTTGGCGAGCACCCCGGAATACGGCGACGACGGGTCTTGTCGCGGGCCGAAAACGTTGAAATAACGTAACGAGACCGTCTCCAACCCATAACAGCGGTAAAAGGAGTTCATGTACAACTCACCGGCATGTTTCGCGACCGCATAAGGCGAAATGGGAGCCGGCATCATGCCTTCGTGTTTGGGCAAGGTCGGTTGATCGCCATAGGCCGAGGACGAGCCGGCATAAACCACCCGCTTGACCTTGGCATCCCGGGCGGCAATCAGCAGGCTCACGGTTGCATCCACATTCGCCTGGTTGCTGCCCCACGGGTCGGCTACGCTCTTGGGCACCGACGGAATCGCCGCCTGGTGCAGCACGTAATCCATCCCTTCGCAGGCCGCGTGCGCGGCGGCGCTGTCGAGCAGATCGGCCTGGTGAAAATCGATCTGGCCAAGCAACTCCGCGATGTTTTCCATCCGTCCGGTAGCCAGGTTGTCGATCCCGCGCACCGTGTCGCCACGCTGCACCAGCGCCCGGGCCAGCGCCGAGCCGACAAATCCCGCAATTCCGGTAATCAAGTATTTTGCCATTCCCCGGGACCCAGTCCTTTATTTTCCGTCAGCTGGAAGCCATTCTGTTTTTATCATTTACCGGGCCAGACGCGAAAGTATCTTTTCCAATGGCTTGGGAGAACCGGAAATCGGGTGGGCACTGGCGAAGCCCCCCTCCGGCTGTTACAATCCGGCGCAGTTACCTGTCAGCAAGCCGGGAGCGTTTTTCGGGCACTGGTTTCGCTGCGTTTTGGAGGATACCGCCATGAGCGAGCTCGTCGTTGTTGTCCCTCTGGTCATCATCGCGCTCTATCTTATGAACTCCATCAAGATCCTGAAGGAGTACGAGCGCGGCGTTATCTTCCGGCTGGGCCGGGTTCTGTCCAACGCCAAAGGCCCCGGCCTCATCTTCGTGTTTGCCCCCTTGGACACCATGGTGCGCGTCTCCTTGCGGCAGGAGGCCCTGGAAGTTCCTCCGCAGGACATCATTACCCGCGATAACGTCACCCTGAAGGTGAATGCGGTCATCTTCCTGCGGGTCGTCGATCCCAGCCGCGCGGTGATCGAGGTTTCCAATTACCTGTACCAGACCTCGCAGTTCGCGCAAACCACGCTGCGCTCGGTGCTGGGCGAAGTCGAACTGGACGAATTGCTGGCTCATCGCGAAAAAATCAATCTGCGCCTGCAGGCGATTCTCGATCAGCACACCGATCCCTGGGGCGTGAAGGTGTCCAACGTGGAAGTGAAGCAGGTCGATATGCCCGAGCAAATGCTGCGCGCCATGGCCAAACAGGCCGAAGCGGAACGCGAGAAACGCTCGAAGATCATCCATGCCGAAGGCGAATTTTCGGCCGCGCAACGCCTGGTGGACGCTTCTCATCTGCTGGCCACCGAACCGGTCGCAATACAGTTGCGCTATTTGCAGACCTTGACCGAAATTGGAGTGGAAAAGAACACGACCATCGTATTCCCGTTGCCCTTGGATATGTTCTCCGGTTTGCAGAGGCTGCTCGATCATTCGCTTGCTTCCGGCTCCAAGAGCGAGCAGCCGTAAAGATTATGTCCGAACGAGAAACTGAAATCACCCTGGGCGCCGGCCGCCTGCTCGGCCTGTTCTTCGGTTTGGCCGTGGTGTGCGCCATCTTCTTCGTGGCCGGATATCGTCTCGGCAAAAATGCGCCGGGAGCCGGACGTCCCCTGACCGATGTTCCCGTCATCCCCAGTTCTCCCGCGGTGAAGCCGGCAGCCTCCCAGGGAGCGCTGGTCGTCAAACCCAATTGCGCGAACACCCCACAAGGCTGCGCCGAAGCGTCGCCGGAAAATACGCCGGCGGATGCGGCCACTACCACGGGCATGCCTTCCGATGCGGCACAAACCGTGCCTTCCGCCACCCCCAACCCACCGGCGCCGGAAGCGATCAGAAGCGACAATTCCACCGGTTATATCGTGCAGGTAGCCGCCGTCAGCAAGCAGCAGGACGCCGAGGCGCTGGTCGCTGCGCTGCGCAGCAAACAATACCAGGTATTCATCGCCACCTCGGCCGCCGACACCCTGTTCCACGTCCAGATCGGCCCCTTCGCCGGTTCCCAGGACGCGGAAGCGATTCGTACTCGCCTGATCAACGACGGCTACAACCCCATCGTTAAGCGATAAATAAACCAGCGGGAAAAACGAACGCAGAGGACGCCACGGACGCAGAGGTACCCAAATAGACCACCCTGGGGAGGTTGCTTCCTTCGTTTTTTTCTCCGCGTCCCTTGCGTCCTCTGCGTTCGTTTTGGCCTTTGGCACGCGGAAAGGCCAGCCAAGCGGCGATCATTGGTCGTCTTCGAACCTCTGCTCTTTCCACGGATCGCCATACATGTGGTAGCCGTTCTGCTCCCAGAAGCCGGGGGCATCGTGCTCGAGAAATTCCAGGCCACGAACCCACTTGACCGACTTCCACGCATACAGGTGCGGAACAATCAGACGCAAAGGATATCCGTGCTCGGCCGTCAGCGGTTGGCCGTCGTGGTGAGTGGCCAACAAAACGTTCTCGCGGTCCAGATCGGATAGCGGCACATTGGCGGTAAACCCCTGCTCGGCATGAATGAGCGCGTACTTCGCTTCCGGTTTGAGCCGCAGACGCCGCAGCAACTCACGAAAGAGGACTCCTTCCCAGTGATTATCGAAGCGGCTCCAACGCGTAACGCAATGAAAGTCGCTCGTGATCCGGCTCCGGGGAAGCGCGCTGAAGTCCTCCCAGGTGAAGCGCAAGGGTGTTTCCATAGCACCCCACACGCGGAAGTCCCAGGTTTGCGGGTCAAAGCGAGGCACGGAACCGTAGTGCAGAACCGGCCATTTCAGCGTGGCTGATTGGCCGGGCGGAAGCCGTTTTTCCGCCAGCATCCTCCGCTCGAGTTCCTTGTGGTCCTTCCCCTCGTATACCGTTTTCTGTTCCACGTTTCCCGTTCCTTATGGCCGGCTCTTTCCCGTTGGACGCCGCCAGAAGGAAAAACGCTGCACAATTCACGCGGAAGAAATGAACGCCTTTGCAGGCTGGGGAAGAGTGCAAATGTGAGTATGAGGTTCGGAGGGAGGCAGTTTCAGCCGCTGCCGGGGCCAGGCATGGCATCTCCCACGGCTTGGTCTGCGGGAAATTGCCGGAGATGTTCTACCGGGCGGAGAGCACAACGGGCCTCCCCGCGCCCCTGTTTACTGGCCCGAAGCAACCGCCGCATCGGCGGCTGAAGCGGCCACTTTGAAGGACCGCGGCAGGTACTTGGGATCGCACTTGATGCCTTTGCTGGCCAGATCCTCGGCCACTTTCACCAGCGTTGTTCGCTTGGTCCCCAACTTCTTGAGCGCGCTCACCCGTGCCGCCTCCGAATCGAACTTCTCAAAGTTCTGGCAGTAAGCGATCTTCCGGTCGAGGAGATCAATCTCCTTGTGCACATCAATCAGATAGTATGGATTGGGCGAGGGTGCTTGCATAGAACTCCTTGTAGGAACGGTATTTACGCACAGCCAGCACCGCAAAGTTTTGAAACCCGGGCTGCCTGCCGTGGCCTACCATTCCGTTGCCTGTTGCGCTAAGGAGGGACAATTCCAGACGCCCTGACTTAGTTTCAGGGAATCTGAAGGAGGATAAGAAATACTCACTCCTTTTCAGCGTAGGCGCAATGCATTGGGTTGTCAACCGCAAAGGGTGCGGCAAAGGGTGCTGAACGTCCGGTTTGGTGAATCGCGCACCTTCGTGTAGCATCTAGTTTAAAGTGGTTAAGTACGACGCGTGATTCTGAGCTGGTCCGCCGATTCTGTCTGCGCTACCCACCTCTCATCCCTGCGACAGGAGCATGTATGGCCGGAAATTCCCGTCCTTCGTTAACGAAGCGCTCGCGAGAGCGCGCCCGTCAGGAAAAACGGGTGGAGAAAGAACAAAAAAAAGCCCAACGCAAGCTGGAAAAGGACGAATCGGCGCCGGCGGAACGCACGGGAAGCCCCGTGATTACATATGACGAAGACGGTCAACCAATGGCCTTGGATTTCAGTGACTTCTGAGGCTTCAACCCACGCCACCGCGGCCGGTGGTATAATGAAAACTGAAGCTGGTGACCACGGTTTTCCGGTGGTGCGAAAGTTAGGTCTCGCGACTCGATTCCCGCCCTTCTGTCCCGTACAACTCAGCAGCCAAAACCGAAATTGAGCGGCATCCTCTTTGGATTCGCGAATCGCCTCCCCCAGAGTGCGCGGCGCGAGATGCCCTCGGGAAAGCATATAAAATTCGCATGATGAAGTTCTCCGAACTGCCCCTGTCTTCTGCCCTTCAGCAGAAGCTGGCGGCAACACAATTTGTAACCCCTACTCCGATTCAAGAAGCAACCATTCCCCAGGCTCTCGCCGGCAAGGACATTCTGGCCACGGCCCAGACGGGAACCGGCAAGACGCTGGCGTTCCTGGTGCCTGCGATCGAACAACTCGCGCGCAGCAACGCCCGCCGCGTCGAGGCGCTGATTATGGTGCCCACGCGCGAACTTGCCATGCAGGTTTGCGAGCAATACGACGATCTTTGCGGAAAAGGTTCCGTACCCGCCGCTCTGGTGATTGGCGGCGCGGCGGAAAAGAAGCAACTGCAGGCGCTCCGCGCCGGCGCGCAACTCGTCGTTGCCACTCCGGGCCGGCTGGAAGACTTCCTTTCCCGCAAGCTGGTCGATCTGCGCCAGGTCAGCATCCTGGTCCTGGACGAAGCCGACCGCATGCTCGACATGGGCTTCCTGCCCTCCATCCGGCGCATTGCGGCGCAGTTGCCGCAGCAGCGTCAGACCATGTGTTTCTCGGCCACCCTGGAAGCCTCAGTGGCGGGACTGGTGAACGACTATCTGCGGAATCCTGTGCGCATTGCCCTGGGCTCGATTTTGAAGCCTGCGGAAACCGTTCAACTCCAGGCTTTTGAAGTGGCGGCGGCGGAAAAAATCACCGTTTTGCGCGAGCTTCTATACGCCGAAGAGGGACAAACCCTGATTTTTGCCCGCACCAAACGGGGCGCCGAACGTCTGGCCAAGGATCTGGTGCGCGACGGCTTCGTGGCCGCCATGATTCACGGGGATCGCACCCAGGCGCAACGCACCGGCGCGTTGAACGGCTTTGACGAGGGCCGGTTTAAGGTGCTGGTGGCCACCGACGTGGCTTCCCGCGGCCTCGACGTGCAGAACGTGGCGCATGTTATCAACTATGACCTGCCCAAGCTGCCCGAAGACTTCATTCATCGCGTGGGCCGCACCGGGCGCGCGGGCGCTTGCGGTCTGGCCTCCACGCTGGTGGCCGGCGCCGAAGTGGCGGAACTGCGGCGCATCGAGCGCGTTTTGAAACTGCGTATCGAGCGTAAGCAGATCGGACCGAATGTTGCGTTCCGCACGGCCCACCCCGTCCGGAACACGCTTCCCTCGCGCACGCTTTTCGCGCTGCCCGGAGAGGTGTTCGTTTAAGAGAAGCAATGGAACGCAGAGGACGCGGAGGACGCAAAGGATTGGAGAAACCGAACGAGGAAGCGATTTCCATGGTTTTTTCTCCGTATTCTTTCCCAATTCTCCTCTGCGTCCTTAGCGCCTGCCCCGGCTAGCCGTGGGTCCTCGGCGTTCGAAGTCTCCGGAAATAGTTGGCCAAGCAGTGGCCATTGCTAGTAATCTTGTATGGGTGTCCAATGAGGACGGGATAGGGGGTGAGACTTTGGCTGAAATCAGATTGCAGGAAGGTGAGTCTCTGGAAAATGCTTTGCGCCGTTTCAAGCGCAAGGTTCAGCAGGAAGATATCATCCGCGAAGTCAAGCGTCACTCCTATTACCTGAAACCGGGCGAAAAGGCCCGCGTCAAGCAAGCCTTGGCACGCAAGCGCGCGCGCAAGAAATTTCGCAAAGAACAAGCGTAACGAAGGATCAGGGGCCACTGCCATCGGCGGCCCTTGAATTCCCGCCTTTTTCGAGCCGGAGTGCGAGCATCTTGCCCGCATTCTGGCGCCGGAGTCAGGAGTCCCTGAAAGTCCGTCTTTACTCCGGCGGTCAAATCGCCGGAAAGGATCACGATGTCGTATGAACAGCCAGCAACTCTGGTAAGCTCGCCGCCCGAACCCGAAAAAGTCAAAAAAATCCT
>Ga0326727_10021584_pt1 | contig 12587 bp, 10 predicted proteins | sample MB2enrmetagenome_FD_207643 | JGI IMG/M metagenome (GOLD analysis project Ga0326727, IMG submission 207643) | Lab enriched peat soil microbial communities from McLean, Ithaca, NY, United States - MB29MY | ecosystem: Environmental > Terrestrial > Soil > Wetlands > Peat | place: USA: New York...
TCTTCTGCTGCAGCTTTTCGATGTAGCCCGCGCCGGAGTCGGGCGGGGTGTCGCGTCCGTCGAGGAAGGCGTGGACGAAGGCGCGCTCGACGCCGTGGGCCTTCGCCATGCGCAGCAGCGCGTAGAGATGCTCTTCATGCGAGTGCACGCCGCCATCGCTGAGCAGTCCGATGAAGTGCAGCCGGCGGCCGTTGATCTGCGCCTGCCGCATCGCCTCCAGCAGCATTGGATGCTTGAAAAACTCACCGTTTTCGATCATCAGATCGAGGCGGGTGATGTCCATGTACACGATTCGCCCGGCGCCGATGTTGAGATGGCCGACCTCGCTGTTGCCCATCTGCCCGGTCGGCAGACCGACATAGCGTCCGCTGGTGTAGATAAGCGTATTGGGATACTCGCGCAGCAACTTGTCGTACGTGGGCTTGCGGGCAAGCGAGATGGCGTTGGCTTTCGACGGCGGAGCGTAACCCCAGCCATCCAGAATGATGAGCACCAGCGGTTTCGGTCTAGCCATGAATCTTCTGCTCCAAGAATTTGGGATGTGGGCTACTTCGATTTGTCCTCCGGGCCCTTGGATGCGTCGTTCTTCGATGCATCGGCCGGCTTCGGCTGTTGCCGCTCGGCCTCCTCGCGCACCTCGGCGAGTTTGCGCTCGATCTCCTCGGTGTAGGCGGCGAGCTTCTGCGAGATCAGCGCTCCGCCGCTGCTGTTAGTCTCACGCTGAATCGCCGGAAGCTTGTCGAGCAGGTGTCTGCCCGCCTCGGAAGTGTAGAAGTCGATGCCGGCCTGCACATCGACGGCGCTGAGGTTCTTTTCGTAGGCGGCGATGAGCGGCTCGGAGATCTCGTCAAAGTTGAAGACCGGTGTGCTGTCAAAGACGGCGTCGATCTTTTTCAGCAGCGCGGGAGCGGCATCGGGATAGTTCTTATGGAAGGCGGTGCGCGCGGCCTCTCTGACCTTCTGCTGCGCGTTCTTCAGCGAGGCATCGACGCGCTGCTGCACGCCCATCGCGGCCATAAGCTGCAGCACCTGCGCGCGCGAGGGCGGCGAGGGATCGAGTGCAACCTGCGCCCGGGCAGCGCTACCCAGCGCCGCGGCGAGCAAAAAGAAAAAAACAAAACGATGAAGAATTTTTCCGTGCAACATCGGAGACTCCGTGCGGCCTTGAGCCGTGCCCGCATCCGCCCGGCGGAGCGGATGCGGGCGCAAAGGCTGGATTATTCGGCTGCCTCGCCGGCCTCGTCGAGCAGTTCGCCGGCGTAGTTCAGCGCGTTGAGGCCGAGGAAGGTGGCCGCGGCGCCCAGCTCTTCTTCAATGCGCAGGAGCTGGTTGTACTTGGCGATGCGGTCGGTGCGGCTGGCCGAGCCGGTCTTGATCTGGCCGGTTCCGGTGGCCACGGCAAGATCGGCGATGAAGGTGTCTTCGCTCTCGCCGGAGCGATGCGACATCACCGCGGTGTAGCCGTTGCGGCGGGCCATCTCGATGGCCTCCAGCGTCTCGGTGATGGTGCCGATCTGGTTCACCTTGATGAGAATCGAGTTGGCGACGCCGCTATCGATGCCGCGCGCCAGCCGGGCGGTGTTGGTGACGAACAGATCGTCGCCGACGAGCTGAATCTTGCCGCCGAGCTCGTCGGTCAGCAGCTTCCAGCCCTCCCAGTCGTCTTCGGCGAGGCCGTCCTCGAGGGAGACGATGGGGTACTTCTGCACCCACTCGGCCCAGAAGCGCACCATCTCCTCGGAGCTCTTCACAGACTTGTCGCCCTTCTTGAAGACATACTTGCCGTTCTCGAAGAACTCGCTGGCGGCGGGATCGAGGGCGATGGCGATATCAGAGCCCGGGTTGTAGCCAGCCTTGGTGATGGCCTCGAGGATGACCTCGATCGCCTCTTCGTTGGACTTGAGCGAGGGAGCAAAGCCGCCCTCGTCGCCTACGCTGGTATTGTAGCCGCGCTTCTTCAGCACAGCTTTCAGCGTGTGGAAGGTCTCGGCGCCCCAGCGCAGCGCCTCGGAGAACGAGGGTGCGCCGACCGGCATCGCCATGAACTCCTGGAAATCGACGTTGGAGTCGGCGTGCGCGCCGCCGTTGATGATGTTCATCATCGGCACCGGAAGGATGGTGGCGTTGATTCCGCCGAGGTAGCGATAGAGCGGTATGTCGTAGTACTCGGCCATGGCGCGGGCGGCGGCCATGCTGACGGCGAGAATGGCGTTGGCGCCGAGCTTCTCCTTGTTTTCCGTGCCGTCGAGCTCGATCATCTCCGCATCAAGCTCGCTCTGATGAGAGGCGTCCAGGCCCTCGACGTGCGGGCCGATGACGTTGTTCACGTTTTCGACGGCCTTGAGCACGCCCTTTCCCTGGTAGCGCGAAGCGTCGCCATCGCGAAGCTCCACCGCCTCATGTTCACCCGTCGATGCACCGCTGGGGACAATCGCGCGTCCCTTGGCGCCGCTGCTCAGTATGACTTCCGCCTCAACGGTGGGATTGCCACGCGAATCCAGAACTTCCCGCGCATGTACCAGATCGATCTCGGTCATAGAGTCCTCTCTTGATTTTTGGGAGATGAGTACTGATTTCTGAGTCCTACGGCAGATAAATGCGATTGCGCCACCTGAGGCGGCATACCTGCTTCGGCAATTTGGAGAACGATCGCCAAACCAAGAGAATTATAAGCTACTCAGCGACAGGAGCGCGTAGCGGTGCAGCGGATGCTGCAACACGGCTATAGAACGGCTGGAACAAAAGGTGGCTCGACTCCGCGCCCAAGGAGCGGGCGCTCCGCTCGACATGACATTTCTGTGGAGCTGTGTGCCCGCCTACTGGGCTACGCTGCGCAGAGCCTCGAAGAACTCCGGGAACGAGACGGCGACGGCTTCGGCTCCGGCGATGGTGGTTTCGCCTTCGGCGCGCAGCGCAGCCACGGCGAAGGCCATGGCGATGCGGTGATCGTCGAAGCTCTCGATGCGCGCGCCGTGGAGCTTCTGGCGGCCGGGAATACGCATTCCGTCCGGGAACTCCTCGACCTCGGCGCCCATGGCGCGGAGGTTGCGAACCACGGCGGCGATGCGGTCGCTCTCCTTGACGCGCAGCTCGGCGGCATCGCGAATCTCCACGCCCTCTTCGCTGTACGGAGCCACGGCGGCGATGGCCGGCAGCTCGTCGATGAGAGCCGCGCTCTGCGCCCCGCGAATCTGGCCTCCGTGAAAGAGACCTCCTTCGGCCTGCAGGGTGCCGACCAATTCGCCAAACTGCTCCTCTACCCTCAGGAAGCCGATCTTCACTCCCATCCCGGAGAGAACATCCAGCACTACCGAGCGCGTCGGGTTCAGCAGGACCGAATCCACCACCAGGCTGGAGCCGGGAAAGAGCGCAGCGGCACAGAGAAAGAAGGTAGCCGACGAGAGGTCGCCGGGAACATAGGCATTCAGCGCACGGAGCCGCTGGCCGCCTCGCAAGCTGACCCGTTCGCCTTCGCGTGTTACTTCGCCGCCGAAGGCGCGGATGGCAAGCTCGGTGTGATCGCGCGTGCGCACCGGCTCAATGACGCTGGTTTCGCCCTCGGCAAAGAGGCCGGCGAGCAGCACACAGCTCTTCACCTGTGCGCTGGCCACCGGCGGCCGGTACTCGATACCCCTGAGCCGCGCACCGTGAATCGTCAGCGGAGCACAGCCTTCCCGCGATTCGATACGCGCGCCCATGCGCTCCAGCGGCTCGATGATGCGCCGCATCGGACGCCGGCTCAGCGAGGCGTCGCCGCTCATCACGCTGGTGAATGGCTGCGCGGCCACAACTCCGCCCAGCATACGCATCGTCGATCCGCTGTTGCCGCAGTTCAGCTCGCGGCGCGCAGGCTGCAGATTGCACGCAACGCCTTCAATCTCCACGCGATTTCCCTCGCGCCGCACGCGCGCACCGAGCGATTCCATGCAGGCCAGAGTGCTGGCGCAGTCGGCCGAGTTGGAAAAGTTCTCGAACTCCGACCTGCCCTCGGCGATTCCCGCCAGCATGGCATAGCGATGCGAGACCGATTTGTCGCCCGCGGTTCGAATGCTGCCCCGAAGCTGCTTTGCCGCACTCACCTTCACGTCCATCTGGCTCTCCTCGGCTGACTCTCACCCCATCGCGCATGCGCAATGGGAACTCCGGCTGAAGTTGCCGGCGATAGAAGCTACTCAAAATATAAATCCTGCTCACCTTAGCCAACAGCCGACGAATAGGACTTATCTAACGACTCACTTCCCCTGAACTCTCTCCATCGGGCGACCGCCTGCGGATGATTATTCACGGCGCAAGTGATTGGTGGTTCTGATGTACTGGCACATTATCGCAGCAGCTCTCTCACTTTCTATCGCAATACCGGCCATGGGCCAGAGTCCGACGGGCGCGCGGCCGGGGATGCCGCCGCCATCGCCCAATGTCAACGCGTCGCCCGATCATCAGATCATGGCTGGCGAGGGCACGATGCGCATCAGCGGCAGTGTGCACAACTTCGATGGGACTCCCATCGGCGATGCCCACATCATGGTGCGTGACCTAGCCCACGACAATCGCTCCTACACCATGAGCACGAATGCGGCGGGATACTTCACGCTCTATAACCTGTCGCCGGGAAGCTACGAGGTCTCGGCGACGCGAGGGACGGATGAGGCACGCGAAGAGGTTGAATTGACTCCGGGAAGCGTGGAAAGCGAGGTTAATCTGCGCATGCGAGGCAACGCAGCCGCCGGCACCGGCGGCGGTTCCACCGTCTCCATCGCGGAGTATGAGGTTCCGGCGAAAGCCCGCGCGCTCTATGAGAAAGCGGCCGAGGCGTACCTCCGGGGCAAGAAAGACGAAGCACAGAGAAAGGTGGACGCCGCTCTCGCCGAGTATCCGAAGTATGCCCGGGCGCTGACCCTTCGCGGCCTGCTGAGGGTGGATGCCGGCAGAAAAGATGAGGCCATCGGAGATTTCACCGAGGCGATCCAGCAGGATCCACACTACCTCTCGCCGTACCTGGCGCTGGCCTCCCTCTACAACTCCAGCGGACGCTTCGATGACGCGTTGCCGCTGCTCAGCCAGGCGGAAAGGCTCGCTTCAAACGTCTGGGAGACGTACTTCGAGCTCTCGCGAGCCAACGTCGGCAAGAGCCAGTTTCACGCCGCGCTGGCCAGCATCGATCGGGCCTCGCGGCTGGCGGGCGGTCCGGAGAAAGAGCCGCCGGAGTTTCACCTGGTGCGCGGCTATGCACTGATCGGCCTGGCGCAGATTCCGCAAGCGGTAGCTGAGTTCAACGCCTATCTGGCAAAGAAGCCGGATGGGCAGCTCTCCGACCGCACGCGCAGCCTCGTTGCCCGGTTGCAGGCGAGCACGGCTACGTCAGCCTCAAAGTAGCGAGGCCCGGTCAGCGTCCTTGAGCTTCGAGGAACTCCCGCACCAAGCGACCCACCTCGGCGGGCTGCTCGAAGGCGGCGAAGTGGCCGGCGCGGGGAACAATCTTCAGCTCCGCGCCACGAATTCCGGCTGCGAGACGCTGCAACTCTTTCACCGGCGAGGGCGCATCGTCTTCACCACCGAGCACCAGCGCAGGAACATCGATGGAGGCCAGCGTCGCCGTGCTGTCGATGCGCTCGGCCATTCCGCGCTGCATCGCCGCCATCCCCTTTGCGCCGCCATGCTGCATGGTGACGCGGGCTCGCTCGACCACATCGGGACGCGAGCGCAGCGTCTGCGGCGAAAAGAGCCGCGGAATCATCTGCTCGACGGCCCACTCCGATCCCCTCAGCAGCGTCTCATCGGCGTTTTTCAGCCTGCCGGCGCGGCCTTCGGGAGTATCCACTCCGGCGCGCGTATCCATCAGCAGCAGCGCCTTGACGCGCTCGCGGCAGCGCCGCCAGAGCTCAAAGAGCACATAGCCGCCCACCGAACAGCCGCCAAATACCGCGCGCTCGATCTTGAGATGGTCGCACAGGCGCAGCAGATCCTCGGCGAGCAAGGCCATGGTGGTTGCGCCCTCGCCGACGCCGCTGCGTCCCAACCCGCGCAGATCGGGCAGAATCAACCGGAAGCGGCCCTCCCAGTGCGCCGCCGCTGGACGCCAGAAGCTATGATCGGAGGGATAGGGATGCAGGAGCACAAGATCCGGCCCGTCTCCGCTGATCTCGTAGAAGAGCTTGACGCCAGCGCTTTCCAGAATCATGAGCAGAATTCTAACGCCGTCGCGCAGAGTTTCTCCGCGTTTTGTTTTTTATAATTGCAGTTTGAGACGGAGTGTGGAGCAGGGATGCGAGTTTTAATCACCGGAGGAGCGGGATTTATAGGCTCGCATCTTGCCGATTTTCTTCTGAAGCAGGGCCACTCGGTTGTGGTGATCGACGATCTTTCGACCGGGTCGCTGGAGAATGTGCGCCACCTTGTCGGACGCGGCGATTTCAACTTCCACGAGGAGACGATCTTTCAGGAAGAGCTGCTCTCGGCCCTGATTCGCGATTGCGACGTCATCTACCATCTTGCCGCAGCGGTCGGAGTCAGGCGGATCGTCGATCTGCCGCTGGAATCGATCAAGACGAACGTAGCCGGGACAGAGGTTGTGCTGCGGCTGGCCGCGCGCAACCTGCGGCGCATCGTGCTGGCCTCCACCTCGGAGGTCTACGGCAAGTCGGAGCAACTGCCCTTCCGCGAGGACAGCGACCTGATCCTTGGACCGTCGAACCACCCGCGCTGGAGTTACGCCTGCTCCAAGGCGCTGGATGAGTTTCTTGCTCTGGCCTGGCACTCGCAGGCCGGACTTCCGGTGACCATCGTGCGGCTCTTCAATACCGTCGGCCCGCGGCAGACGGGACTCTACGGCATGGTTCTTCCAAACTTCGTCCGGCAGGCGCTGGCCGGCGAGCCGATCACGGTCTATGGAAGCGGAGAGCAGACGCGCTGCTTTACTCATGTGACCGACGTGGTGGAGGCGCTGGCGGCGATTCCGAATCACGACTCCACCGCAGGCAGCGTCTACAACCTGGGAGCGACAAACGAGACCAGCATGAACGAACTGGCGAAACTGGTGCGGGAGACGACAGGCTCCGCGAGCCCCATCGTTCACATTCCCTACGAGCAGGCCTACGGACAAGGCTACGAAGATATGCTGCGTCGCCGGCCGGATATCTCCAAGGCCCAGGCGGCATTTGGCTTTGAGCCGCGGCGAGGCCTGCAAGAGGCGCTCGCGGAGCTGATCGCCTATCTGCAGAACGGCGCCAAGCAAACTCTGACGGCTCTCTCCGCGCGATAAATCAAGCCGCGCTCCATTCCGGGCGACTGTCCAAAGTGGATCGCGAAGCCTGCGTCGGAGCAGCGTCCGCGCCCTCGCCTCTGCGAAAAACGTGGTACATCTCAATCGTGCGCACCTCTGCTCGACCCTCCGACTCCGATGCCCGCCCGCTGCCGCCGCCGACAGCGCCGACCTGTACGCGATACGTCGCACGCCAGCCCATTCTCGATCGCGAGCTGAAGACGAGCGCCTACGAACTGCTCTTCCGCAGCGGCACTGAAAGCTTTTTCCAGAGCAACGACCCGGACTCGGCGACGCTTCATGTCATCGATCTCTCGGTGCTCTTTGGCTCTGCGGCTCTCACCGGCGGCCTGCGCGCGTTCATCAACTGCACGCGCAATGTCCTGCTGCAGGATGTCATCACACTGCTGCCGCGGGATCGCGTGGTGATCGAGGTGCTGGAGGATGTGCTGGCCGACGAGCAGACGCTCGCGGCCTGCGATCGCCTGCGCCGCGCCGGATACGTGATTGCGCTCGACGACTATACGCTCACGCCTAACACCCTTCGCCTGCTGCCCTTCGCCGATATCGTCAAGGTGGATCTGCTGAGCACGGACGCGGCGCGGCAGGCAGCGATTGCCGCCGAAATGCGGCGACGCGGCATCCGCCTGCTGGCGGAAAAGGTGGAGAACCGCGCGCAGTTCGACTATGCACGGCAGCTTGGATATCACTACTTCCAGGGATATTTCTTCTGCCGTCCGCAAACGTTGACGATGCAGGATATCGCCGCCTCCAAGCCCGGCTACATGCATGTGCTGGAGATTGCCAATCGCGAGAGCTACGAGGTGAGCGAGATGGAGACGGCGATTCTACGCGAGCCCTCGCTGTGTTACCGGCTGCTGCGCTATCTGAATTCGGCGGCCTTCGGACTGTTTCCGATCCGCTCGGTGCGGCATGCGCTTTCCATGCTGGGGCAGCGCGAGATCCAGAAGTGGATTGCCATCGTCGTCGCCATCTCGATCTCAAGCGACCGCCCGGGCGAGCTGATCTCCTGCGCGCTGACGCGGGCGCGCTGCTGCGAGCTGCTGGCTTCGCTCTTTGGCGAGGACAGCGCCAGCGCCTTCATGGTCGGCATGCTCTCGTTGATGGACGCAATCCTCGACCGTCCGATGGAACTGGTGACTGCGCAACTGCCGATCAATTCAGCGTGCAAAGAGGCGCTGCGCGGGCAGAAAGGCGCACTGGGAGCCCTGCTGCGAGTGGCCGTCAGTTGCGAACGCGGCCTCTGGGAAGAACTTTCTGCGGCGGCAGACGAGCGCGGCGTCGGCGAGGAGGCAATCCTAGAAATCTACCGCGATGCCTGCCGGTGGAGCAGCGAAATCCTGCGCGAGAACGAGAGGCCGCAGTGACCGGTCGCGGCCGTCAATTTCCGTTCAGTCTCGCTCCGTAGCTCTTGAAGTACTTCATTCCCGTATCGCACATGACGGTGACGATGGTTGCGCCCTTCAGCCGCTCGGCGAGGCGCAGCGCGGCAGCAACGTTGGCTCCGGTCGAGGCTCCGGCGAAGACACCCTCCTCGCGCGCCAGCCGGAATGCCATTGCGATGGCATCATCGGTGGAGACCTGCTCGACCGCGTCGGCAATTCCCTGCTCCCAGAGCGGGACGATGAAGCCCGCGCCGATGCCATCGATCTTGTGCGCGCCGGGCTTGCCTCCGGAGAGCACCGCGGATTCCGCCGGCTCGACGGCGACGACCTCGATGCCCTGCTTGCGGCGGCGCAGAGCTTCGGCAGTTCCGCGCAGCGAGGCGGCGGTGCCGACGCTCTGCACAAAGGCGTCGATGCGGCCCTCGGTCTGCGACCAGATCTCTTCGGCAAGCGTGTGATAGGCGGCGAGTTGGTCGCGATTCTTCATCTGGTCGGTCCAGTAGGCTCCGGTCTCGACGTGGATGACGCGCGCGGCCTCGATCATGTCGCGAGTGAGCTTCTCGGTCATGCCTCCGCCCTCGCTGGCGATGATCTGCAGGCGCGCTCCGAGCAGACGCATGTGATCGAGCTTCTCCTTCGAGAATGCATCCGAGCTGACGATGTGCAGCGGATGTCCTTTGACGGTGCAGACCAGCGAGAGCGAGACGCCGGTGCTGCCGCCTGTGTATTCGACGACGGCTCCGCCGGGCGGCAGGCGGCCGTCGTTCTCCGCGGCCTCGATCATCGCCAGTGCCATGCGGTCTTTCATGCTGCCCGTCGGATTCTCGCTCTCGACCTTGAGCAGGATGCGGCAGCCGTTGGCGACGGCGATCCGGCGTAGCGGAAGCATCGATGTATTGCCGATGCTGCTGAGAATGCTGGGTTCGGTGACAACGCCTTCCATTTTTATGATTGCTCCTCGCGCTTCTTGCGCGGCTCTTTTCCCGGCAGGGCCGCCGGATTTTCATGGGTTCGCTCGCGGAAGCGCGCGCTCATTCCGCTGGCCAGCGAGACTGCCGATTCTCCGAAGCGGTCGCGGAGGCGATCGACGGCGCTCATGGCCTGCTTCAGCCGCCCCTCGGCGGTGCCCTCCAGCAGGTCGAGCTGGCCTGCCGGCTCTTCCAGCGAGCTGGCCTGCACGCCGATGAGGCGCACGGCGCGTCCGCGTTCGAGATTCGAGCGCAGCAGCGCGCGGGCGACCTCCAGCACCTCGGCGTCGAGCTGCGTCGGACGCTCCAGAGTACGACCTCGCGTATAAGTTGTGAAGTCCGAATAGCGCAGCTTGATCTGCACCTTGCGCGCGCAGAGTTCGTGCTCGCGCAGACGGCGGCAGACCATCTCGCTGAGCCGCGAGAGCATGGCGTCGAGCGCCGCGGGATCGCGCTCATCGCGGCTGAAGGTGTGCTCGTGGCCGATCGACTTGGGATCGCCCGAGTCGCCGACTTCCTGGTCGTACCAGCCGCCGGCGTCGCGCCCCTGGGCCTTTTCGATCAGCGCGGCGAGGCCGTCGCCGATGCGGCGTCCCAGCGTGGCCTCGGTGAGGCGGGCGAGATCGCCGATCGTCCGCACGCCGCACTCGTGCAGATGCTGCTCGGTGACCTTGCCGACGCCGGGCAGGCGGCGCACATCGAGCGGGGCGAGGAAGTTGGCTTCCATCCCGGGCAGCACTTCGAGAACGCCGTTGGGCTTGGCCTGATCGCTGGCGACCTTGGCGACGACACGAGCGCAGGCGATTCCGACCGAGCAGTTCAGTTGCGTCTCGCGCTTCATCTCGCGATGCAGCGCGTCGGCGGCCTTCAGCGATGGGCCGTGCAGTCGCACGGTGCCGGTCATGTCGAGATAGGCTTCGTCGATGGAGGCCATCTCCACCAGCGGGCTGAAGTGCGTCAGCACCTCTCGCACGGCGGCCGAGGCCTTGCGATAGCGCTCGGGATGGCCTTCAAGAAAGATCGCCTGCGGACAGAGGCGCGCGGCCTCGCGCAGCGGCATCGCCGAATGCACTCCGAACTTGCGCGCCGCGTAAGAGGCCGCTGCGACGACGCCACGCTGGCTGGCAGCTCCGCCGACGACGACAGGCTTGCCCTTCAGCGAGGGATCGTAGAGCTCCTCAACCGAGACGAAGAAGGCGTCCATATCGACATGGAAGTAGGTGCGCATCGGCAGAACGGATTGTAGAACATTTTCGCCCGATCTTCGCCTTCGGATTTGATTGGCTGACGGCTCTGTACGGCGATTTACCCTCCCCCTATATTTCCCGCTAAAAATTCAGAAATAAAGGGGTTAGACATCAGAAATATCGACGAAATACTCTCTACTTTCAGGATACCAAGTTCGAAGCAAGATCCCCTCAGTGGGGAAGAAATTCTATGTGGCCTGATTGCAGGAAGATGTGTAGGAGGCTGGGGCTGGAGGGGGTTGACATCGATTCCAGGACTGAGCGCGGATAGTGAGATGAAAGCCCTGTTTCCAACAGATATCGCGTTTGTTGCACCGCCGCCGCTATAATCCATGCTTCGATGGGACGACAAATACAACTCAGTATGTTTCCGGCCGACAGAGACGAGTTGCTCAGAGACAGACGCGTTTGGACTCGCCGCCGCTCCATGCTTGCGCTCTGCATGGGCGTAAAAGCCTCCGGCAGTGGTATTACTTCTGTGCCACTGCAGAGACGGGGCGCTCGCCAAAAGCGGCCATTGCCGACTCCGGGGAGATCTCATTCCCAGCAGCGTCGATGTAATGAATGTCCGCGGGGCCATTCAGAATACGATAGAACGAGCAGCCGTTCGCACAAGTCAACTGGTGCCCGTGGTGAGCTGGCATGTAGACGTATCCACCAGAGCTCACGTTCTGTGATTGCCCACCTTGCATCTGAAACTGTACCGTCCCGCTGACAAAGATTAGTTCTTCGGCTGTCGAATGCCAGTGCATCGGCACCGTGCATCCGCTCGCAAGGTTTATCAGGGTAACGGAATTGGCTCCCTTGGGGTCCCCGTGCTCGACCGCGAAACCCGCGCACTCGGGCAGCCTGGGTACGGAAACGAATTTTGCCTGACCGGAATTGGTAATCATCGGTTGCTGTGTCGATTGCTGTGCCACAGAAAAAGCGGCAATCAACACAATTACGCCTATAACTGGAACTCTTTCCGGTCGCATGGCGAACCTCCTCGATTTCTGCTTCGATTTCATATGCCGTGGATCCGTGCATTCCATTTATTAGGTCGCTTGAATCGAAACAGTCCGCTGCTCCTCCCGCACTTATGCACGAGCCGACATTAGCGAGACGTTCCGGACTGGAATCCCCCTTTTCAGGACTGATTCACCCGAATTGCTGCCCGTATGAACGGATTTGCACGGCCGAGGTTGCATCCGCAATCGAAAAGGGGTGAGCGGGGTTGCTCAGGAGGACACCTTGCTTGTGCTGTAGGGTCCTTCGCTGCCCGCCCCAGTAAGCCAACTACGGGCTTGCCAGGGACCCCGTCGCTCAGGATGACAACCAAAAATCAAAAGCAACCGCAAAAGCAAAAGCCCGCCCCGGCGACTGCGGCCGGAACGGGGCACCCTGGGTCTCGTCCAGAATCAACTGCCCCACCCTAACCGCAACGGCGGCGGTTAAGGGTGGGGCACCTGTGTACCTGTGTTCGTCGGCGGCTTACTTCGAGCCGGCGGCGGTTCCTGTCTTCGTCTGGTGGCCGTTGATCAGCTCATCGGCCAAGGCGTCGGCGTGGTAGATCTTGCGCAGCGATTCGAGGATGGCGCGCGAGTCAACCGAGACGGCGCGGCCCTGCTTGTCGTCGTAGGCAAAGTCCCACGGCAGCGACTGGATGTTGCCGTCGAAGATGATTCCTACAACCTCGCCCTTGCGGTTGATCGTCGGCGAGCCGGAG
>Ga0326727_10021586_pt1 | contig 12586 bp, 10 predicted proteins | sample MB2enrmetagenome_FD_207643 | JGI IMG/M metagenome (GOLD analysis project Ga0326727, IMG submission 207643) | Lab enriched peat soil microbial communities from McLean, Ithaca, NY, United States - MB29MY | ecosystem: Environmental > Terrestrial > Soil > Wetlands > Peat | place: USA: New York...
CCACGCAGCTCTCTCTCTGTTGCCTTTAGTAATGCTTTGAGTTTTGCCTTCTTGTTTGCCCGCGGTATGACTTGGAGGATTTTCATGAGGAAATACCTCACTCTGGAGCGAATGGGGTCTTTATTGGAACCAGCCCCGTGGCTGAGCCTAAACTTCATTCACTATTAGGTGACATGGTGACTACACGTGCAATACATATCTACTGCGATTGTACTGCCTTCCACGGAGCTCAACAACCTGCTTCGCATAGTGCTCGATCGTTGGCGAAAAGAGTTCAGTGCTTCGGGTCGCGGTTTGCGGCGGTGAATTCGACGTAATCGAGGGCGGCGTGTTCGGGGCCATCGGGGCGTCCCTCGATGCGCAGCTCGTCTCCTGTTTTCAATGTGATGCCCGGAATGCGATAGCGCGTGGAAGAATCTGCGTTGGGGACCGTGGCGGGGAAGTGCTCGTTGGCGCTCCATTCCGCGATGAGTTGGTTCGCCAGATACGCGCGGAATTGAGAGACGCCGTTCGATTGATCGAAGTAACGGACATCAATGGCGTAGCGGTCCGGAGCGCCCGTGAAATGAAAACTGGCCGTGCAGGACTCAAAGGTCGAGGGGCATTCGATTCCCTTGCCACCGGAAGCGGCCTCCCACGGAGCGACGTTGAACACCACGTAACCGCGCAACTCCATGTCCTCCGCTTCCACTCGGCCGGGGTAATGGCCGACGCGTCCGCGCTCATCCGGCACGCCAGAGGTTCGGGCGAACCAGTTGCAGATGGCGTCGCGCCAAACGATGGCGTGGCCTGCCTGATACTCGAGACGCCGCAACACGTCCTCGTAACGTGCCTGATCCACGCGGCCTTTCAACGATTGCCACTGGCCAACGAGCGCAGCGGCCCGGCTGGCGCCGTCATAATGTGAATCATAAATATGTTGGATGACCGTTTTCCCGGAATGAAGTTTGTAGGAATAAGGCACGTGATGGAAAAACAAGAGCAATTCGTCTGGCGTCGTTTCCAAGGACTCGTATTGCTTCGCAACGCCGGGAGCATATTGCGCGACATAGCCAGTCCCTGTGGCCACCGTGCGGTCCATGCCAATCCCCGATTGATCCGCGCGGTGCCACTGGCCCCAGCCATTTCGTTCTGAGGATTCCACGCAGGGACCGTAGTGACTGCCAAGAATGTCGGTGAGCGTGCCTGCGCCGAGCGGCCCCGTATAGCTTTCGTAGATGTTCCAGGACGAAAGCAGCATGGCATCGATCGTGTCCACGGTGGTTGTATCGTTGCCAAAAGTGAGCCGCGTCCATTCTTCCGTGATGGTTTGCGCGCGGAGGGTGGGATCCCACGCCAGGCGGCCGAAGCCATAAAGATTGGCCATCGCGAGCGGATGCGCCAGCCAGTTCGCATCCATGCCCACATTGGCAACGCCGACCAAGCCACCGTAGGGGCGCTGGTAGGTCTTGCCGGAAACCAATTCGCGCACGGGCGTGGATTGGCCCGCGTTGCGCATATCGAAATCGAGCACTTCCTTCCACATCGGCAGGAGATAACACAAATGTCTCTGCTGCCCGGTATATTCCTGCGTGATTTGCAACTCGATGGCTTCATTCGTTTTTTCCAGGCCGCCGAGCAGGGGTGAAACCGGCTCGCGCACCTGAAAATCGATGGGACCATGTTTGATTTGGATCACAACGTTGTCCGCGAATTGCCCGTCCAGCGGATGAAATATGTCGTAGGCCGCCCGGGCGCGATCATTTTTGGGATTGCGCCAGTCCAGGTGGTGGTCGTAGACGAAGCTGCGATAGAAAAGCAACCCGCCGTGCGGGTTCAGCGCGCGCGCCATCACGTTTGCAGCGTCGGCGGGAGTGCGTCCGTAGCTGGCGGGCCCGGCTCGGCCTTCTGAATCGGCTTTCACCACGAATCCCGCAAACTCGGGAATTTCCGCGTAGAGCGCATCCACCGTTTGCTGCCACCACGCGGCCACGTGCGTATCGAGCGGATCAAAGGTAGGCAATCCGCCGATGATTTTTGGACTGCTCACGTCAACGGAAAGTGCCAGGCGCACGCCCCACGGGCGGAACGCTTCGGCCACGCGACGCAGTTGCGGCAGGAAGGCGTGATCGAGAAGCCGTGGATTCGCGTTCACATTGTTGATGGCGCATGTGTTGATCCCCACGGAGGCCAGAAGACGCGCGTACTCGCCGGCGCGCGAGAGGTCCTCGCGGACGTGGCCATCTTCAAAAAAGATGGAACCCCCGGCATACCCACGTTCGATCGTGCCATCCAGGTTGTCCCACTGGTCCACCATGCGAACTGTGTTGGCGGGAACTTGTACCTCGTTCAGGGATTGCAAACTTTCCGCGCGGGCGATTTTGCCCAGGAAAGCGAACACGCCGTATAAGACGCCGCGATCGTTCTGAGCGGTGATGATGAAGCCGAAGGTGCCATTCATTTCTGTTTGAGCGAGCCAGTAGCCATCCGGCGAAAGAAATTGCGGTGGGCGAAAATCAGGGAGGATCGGTGTGATTTGGCTCAGCGTGCCAAGAAGGATGGCGGGTTCATGGCGAAGTGCGGTGGTAGTGTGAAATTCGCCGCCCAACAGACCACGAAGCCCGCGAGTCAATTCATGCTCGGCCGACTCCAGAACGGCAGAATCGCCAGCACGCACCACCAGGCGGGGGACAGCGGAGTAATTCGCGCTTGCTGCAGGATCAAGCCGGGCGTAACGCAGCCACGCCTCGCGGCCCGTCTCTGCCTGGAGTGAAACTGTTCCTGTGCCAAGCAGGAATGCGGCGATCGCGAAAACAGGAAGCAGCCGCCAGGAAATTCGCCACGAACCGGCGCACCGCTGAAAAAGCCATAAGAACCTCATTGCCCGCCGAATCTAACACAACTCCGGCACAGTAGCATCGAAAGTTAGAAGTCATCTCAGAAATGGTTCGCGGGAGGGCACGGCTTTTTACCCTGAGCGGAGCGAAGGGCAGCCGTGCCGAAAAGCATCGCAAATTCAGGGGTTTTAACCCCTGAGGTGCGCGCGGCGGGGCCGCGCAGCATTTATGAGATAGGTTTTAGTCATTCCAGGATTTGCTGTTATTGTTTGCGAGTTTTTCTGGGTCGGGTTGGCGGGTTTTTGACGCGCGGCGGATGCCAGTGGCAGTTTTCGATCTCCACGCGCGATTCCCGCAGCGTCACGCCTTCGCTCTCCAGCAGCTTTCTCTGTAACGAAGCGTATGGCTCACGGATCAGCAGTTTCCCGCGTTCGCCCACCACGCGATGCCACGGTATGCCTTTACCAGAAGGGGTCGCTGCCATAGCCCTGCCCGCGGCTCTCGCCCCGCCGCGCAGACGTAAAGCCCTAGCGAGCGACCCGTACGTGATAACACGGCCGCGCGGAATTAGTTTCACCAGCCGGTACACCGCATCCCAGGACATCTCGGAAGCCTCCATGGCTCAAGCGGCCTCAATCAGGTTGCTGAAAAAAGTAATTCCTTGTCATCCCGATCCCGCAGAGCGGGAGAGGGATCTGCTTTCGCGACAAACCCAGGAAAAAGCAGATTCATCGCGTACAGTGCACGCGATGGGGCAGAGTTCCTCGTCCCGTTCAAGCAGCGAACCGGGCTCCGAATGACATTTGTCGAGGTTTTTCAGCAAGTTGCTATGGTAAGAGCACCGCACGCGGCTCACAAGAGAAACTTGCCGCCGGCAAGTGTTGAATGAAGTGTAGGCTGCCGCGGCCCGCAGGCTTCGCGGCACAGGACCAAAACAATGATGGCATGCAGCGAAAAAATGGTTGCGGCAACAGCCGGCAACTGCGCGAGCATGGCTGCAGCGCCGGGACAGGCAACCATTGCTCATTCGACGCATCCTATCTTGCATCCTGTAGTGGAACTGGCTTACACTACAGCCACCAGACGGAGGGATGCCCATCCGCTTTCGGCTGCTGCTCCCTCTGTCCGGCAGCTTCGCCGAGGTTCCGCGATGGCTTTTGTTCGCCGCAAAGGAAATGCCTACTACCTGGTGCACAACGTGCGCCGCGGTGGAAAAGTGCGGCAAATCCATCTCGCGCGGCTCGGCGATCGCGCCCGCATCACCGACGAAATTGTTCGCGCCGTCAGCAAGAAACATCCTTTCGTGGAACTGGACTGGCGCACCCTTCGCGAGCAGTTGAATCATCAGATCGATTTGTCCGACCCGCAATCGCCCGCCGTTCAGAAGCTCGTCCACTCGCTGCGAAACCTCAATCTGGACCTGGCGGATTTCTTCCCGCCCGCTCTTCGTCTTTCCGAATCGCCCGCGGTGGCGCGCGAGCTGCTCCTGCAGTTGCGGCTCCTGCAGTCCACCATCCAGGCGAAGCTCGATCAGTTTGCCCGCAAGGATGAACTGAAGAGACTCGGCCGGACCAGCGGGCGCTTTGGAAGCGCGCATCCCGGATTCCGGGGGCGGTAGGAGGCGGCCATGGGGACAGCCGATCTTTCTCTCAATCCGAGTATTCGCAGCGCGGAAACTGTCGAGTTTCAGAAGGCGCTGCGTTCCAAGATCGTCGGGCAGGACGAAGGCGTGCAGGCGCTCGTCGAACTCTTCCAGGTCTTCACCGCCGGACTGAATTCCCCGGGCCGCCCGGTAGGCAACCTGTTGTTCCTCGGGCCCACGGGCTCCGGCAAAACCCGCATCGTGGAAGCGGCCGCGGAAATCCTGTTTGGCAGCCCGCGCGCCATCATCAAAATCGATTGCGCGGAATTCCAGCACTCCCACGAAATCGCCAAGTTGATCGGCTCGCCTCCGGGCTATCTCGGCCATCGCGAAACTCATCCTTTAATCACTCAGGAAGCGCTGGCGGCGCATCACAGCGACAAGCTGAAACTTTCTTTCCTGCTCTTCGACGAAATCGAAAAAGCCAGCGACGCCCTCTGGCAGTTGCTCCTCGGCATGTTGGACAAAGCCACCCTCACCCTCGGCGACAATCGCCGCGTGGATCTCTCCCAAACCGTCATCTTCATGACCTCCAATCTGGGCGCCGGTGAAATCACCGAACTCATGGATGGCGGCTACGGCTTCATCAAATCCGACGACAAGCCCAAGACCAACCTCGACCAAAAAGTCGCGCGCACCGCCGTCGAAGCGGCGCGCCGCAAGTTCTCCCCCGAATTCATGAACCGTTTGGACAAACTGGTCGTCTTCCACTCGCTGCAGCGCGAGCAACTCGAGCAGGTTCTCGATATCGAGCTCGGCATGGTCCAGAAGCGTGTCCTGGACGCCGCCAACGGCAAGTTCCTCTTCCGCGTCACCGATTCCGGCCGCGATTTCCTTTTGCAGGAAGGCACGGACCAGCGTTACGGCGCGCGTCACCTCAAGCGCGCCATTGAGCGCTACGTCGTCTATCCTCTGGCCAACCTGCTTGCCACGCAGCAAGTGCGCGTCGGCGATCTCGTCCGCATCGATTGGGATGGCCAGCACAAGGAATTGACCTTCGTTCGCGAGCAGGAAGGCGCCCTCGTCTCCACCGAATCCGCGGAAAGCGAAGCTGCTGCCGCCATCCTTGGCGCAGACGGCCTGGGCAAAGACGCCCCCGCGGAAGCCGTCGCCGGGGATGTCTCTAGCCCCCCTGCTCTGCCTGCGGCTTCGCCCGCCGCCGCGCGGCAAACGCTGCAAGGCCGCAAAAAAGAAGACCGCTGAGCGAAAAATCAACTGTCCGTTGGTGCAGGGGCGCTTCATCCGAGCGCCCCTTTTTGTCATCCATCCAATGACTATTTGTGTTTCAGCAATCTCAGTTTGCGCTTGGATGGTACATCGTCTCACCCCATGAGACGGTTTCCAGGACTGCAACACGCGTATGTTGTTGAGTGCATAGGTTCTTGCGTTAGCGGTGCAAGTTCCCCATTGTGGCACTCCCCATGCATATTTAGACCTGTCCGCGCTACTTTGCTTACGGGGCGCTGCTTGCTTCCGTTGGGCGGTGCACTAAAGCAAAGCGCGTTGGAGGCCGAGGTAGAAAGTATGAGAGCAGCCGTGCGGCAACAACTGGACCCCAGCATCCGCAGCAACGACACGCGCGACTTCCATCAATCTCTTCGCGCCAAGATCGTTGGCCAGGAGGAAGGCGTGCAGGCCCTCGTGGACCTCTTCCAGGTCTTTACTGCTGGCCTTAACTCCCCGGGACGCCCGGTTGGCAATCTCCTCTTCCTCGGACCCACGGGGTCCGGAAAGACCCGCATTGTGGAAGCCGCCGCGGAAATTCTCTTTGGCGATCCCCGCTTGGTCATCAAAGTCGACTGCGCGGAATTCCAGCACTCCCACGAAATCGCGAAACTCATCGGCTCGCCTCCGGGCTATCTCGGCCATCGCGAAACTCATCCTTTAATCACCCAGGAAGCCCTGGCGGTTTCCCACAGCGACAAACTGAAACTTTCCTTTTTGCTCTTCGATGAAATCGAAAAAGCCAGCGACGCCTTGTGGCAGTTGCTCCTCGGCATGCTGGACAAAGCCACCCTCACCCTTGGCGACAATCGCCGCGTGGATCTCTCCCAGACCGTCATCTTTATGACTTCCAACCTTGGTGGCGGCGACATCACCGAGCTCATGGCCGGCGGTTACGGCTTCATCGAGTCCGACGACAAGCCCAAGACCAACCTCGACCAAAAAGTCGCGCGCACCGCCGTCGAAGCGGCGCGCCGCAAGTTCTCCCCCGAATTCATGAACCGCCTAGACAAGGTTGTGGTCTTCCACCCGCTCCAGCGCAAGCAGCTCGAGCAGGTTCTGGATATCGAGCTGACCATGGTGCAACAGCGCGTCCTTGAAACCGCCAAGGGCCAGTTCCTTTTCCGCGTTACCGAACACGGCCGCGACTTCCTCCTGCAGGAAGGCACGGACCAGCGCTACGGCGCGCGTCACCTCAAGCGCGCCATCGAACGCCACGTCGTCTACCCCATGGCCAGTCTTCTGGCCACGGAACAAGTCCATTTCGGCGACCTCATCTGCATCGATTGGGATCGCGATGACGACCACCTCAATTTCGCCCGCGAAGGCGAAAACGTGGCCATGCCGGTCCGCCGGCCAGAACCGGTTGCTGCCCCCAGGCTTTCGCAAGCTCGTGGCGGCCGCCCCGTCGAAGCCCCCAGCGTGCAAGTTTCCCCGGAGCCTGCGCCGCGTTTCGCGCGATAATTTTCGTTTGCTCCTCCTCTCGAAAGCCCGGGCGGGCAACTGCCCGGGCTTTTTGTTTCCCTACCTCATCCATCTCTCCAAATTTGTCATTCTGCCTGCCCTGCTTGCCCCGAACTTCGCGGGAAGCGGAGCCGCAGGGACTGGAGGCACGGCGCTTTCTTGCCATGAGCCCCGGAGGGCCACGGCGCAATCCTTCTCGTCCGACGGGACTTTGCAGTCTGCGAGAGTAACCGCGTCTTCCGTCAGGGCGGGCTTCCCCCGCTGCGGGGAATGTCTTTTTCTTTAGGAGGCCGGGGCTTCAGCCCCGGCGCAGTGACTGAAACGGATGGGCTTTAGCCCCTGAAGAGAGTTTTTGCCTGTGGCTTCAGCCACCCACCAAATAGCGCATCAAGCGAAACGCGGGATCAAGGCGGCACTGCGCCTTATGCTGCGTACCCATTACATGTGTCTCTGGGCGTGATTACCTTTGCCAGGAGAGAGGACTAATCCGCTGCTTCGCTCTTTTACCCACCGGGCTTCCAGCGCAACACCGGTTTCCGCGCTGCTGCCACTTCGTCGAGCCGCTGCACCCGCGTCGTATGCGGCGCCGTCTTCACCACTTCCGGATTGTCTTCGGCTTCCTTGGCGATCGATTTCATCGCATCAATAAACAGATCGCACTCCTCTTTCGATTCCGATTCCGTCGGCTCGATCATCAACGCGCCGGGAACGATCAGCGGGAACGCCGTCGTATACGGGTGAAATCCGTAATCGATCAGCCGCTTGGCGATATCCATCGTGTTCACGCCGTGTTTTTTCTGCAGCGCGTCGCTGAACACAACTTCATGCATGGAAGGCCGCGTGTACGGCAAATCGAACACGCCTTCCAGATGCTTCCGAATATAATTTGCGTTCAATACCGCATCTTCCGTGGCCTGCCGCACGCCCGGGCCGTACGCCAGGATGTACGCCAGCGCCCGCACCAGCACGCCGAAATTTCCGCCGAACGCGCGCACCCGCCCGATGCTTTCCTTGCGCTGGTAATCCAGCGCCAGCCGCCCGCCCTCTTTTTCCACCAGCACCGGCACCGGCAAATATGGCTCCAGGAATTTCTTGGTCGCCACCGGACCTGCACCCGGTCCCCCTCCGCCATGCGGCGTCGAAAACGTTTTGTGCAAGTTCAGGTGCATCACGTCCACGCCCAGGTCGCCGGGCCGCGTCACTCCTGTCAGCGCATTCATGTTCGCGCCGTCCATGTAGAGCAACGCTCCCTTGGCATGCAGCACCTTGGCGATTTCCGCGATGCGCTGCTCGAAAATTCCCAGCGTCGAGGGATTCGTGAGCATCAGCGCCGCAACGTCGCCGGTCACCTGCTCGTCCAGGCGCGCGATGTCAATTTGCCCTTCGTCGCTGGACTTGATGTTCTGGACCTGGTAGCCCGCAATAATTGCCGTTGCGGGATTTGTGCCGTGCGCCGAATCCGGGATCAGCACCGTTTTGCGCGCGTTCCCCAGCTTCTCGTGATGCGCGCGGATCAACAAAATCCCCGTCAGCTCGCCCTGCGCCCCCGCCGCCGGTTGCAGCGTCACCGCATCCATGCCCGTAATTTCCAGCAGGCACTTTTCCAGGAGTCGCAGAATCTTCAGACAGCCTTGCGACAACTCTTGCGGCTGGTACGGGTGTTCCGTGGCCAGTCCCGCCAGCCGCGCCACATATTCATTAACGCGCGGGTTGTACTTCATCGTGCAGGAACCCAGCGGGTACATCCCCAAATCAATCGCGTAATTCCACGTCGAAAGCCGCGTAAAATGGCGCAGCACTTCGATCTCGCTCACTTCGGGAAAACCTTCCACGCCCCCGCCGCGGTGAAATTCTCCCAGCGCTTTCGCCGCATCCACCGCCGGAACATCCAGCGGCGGAAGATCAAACGCGCGCTTCCCGGGCGAAGACTTCTCAAAGATCAAGCCTTCGTTCTGGGTGGGGTGCCGCCGAACCTTTTTGATGTTGTCATTCATCGCTTTTCGTTAGTGCACGCCTTTACAGCATGCGGAAAACCTTAGCAGTTCAGGGGGTCGGAGCTTCAGCTCCGACATGGAGTGCTTGGCTATCATTGGGCTTCAGCCCCGGAGGAAATGGTTTTGAGCCTTTTTTCGACACTCTGTCTAGCCATGCCGTAACCCTCATATAATTATTCCGGCTTCAGCCGCTGAGCGCCGCTTTTGCCAGTTCTCACACAGGCTCTCTTTGCCACGGACGACAGCCTTTCCAGCCCCCTTTCGACAGCCTCTCACAGCGGCTGCTCCAGCGCGCGTTTCATCGCGGCAACCATTCGCTCGATCTCCGCGCGCGAGGTCGTTTCCGTCACGCAAACCAGCGCCTGCTTCGTCAACTCCGGGTAAGCCGCTCCCAGCACAAACGGCCCGACAATCTTTTCCTTCAGCAGTTCGGCGTTCACCATCCTCACCGACCGCGGCAGTTCCACCACGAATTCGTTAAAGAACGGCGCCGCAAACGTCCGCTTCAAGCCCGGAATCTTCTCCAGTTCCTTCAACGCGAATTGCGCTTTCGCTAGGTTTTGCTCGGCCATCTCGCGCAGCCCTTCTTTGCCCAGCAGCGTCAGGTGCACCGTCGCCGCCAGCGCGCAGAGCGCCTGGTTCGTGCAGATGTTCGACGTTGCCTTCTCCCGGCGAATGTGCTGCTCGCGCGTCGCCAGCGTCAGCACGAACCCGCGGCGCCCGTCCAGATCCACGGTCTGCCCCGCCAGGCGCCCCGGCATCTGCCGCACGAATTTCTCCTTTGTAGCGATCACGCCGGCGAATGGGCCGCCGTAGCTCGGTGCTAGCCCAAAACTCTGCGCCTCCATCGCCACGATGTCCGCTTCGGCTGGCGGTTTCATCACGCCCAGCGCAACTCCCTCTGTAATGGCTGTTACCAGCAGAGCACCGGAGGCATGCGCCGCTTCCGCCAACGAACCCAGCGATTCCATCGCGCCAAAGAAATTGGGAGACTGCACCACCACCGCGCACACATCGTCCCGCAGCGCGCTTTGCAGTCCCTTAACATCCAGCGTTCCCGCAGGGGTATATCCAATCTCTTCCACGCTCAACCCGGAGTTCTTGGCGTAGGTTTTCAGCACTTCGCGATATTCCGGATGCACGGACCGCGCCACCAGTACGCGCCGCTTCCCGGTCAGCCGCTCCGCCATCAATACGGCTTCCGTCGTCGCCGTCGAGCCGTCGTACATGGACGCGTTCGCGACCTCTTGCCCCGTCAGCTGGCACATCAGCGTCTGAAACTCGAAGATCGCCTGCAGCGTCCCCTGCGAAATCTCCGCCTGGTACGGCGTGTACGACGTCAGGAATTCGCCCCGCTGCAGCACCGTGTCCGTAATCACGGACTGCAGGTGGTTGTACACCCCTGCACCCAGAAAGCTTGTGTACCCCACGGAATTTTCCGCCGCGCGCGCCCGGAAATAGGCAATGACCTCCGGCTCGGACAGCGGCCCCGGGAGGTTCAACGGTTTTTTCAGCCGGTAAGTTTCCGGAATCGTGGAGAACAGTTCTTCTACGGATTGCACGCCGATCGCGGCCAGCATCTCCTGGCGCTCGGCTGGGCTCTTCGGCAGATAGCGCATCAGCTCGACGCTTCCTTCTGCTTTTCCGCGATGAAGGCCTCATACGCCGCGGCGTCCAGCAGGGAAGAGAGTTCGGCGGGATTCGTCAGCTTCACTTTCACCAGCCATCCCGCGCCGTGCGGGTCCGTGTTCAGCGTCTCCGGCTTGTCCTGCAGCGCTGCGTTTGCTTCAACGACGTCGCCACTTGCCGGCGCGTAAATCTCGCTCACGGCCTTCACGGACTCCACTGAGCCAAATATCTTGCCGGCCGCCAGCTTCGTTCCCGCCTTGGGCAATTCCACGAACACCACGTCGCCCAACTCGTGCTGCGCGTAGTCCGTGATGCCGATCGTGGCGATGCCGCCCTTCACGACGATCCACTCGTGCTCTTTCGTAAAGCGGTATTCTGTTGGATACGCCATTCCACCACTCCTTCAAGGATCTCCCGGCCGAACCGCCCTACACCGCTTGCACTTTCCTGGGCCGCTTGTAAAACGGAGTTGCCACCACTTGCGCGCGGCATCTCTGCGAACGAATCTCCACGAAAATAATCGTGGCCAGTCCCGCCATCGCCGGTGGCACATAGGCGAGCGCAATGTTCTTGCCCAGCGTCGGGGAAGGCGACCCGCTCGTCACCACGCCAATCGCTTCGCCGGCTTCGTTTAGGCAGCGGTACTCGTCGCGCGCGATCCCTCGCTCGACCATCTCCAACCCAACCAGCGTGCGTCGCAGCCCCGCCGCCCGCGCTTTTTCGAGCGCCGCCCGCCCGATGAACTCGCCCTTCTCCATGCGGCAGTAGCGCTCCAGCCCCGCTTCCCAAACGTTGATCTTCTCGCTGATTTCGTGCCCGTACAACGCCATTTTCGCTTCCAGCCGCAGCGTGTTGCGCGCGCCCAGCCCGCAGGGAACAATCCCAAATTCCTTCCCCGCCTCCAGCACCGCATTCCACACGCGCTCGCTTGTGGCCACGTCCGACGGCACGTAAATCTCAAACCCGTCTTCTCCCGTGTAACCCGTTCGCGCGATCAACGTGCCCTTCAGCCCGCAAACCGTGCCGTGCGTGAACCAGTAATTCTTGATGCCGTCCAGATTCGCGTCCGTCAGCTTCCGCAGCGCATCCACGGCGCGCGGCCCCTGGATCGCCAGCTGCGTGTACGCGTCGCTCAACTCCTCGACCTGACAGTCGAAGCCCTTGGTGTTTTCACGCACCCACGCAATGTCTTTTTCCCGCGTCCCGGCATTGATCACCAGCAGGAAATCGTCTTCGCCCAACCGGTGCACGATTACGTCATCCACAAACGTGCCTGCGGGGTAGAGCATCGCCGAATACTGCGCCTGCCCGATGCCCAGCCGCGACGCGTCGTTCATCGTGATGTGCTGCACCGCCGCCAGCGCCCCGCCGGCGCTCTTGCTGGTGTGCAAGCGAATGTCCCCCATGTGGCTCACGTCAAACAAACCGCATCCACTGCGCACAGCTCGGTGCTCCGCCATCAGTCCGCCGCTTGCAAGGTATTCCACGGGCATGTCCCAGCCGCCAAAATTCACCATCTTGGCGCCAAGACGGCGATGCACCGCGTTTAACGGTGTTTTGCGAAGGACAGAATCAGGAGGAGTTGTGGCCGATTCCATTCCGAGTGCTCGGGCAAACCGGATGGTAACACGCGCCCCGTAAAGGGGTCAAAACAGCCTGCACTTTGGTGCCGGGTCACTTTCCGATTACTCGAATAATCGGGAGTTAGCCAGCCGTTGGGTCTTACGACGTAGAGCTGCCGCACCAAAAGGAGTGAGTCAGCGCGATTGCGAGTAAGCCCGCTTGTGGCAGGACTCTTCGACCTGCAGTGCGATCAA
>Ga0326727_10021587_pt1 | contig 12584 bp, 10 predicted proteins | sample MB2enrmetagenome_FD_207643 | JGI IMG/M metagenome (GOLD analysis project Ga0326727, IMG submission 207643) | Lab enriched peat soil microbial communities from McLean, Ithaca, NY, United States - MB29MY | ecosystem: Environmental > Terrestrial > Soil > Wetlands > Peat | place: USA: New York...
GCCTGTTTACAATCTGGCGAGTGGGCTGGAATTAGTGGACGCGTCGTCCCTACTTGGGGTCGTCCAATTCCGCGGTGGCTATCGACATCCGATATTTTCGTCCGCGGCGTGCTCGTGGCACTGGATCTGGGTTCAGAAACCGTAACGATGACGCAGGCGCCCATCGGCGCGAACATGGCTTATCGAAGAGAGGCCTTCGAGAAGCACGGCTTGTTTCGAACCGATCTGGGCAGGATGGGCGTCAGTCTCACCGCCTGCGAGGACACTGAGTTTGGACAGCGACTGTTGCGTTGCGGCGAGAAACTTCGTTATGAACCGTCTGCAGTGGTGTACCATCCGGTACCGGCCGACCGACTTCGCAAGGGATACCTACTTGCGTGGGCGTTCGCACGCGGCCGGTCAGACATCCTGATGTCGGGCGTTCCTCCAGAAACGAGATGGTTCATTGCAGGCATTCCGCTCAACCTTGTTCGTAGATTGGGAAGGTGGAGTGTTGAGTGGCTCCTTGCTCTGAATCCGCGAAGCAGATTCTCCTGCAGGATGAAAGTGTGGGGCATTGCCGGGGCTATCCAGGCGTGCCATCAACTGTCACACTCTCCTGGGCAGAAATCTGAAGGGGTCGCACCAACCTCGATTTCACGATCCCTGTCGATTGCCGGCCAGCCAAAGCCTGTTCCAACAGAACAAGACCGGTGAGCTGGACTTGGCAGACAAAAGTAACGAAAAGAGTAATGGAACACTTTAAGCGCGTTCCGGAGATTCGCGAGCTCAACTAACTCAGCTGAGCATCGCTAAACAGGGCAGGCTTGGAGCATATGCCGACCAATAGAAGGGCATTCGTTACGGGAGCCGAAGGCTTCATTGGATCGCACTTGGTCCGGTTCCTATCTTCCAAGCAATGGTCTGTCGTCGGAAGCTATCTTTCGACAAATCAAAACGTGCAGTGTGAGCCGCGCAGAATTCAATTCGTACAATGCGATCTTCGCAACGGACAAAGGATCGCGCGACTTCTCGCCGAGGCCCAACCAACGCACGTTTTTCACTTGGCCGCGCAAAGCCTGCCTACCGTTTCCTGGGAAGACCCAGCCGGCACCTTTGAGTCCAATGTGATGGGCTCCTTGAATCTCTTTGAGGGATTACGTTACCTAAAGCAACTTCCCGTTGTGGTTTCTGCTTGTTCAAGCGCAGAATACGGAAACGTCCCGCTGAACGCAATCCCGGTGGCAGAGCAGCAGCCGCTTCTCCCGCTTCATCCCTATGGAATCAGTAAGGTCTGCCTGGATCTCCTTGCTCGGGAATACTATCTGGATTACGGAATCCCTGCTGTGAACCTTAGGATCTTTAACACCACCGGCCCAGGGAAGACAAACGATGCTCCATCAGATTTCGTCCGCCAGTTAGTGAGAATCAAGCATGGATTACAGCCGCCGCAAATCGAGGTCGGGAACCTAAAACCTCGACGAGCATTCCTCGATGTTAGAGACGCGGTGCGTGGGTTTTACGTCGCGGCTCTGCGTGCTAAAGCCGGCGAGAGCTACAACATGTGCGCGGCATCGACCAATGAAATCGGAAGCCTGTTGCGACATGCCATACGGCTATCGGGAGTGAAAGCTCAGATCGTGCCGGTGAACCGCCTCATGCGTCCTTCCGACGAGAAGATCATTTTCGGGAGCACTCGGAAGCTTCACCGAGACACTGGCTGGAAGCCGACTTACTCGATCAACGATACTCTGGCAACGATGTTGGACTACTGGGATAAGCAGACTTCGCAAAGCGAGAGAATGGACTAAGGTCACGAAAGGCACAAATCCACGCGAAAGATCTGTCTGTGATCACATTAACAGCAATGGGAAATCGCGACAAACAAGAGGCGGAACTGCGTGCAGTCTGCCAGTTAAGAACCAGGTTGATCAACGGTCTGAGATGATTATCACAAGTACTCCGCTCCGTATCTCATTCTTTGGGGGCGGCACCGATTACCCTGTTTGGTACCGCGAATATGGCGGATCTGTGCTGGCGACCACCATTGATAAGAGTTGCTATATTACCTGCCGGAAACTTCCGCCGTTTTTCGAGTATCACAGCAGAGTCTCTTACTCGAAAGTCGAGAACGTCGCTGACAATGAGGCGATAGAACACCCCTCCGTGCGTGGATGTCTAAAGTTTCTGCAAATTCAGCAGGGAGTTGAAATTCATCACATCGCCGATCTGCCGGCCCGCACGGGATTGGGAACCAGCTCAGCCTTTACGGTGGGTCTCCTTCTGGGCCTATACGCGCTCAAGGAACAGATGCGCGACAAGCACGCGCTGGCGGAGGACGCAATCCACGTCGAGCAGGAGCTCCTGCGTGAGACCGTGGGGACACAGGACCAGGTCTGCGCGGCCTACGGCGGCTTTAATCGCATTAACTTTCAGACTGATGGGTCAATTGAAGTGAGTCGCCTCATCGTAGAATATGGCAGACTTTTGGAGCTGAACCAACATCTAGCCTTATACTTCACGGGTTTCGCGCGTACGGCATCTGAAATTGCAGAAGATCAGGTAAGGGTGACGCCGCAACGGACTGCGGAACTGAAGCAAATGCTGGAGTTCGTTGACGAGGGAGAAGCAATTCTGCGGGACCCGCGGCGCGATCTGGACGACTTTGGGCGCTTATTACATGAGAATTGGAAGATAAAGCGCTCGCTGACCCCGAGAATTACGAATGCAAAGATCGACGAGATTTACGAAGCGGGTCTCAGCGCTGGGGCCATTGGGGGAAAACTGCTCGGCGCGGGTGCTGGTGGATTCATGCTCTTTTATGTATCGCCGGATCGCAGAGACCAACTGAGGTCGCGCCTGAGAAACCTTCTGTGCGTGCCCTTTTCATTCTCCTCCAGAGGCAGTCATGTTGTGGTCTATCAGCCGGAAAGAATCTACGACGAGTCGCTTTCACAAGAACGAAATGCAATTTACGCGCCAGAGATGCCAAGTAGCTAACGGGGCGGACTAAGAGCCAACGCTTAGTAATTGAGTGCAATGATGAACCCTCCTACATTGTCTTACGTACTTATCACGCCGGCGAGGAATGAGTCGGCTTTCCTTGACAAGACAATTCAATCCGTCATTAAGCAGACGGTCCGACCCGTGAAATGGATCATCGTCAATGATGGATCTACCGACGCAACGTCGGATATCGTGCGAAAGTATCTCGCGGCACACCCGTGGATCGAGCTGATAGACTGCCCGGTTCGGACAGAACGGAATTTTGCGGCTAAAGTCCACGCATTTAACCTCGGGCGGAAAGCGCTGAACGGGATTAAGTATCAAATCATCGGTAATCTTGACGCGGATGTTTCCTTCGATGAAGACCATTTCGAGTTTTTGCTTACTGAGTGTGAAAAGGACACGCGTCTTGGGGTTGCCGGTACCGTTTTTCACGAACATGGCTATAGTTCAGAGACAGACAGCTTCGAGGGGGAAACTCACGTCTCAGGACAATGCCAGTTATTTCGCCGGGAGTGTTTTGAGGAAATCGGAGGCTACCAGCCGAATGAAGCTGGTGGCATCGATTGGATGGCAGTAACAACCGCCCGGCTGAAAGGGTGGAAGACTAGATCATTTCGGGAAAAGTCCTTCTTTCATTACAGAGCATTGGGCACGGCGGAGAGGAGTCGAATCGCCTCGAGTTTTTCCTATGGCGAAAAGGATTATTACCTGGGAGGACATCCGCTATGGGAGGTTTTTCGCGTTGCCTACCGGATGACGAAGCGGCCGTATCTGATTGATGGGTTGGCTATTGGCTGTGGATATTTCTGGGCCTTTGTCATTCGAGAGAAACGACCAGTGTCGAAAGAGTTGATGCGATTTCACCGAAAAGAGCAAATGCAGAAGCTCCGATTGATCTTGAGGTCACTTTTCCGCGTTAGGCGGGTTGATAGCTTCAGTGTAAAGGCCGGCTGATGACGAGTTTGGTAGAGGTAGGAAAGACTATTGACATAGATGTATCGGAATCGCTGCTGCAGGCAGTCCTGAAGTTTGTCGCTTGGCTTGATCGATTTGGCGAGTGTTCCTACGATCATCAGAGTTATTTTGCCGGCGATTTGGGGCGCCACGCCAAGCGCCTCTACTACACGAGGGCAATCCTGGGAAAGCTAGCCGTGGCACCCATGATCGCTTCTGAAGCATTCTTGCCTTCGGCACGGCGCTTCTTCTGGAAAAAGCAACGGTTTCCGATCGCTGACGCACATTATGCAATGGGATTCGCATTTCTCGCGAATGTGCTTGATGAAAGGAAGTACTATGATCGGGCGGTCCATTTCCTAGAGGTTTTAAAGAATACGCGCAGCCCGGGCTATGACCACTATTGCTGGGGTTATCCGTTTAGTTGGGAGACGAGGGGAGGCACCATGCGAGAGGGGACGCCGCTCATTACCACTGTCCCCTACGTCTACGAGGCCTTCGCCGAAGTATTCAAGATCGACCATGACGAGCGATGGCTCGATGTTATGCAGTCAATTGCGGAGCATGCCCGTCTGGACTATCACGACATTGCCACGTCGCCAACGGGTTCCAGTTGCTCCTACAATCCAGAGCCGAACGAGCCATGCGGAGTGATCAATGCCAGCGCCTATCGCGCGTTTTTACTTACCAAGGCTGGCGTTGATCTTTCTACAGAGCGTTATCGCAGCATCGCGGAACGGAATCTGTTCTTCGTTCTTGAATCGCAGAACGGAAACGGGTCTTGGTTCTATTCAATCGACGGGGAGAGGGACTTCGTCGATCATTTCCACACCTGCTTTGTGCTGAAGGCGCTGGCAAAGATCGAATCTTTAACCAATAACATCCGGTGCACGGAAGCGATCGAACGGGGAATCCGTTACTATCTGGAGAACCTTTTTGACGACGACGGCTGGCCAAAGCCGTTTTCTAGGAGGCCTCGGCTTACCGTATACCGAAACGAACTATACGACTACGCGGAGTGCCTCAATCTCTGTGTTCTTTTGCGCGGCAGATTCGAGGCATTGGATCAAGTCCTGAAAAGACTGTGCCACCTCGGCGAATGGCAAAAGCCGGACGGATCATTTCGCAGCCGGCGGCTCTATTTCGGGTGGGATAACATGCCGATGCATCGGTGGGCTCAGGCCCAAATGTTCCGGAGCCTGTGCTTTCTGCTTCACGAGCTTTCCATTGACCAGTGGAATCATTCGGCGCTTAAGGGATAGCAGCGAGTTATGTGCGGAATTTGCGGACAATTTAACTTCGGGACGAGGGAGCCCGTCATTCGACAAGATGTAGAGCGGATGGCTCAGAGTATCTCGCACCGCGGTCCCGATGATTCGGGCTTTTATTTTGACGGGCATCTTGGCCTCGGCTTCCGGCGCCTCTCAATCATTGATCTTGAAGGCGGACATCAGCCGATGTCCGATCTGGACGGATCCGTCTGGGTCGTGTTCAATGGTGAGATTTACAACTTCCCAGAGTTGAAGCAGGAGCTGGAAGCTTTTGGGCACGTGTTTCGCACCCGCTCAGACACGGAGGTAATCGTACATGGCTACAAGCAATGGGGAGATGACGTATTTAGCCATCTGAACGGCATGTTCGGCGTGGCGATCTGGGACGCGCTCAGAGAACGGCTGATTCTCGCCAGAGATCGATTCGGGATTAAGCCCGTCTACTACAAGGCAGACGTGTCCACGATCATTTTTGGTTCGGAAATGCGCGCCGTCTTGGCGGGATCCGCCGAAGCGCCTGACGTCGATCCCAATTCTCTGAATCTTTTCCTGCGCTACCGGTATACTCCGGCGCCGTACACGATTTACCAGGGAATCAAGAAGCTCGCAGCGGGAACTATGCTTGTCTGCGACGAAGGTGGCCCTTCCGTCCGGCAATGGTATCAGTTCAAACCGAGGCTGTTTTCGCCCCCGAAGACCCCCGGAGAGGCTCGTGAAGAGCTGCTCGCACTCTACAAGGAATCGATGCAGAGACACCTGCTGAGCGACGTACCAGTGGGACTTCTGCTGAGCGGCGGCGTCGATTCGGGAATGTTACTTGCGCTAATGAATTTGTATGGGGATTCTTGGCGCACCTACACAGTTGGATATGGATCGAGCTTTTCGGATGACGAGCTTGAGGATGCCCAAGCCACTGCCTCACGCTTTTCGGCTCGACACACGTCTGTCATGCTCGACCGGGAAACCTATGAGGGCGCATTACCTCGGATCGTGTCCTTCCTCGAGGAACCGATTGCATCGTCTTCCATCGTTCCAATGTACTTCGTGTGTGAGCGAGCCCGGTCCGACGTAAAAGTCGCGCTCATGGGGCAGGGGCCCGACGAACTCTTTGGTGGATACCGTCGCCATCTCGGCGTTCGTTATGGGCAATTTTGGAGTTCCCTTCCGAACTGGATGCGGTCATCGCTCTCGGCCGCAATCTCCGCAGTTCCTCGGAATGAGACTCTTAAGAGAGGGATCTACTCTCTCGATCAGGAAGATAGGGTCGGGCGGTACCAACAAGTGCTATCGCTACTGCCCGGTTCTGAAATCGACGACCTCTTTCATGACGGACTTCTCAAACCCAATCCGGGCGAGAGAATACGAGACAGTTGGAAGTACTTGATCCCGCTCATTGGAGACACAGACGAGCTTGGCGGCTTCCAGTTTCTCGAAATGAGGTCAACGCTTCCTGACGAATTATTGATGTATGGGGACAAGCTATCGATGGCCCATGGCCTCGAAGTTCGGGTGCCGTACCTCGACAAAGAAATCGTTGAATACGTTGAACGGCTGCCCGCCCAGTTCAAAGTTCGACTTGGAGCGCGAAAGTGGTTGCACCGTCAGGTGTGTCGCGACTTTTTGCCCCAAGAAATACTTCATAGAAAGAAGCGCGGCTTTGCCGTGAATGTTGTTGATGGTTGGTTCCGTGGAACGATGAAGAGCAGGATGTCGCAAGTCTTGATGAACCGGGATTCACGCATTTACAACTATGTCCGGCCATCCATCGTTCAGCGCATGCTTAAGCAACACCAGGCAGGCCAACGCGATTACCACAAAATACTCTTCAGCCTCGTGTTGTTTGAGGAATGGTTAGGAATTCATCGTTCGCCTGTCGCCACCGCCGTAGCCGTTGGATCCTAAGTCCTTATTCAACAGCTGCTTGTGACGACAGGCGCGCAGATAACCCTTTCCATACTGGAGTTGGATGCTCAGATGATCGTTCACGCCACGAAGCTGCAGGGAGTCTTTGAGATCCAACCCGAGCCAACATATGATGAGCGCGGATTCTTTGCGCGAACCTGGTGCAGGGAGGAATTCAAGCGGCACGGATTGGACTCAAAGCTCGTGCAATGCAGCGTTTCCTACAATGTGAAGAAAGGGACTTTGCGAGGCATGCATCTGCAAGATAGTCCATACGCTGAAGTCAAACTCGTGCGCTGCACACGGGGAGCGATCTATGACGTTGTAGTGGATTTACGGATATCCTCTCCAACATTTCGGGAGTGGATCGGGATGACGCTCACGGCTTCAAAGAGAAACATGGCGTATGTTGCGGAAGGTTGCGCGCACGGATTCCTCACGCTCGAAGATGACACCGAGGTTTTTTACCAGATGTCAGAGTACTATCACCCCGAAGCTTCGAAGGGTGTGCGCTGGAACGATCCTGCCTTCGGGGTTGTGTGGCCCGGGGAGGTCGCGGTGATCTCAGAGCGCGATCGAACACTACCCGATTTCGAATACAAATGAATGGGATAGAGGCAGCGCTCGAGCAGAGAGGTGTGGAGAAGACTGGCGTCGATTTGCATCAGTTTGCTTCTGAGCTCTATCCGATCTGCCGAAGCATCACAGGAAATGGAACCCGGGAAACACTCAAGCGAATCCAGCGGCTCATCCAGCTTCAAATCCACGAGGTCAAGAGCGGAGCAGACGTCTTTGATTGGACGATTCCTCTGGAATGGAACGTTCGGGAGGCTTACCTCAATCGGGCTGATGGCACCCGCATCCTGGACTACCGAGATTGCAATCTGCAGATTCTGAACTATAGCGTCCCCATGCGTGCGAGGGTGCAGTTAGACGAGTTAAAGAAGCATCTGACTACATTACCAAATCATCCTAACTGGATCCCGTATCGGACTTCGTACTACGCGCCGGAATGGGGCTTCTGCATGAAACACAAGCAGATGCAGGACCTTGAGGATGACGAGTACGAAGTGGTAATTGACACTACGTTAGAACCTGGATTCTTGACTTATGGAGAACTCTATCTCCGAGGGCAATCAACCGAAGAGATATTGATCTCGGTTCATGTATGCCACCCGTCGCTGGCAAACGACAACTTGTCCGGGATCGTTGTAGCCTGTTTCTTAGCTGGCCTTCTTCGCGGGCGCAGACTCCGGTACTCCTATCGGTTTGTGTTCGTCCCCGGCACCATTGGCGCGATCACTTGGCTTGCAAAGAACAAGGAAAATGCGCAACAGATTCGGCATGGACTGGTATTAACCTGCGTGGGTGACGCGAACGGGTTTCACTATAAAAAGAGTCGGCGAGGTGATGCCGAGATCGATCGAGCGGCTGCTCTCGCCCTTAGGTCTTGCGGCGAGCCGTACGAAGTGCTCGATTTTTCACCATATGGCTACGACGAGCGGCAATACTGCTCGCCGGGCTTCAACCTGCCGGTTGGGTGCCTGATGCGCAGCGTCTGGGGTACATTTCCCGAGTACCACACGTCAGCCGATAATCTTGGGTTCATCCATCCTGAGAAGTTGGCGGGTACACTCCGCCTTTGCGCAGCGATATGCGACGTGCTCGAAGGCAATCGAACGTATCTGAACAAGAAACCGTTCGGTGAACCACAACTCGGGAAACGGGGTCTCTATTCTGGCGCCGGTAATGAGGCTAGTGCTGAAGCGATCAGTGCGCGTCTGTGGGTCCTGAACTATTCAGATGGCCGGCATTCGCTATTGGATATTGCCGAGCGGTCCGCGCTGCCATTTCCCGCGATACACGATGCTGCGGAGTTACTGCGAGAACGCGACCTTCTGGCCGCTGTAGATACAAACTAACCATTGACTATTGAAGGGAGAAACGGTGCGTGAAGATCTTGTTGACAGGTCATAAGGGATACATCGGATCGGTTGCCGGCCCGATTTTGCGAAGCGCAGGCCATGAGGTCGTTGGCCTCGATAGTGACTTTTACGCCGCCTGCGATTTTGGGCATGGGAGCCAGGACATTCCCGGAATCCAAAAGGATCTCCGCGACCTGAGGAAGAGCGATTTATCCGGTTTCGACGCGGTCGTCCACATGGCTGCATTGTCCAATGACCCTCTGGGAAATCTGGACCGCCATCTCACATATGACGTGAACCATCATGCATCCGTGCAACTCGGTCGACTCGCAAAAGACGCAGGTGTGCAGCGCTTCGTGTTCGCTTCATCTTGCAGCACGTACGGCGCCGCGGGGGACGACTTTCTCGACGAGACTTCGGAATTGCACCCCGTCACCGCCTACGGAGAATCGAAGGTCAGGGTGGAGCGAGAACTGGCTCAATTGGCCGACGACAACTTTTCGCCTACGTTTATGCGCAACGCAACGGCTTATGGCGCCTCGCCGCGCCTACGCCTCGACATCGTCCTCAATGACTTTGTTGCCTCGGCATATACAACGGGAAGGGTTCACATCAAGAGCGACGGAACGCCATGGCGGCCGATTGTTCACATTCGCGACATTATCGGGGCTGTCGTCGCTGTTCTTGGGGCCCCGCGCGAGCTCGTGCATAACGAACGATTCAATGTAGGCCGCACCGACGAGAACTTTCGCATTCGCGAGCTGGCCGAAATTGTCACCGAAGTGGTTCCTGGCTGCAGGGTGGAATATGCGCCCGGTGGCGGACCCGATATCCGTTGCTATCGTGTGAACTTCGCAAAGATCCGCCGCATGCTTCCGTCGTTTGAGCCTCAATGGACGGCACGCAGAGGGGCGCAGGAACTTTATGAAGCGTTTCGCAGCGTCGGTCTGACCGCCGCCGATGTCGAACAGGGCCGCTATGTTCGCCTTGCTGAAATTCACCGCCTTCAGCTGGCCGGCAAGCTGGATAGCGGGCTTCACTGGAATGCCAAACGCGCCGAAATGTTGGTGGAACGATGAGCGAATCAAACAGAACAGTTTCCATGTCAAGCGCAACACTCCTGCAGCAAGAAGACAAGCAAATCAAGACCTGTCGTTTTTGCGGTGCTGAGCTATCTCGCACATTTGTTGACCTCGGCATGTCGCCCCTTTGCGAGACATATCCCTCGCGCGCCGATCTGAACCATGGCGAAATGTACTATCCGCTTCATGTGTACGTTTGCGACGAATGTTGGCTCGTACAATTGGAGGAATACGAGAGCGCGGAGAATATCTTCAGCGACTATGCGTACTTTTCGTCTTATTCTGACTCGTGGCTAAAGCATTGCCAGAAATACTGTGATGAAGTTGAGTCCCGCTTCCATCTCGGCAAGGAAAGTCATGTCATTGAGGTGGCAAGCAACGACGGATATCTGCTCCAGAACTTTGTGCGTAAGGGCGTACCCGTCCTTGGTATCGAGCCAGCAGGGAACGTAGCTCGCACAGCCGTCGAAAAGGGTGTCCCGACGCTGGTTCGCTTCTTTGGCGCCGAGCTTGCGGAGGAGCTCGCGCGAGGCGGACGAAGCGGGGATCTGATCATCGGGAACAATGTTCTCGCGCAGGTTCCTGACCTCAATGACTTTGTTGAGGGGCTCAAGGTTCTCCTCAAGCAGGATGGAGTGCTCACGCTTGAATTCCCTCACTTGCTTCGACTAATTGAACTGAATGAGTTCGACACCATCTACCACGAACATTTTTCGTATTTTTCGTTGCTATGTGCGCAGAAGATCCTGCAGGCGCATGGGATGCGAATATTCGATGTAGAGGAGCTCAAGTCACACGGTGGTTCGTTGCGCTTGTTTGCTTGCAGAGCCTCGAGTGCGTTGCATTTGCCTTCAGGGAATGTGCAACGGGTCCTCGATGAGGAGATCATAGCAGGGCTCAACACGGTTGAGGGTTACGAGGGTTTTGCCAGGCAAGTGCTGCAGACGAAGATAGAACTTGTGGAATTCCTGACTAAGGCTAAAAGGCAGGGGAAGACAGTGGCGGGCTACGGAGCTCCTGGAAAGAGTGCGACGCTTCTGCATTTTTGCGGAATCGGCAAAGACATGATTGGATATACGGTGGATCGGAGCCCTTTCAAGCAGGGCCGTCACCTCCCTGGCACCAGGATTCCAATCTTCTCACCAGACCGGATCGTTGAGACGAAACCGGACTACGTTCTCATTCTTCCCTGGAATCTTAAGGATGAGGTCGAGCAGCAGTTGAGTTACATTCGCGAGTGGGGCGGCCGGTTCGTCGTCCCCATTCCACGACTTGCAATCGACTAAGTCTCGAAGGAATGAGGTAGGCATGAAAGTCGTTCTGTTCTGCGGCGGAGCCGGTATGCGCCTTAGGGGGTACGCAGACGATGTTCCCAAGCCCATGGTGACGATCGGTACGCGGCCAATTCTCTGGCATCTGATGAAATATTATGCCCATTTCGGCCACAAGGACTTCATCCTTTGTTTGGGCTATAAGGGCAACGTCATCAAGGATTATTTTCTCCACTACGACGAGTCCGTTTCAAACGACTTTGTCTGGTCGGGCGGCGGAAAGCAGATACACTTCATCAATCGCGACATTGATGACTGGACGATCACTTTCGTTGAGACTGGAGCAAACAGTAACATCGGGCAGCGCCTCAAGATGGTGGAAGGGTATCTGAACGGAGAGGAGATGTTCCTCGCAAACTACGGCGACGGTTTAAGTGATGCGCCGCTGCCACATGTGATCGAAACGTTCAGAACGAGCAGTGCGATCGCGTCGCTCCTGCTCGTGCAACCAACGGCTAGCTTCGATCTCGTCCATACCGGTACAGACGGCATGGTAAACGACATTTGTCCGTTGACGAACAGCGACACCTGGATTAATGGTGGATTCTTCGCGATGCGGAGAGAGATTTTTAGTCACATGCTTTCGGGCGAGGAACTTGTTAGAGAGCCGTTTCGGCGGTTGATCGAGAAACGTGCATTACTGGCGTACAAGTACTCAGGATTCTGGCAATGCATGGACACATTTAAGGACAAACAACGGCTTGAAGAGCTGAATCAAGGCGAAGCCCCATGGAAAGTGTGGGGAGGCGCTGCGGTGCAGGGTGCACTCGAAGGGACCATCAACGTATGATGCACCTGGGACTCAAGAGAGATGAAAGCCGCCCGGTCGAGGTGCTCTGCCTTGGAGCGCATTCAGACGATATTGAGATTGGCTGTGCCGGTACGATTTTACGTTTGGCTAAAGAACTTCCGGATGCGTGGTTCCACTGGATCGTTTTCGGCGCAGGAGGCTCGCGGGAAAGGGAGGCGCGCACTGCAGCTACGCTTATTGTGGGAGACCGCTTGAAGACCATTCAAGTAAACGGGTTCCAGGATGGTTTCATGCCTTACATAGGTAACGACGTAAAAGCATTCTTCGAAAACAAATTGAAAACCATATCGCCTGATGTGATCTTCACTCACTTTCGAGAC
>Ga0326727_10021588_pt1 | contig 12584 bp, 14 predicted proteins | sample MB2enrmetagenome_FD_207643 | JGI IMG/M metagenome (GOLD analysis project Ga0326727, IMG submission 207643) | Lab enriched peat soil microbial communities from McLean, Ithaca, NY, United States - MB29MY | ecosystem: Environmental > Terrestrial > Soil > Wetlands > Peat | place: USA: New York...
GAGGTAAAAGGAACCTCTAACCGAGCCTGACAACTGTCATTACGAGCGTGGCAATGAATGCCGTCTCAAGCACCATCAGCATAACGGCCTTATGCCCAACCTTCGCCAGCGCGGCGAGAGAGGTTTTCACGCCCAGCGCCGCAATCGAAATGACGATGCACCAACGCGACGCATCGCTCATCGCCGACTGAATGGACTGCGGGACGAGCGCAAAGCTGTTGAGCGCGACGATCGCGATGAATGCAAGCAGGAATCCGGGGATGAGGTTCGCTCGTTCGCCTTCTTCCTTGCTCCGCCCGCGTTCGGCGAGCGACACGATTACGACAACCGGCAACAGCATCGCAACCCGCAAGAGCTTCACGATGGTGGCGGCGTCGCCCGTTTCGGGAGAAATGCTGTAGCCCGCGCCGACGACCTGCGCGACATCGTGAATCGTGCCCCCGAGGAAAATGCCCGATTGCGCGTGGCTTAACTCGAAAACCTTCGCCAGCAGGGGGTAAAGCACCATGCATACGGTGCTGAGGGTGGTAACCCCAATGATGGTGAAGGCCGTGTCGCGCTCCTGGTTGGCGCCGGGACGCTGCACAGCCGCAATCGCAGCGGCTGCCGAGGCCCCGCAGATAGCGACGGCGCCTGCGGTCAAGACGCCGAACCGCGCCGTCATGCCCGCCGCCTTCGCTGCAAACAAGCCAAACAGGATCGTCAGCGCAACCGAAGCCGCAACACCGCCGAGCGTTGAGATGCCAAGGGCCGTGATCTGCGCCGCCGTTATGCGGGCGCCGAGAAGCGCCACCCCGATGCGCAGAATTTCTTTCGCGGTGAATTACAGCCCCGGGGCGTAGCGTGGCTCGGCCGAGGCGAAATTGAACGCCATGCCCAGAAGGAGCGCGAAAAGGATGGCGGGGCCGCCATAACCAATCGAAATGAAATTCGCCGCCATGGCCAGAATGGCGCTCAACATCAGGCCGGGCAGCAAGGTCATGAGGGCCGCGCCGCGGGTGTACGCAGCCTTCCCGATCCTATCCTTCATCACGAGAATTCCTTCTCTTCGGGGCGGCCCGGCGGGGCGCCCTGCGGATCGCCCGGCGGCGCAATCGAAATTTCATATCGCACGCGGAGGACCGAAGCAGAATGTCTCAACCGATCCTTATTTTCGCATCCGCGATGAACTCGTAAGGCGGGATATCCAGGTTCCGCGGCGCAGGGCCTTGCCGGATACGGCCCGCCGTATCGTAAACCGAGCCGTGACAGACGCAGAACCAGCCGCCGTAAGGCCCCCGCTGGTCGCCCGGCGCCTGCCCCTTCGGAACGCAGCCGAGGTGCGTGCAAATTCCGATCAGGACCAGCCAGTTTTCCTTGCCAGGCTTCGTCCTGTTTGCGTCCGCTGCGGGAAGATTATCTGGCGCTGCCAACACCCGGGCGAGGGGATCCCTGAGATCGGATATAGGCGTGGCTTGCGCGTTTGCGATTTCCGCCGCCGTTCTGTGGCGGATGAAGATGGGCTTGCCGCGCCACAAGAGCGTCACGGCTTGGCCCGCCTGGATTGGCGATAGATCCGCCTCAAGCGTCGCGGTCGAAAGCGCGTTCGCATCGGGGTTCATTTGATCGATCGCCGGCCACAGCGCGCCCGCCGCTCCAATCGTTGCGAAGGCTGTCGCGCTAATGAAAATAAAATCGCGGCGCGACAGGCCGGCATCCGCGGGGGTCAATGTTGCGTCCATGCGTTCGCTCCTGACACGCCGCGAGGCAGCGGCATACGACAAACAATGCTGAAACGTGCCCGGACCCGTCTGTGACTTAGTCACTGAAACGCGCTCCCGCCGGCGCGGCAGATGGGCGCAATCCATGAGCGGAATTTCCGCGTAAGATGGCGCCATGGACGGTGATTGGATTGGCCGGGTTCCGGCCCTTGCGGATCTCGGTTCTGATATTCGGGAGCGTCTTTTCCGCGAAAGCCGTATAACCCGGATCGGAAAGGGCGCCCGGATCTTCGGACCGGGACAAAGGCCCGCACACTTTCTGTTTGTGCTTGAGGGCACAATTCGCGTGCAGCAATTTTCCGAAGGCGGGCGGGAAATTATCCTCTACCGGATCGCGGCAGGCGAAAGCTGCGTGCTCACAACCGCCTGTCTCTTGGCCTCCGAAGACTATCGCGCCGAAGCCATCGCCGAAACCGCTATCGAAGCCGCTGCAATTCCGCGCGCAACCTTTGATGAACTCATCACGCACTCAGCTCCGTTCCGCCGTCTTGTCTTTACGGCGTTTGGCGCGCGCATCGCGGACCTCTGCCGCGTCATCGAGGACGTTGCCTTCTCCCGCCTCGACATCCGGCTCGCGCAAAAGCTTTTGGATCTCCGCGATGAGCAGGATGCCGTTACTGCCACCCATCAGCAGCTCGCCACCGAACTTGGAAGCGCGCGGGAGGTGATAAGCCGCCAGCTTCACGAATTTCAGCGCCGCGGGTGGATCAGAAGCGGACGCGGCGTTGTCACGATCACCGGCGAAGACGCGCTCCGAAGCCTCGCCAAATCCGGCGGCGCGCTTTGAGTGTGTGACTAAGTCACCGGCGCTGCATCCACCGGCAGGTTACGCTTCCCAGCATTCATGGGAGGTGAATCATGACGAAGAACGTAGGCTTCTTGGATCGCGTCTTGCGCCTGATCGCAGGCGTCCTGCTGATCGCGCTCGTCTTTGTGGGGCCGCAAACCCCGTGGGGATGGATTGGCTTGATCCCGCTTGTAACGGCATTCGTGGGCTTCTGCCCCGCTTACCGGCTGATCGGCATCAGCAGCTGCTCGCTGAGGTAATTGCAGCAGGCTCGGCGATGTTGCGGCCCTGTGGCGAAGCGTGTCTCTAAAATTCCTTCGCCTCAGAATCCGCTTCTCGACGCGTTCGCGCAGAAAGAAGGACAAGTCTATGAAAGTCATTATTGTGGGCGGTGTGGCGGGCGGCGCCTCGTGCGCGGCGCGCCTGCGCCGGCTCGACGAAAAGGCCGAAATCATGATGGTAGAGCGCGGCCCCTACGTGTCTTATGCGAACTGCGGGCTGCCCTATCATGTTGGCGGCGTCATCGAGAACGAATCGAGCCTTCTTGTCGCCAGCGAGACGCTGTTCCGCGAGCGCTTCGCCGTCGATGTCCGGACCGGCTGCGAAGCCATCGCGATTTCGCCGAAGGAGAAAAAGGTCAAGCTGCGCAGCGTGAAGACGGGCGAAGTGACAGAGCATGCCTATGACAAGCTCGTGTTGTCGCCAGGGGCGGCGTCGATCCGTCCGCCTTTGCCGGGGATTGACCTTCCCGGAATCTTTCAGGTCCGCACGGTCCCGGATGCCCGGCAGATCAAGGAGTGGATTGAGGCGCGCCGCGCCGGCGGCCGGCCGATGCGCGCCGTCGTCGTGGGCGGCGGCTTTATCGGCTTGGAAATGGCCGAAAACCTGGTTCACCTCGGCGTGGGGGTCACCCTCGTCGAGATGGCTGGACAGGTCTTGCCTCCGGTTGACGAGGAGTTCGCCCGGCTCGTGAAGGATCGCCTCGAAAGCCACGGCGTCCGGCTCGCCCTTGGCGATGGGGTTGCCGCATTCGAGGAAGCCGGAAACGGCGCGATCGATGTGCGAACGAAATCCGGCAAGGCCCACCGGGGAGACCTTGTCATTCTCGCCCTTGGCGTTCGCTCGGATACGGCGCTTGCCAAAGCGGCCGGGCTTCAGATCGGCGAGCGCGGCGGTATCCGCGTTGACGATCAGATGAGCACCAGCGATCCAGACATTTTCGCCGTTGGAGACGCCGTCGAGGTTAGAGACTTCGTCACCGGCGAGTGGAGCCTTGTTGCACTGGCCGGGCCAGCGAACAGGCAGGGCCGTATCGCCGCCGACGTTATCGCGGGGCGGAATTCGCGGTTCAGGGGCACGCAGGGAACAGCCATCGTCGGACTGTTTGGCGCCGCCATCGCCTGGACCGGCGTCAGTGAGAAAACCCTAAAGAGCCTAGGCGATAGCGATTACGAGAAGATCTACATCTATCCAAGCTCGCATGCGGGCTATTATCCGGGCGCGAGGCCAATCGCGATGAAGGTTCTGTACCGGAAATCGGACGGGCGTCTTCTTGGGGCGCAAGCTTTCGGCGAGGACAATGTCGACAAGCGCATAAGCGCATTGGCGGTTGCCCTGCAAATGGGCGCGACAATACACGACCTCGAAGAAGCGGAACTTTGCTACGCGCCGCAATTCGGCAGCGCTAAAGACCCCGTGAACTTCGCTGGAATGGTGGCCGCCAACGCGATGAGCGGCGACATGCCCCTCATCCACTGGGATGCCGCCAAGACCGGCTTTCTTCTTGATGTGCGCGAGCCGGGGGAACTCGCCGCTGACCCCATGCCGCGGGCGCTCAACATTCCGGTTGGGCAGCTTCGCGGGCGGCTTGGCGAGCTTCCCAGGGACCACGCGATCCACGTGTTCTGCCGCTCCGGCCAGCGCGCCTACTTGGCCGTGCGGATTCTTCTGCAACATGGCTTCGAGGCGAGGAATATATCGGGGGGAATGCTTTCATACGCGACAGTCGATCAAACGGTGAAACAAAGCGATTAGAGCGCTCTGAGCATTCAGCCGCGGGTAGGCATAGCCAAAATCGTCGTGGCGTCCACGAATCTAAATGTCTCGATTTGCCCGGCTCGGAGATTATGAAACTTCCGGCCCCGCGGATAAAAAAGCGGAGATTCAAAAGCGATCACATATCTTAAAAGTGCACACTGCCGCTGACCGGGAATTATCGCGGAACGCCAAGTCTATGCGTGGGCATCGCTCAGAAGCTGCTTCACATAAGCTGGAACGATCTCGGTGGCGCGGCCGTGGATCGCTTCGAGGAACAGGCTTCTTCCCTGGGACGGTTCAAGGTTCAGCTCCACGGTCTGCGCGCCCACGCGCCGCGCCTCCATCACGAAGCCGGCGGCCGGATAGACCGTGCCGCTCGTTCCGATCGATATGAAAAGATCGCAAGCGCCAAGCGCCTCGTAAATCCGGTCCATCTGATAGGGCAACTCGCCAAACCAGACCACATCCGGACGCATCGCGCCCGTCCTGGCGCAGACAGGACACTCCGTCTCCAAGGTCAGGTCCATATTATCGATGGGATGGCGGAGCCCGCAGGCGCTGCAAAGAGCCTTCTGTATTTCGCCGTGCATGTGAATGAGGTTCTTTGAGCCCGCCATCTCGTGGAGAGGATCGATATTCTGCGTCACGATCAGCACATCGCCGGGATAGTCCGCCTCAAGCCTGGCTAGCGCCACATGCGCCGCGTTCGGCGCGACATGGGCATTCTGCCTTCGGCGCTCATTATAGAAATTGAGAACAAGCGCCGGATTGCGCTGGTACCCTTCGGGCGTCGCCACGTCGCGATAATCGTATTTCGACCAGATCCCATCCTTGTCACGGAACGTATGAAGACCAGACTCCGCGGAGAGTCCGGCGCCCGTCAAAACGACGATGTTCTTGTAAACGCTCATCGGCCTGCGCGTATCTTGAATTTTGGAATATACCGGACTCACCTCTTATATGAGTGGTGTGAAAGGCCGTCCAGATTAGTTACGGCGTTTAGTGTCCCGGGAGAGGTCATCATGTCAAACCGAATCGAAGGCTTTGCGCATCTCGCCGGCCAAACATTGCGCACCGTCAGCTATACTGCGCTCGCCCGCTATGCGCGCCGCCGCGCTACCCGCCTTGGCTTTATCGGCAACAAGGTCGAGATTACGCGCCCCGTTCCCGGTCTTCTCACGCTTCTGCAAGACGTTATGAAGCTTCAGGCCAGGGATGCCCGGAATGTCCGGGATGGCGTTTATCCCATTCCCGTGGAAGATAGCGTTTCCTTTGCAGGCCGCATCGACGCCGTGCGGCGCATGCTCGACGATATTCCGCAGTCGGTGGAGCGGCGCGCCGAAAAGAAGGCCGATGAAGCAGCCGGGCTGCCGGAGGCGGAGGGCATGCCGGATTATTACGCTCAGAATTTCCACTATCAATCCGGCGGGTGGCTGACGGAGGAGTCCGCAAGGATCTACGACGTGCAGGTCGAGACGCTGTTCTTCGGCGCGGCGGGCGCCATGCGGCGGCAGGCGATCCCCCCCATTGCAGACTTTGTCCGCGGACGCGACCAGCGCCAGCTTCGCCTCTTGGACGTCGCATGCGGAAGCGGCCGCTTCCTGGGCCAGCTTTCGCAGGCGTTCCCCGCCATGCCCATGACCGGGACAGACCTGAGCCGCGCCTATCTCAACGAGGCTGCGCGCTTCCTGCTTGAGCGCCGCAACGTGTCGTTCCAGCAGGCGAACGCCGAGGCGCTTCCGTTCCAGAACGGAAGCTTCGACATCGTCACCTGCGTCTACCTCTTTCATGAGCTTCCGAACGAGGTGCGCCGCAAGGTGACCTCGGAAATTGCCCGCATCCTGAAGCCGGGAGGCCTCTTCGTCTTCGTCGAATCGCTGCAATGGGGCGACGTGGAAGCCTATGACGGCCTGCTCGAAGCATTCCCGCAAAGCTACCACGAGCCCTACTACCTCGATTACCTCGGCGATGCGATGGCGGGCGAGAACGGGCTTTTCGCGCAGCATGGATTGCAAACCGTCGATACGTTAACGGCATTTCTCTCGAAGATCGTGGTCTGCCGCAAGAACGGCTGAGGCGGTATTTAATCGGCAGGGGAACGGCCAGCGCTCTGGTTGCATTGTCATGGTACTTATTGAGGAGGACTACCCATGGCAGATACCGCTGAGCGCGCGAACTCGGTTTTCGTGACGGGGCTCAAGAACGCCCATGCTCTGGAAAACCAGGCGCTCGAACTGATGAACCGCCAAGTCGAGCGGATTGAGAACTATCCGGAAATCAAGGCGAAGCTGCAGGAGCACATCGAGCAGACCCACAATCAGATCAGCAGGCTGGAAAGCATTCTCGAGTCGCTTGGCGAAAGCCGCTCCGTGCTGAAGGACAACGCATTGTCTCTGACGGGCAATTTGGCTGCGATTGCGCATGCGGCGACGCAGGATGAGATCGTCAAGAATTCGATCGCGAACTTCGCCTTCGAAAACTTCGAGATCGCATCTTACAAGTCCCTGATCCAACTCGCCGGCGAGACGGGTCACAGGGACGCCACCCAGCCTTTGCAAGAGACGCTCCGCGAAGAGGAGAGCATGGCGCAGTGGATTGACAGCCATCTGGCTGACGTCACCCACACCTATCTGGAGCGCTACGTGGCCGACCAGAAAGCTGGCCTCTAGCCAAGACCGCGATTGCGAGCAACACGGAACACCCGCTTCGCCCCTATTTGTTATGGCCGGGCTTGACCCGGCCATCCAAGTTTTCGAATTCTACCCTGTTTCTCTGAATAGCCGCCTCAAGCGCGGCTATTGACGGCGCTGCGCCTCGCGCGCCTGCGCATGAGGCTTTTTGCTCCGCTGGCGCGCACCCTCATAACAAGATAACAGCCTTCTGCACCGTGACCCAGACGCCCCAGGCCAGCGGTGCGCCGACCAGAAGCCAAGCGAAAATTGCGCTGGGCCTTAAGATCGCGCCCCTGCCGATGACGCGCGAGCCCCTGTACGGGCCTTCTTCATCCTCGTCCTTGGCCTGCATGGCTTCGACTTCTGCATCGCTCATATACCGCTTCTCGGAAACGTGATGCACGGCGAGATTACAGAAGAAGCCGAGCACCAGCATGCCCGCCAGGATGTAGAGGGTGAAGTCGTAGATATGATCGCGCGGCACGCCGGCGTTGATCTGGGCCTCGCGGATGTAGTTGACCACCACAGGTCCAACGATGCCTGCCGTAGACCAGGCCGTGAGCAGGAGGCCGTGAATCGCGCCGACATACTGCGTGCCGAAGATATCGGCGAGATAAGCCGGCGCCGTTGCAAAGCCGCCCCCATACATCGACAGGATGACGCAAATACACAGCACGAACAGGGCGATGCTGCCTTCGCGCGCGGCGGTAGGAGCCGCAGCGTAAAGCGCGATGCCAAGCAGGAAGAAGACCGCGTAAGTCGCTTTCCGGCTGATCACATCGGAAAGCGAAGCCCAGAAGATGCGCCCGCCGATGTTGAAGAGTGAGAGAAGCCCAACAAAACCCGCTGCAACGGCGGCTGCGGCGGCCTTCATCTGCGGATCGGTCTGAACCTCGGCGAAGCTCAAGCCCGGCTTGCCGATCAGGGAGCCGCCGAAGATCTCCTGCAGCATGGGAGAAGCGATGCCGATCACGCCAATGCCCGCCGAGACATTCAACATGAGCACGAGCCAGATGAGCCAGAAGGAGATCGTCTTGTAAGAGTCGCGCAGATGCACGTGACGCGTTGTGATCAGCGATCTCTTCTTGATGGGCGGCGCCCAGCCTTCCGGCCGCCATCCTTCTGGCGGGACCCTGTAGGCAAAAGCGCCGTCCATCATGAAGACGAAATAAATAGCTGCCATGACGAGGAATGTCTGCCAAACGCCAGCGGACGAGGGCGTCTGGAAACATTGCATAAGAAAAACCGCAAGCGGCGAGCCGATCATCGCTCCGCCGCCGAATCCCATAATAGCCATTCCGGTCGCCATGCCGCGCCGGTCCGGGAACCATTTGATGAGGGTCGATACCGGCGAGATGTAGCCGAGGCCGAGCCCTATACCGCCGATTACGCCCGATCCGAGCCACATCAGCCAAAGCTGATGGTAGCGAATGCCAATGGCGGAAATTGCAAGCCCGCCGCACCAGCAGAATGCGGCGGCCACGGCAGCCCTTCTTGGCCCGGCCCGTTCGAGCCAGCCGCCGAAAACAGCCGCCGAAAGGCCGAGAAATACGAAGAACAGCGTGAACATCCAGCCAAGATCGGCAACGCGCCAGTCGCACGACGTGGTCACGAGCGCTTCCGCGAGGCTCATGTCTGGGCAAGTTACTGGCGACGTTATGCCGATCGACTTAGAAAGCGGGAGCCAAAACACGCTGAAGCCATAAGCCATGCCGATGCACAGGTGGATTGACAGCGCCGCCGGGGGGACAAGCCACCGATTAAACCCGGTTTTTGCGATAATTCGTCTGCGGCTGAGGATGCCCGAACCCATTGCGCCCGACCCTGCGGCCGCGCTCACTGTCGTCATATTGTTTCTCTCCCAACTTGCGGCTTTTTGTTTGGCGGCCGCTTAAGCTTGACCTGCGGTCAACTGTGATCGGTTTTAAATGCTTGGCGGCCTCTGGAGGCAGAGACGGCGAGGCGGGATGAGCACATGCGATGATCCATCAGATTTTCAGGCTGCATTGCTTGACGCCTCGTCGACGATGCGTTCCGGCTTGGTAAAAACCTCAAAATCCTCGCCGCGCAGAACGGCGGCGAGCGTGATCCCGGAGGCTTCAGCGAGCTTGACCGCCAAGGTCGCCGGCGCCGAAACGGCGGCGATTACAGGCGCGCCAAGACGGGCTGTTTTTTGAACAAGCTCGACTGAAACCCTGCTCGTTAATAATATCACGCCGTCCGTAGCCGGAACAGCGGCGGAAGCCGCGGCTCCGGCTAACTTATCGTGAGCATTGTGACGCCCAACATCCTCGCGGACGAGAAGGCCCCATAGCTTACGCCAAAGACCCGCGGCATGCACAGCTCGCGTCTTGGCGTTCAGCGCTTGGTGTTTTTGAAGTTCTTCCATCGCCAGGATCAGCTCTGTTTTTGAGATGCGGAAGGCTTCGCCGCCGACGCGAGGCATCGCGAATGGAAAACGCCGACGGGGAAGGCTAACTTCCTCGTTCCCGAGGACCCCGGCGGCGATCCGTTGGCCCAGCGCCGCGAAGGCGACGGCGTGCAGCGGCTGACAACCGTGCGCAGCAACGACCAGTTCAACACCACGATCTACGGCTATAAAGACCGGCTTCGCGGCGTGGAGGGCACGCGCATGGTTGTGTTCATGAACGAGGAGGACATCGGTCGGCTTGGTTTCCGCAGCGGCGAAATCGTGGATATCGAGACGGTTGCCGGAGACAACATCAGGCGCGAGGTTCAGGGCTTTCGCATCGTCCCGCACGCGATCGCGCGTGGCTGCGCGGCGGCGTATTTCCCCGAGGCTTCGCCTCTCGTGCCGCTCTCGCACTTCGAGCCGAAGAGCTGCACTCCGGCTTACAAAGCCGTTCCGGTCCGGCTCAAGCGCACCAGCGCGCAAGCATGATGCCCGGTATGCTCCGGCTCACGGTTTCTTAAACAACTTACGGCAAGCTTAGGTTGTGGCGCTTGGCATCAGGGGCGTCACTTCTTGTCAGCGACCGGCGTCTCCTTCCGCATATTTGGAGGGAGACGTTGCTGTTTCCGCCAATTTCGCCGTTATGGGCGGCCATCCAGAAAACACGAAGTATTTCTGCATGCAGGCCTCCTTGATCTTGTTTTTTAGGTTCGAAATTCATCGCGAGGGACCCACGCGCCCCCAGCTTTCGTGTAGGATCGCTTCACAGCCGCCCATGCGATGCGATGGGCGGCCTCTTCGCGCCGCGGATCGTTCCAATGCGCGGCATAGGCGTGGTTGAAGGCCTCCCTGTAAATGTCCTGAGCGTGGGGAGGGAGATGATTCCGGACCGGGCCGGGCAAATCTTCGTTACTGCGATAAGGCATTTCGTTTCGCCTTCGATTTCAGGCGCATTATCTTCCGGCAATCGTGCGGCGATCTCATTGATTTCCGTCACGGCGGCCGCCTCGCCGGGCCAGTGCCGCTTTATTGAATAAAAAATCGTAAATCAGCCTTGAGATTAGCGGTAGCGTTAGCGTAAAAGGAGATGCGATTTGTTCGCACCACCGTAATCGCAACCTTTCGGTGCCGGAAAAGTAAAGCGCTTTGATGCCGATCAAGGAAGCTTATTGCGCGGCATCGCTATATAGAACTGACGCTGGGGATAAGAAAAAAAGCCTGAGGCGCGCACTTTGTTCCGACTCTTAAGTCAGTTACGAAGGGAGCGATCCCTCCATCCGTGGCAGCTTCGACATAATGGGAGAGAAATGTTCCAAATCCGAATCCACGGCCGGGGCGGCCAAGGCGCTGTTACCGCCGCAGAGATCCTTTCCGTCGCGGCATTCCTTGAAGGGCGCCATGCTCAGGCATTCCCGAGTTTCGGGTCTGAGCGCACGGGCGCGCCGGTTGTCGCGTTCTGCCGGATAGCAGACAAGGAAATCCGGCTTCGCGAGCCGATCCTCGAGCCCGATTGCCTTATCGTTCAGGACCCCACGCTGTTTAAGGTCGGCGATGTCTTCGCTGGCCTTCGCCCTGACGGCTATCTGCTCGTCAACACTAACAAAACCTTCAGCGACCTCCATATCCAGGAGATCGCCGATCGCCTGCCGAAGGGCCACGCCATCATCGTTCCCGCAACCGAGCTTGCGCTGAAGCACGTGGGGCGGCCATTACCGAACGCAGCGCTCTTGGGCGCATTTGCTGCCCTGACGGAACTCGTTCACTTCGAGAGCGTGAAAAACGCCATCGAGCACGCGTTCCCCGGCAAAGTCGGGGCGGCCAACGTCGCGGCTGCGATGGATGCTTTTGACGTCGCCATGGCGCAGGAACGCGCCGCCAAGGCAGCCTGAGGAACAAACGAAATGCTGAAGCAAATCGAAGGGTCGCAAGCCATGGCGGAGGCCATTGCGCTGTGCCGCCCCGAAGTCATCTGCGCCTACCCGATCACACCGCAGACCCATATTGTCGAGGGCGTCGGCGCGATGGTGAAGGACGGCCGCCTCGCCAATTGCGAGTTCATCAATGTGGAAAGCGAGTTCGCCGCGCTCTCCGTCGCAATAGGCGCATCGGCCGCGGGCGCGCGCGCTTATACCGCTACGGCGTCGCAGGGGCTGCTGTTCATGGCGGAGGCTGTCTACAACGCTTCCGGCCTTGGCTTGCCGATTGTCATGACGCTTGGCAACAGGGCCATCGGCGCGCCGATCAATATCTGGAACGATCATTCGGACGCCATGTCCATGCGCGATGCCGGCTGGCTCCAGCTTTTCGCGGAGACGAACCAGGAAGCCGCGGACCTGCACATCCAGGCCTTTAAGCTCGCCGAGGAATTGTCGATGCCGGTCATGGTGTGCGTGGACGGGTTCATTCTGACCCACGCCGTCGAGCGCATCGATGTCCCCGATCAGGAAACGGTGGACGCCTATCTTCCCCCTTACGATCCGGTTCAGGTGCTCGATCCGGCGGAGCCGGTCACCATTGGCTCGATGGTCGGGCCGGACGCCTTCACCGAGGTGCGTTTTCTTGCGCATTACAAGCAGACGAAGGCCTTGCGGCTCATTCCTCAGCTCGCCTCGGAGTTCAACAGGTTTTTCGGGCGTGAATCCGGCGGGCTTCTGCGCGGCTACCGGACAGAGGACGCGGAGACGATCGTCGTTGCGATGGGCTCCCTCTGCGGCACCATCAAGGATACGATCGACGAGATGCGCGACGAGGGCATCCCTATCGGCCTCGTGACCATCGTCTCCTATCGCCCCTTCCCGCTCGAGTCCTTGCGCGCCATACTTGCGGGGGCTCAGGATGTCGTTGTGATCGAGAAGAGCATCGCCGTCGGCTTGGGCGGTCAGCTCGCTAACGACGTCGACGCCGCCCTTCGCAAT
>Ga0326727_10021589_pt1 | contig 12583 bp, 11 predicted proteins | sample MB2enrmetagenome_FD_207643 | JGI IMG/M metagenome (GOLD analysis project Ga0326727, IMG submission 207643) | Lab enriched peat soil microbial communities from McLean, Ithaca, NY, United States - MB29MY | ecosystem: Environmental > Terrestrial > Soil > Wetlands > Peat | place: USA: New York...
TACGGGCCGAATGTCCCTCGCGTCCGCAGCGTTTCTATTTGTATCGTGAGACAGCCCGGATAGAGATTGCTATCCGGCTGCGCGCCTTTATGAATTTTAAATCATCGGGTTGTTACGATCGGCAAGGAGTGAGTGGGCGAAACCGAGCCGGCGAAGAATGCCGCGCGTGGCGCAGAGGTCACTTCTCAATCTTCTCTTTGCCCTGGAGGCCGAACCCATGAATCTGGCTGAGCGGCTGGTTGCGCATCCGCTTGTGGTCCTGCTCCTGCTCTCGCTGGCGGCATTTCTCGAGGCATTCGGCGACTCGTTTTTCCAGATCGGCATGCATCGCTCGGCGGGCCTCGGCCGGGTGGGCGCATTTGCGGCAGGCGCGGCAGTGCTGGCAGCGTATGGTTCGGTGGTGAACCTTCCGCGCTGGGACTTCGGGCGGCTGCTTGGCGTGTACGTGGCGCTGTTTTTCCTGATGGCGCAGATTCTGAACAAGGTGAGGTTCGGCCAGTCGCCAAGCTTGCCGGTGTGCGTGGGCGGCACGCTGGTGGTTGCAGGCGGGCTGGTGATGGCGCTGTGGCGGGCGTGACCAGGGCAGCGCGACAGCAGGTCAGCGAGTCAGCAAGTCGGCGAGTCAGCGATGGTGGTCGCAGAGCGCCAGTCTCTTATTTGACGAGCACAAAGCGGACGATCGCCAGGGCAAAAGCGAAGACGAACCCGATCCAGAAGGTCTCGATCTGAGTTGGCTTGCGCCCGAGTTTAAGCTCGATGCGTCCCGTTCCGAACATCACCAGTCCCGTGATGATCGGGCTGATGAGCAAGCTGATGCCGTGGAATCGGGATGGGTGAACGAGCGGATGCGGAAAGAGAGCAACGCTCACAAAACCAGCCGAGGCTCCGAAAACGACGAAGAGGAAGGCGGAGAAGAACCTGTCCCGGCGGGCAGGAGTCGAAAGCAGCTTCCGGCCGGCACGTTCGAGAAGCGAGACCAGGAATCCCGAGCCGATCTCAAGGAGCGCCTCTGCGAAGATATCGAGAATTGCGGTGATGAGAGCGAGCAGGAAATCGTCCATGGCGATGTAAAGGAGAGTTGCGCCAGTATAGCTCCGGCTGGGCGGCGAGTGAGAGCGCCGGCGTGTTGGCGAACCGGGCCTCTGAGGTTTCCCACCTTTCCCCAAAAAAGACGCGGGAAAGATGGGGCACCCGGCCGCACCTCTATACACTGCGCGAACGCTCATCTGGCGCCTAGGGGTTTCCGCATGGTATTTTGATTGAGAAATCCCAACCTCTGGTACGCAAGCCGCCGGGGAGAAGGGTTTGTTTACACAAAAACTGCTCTTATCACAAGCTGTTTTCTTTTCTGAGGCTTACAGGGCCATTTTACTCATAAAGTTTTTATAAGTTTTGCACTTTTGCGGGTTTGCAGCCTCGCATTTGGCTGGTATATTGGTCTTTCAGGCTTCTCCGCCTTCCCGTTCTATTTTGCTCAAGATCGGTAATTGTACATAACCTGTGTGACCGCCCGCACAGCGGCCGCATCCAGCATACAGACACGAAAACCAAGCAGGGTACAATCGATGCCGCAAATCTTCGACCGCAGCTCCAACGCCCTGGCACGCATGAGCCTGGTGTTGACGGGGCTGATCGTGATCGCCCTGGGGGTCACGCTCGATCAACTCCAACGCTCCCCCTGGGTAACGCGGCAGGGGCAACGGCCCGACCAGCCGGTTCCGTTCAGCCACAAGCACCATGTCCAGGGTCTGGGCCTGCAGTGCCAGTACTGTCACACCACGGTTGAGAAGTCGAGCTACGCCGGCATCCCCCCCACCCGCACTTGCATGAACTGCCACGCCCAGATCTGGACCAACGCGCAACTGCTGCAGCCGGTGCGCGACAGTTGGTACACGGGCCAGTCCATCCCCTGGATCAAGGTCCACGATCTGCCCGACTTTGTGTACTTCAGCCACGAAATCCATGTAAACAAGGGCATCGGCTGCGAGAGCTGCCACGGCAAGGTGGACGAGATGCCGCTGATGTACGCGCAGAACACTTTGCAGATGGAATGGTGTCTCGACTGCCATCGCAACCCCGCAAAGAATCTGCGGCCTACCGGCGAGATCTACAACATGGCCTGGGAGAAGCCGGCCGAGGACAAGCCGGTGTGGTGCGCGGCGGTTCCCGATGCAACGGGTGTGCCGACGGCGCAGAGCGTGAGTTGCACGCGGAGCGATCCGAGCGGAAATGCGGCGGCACAGGCGTCGCTCAAGCCCGCAGCCCTGTTCACCCCGGTTGCGCTGGCCACGGGCGGCGCGCCGACGAGCGCGCCAATTCAGTACCAGAAGTTCACCAGCCAGGATGCGCTCGGGCACTACCTGGTAGAGCACTACGACATTCGCACCCCGAAGGACCTGATGAGCTGCGAGGTGTGCCACCGATGAGCAGCGAGATGAAGAAGAACGGAAAGAACACGGCGATGGGCGGGGCAGTCAGAAACCCTCAGGGGCTAAAGCCCGAAGATCTTTCTTCCGGCGAATCGATGTACGGGCTAAAGCCCGTACCCTCAAGTGAGCCGATGACGCTGGACCAGGTGCGCCTGAAACTGAAGGGAACCAGGGGCAAAAAGTTCTGGCGGTCGCTGGATGAGTTGGCCGATACGGCCGAGTTTCGCGCGGCGGTCGAGAAGGAGTTTCCTTCCTCGGCGCAGGAGTGGGTCGATCCGGTCTCGCGACGCGGCTTTCTTAAATTGATGGGCGCATCGATGGCGCTGGCCGGCCTGGCCGGCTGCACCAAGCAGCCCGACGAGCCGATCTATCCGTACGTCAAGGCTCCTGAAGACCTGGTGCTGGGCAAGTCAATGTACTTTGCCACGGCGCATCCGTTTGTTACGGGCGCAGTGCCGCTGCTGGTCAAGTCGAGCGAGTTCCGGCCCATCAAGGTGGATGGCAATCCCGAGCACAAGTACAACCGCGGCGGGTCGGACCCGTACACGCAAGGCACGCTGCTGGAGCTGTACGATCCCGACCGCTCGCAGCACGTCACTTATCGCGGCGAGAATCGCGAGTGGCAGGAGTTTGCCGAGGAGTTCCGCAACAAGGTGCAGTCGACCAAGGATGGAACGGGTATTTACATCCTGAGTTCGACCATTACTTCGCCGACGCTGGCGCGGCAATGGAAGGCAGTTGCTGCGGCTTATCCCAAGGCGTTTATGGTGCAGTATGACGCAGCGATTGCGGGGACCTGGCTGGAGTACGCGCCAGGCATTCAGTTCGATTTGACCGCGGCCGACGTGATTGTCTCTTTGGACGCGGATTTTCTTTCAAGCGCGTCTTATCCCGGTTTCCACAAGCTGGTGGGCGACTATGCCGACCGGCGCAAGCATCCGGAAAACGGCATGAACCGGCTGTACGCGGTGGAAAGCACGCCGACCACGACGGGGTTCAAGGCTGAGCATCGCCTGGGCCTGCGCGCGAGCGAGATTCCGTCGTTTGCAGCCGCTCTGGCTGCGGCGGTTGGGGTTTCGGGTGTGGGTGCTCCAGGCTACGCGTGGACCGCGGAGCAACAAAAATATCTGGCCGCGCTGGCCAAGGACCTGAAGGCCAATGCCGGCAAGAGCGCGGTGATTCCCGGACTGTATCAGGACACATCGGTCTACTCGCTGGCACTGGCCATTAACAACGCGTTGGGCAACGTTGGAAAGACAGTGTCTATTGCCGCGGAGCCGGTGAACCCGTATCCAGCCAAGAGCCAGATCATGGATATGAGGGCTTTGGTTGCGGATCTGAACGCGGGCAAGGTTGACTGGCTGGTGATTCTCAATGCGAATCCCATCTACGATGCGCCCGCGGATCTCGATTTCCCATCGGCTTTCAACAAAGCCAACATCGTGGCGCATCTTGGCTCGCACGTGGATGAGACCGGGCAGATTTCGCACTGGCATATTCCCGCGGCGCATTATCTGGAGTCGTGGTCGGATGCGCGTGCTTATGACGGCACGGTTTCGATCGTGCAGCCGTTGATTGATCCGCTCTATGGCGGGCGCAGCGCGCACCACGTTCTGCAAACGCTCCTCGATAATCCGCTAGTGAGCCCGTATGAAGCGGTTCGGACGACCTGGAAGGATGCGATCACGAAGACCGCACCGGGCGGCGATTTCGAGAAGGGCTGGCGCAAGGTTCTGCACGACGGCTGGATTGAAGGCACCGCCTTCGACAAAACCGCCAAGGTCAGCGTGGATGCTGCATTTCATGGCGGCGTGCCCGCGCCTACACCCAAAGATTCGATCGAAGTCATCTTCCGGCCCGATCCGACTGTCTACGACGGCCGCTGGAACAACGTGGGCTGGCTGCAGGAGCTGCCCAAGCCGGTGACGAGCCTGGCGTGGGACAATGCGGCGATCGTTTCGGGCGCAACATTAACCAAGTGGGGCCTCGAAGAGGACGACATCATCGAGATCAGCGTGGGCTCGGGGCGCGTGAAGGCGCCGGTGATCGTGGCTCCCGGCCATCCTGACAATTCCATCACTGTTTATCTCGGCTACGGCCGCGAGTTCGCGGGGCGCGTGGGATCGGGCCAGGGATTCAACGCTTACCTGATTCGTAACTCGTGGGCGCCGTTCTACGCTATCGGCGGGCAGAAGAAGATCGACGGCAAGTGGGGCGTGGCCATCACCAAGAGCCACTACCAGGACAAGCGCGGCAAGAATCTGACCGAGCACGGCAATCAGAACTGGTCGCTTGAGGGTGTTGAGGCGCTGGGGCCGCGCGGGATCATTCGCTACGCCACGCTCGATGAGTTCAAGGCGAACCCCAACTTTGCGCACGAGGGCGAGGGTCGCGACACGCCCGAGATGGGCACGTCGCTTTTCCCCAACTGGACCTATAACGAGGCCAATGCATGGGGCATGTCGGTTGACATGAACAGCTGCACCGGATGCAACGCCTGCATCGTGAGCTGTTATGCAGAGAACAACATCCCGGTAGTGGGCAAGCAGCAAGTGCGCATTGGCCGCAACATGCAGTGGCTGCGCATCGATGCCTATTTTGAGGGCGACCTGGCCGCGCCGCGGGCGCACTTCCAGCCCATGGCCTGCCAGCACTGCGAAAACGCCCCCTGCGAGCAGGTTTGCCCGGTGGGCGCCACGGTACATACTCCCGAAGGCCTGAACGCGATGGTTTACAACCGCTGCGTGGGCACCCGCTACTGCTCCAACAACTGTCCCTACAAGGTGCGGCGGTTCAACTTCCTGCTCTTCAGCGACTACGAGACCGAGAGCCTGAAACTGATGCGCAACCCCGACGTGAGCGTGCGCTCGCGCGGCGTGATGGAGAAGTGCAGCTACTGCGTGCAGCGCATCCAGGAGGCCAAGATCCACGCCGACAAGGAAAACCGAAACGTACGCGATGGCGAGATTGTGACCGCATGCCAACAGGCCTGCCCGGCATCGGCCATTACCTTCGGCAACATCAACGACAAAGAGAGCCGGGTATCGAAACAGCGCAATCAGAAGCGCAGCTACCAGGTAATCGCCGACCAGAACACGCGCCCGCGTACCACCTATGTGGCCGAAGTTCTGAATCTGAACCAGGAACTCGAAGAAGTGCCGGTCGAACACGATCCGGCAAAAAGCTAGGGACTAGGGACCGAGGAACCGAGGCACAAGGCAACGATGGCAACCAGCGAACTGAAGACGAAAGATCCTGGCATCGATCCCGCGACTGGAGAATTCCGGGTCGTAGGGCCGGGAGAGACCTTCCGGTCGGTCACCGAGAAGATCTCGAGCATTGTGCTCACGCCGCATACGCCGCTGGGCTGGTTTGCGCTGTTTACCCTGGCCGGCGGCGGCGCCACCATGCTGCTGGTCGCCGTTACCTGGCTGTTCCTGAAAGGCGTTGGCATCTGGGCCATTACGCAGCCCGTCGCCTGGGGCTTCGCGATCATCAACTTCGTCTGGTGGATCGGTATCGGCCACGCCGGAACGCTCATCTCGGCCATTCTGCTGCTCTTCAAGCAAAGCTGGCGCAATTCCATCAGCCGCTTTGCCGAGGCGATGACTATATTTGCCGTGGTCTGCGCCGGCATGTTCCCGCTGATTCACGTTGGCCGCCCGTGGGTGGCTTACTGGATGTTCCCTCTGCCTTTCACCATGACGGTGTGGCCGCAGTTCCGTTCGCCGCTGATGTGGGACGTCTTCGCGGTTTCGACCTACGCAACCATCTCGGTGGTCTTCTGGTACATCGGCATGGTGCCCGATCTGGCCACCTTCCGCGACCGCTCGCAGTCAAAGATCGGCCAGTATTTTTACGGCATGATCTCGCTGGGATGGCGCGGATCGACACGGCACTGGATGCGTTACGAGACCGCCTCGCTGCTGCTGGCCGGTTTGGCAACGCCGCTGGTGCTGAGCGTTCATACGGTCATCAGCTTCGACTTCGCAGTCGCGGTGCTGCCCGGCTGGCACACCACCATCTTCCCGCCCTACTTTGTGGCCGGCGCCATCTACTCGGGATTCGCCATGGTGCTCACGCTCGCGATTCCGCTGCGCAAGTTCTACGGGCTTGAGAAGCTGGTCACCGAGCGGCACATCGACAACATGGGCAAGGTGATGCTGGCCACTGGATTCATCGTGGCCTACGGCTACGGCATGGAAGCCTTCATGGCCTGGTACTCGGCCTCGCACTGGGAATCGTTCATGTTCTGGAACCGCGTCTTCGGGCCCATGGGCTGGTCCTACTGGGTGCTGATCACCTGCAACCTCTTGATTCCCCTCACCACGCTGTGGAGCCGCAAGCTGCGCACCAACATCGGCTTCATGTTCTTCATCTCGATCGTGGTGAACACGGGCATGTGGTTTGAGCGCTTCGTGATTGTTGTGACCAGCCTCTACCGCGACTTTCTGCCGTCGGCGTGGGGCACCTACCGCGCCACCAAGTGGGATTACATGACCTTCGTCGGCACGTTGGGATTGTTCACGTTCCTCTTCCTGTTGTTTGTGCGCATCTTGCCCATGATTCCGATGAACGAAATCCGCATGATTTTGCCGCAGGCAAAGATCAAGCCCAAAGTGACAGCGGAGGCAGGTGACTGATATGCCCCCACGCGAAGGAACCTACGGATTGTTGGCTGAATTCGATACGCCGGGCGACCTGGTGCGCGCGGCGCAGAAGGCACGCCACGACGGCTGGCGGCGGCTCGATTGTTATACGCCGTATCCGGTTGAGGAAGCGGCGGAGGCCATCGGCTTCCATCGCAACAAGGTGCCGCTGCTGACGCTGATCGGCGGTCTGATGGGCTGCGCGGCCATGTTCTCAATGGAGACCTGGATCTCGACGCTCGCGTATCCGCTCAATATCGGCGGCCGGCCGCCATACTCGTGGCCCGCGTTCATCGTGCCCGCGTACGAATGGACCATTCTGTGGGCCGGGCTCTCGGCGGCGTTTGGAATGCTCGCGCTGAATGGATTGCCGTCGCTCTATCATCCTCTCTTCAACGCGCCCAACTTCCGCGACGGCGCGACGACCGACAAGTTTTTCCTCTGCCTGGAGGCGCTCGATCCCAAGTTCGATCTTCCCGAGACCAAGGCCTATCTCGAATCCATGGGTCCGGTTTCAGTGGTGGAGGTGGGGTACTGATGAGCCTCTACAAGAGCAGGAGACAAGGGAACGAGGGAACGAGGGATCAGGGATCAGGGATCAGGGATCAGAAAAACGGAATGGGAGCATGGGTGTCCCAGGTCTCGATTTTGAGACCTGGGAAAGCAATCTCGTTCGCGGCAATGGCCTGCATTCTTCTCATCGCTGGATGCCGGCAGGACATGCATAACCAGCCCAAGATGATTCCGCAGCGCGGTTCCGACTTCTTCGCCGACCATCGCAGCGCGAGGCCCCAGGTTCAGGACACCGTGGCCCGCGGCCAGTTGCACGCAGACAGTTACTTCTACACCGGCGTGGTGCAGGGGGCGAACGGCTATCGCGAAGAGCGCGACGAGATGCCCTTCCCGGTGACGATGGAGGTGCTCAAGCGCGGTCAGGAGCGGTTCAACATCTACTGCACGCCCTGCCACTCGCGTGTTGGCAACGGCTTGGGCGAGATTGTGGATCGCGGCTACAAGCCTGCCGCCAACCTGATGGACCAGGTAAGGCTTTCGCAGCCCATTTCGCACTACTTCTACGTGATGACTCACGGCTACGGCTCCATGCCCGACTACTCGGCGCAACTGGTGCCCGTCGATCGGTGGGCAGTTGCCGCGTATGTTCGCGCGCTGCAACTCAGCCAGGCGAAGGGCACTTCGGCGGACGTTCCCGCGGGAGTTCAGGTCCGCAGCCTGAAGAGCGTAGCCGAGGAAGAAGGACATCCGGAGTACGCGCAGCCGTGGTCGTTGCCGGCAACCGCGGTGCAGGCTTATAAGCCGGTCGGCAGCGAAGGCACGCCGGGCATGGCACCGGCCAATCCGGCCGACCCGGCGATCAAGATTCCTGTAACCAAACCGGCCCCCGAGGGCCAAAAGCCCGCAGCTCAAAAGTAGGACCAACAGAATGGCTCACGATTCTCACGCATCATCGTACGCAAAGACGCTTCCGGCGGACCTGAGCGCGCCCGCGTTTGTGGGCGCCTGGAAGTCGCGCGCGCTGGTGGTCGCCGCGGTCTTTGCGATTCTTACCGTGATTCTGGCGTTCCTGGGCCAGGCGCAGGATCAACTGGGCTGGGATCATTTTCTGCGCGCATGGGTTCTGGGCATGATGCTCACCTTCGGCTGGTGCGTGGGCGGGCTGGCGCTGCTGATGGTGCAGTACTGCTCGGGCGGCAAGTGGGGGCTGCTGTTGCGCCGGCCGCTTGAAGCCATGAGCCGCACTCTGCCGCTGGTGTTCGTCTACTGGCTGGTGCCGGTCGCCTATATGAAGAAGCTTTACCTGTGGGCGCAGTTTTCCAACGACAGCGAGACCGCTGCAGCCGTAAGGGCAGGAATCATCACCGAGATTCAGAAGCATTGCATCGACTTCAAGCGCCCGATGCTCAATCCGACCATGTTCATCATCGTCGGCCTGGCGTGCTTCGCCATCTGGTTCCTCTACATGTGGCGGCTGAACAAGATGGCTGTCCAGCGCGACGCTCAGGGCCCCGAAACGACTCCCTACTGGATCAAGAAGTTCGAGAACTTCGCGGGACCCGGCATCGTGGTTTATGCGCTCACCATGACCGCGGCAGTCATCTACTGGGTGATGTCGATGGACCCAACCTGGTTCTCATCGGTGTACGGGCTGCTTTTCCTGGTCGGGCAAGGCTACTCGGTGCTGGCGTTTTCGATCATCGTCTCGATCGCGCTGTCGAAGGCCGAGCCATTCAAGACCATCCTGCGCCAGACCGAGCAGCACGACCTGGGCAAGCTCACGTTTGCCTTCGTCATGCTGAATATCTACCTTGCCTTCGCGCAGTTCCTCATCATCTGGTCAGGCAACCTGCCCGAGGAGATTCCCTGGTACCTGGATCGCATTCGCGGCCACTGGGGCGTCATCATCACTCTCGACTTCATCTTCCACTGGCTGATTCCGTTCAGCCTGTTGCTCTCGCGCGACATCAAGCGCAACAAGAAGCGGCTCACGCTTGTGTGCCAGTGGATGATCTTCGCCAAGGCCTTCGATCTGTTCTGGCTGATTGAGCCGAACTTCAAAGACGCTGCACGCAACCTGCACTTCAGCTGGGGAATTCTGGAATACGCAACCCTGCCGGTGGCCATGGCCGCACTGTGGGTCGCATTCTTCGCGAACCGGTTGCAGACCAAGCCGCTGGTGCAGGTCAACGATCCGCATCTGGCCGAAATTCTGGAGCCCGAACATGCCCACGCATAACGACAATCCGCACGAGAACCGCGAGCCCGAGGCGATCGATACATCGCTCGGCTACGAAGGCACCGACGTCAAGGTCACCGGGATCATCGTCTTCCTGGTGTCGCTGGGCATCTTTGTCGCGGTCACGGGCCTGGTCTGCTACGGCATCGGCAAGGTGCTCAATGCGCACATGAACAAGGAAGACGGTCCCAACAGCAAGTGGACCAAGACCGTTCAGATTCGCGAACTGGGCAATATGCCGTCGAACCCCGAGATGCAGAACAAGGTGGCCGAGATTACCAAGAACTTCCCGCAGCCCCGCGTCCAGATTGACGACGGCAATATCGATGTAGCCAATCTGCACGCGCGCGAAGACATTCTGCTCGACAACTACACGTGGATCGACCCCAGGAAGGGAACCGTGAGAATCCCGATCGAGCAGGCCATGCAGATCATCGCGCAGAAGGGATTGCCGGTGGCGCCCGCTCAAGAGGGACCACAATTGCTGACCGGCGACTCGAAACCAGTGGTCACCATGCCGCTCACCGATGGGTTTGCCCGCACCAGCTACGAGCAGGAGCAAAAGGCAGGGACCAGGGACTAGGGACTGAGGGACCAGGGACTAAGGGACTAGAGAACAAGGAGCAGGGGCAATGACGTACAGGGGCACAATTCGGAGGGTCTGGCGGAGCATGGGTATCTCCACGGCCGGCGCCGTTGTGCTCGGCCTGCTCGCAGCGGCTTCGCTCTCTGCGCAGGTTTCAAGCTACGGCGACAAGGCCGTCGGCGCTACCAGCGACAGCACGCCGACCGTGCTCAAGGGCGTGGGCGTCGAACAGCACCTGAACACGCAACTGCCGCTCAACCTCACCTTTACTGACGACTCCGGCAAGGTTATGCCGCTCTCGAGCTACTTCGGCAAGCGTCCGGCCATTCTTGCGCTGGTGTACTACCAGTGCCCCATGCTGTGCAGCGAGGAGCTGAACGGCCTCACGAGCGCGCTTGAGATGGTGAAGTACGTTCCCGGCAAGGACTTCGACATCATCGTGATCAGCATCGATCCCAGCGAGGGGACCGACCTTGCCGCCGCCAAGAAGCGCACCTACCTGAAGCGCTACGGGCATCCCGAGACGGCCAGCGGCTGGCACTTCATGACCGGGACGCAGGCCAATATCGACGCGCTGACTGACGCGGTGGGCTTTAAATATGTCAGGATTCCCGGTCCCGACGGTAAGCTTACCCAGTTTGCGCACGCAAGCTCGATCCAGCTTGTTACTCCCTCCGGCAAGCTGGCGCAGTATTACATGGGCGTCGAATACAGCCCCAAGGATCTGCTGCTCGGCCTGGACGAGGCTTCGTCGAATCGCATCGGATCGCCGGTCGACAACATTCTGACCTACTGCTACCACTACGATCCCAAGACCAACACGCATTCGCTGATTGTTGCGCGGGTGGTGCAACTCGGCGGGGTGGTCACGTTGGGCATGCTGGGCGGCTTCATGTTTCTCATGTTCCGCCGCGATTATGCGCAGGCTCGTCAAGAGAATTCAGAGCATGGGGATTCAGAGCAACATGGGACAGGAAAAAGGTGAACGGATAAAGGAATGAGCCACATCAGCCCAGTACTCTGGAAGTTTCTCGTCAAGTGGATGACGAACTTCGCGCTGTTTCCGCCGGAAGCGTCGAAGATCGCGCCGCAGATGGACGCGTTGTTTTTCTTCATGGTCCTGGTGAGCCTGATAGGGCTGACGCTGGTGATTCTGCTGGTGGTGAGCTTTTCGATTCTATACAACAAGAATCGCCACCCGGTTGCTATCCAGATCGAGGGCTCAACGCTGCTTGAGGCCACCTGGACGATCATCCCTCTCGGGCTTTTCCTGGTGATGTTCGTATGGGGCGCGCTGATCTACTTCCGGGTCTACACGCCGCCGGCAAACGCCATGAACATCTACGTGGTGGGCAAGCAGTGGATGTGGAAGGCCGAGCATCCCGGCGGGCAGCACGAGATCAACTCTCTGCACGTGCCCATCAACCAACCGGTGCAGCTCACCATCATCTCGCAGGATGTCTTCCACAGCTTCTCGATTCCTGCCTTCCGCGTAAAGCGCGAGGCGATTCCCGGCCGCTACACGACAGTCTGGTTCGAGGCCACAGCTACGGGCACGTATCACCTGTTCTGCACGCAGTACTGCGGCACCAACCACTCGCAAATGATCGGCGACGTGGTGGTGATGACACCCGACGAATTCAAGCAGTGGCTGGCCAGCTCGACCAGCGGCAATTCGCTGGCGCAGAACGGCGAGCGGCTGTTTGCCAGCCTGAGCTGCACGGCCTGCCATAATACGCGGCCCGATGCACGGGGCCCAAATCTGGCCGGAGTTTACGGGTCTCACCTCACGCTCTCAAGCGGCCAGACCATCACCGCCGACGACGAGTATCTGCGCTCGGCAATTCTCAATCCTTCGCAGCACATCACCCAGGGCTACGCGCCGATCATGCCCACCTACCAGGGCCAGATCAGCGAAGACGGCGTGATTGCGCTGGTTGAGTACCTGAAGCATCTCGACACCGACTACCGTGTGCAGCAAACCACCAACACCACCGAACTGGTCCCTGAAAAAGAGGGCGCAACCACGCCGGCGGGCAAGGCTACTGCCGCGGCAGGGGAGGTAAAGCAATGAGCGCGGCCACCATCGTCAGTCTTCCCGACCAGTCGACGGCCAGGGTTCCGAAGATGAACTTCCTGACCAAGGAGAACGGCTTGCTGAGCTGGC
>Ga0326727_10021590_pt1 | contig 12583 bp, 10 predicted proteins | sample MB2enrmetagenome_FD_207643 | JGI IMG/M metagenome (GOLD analysis project Ga0326727, IMG submission 207643) | Lab enriched peat soil microbial communities from McLean, Ithaca, NY, United States - MB29MY | ecosystem: Environmental > Terrestrial > Soil > Wetlands > Peat | place: USA: New York...
CGTAGTTGTTCGAGCAGTTGGTCGTGAGTACCGGCAACCCATAGGTATGAAAGTACGCCCTCGCCAGGTGATCGGAGGCCGCCTTCGATGCAGCATAAGGACTGTTGGGCGCATAAGCAGTAGTCTCGGAAAAGGCCGGATCTTCATCGTCCAGCGTTCCGTATACCTCGTCGGTAGAGACATGCAGAAAGCGGAACTCTCGCCGGCCGGCCTCATCCAGCTCCGACCAATAGAGCTTGGCCTGTTCAAGCAGCGTATAAGTTCCCTGTACATTGGTGCGAATAAATGCGCCGGGGTCGGCAATCGAGCGGTCTACATGGCTTTCCGCGGCAAAATGTACGATGACTTTGGGCCAGTGTTCGCGCAACAATGCGGCCACAAGCTCCGCATCGCAGATATCGCCGCGCACCAACTGATGCCGGGAATCACCCGCAATCTCCACGAGATTCCCTGGATTGCCTGCATAAGTGAGCAGATCAAGATTCACCACGGCGGCGCCGGCATTCTTTATCCACTGCAGCACAAAGTTGGACCCGATAAACCCCGCGCCGCCAGTTACTAGGATGGTATTGCCCATTTTTGTCATCGTTCTGAAAGTCCTTCAAAGACCAAGGTTGGCGAAAAGATCGACAATCCGGCTAATTATGGACGCCTGTGAAGCGTAACGATGGTAAACAAAACCGGCTGGCCGGCGGATGTTTTCCCTTTGCGCCCACACAATACTCGTACAGCGCAAGTCTAGCATGGCATAAGAGTTGAACGGAACGCGCATAGCTTCTCCCATGATTGATTCAACCAACTGTCCTTGGCCGCTGATTGAATTTAGCAAGGAAAGCTAAACGGCGTCACGCACGCTTGCCGAAGAATCACGGCTCGCAAAGTCCAGATCGAGTTCACGCCGTCTTCCAAATCCACACCGCCCTCCAAGCTCGACTTATCGAGTTTGGGGTCGATGCTGAAAGCCCGCTGGTAAATGACTGCCCCTGCCGCATCTGCAAAGACAGAACCGCTCACCAAAGGCCAGATCCGAAGCTTCAAAATCACGATGTTGACACGGAAGCCAGGAAGATTAAGTTAAAGTTTGCCTGCTTTAAGGTTTTGCCTTGGGGTACAGCTACTCTGATTTTGCTATAGGCCGAAGTCTGGAAGCGTTGTGGCGCCCAAATTACCTGGCGAAGAGCTAAAAAGCCGCCAGCCTTTTGCGGAGCAGGCCGGCTAAGCTCAGTAACCCTGAGCCCAGCAGAAGCAGGCTCGAAGGCTCCGGTGTTGCCGTAAATGACACATCGTCCAAATTGTAGTAGCTAGGCGCGTCATAGCCCTCAAAGAGCACAGTATCGCTTCCGGTTCCATGCAAATCGAAATCTAAATTTATGTATCCGTTCTGGTCAATCGTATTTCCTCCGTTGATGTCCGCGATCGATACGCCATCATACCAAACTTGAAAATCCGCATTGTCGACAGTGATTGGAGAACTGCCGGGGGAGTTATATAGCCAGATACTGAGGGTATAGTTGGACCCTGCATCGGTGGTCAGCGTCTGCGAGAGCGAATCGTAGTATTCCGTCGCCTGGCCGAACTCAGCGGCGTAATTGCCACTGTGGGGAATCCCGTACCAATTAACGTCAGAGTTGGAGATTGCATAGCCGACCGTCCAGCCGGTAAAGTCGCCGGTCTCAAATCCACCATTCGTGATCAGATTTATAGGGTCTGCCCGTAGCGCTGTGGGTGCCACCAGCAACACCGCGAAGCAAAACGCCAGAATCAAACCCTTTCGCATACGATCTCCTCTCTTTATCCTTCGTTGACACTGGACCAAAGTCCGTTAACTTGTCCCGCTAGCTAATTAGATGCAATTGGCCGCACCTTTGAACCTGACAATAAATTGGCACTACGCAGAAAACGGTAAAGTAGTCGGAAGACCGACACAACAAACACAGTAAAGCATAATTTACTCCATTTGTCCACATAGAAAACAGTGGCAGCAATATGCTTTGGGAGTACGCACCGTCGGGTGATTCGACCGTAGCCTCATCCTTCCATAAGTGACTGACTATAAATATCTTATACTCTTCTCGTGATGCAGTTTGGTGAAGATTGCACCTTATGCGTAAATTGACTCCGAAACTTTCATCTTATGCTGTTCATTGTTTCACTTTATGGGGGCACAGTCGCGTAAATGCTTGAAAAGCATAGGGATCCTATTTCACCTTATACGTAAACCCACAGGATGTAAGATGGCAGACATATGAAATCCTTCATGTGCGCCGCGCTCTTTGTCCTTTGCGCCGTTACGCTCGCGGCGCAATCGACCGACATTCCTCCCTCTGCTCTCTACGGAACCTCCTTAGCGGGGCCTCCGGTTGCGCAGGTACACACCAGCGATCTCGGATTCAGCTACAGCCTACCATCGGACTGGGAGGTTATCAGTGAGCATCCAACGCTGCCGTGGGAGCAGATACAGGGGGCCAGGTACGCCCACAGCGTGGAAGAAAAGCTCGATGCTTGTACTGTCGATGTGCTGACAGCCGGCCACCCTCACCCTTCCTCCGTCATTTCGATTTCGGCTCTGCCTTTTGACTGTATTGGACAACAGTTGACCGAGAAGGATCTTCCCTCCTTTGGCGCCGGCGTTTCTCATGGCCTGCAGAGGTCCATCACGATAGCGAATCCGGTCCATGGTGCCTACACGTTGGGCACTCACCATCTGTGGATTGAACGCGCCACCGGCGCGCCCATCGCTCACCCGGAACAAAAGGGAACCGTGGAGACGGTTTGCGTCCTTCTCAGTAAGGCTGCTGTTTGTTGGGTAGCCTTCGCCGCCGACGATGCAGCGCTCAAGACCTTCGAACAAGGCGCGGTGAAGCTGGAAGGCGAGGCGGCCACGGCTCTTGTTCCACCCGATGCCTTCCAACAGAAGCCGTTGCCTGAGGCCGTAAATCAGGGATCAGATATTCTCCATAATACGAAGGCGTTTTTCCTGTTGATCGGCCTTTTGGCGGTCATGGCCGTCATCGCCTCCGTGTTGCTCATGCGTTGGCGCAAGAGACGCAACACTAGTGCGACTGATTCCTAGCCCTTCAGCACCTGGTCAATGGTCTGGATGTCGACTAATCCGCTGCATCCGTAAATCACCGGAAGCACCCGTTCCGCAGGATAAGTACGCCGCAATTCGGCGACCTTTTCCGTGCCGCAGCGATAGGCGGGCAGATACATGCGGCCAAGCAGCGGATGGCGTCCCCATGCGCTGGAGAGCTTATCGGCGCGCTCCTCGGTGACCAGAAAATCGCGCCGCAACGTGGTGGCTACCTCCGGCTGCGGCTTGCCCTCGCCCCATGTCATATACGACGACTGGTTCTTGGCGTCGTCCTGCAACAGGGCCAGCAGCACCCCGATCTGCGTGTCTTCATCGGGCAACTGCTCGATCTCCGTGACGCCGTGCGCAATCAAAATCGCGTTGTTGGCGATGCCCTCAAACAGAGTTGCGGCGCGCGTGTTCATGGTCAGGATGGTTGCCTCGAAGCCCGCCTTCCCGCGCACATACAAATCCTGCAGGTAGGCGAAGGTGGTCACGTGTCCCGGCACCACCTCATGGCTGATGAGCTGTTCAAACTCCGGATACGAAATCTGCAGCGAAGCATTGATCTCGTAGTTGGCCTCGTATTGCGGCGAGTCGTCCTCGTTGCGTGCGCGACCAATATAATTCATTGACCCGGAAAACCAGGCGTCCTTAATCGGCAAAAAGTCGATGTTGGCTCGCGGCACTCGCCCGAGCTCCGGCGGCAAATGCGGCAGCAGATGCTTCGCGCTGAGGTTGTCATAATGGGCGATTACGGCCGCGCTCAGTGCGCGCACCGAAGCCATGGGTGTCACCCGCTCCCGCCGCCATGCATCCACGGCCTCCAGCAATTCGCCCTTGTACCCCGCGCGACCCAGCAGCTCGGCCACGCGCTCGCGCTTCTTCTCCGGCCGTGAGGGTTCCGGCTGCCCGGCCGTCGCCGCATATACGCAGCGCGCGTAGGGTACCGCATCGCCTTTGCCGGCCACCTCCATGGCCAGCCCCCACATCACATCCAGGCAGTCCGCCATTCCGACCAGATAGGCCTGGCGCAGCTCCTCCATCTTGGCCGCTTCCTCGCGCACTCCGGCGATGGCCTGAGGCAGGTCGATCGCACGCAGATACTCCTCGACGGCTTCGCGATTCTTCACCGACACGCCGCCTGCCGCGCGCAGTTTCGTCGCCGCCGGATGCGTGTACGCAACAGGCAGCGGAAAATCGGAGAACCACGAATCGGCGATGAAGCGCCCCGTGCCCGAGGGACACATCACGTCGCCGCCCCAAAGCGTGTCAATGCCTAAAACCGAGTCAGCAATATACTTATCCGCTTGATTCATCGCTTACACCTTTTCCTTCTTCACGGAATAAATCCACACAAACAAACAAAGTCCCACAAACAGCAGCGCTGAAACCGATTGCGAAACGGGCTCGAAGCCGTAGAATGGGGTTCTTATCCAATCCTCGCTAAACGGGGGAAGGGATCGAAATGCATCTCCTAACTTGCCGCCGATAGATAGGAACAACCCGCTTGTGCCAGGGAACAAGTGCAAAGCCGCGCCGAATACGCCTCCCAGCGCGCCGCCAGCCATCAGCCCCGAGGCCAGAATGACGCCGCGCTCGCGAATCCTGCTCCCCTCGTCGCCGCCGGTCTTTTCCGATTTTTTGTTGATGATGTGCGACAGCACGCCCCCGGCGAGTATCGGCGAGGTCAGTTCCAGCGGCAGGTAGATTCCCAGCGCGAAGACCATGGAAGACTTGCCCAACATCTCCACAATCAGCGTAATAATCGCGCCGATGCCAAATAGCATGTAGGCCACCGGCTGGCGGCTCATGAATCCCACCACCAGGGCCTTCATGATGGAAGCCTGCGGCGCTGCTAGCGCCCTGTCGCCAGTCTCTCCGAACTTATACCCATGGGCCAGCATTACGATGGTCAACCCGGCGGTGACGGCGGCGGCGATCACGCCAATGAACTTCACCTTTTCCTGAGCCGCTGGCGTCGAACCGAGCCAATAGCCGGCCTTCAGATCGGTGATGAATTGCCCCGAGACGCACAGCGCCGTGCACACCATGCCCGCAATCGCCATCACGAAAAACATTCCCGTATCTCCCGAGAGGCCAAAGTTCAATAGCACCACCGCGGAGATAATGATGGTGAGCATGGTCATGCCGGAGGCCGGATTGTTGGCCGTGGTGGCGATGGCGTTGGCGGCCACCGAGGTGAAGAAAAACGAAAACAGCAGCGTCAATGCCAGGCCCAATCCCAACACTGTCCAGGAGACTTGCAGGCGCCCAAAGAAAATCGCCACCGCGATGGAGCTGACAACCACTCCGAGAAGAATGGAGATGATGGAAATATCGCGGTCGGTGCGCTCCGGTGCGGCAGCCTCTCCGTGGCGGAAGGTGCGCAGCGCGATGCCGAACGACCCCGCCACCACGCGCAGCGATTTGAGAATGCCGATGATGCCTGCCGTGGCGATGGCTCCCACGCCGATGAAGCGCACGTAATTGCGCACGATCTCCGCCGCGGTCATCTTGGCAATGGGAATGGCGCCCGGGTAGACAGCGGCGTCGATGTGGCTGCCGAAGTACCAGATCAGCGGAACCAGCACGAAGCTGGTCAGAATGCTTCCTGCGCAAAAGGTGAGGGCGCTGCGTATTCCCATCACGTAGCCCAGGCCCATGATGAAGCTGATGGCCTCGAATCTGAAGACCATGCGGCCGCGCTCGGCAAGGGAACGGATCACCGGCACGAACTGAAAGTCGAGATACTCTTTCCACACGTGAAAGGTGGAGACGAAAAAGTCATAAACGGCGGCGATCGCGGTGGCCTGAAGCAACAGCTTAGCCTGCGAGCCGCCTTTTTCGCCGGTGACAAGAACTTCTGTAATCGCTGTCGCCTCGGGGAAGGGCAACTGGCCGTGCATCTCGCGCGCAAAGTAGCGCCGTAGCGGAATCAGAAAAAGCACGCCCAGGCAGCCGCCCGCAACGCAGATGAAGATGGTCTGCACTGGGTGCGGATCAAGATGGAGCATGTACAGCGCGGGTAGGGTGAAAATAGCGCCGGACACCACACTGGCAGAGGCAGCGCCAATGCCGGTGATGATTACATTTTCCAGCAAACTGGTGCGGCGTTTGAAAGCGCGCGCCAACCCGATGGCCAGAATCGATATGGGAATGGCGGCTTCCATCCCTTGCCCGACCTTCAGCCCGGAGTAGGCCGAGGCGACGGAGAAGATCACGCAAAGCAGCACGCCCCAGAAGACCGAGCGCAGCGTGATTTCCGGCTCTTTGGTCTGCGCGGGAATGATGGGCTGGTAACTTTCGCCGGGTTTCAGCGGCAGGTAGGCATTTGCCGGAAGAGAGTTGGTTTCATTCTCGGTCATAGGTGCATCATCCCTGTGCCGGGCAGTTTGTCCGGCGCCGCCCGGTCCCTTTCTTCCGGCGCCCTGGCAGATGCCATTACAAACCGGTCTCCAGGTTCATTCACGACCCGGAATACACCATATACTCTACCGATGCACTGGAGTCAAATCGGCCGGGAAGGGATTAAGACACGGCAATCGCATGTAGGTTGTAGCTTGTTTCATAAACCTGCTTTGTATCAGGGCACGACTTTAGTCGTGCCGCAAAATGCCCAATAAAACCGGGGGCTTTAGCCCCTGAGGGAATGCGGAAGAAGTTTCAGAGCTTCCTTAGCTCTTGCGGCCACTGGTGTTGGATTTGGTCACCACTCCCGGCTTGCGCAGCGCCACAATCGCTCCCGCGCCCGGCGCGGCCTGAGAGAAGCGCGCCAGCATCTCGGTGCGCACGTACTCCACAAAGCTCTGCATCTGCCGATTCATCTCTTCCATGCGCTCGCGCATCTGCAGAATGATGGCCATGCCGGCGATGTTCACGCCCAGGTCGCGCGCCAGGCTGAGGATGAACTCCAGCCGCTCCAGATCCTCGTCGGTGTAGAGGCGCGTGTTGCCCTCGGTGCGCGATGGCTTCAACAGACCCTCGCGCTCATACAAGCGCAGCGTCTGCGGATGAATCTCGTACATCTCGGCCACCGCCGAGATCATGTACGCGCCCTTCGATTTGCGTTTTGCGGCCATAGAGATTACCGAATCATCATACCTTAATTAAATTCACTAGTTCTGGGCCTATTCTCTACTCCCTGCCTTTTTCAAACAGCGCCGCGCGCGGGTCCTGATTGTTCAGCTTGGCCAGCTCGCGCATAATTTCGCGGCTGCGCTCATCGGCCAGGTGCGGCACCGTCACCTCGACGGTCACAATCTGGTCGCCGCGCTGGCTGGGATTCTGCGCGTTCTCCACGCCCCGCTCCCTCATGCGCAGCTTTTGCCCGCTCTGCGTGCCGGGAGGAATCTTCAACTGCGCGCGCCCGTCAATCGTCGGCACGTCCACCTTGGCTCCCAGCGAGGCCTCGGGCACGGTCACCGGAACGGTCAGATGAATATCGTCGCCAGCTCGCGAGAATACCGGGTGTGTTCCGGTGCGCACAATCAAATACAAATCCCCCGCCGCGCCGCCGTTCACCCCGGCGTTGCCCTTGCCCTGCAAACGGATGCGCTGGCCGTCGCGCGTGCCGGCCTTGATGCGAAACTCGACGGCCTCTGAGCGGCTGACCACACCCTCGCCGTGGCAGGTAGAACAAGTATTGGAGACGCGGCCCGTGCCGTTGCATTTGGGGCAGGGAATATTGAACTTCATTCTCCCGCCCATCTGCGTTACCTGGCCGCTGCCGTCGCACTCCGGGCACTGCATCGGTCCGCCTGCCGATGCCTGGCCGTGGCAGGTGGGACAAACCTCCTGGCGATGCACCTCCAGCCGCGCTTGACCGCCGCGGATGGCCGTCCAGAAGTCCACCGTGGCCTGATATTCCAGATCCGTCCCCGGCTGCGGGCCGCGCGCGCGCTGCGGCTGCTGCGCACCGCTGAAGATACCTGAAAAGATGTCCTTGAAGCTGCCCCACGAAGCTGAGTCCGCCGCCGCATCTGCCGCCGAACCCGCCCCCGCATGATGGCCTCGGTGCTGCCCCGGCCCGCCCTGGAAGCCGGTGAAATCGAAGCCGCCGAAGTCCACCGGCATGCCGCGGCCCGCGCTCTGTCGCGCATAAGCCTCGGCCTGCGCCGGGTCGATCTGGTCGGAGTAGAAGCCCAACTGGTCGTAAACCTTGCGCTTCTTCTCGTCGCTCAGCACGTCGTTGGCCTCGGAGATCTCTTTGAACTTTTCCTCGGCCCGCTTGTCGTTGGGGTTCACGTCCGGGTGATACCGCCGCGCAGCCTTGCGAAAGGCCTTCCTGATCTCCTCCGCCGAGGCCGTCTTCTTCACGCCTAGCGTGCCGTAATAATCTTTGTTTGTCGTCGTGGCCATGGTCGCCTTTGGTAGTTGTTCAGGTTAATCTGTTCAGCCAGGCATCTGTTTCATCGCCGGCATATTCATGGGTAACTCACCGTGAGAGTCCACCCTGCCGAATCAAGCGACGTGTCTGGCCTTCAATTCACCGGTCTCCGTCCGCGGCGCTGGAAAAATCTCCACCTCGATACGAGCCGTTACCTCCCGGCTGGCCAGCGCCAGATCATAAGACATCTGCATCTTCATCCAGAAATCCGGCGTAGTGCCAAAGTACCGCGCCAGCCGGAGCGCCGTATCCGCCGTGATCCCGCGCCGCTCCCGCACTATTTCCGAGATACGCGTTACAGGTACTCGCAAGGCAATGGCCAAAGCATTGGCCGAAAGTCCCAGCGGCACAAGAAAATCCTCACGCAAAAACTCTCCGGGATGAATAGGCACACCCCTTTGCTGGTGCTTTCGCGGAATACCCATGCGCAATCTCCCTTAGTGATAATCAATAATTTCCACATCCCAGGCATCTTTACCGTCCCAGCGAATGCACACCCGGAACTGATCGTTGATGCGAATGCTCCACCCACCCTCCCGGCCGCCTATCAGCTTTTCCAGACGATTGCCTGGGGGTTTCATCAAATCCTCAATCGCCGATGCAAAGTCAACTGCCTGCAATCGCCGTGCAGCAACCCGCGCAATTGCAGCCCATCGCCGGCTGGTCCCGGTCAGGAAGACCGCTTCCGTCTCTTCGTCGGCAAACGAGCGTATCATGCTTAACGCTTATCGTAACACGAAAGGCGGTCAATCTCCCCAAATAGCCCAATTTTTTGCCAAGAAACCCTTGTATCCATACACAGTCTTTTTTGTGTGTTATTCATCCCTTTTCACCGTCGAACACGTGCGCTTGCGCATGCACTCCTCGTCTTCACTCATGAGGAGAATGATTAGGATGAGATTGTTTCCCTGCAAGTCTCCTGCCTTTGTTGCCGAAGTTTCCTCGGCAAAGGCTCAGACGCAAGCCCTCGCACTAAAAAGCGTTCAGAATCCCGCAACTCTCAGGAATTCGTTGCAGTGGCGTCAGCCTTCTTTGCGGCAGCCTTACCGGCCGGCCCGCCGGCCCCGGCCTTGGGGATGGCGTCCAGCTCTGCCTTGCCTTCGGCCAACTGCATGAGGAAGTCCTGTGCAGAGAAAGGTTTCAGGTCCTTGAGCAGCTTGCCGGCGCGCAGATAGCTTCCGTCGGGCTGCTGCAGGCGGGCCTTGAGGGTGTCGGCTAGATAGGCGGGCAGGATCTCGTCGTGAATGCGGGCGATAGCCACCGGGTCGCGGACAGGAAAGGCCACCTCGCAGCGCTCGAAGAGGTTGCGCGGCATCCAGTCGGCCGAGCCGAGATAGATCTCGTCGTTGCCTCCATTGGCGAAGTGGAATATGCGGGAGTGCTCCAGGAAGCGGCCCACAATGGAGCGGACACGGATTCTTTCCGAGAGTCCCTTGACGCCGGGGCGCAGGATGCTGAGCCCGCGGACGATCAGGTCGATTTCTACTCCTGCTTGCGAGGCCGCATAGAGTGCCTCGATGACCGAGGGTTCAAGCAGAGCGTTCATCTTGGCTACGATGTGGGCAGGGCGTCCGGCCTGCGCGTGCTCACTCTCGCGGCGGATAAGGCCGAGGAAGCTTTCGGCCATGGTCAGCGGGGCCACCAGCAGCGGGCGGTAGTCATCGATCTCGGCGTGGGCGGTCAGGTAGTTGAAGACCATGTGGACCCGCTCGGTGATCTGCGGATCGCTGGTCAGCAAGCTGAGGTCGGTGTAGAAGCGGGCGGTATCGGGGTTGTAGTTGCCGGTGCCCAGGTGGCAGTAACGGCGAGTTTGCCCATCCTCGTCACGGCGCACCAGCATAGCCAGCTTGCAATGGGTCTTGAGCCCGACGACGCCGTGAAAGACCTGCACGCCGGCATCTTCCATCGAGCGCGCCCAGCGGATGTTCGAGGCTTCGTCGAAGCGGGCCATCAACTCGACGACCAGCGTGGCCTCCTTGTTGGCGGCGGCCTCGATCATCGCCGCGAAGACCGGAGAATCCTCGCTGGTGCGATAGAGTGTTTGCTTCATGCTGACCACGGCCGGGTCCTCGGCGCCCTGTTGAATGAAATCCACCACCGGCTCATAGGAGTCGTAAGGATGGTGGAGCAGAACGTCGTGGCTGCGCAACTCGTCGAAGATGTTTGCCGATTTGCGGCTCAGTTTTAATGGTTTGGGGGTAAAGGGAGGAAACTTTAGATCAGGACGCTGCACGTCGGAATAGAGGAAAAACAGCCGTGACAGGTTTACCGGGCCGTCGTCGTGGAAGACCTGATCCTGGTCCAGCTCGAAGTTGACCCTGAGGCGCTCGACGATCTCCTCGTCGGCGCCGGTCTCGATCTCCAGGCGGACGGCGTCGCCCTTGCGGCGGTTGTGCAGCTCGACGCGGATGGTCTCCAGCAGGGAGCGGGCTTCCTCTTCCTCGAAGTACAGATTGGAGTTGCGAGTAACGCGAAAAGCAGCGCGCGAGAGAACCTCGTAGCCGCGGTACATACCGGCCAGATTTTGCGCGATCAGGTCCTGGAGCAGGAGGTAATCGTATGCGCCCTCGGCTCCGGGCAGGCGGACGAAGCGGGGCAAGGCGCGGGGCACGGTGACGACTCCTAAGACTTGTGGTCCGGAGCTTTTACGCTTGCGCCTGAGCAGCAAGGCCAGGCAAAGCGCCTTGTTGAGTACGCGGGGAAAGGGGTGGGCGGGGTCGATGCTGATGGGTGTCAGCAGCGGGTCAACTTCGCGCTGAAAGTAGCCCTGGGCATAGGCGCGGGCCTCTTCGTCCAGCTCTCGCCACTCCAGCAAACGAATGCCGTGGTTGCTCAGTTCGGGCAACAGTTGGCCGTTCCAGCAGCGGTACTGCGCATCCACAAAGCTGTGAATCTCGGCGGTCAGCACGGCGAGGGATTCATCGGGGCGCAGGCCGTCGTAACCCGGCTCGCGATAGCCATCCTCGATGCGCTGCATGAGGCCGGCCTGGCGAACTTCAACGTATTCGTCGAGGTTGGAGCCGGTAATGGCCAGGAATTTGACCCGCTCCAGGAGAGGATTGGAGGGGTCTTCGGCCTCTTCAAGCACACGCCTGTTGAACTGCATCCAGGAGTGGTCGCGGCCGTTGAAAAGCTTCTGTTTTGGGGAGGTTCGTGCCATCGAATCCGTTCAATGCCGTAGATGGCAGTCTACAGCTTTTTGGATAAAAAGGGAAAGGAAAGAGAATAAAGAGCTGTAAAACGTGAACCTTGAGGGCCGGATAGCGATTGCATATATATAAACGGTTATTTGCGAAAATATGGGTTATTCGGGAAGCGATTTTGACGATTTGGAAATGGCCTAGGGCGATAGTGAGGCGAATTCGGGGCAGATTGAGAGTCGGCAGGACAGCAATTCAGCGAGAAGCAAAGAGGGATGGAATGCGAAAACTTGGATCGGAAGAGGGGCTGCGAGCACTGAATGAGGCGGGGATGGCCTTCGGGGTGTTGCAGGAGAAGGCGGTCAAGGTGCAGGGGTGGCTGCGGACGGTGCGGCGGGAATTGGGGATTTCGGCGCCAGAGATGGCAAGGCGAGTGGGAAAGTCGAGGCCCGAGGTGTTCCGGACGGAGCACGCGGAGGAGCAAGGAGGAATCACGCTGCGGACGTTGCGGAGGGCGGCCGAGGCGCTGGGATGCGATCTGGTGTACGGGCTGGCTCCGAAGGAGGGAACGCTGGCAGCGATGGCGGCGGGGCGGGAGGCGGCGCGGGAGCAGAGGCGGACGGAGACGCTGGAACGGCGTGACGAAAGGAAGAGGGATAGGCGGCGGGAGGCGGCGCGGGTGCGGTGGGCGGCTGAGGAGCAGGCACGGCTGGAGGAGGAGTGGCGGGAGTATTGGAGACAGTGCCGGATGAGAAGAACGGAGGGCGCGCGGAAGCTGATTCCCAAGCCGAAGCCACGGGTACAGCTCTGGAAGCAGGAACTGCGGAAGGCGCTGGCGCGGGTGTTGCGGAAGCAGGGGAGCAGAATCAGGTGAGACAAGGGAATAGGGACTAGGGACTAGGGACTAGGGAATAGGGAATAGGGACTAGGGACTAGGGACGAGGGAGTAGGGCGGCGCTGGCGCGATCACGTTCTGGCCCG
>Ga0326727_10021591_pt1 | contig 12582 bp, 9 predicted proteins | sample MB2enrmetagenome_FD_207643 | JGI IMG/M metagenome (GOLD analysis project Ga0326727, IMG submission 207643) | Lab enriched peat soil microbial communities from McLean, Ithaca, NY, United States - MB29MY | ecosystem: Environmental > Terrestrial > Soil > Wetlands > Peat | place: USA: New York...
CCAAGCCATAGAGGAAGCTCTTGGACTCATCTCTGCTGACAATGCTCAGGCTTGGTTCAAGCACTGCTTGAACGGTCTACAGTAACTCGGGAAATGCTCTAAAAAGCTTGTGGATGGGTGACGGTGCCCTTCGACAAGCTCAGGGAAGGCTCAAAAACCGTGCCCTTTCAAGACTGCGCGCAGTGGGGGTTTGTAATTTCCCAGGTCCCAAAAGCGGGACCTCGGGCACCCCAGCATCTCAGTGGCATAAATGAAAGGCCCGTGGCTAAAGCCACTTTGATTGCAATCTTGCATTCAGGGGCCTGAAGGCCCCTGCTCCCTCCGTTACGCTCCGCCCCGGATGACAAACTGTTTTGGATGGTCATAATGACATCGTTGTGGTGTTCCCACCCTAGCCGCAAAAACAAAAACGCGGCGAGGGTGGGGCACCCGGCGTGTTTGCGTGTTCGTGCGCTTTACGCGCTGGCGGAAGCGCGCATGCCGTCGAGGGCGGAGGTCAGGTCGGCGGCGAGGGTTTGCTGCGCAGGCTCGGTTAGCTTGGCGTCCTGGCTGGTGAGGTAGAAGACATCAATGGCGGTGTCACCCTCGGTGTCGATGAGGGCCACTTTGATATTGCAGTCGTGGGTGCTGAGGGTGAGGGCGATCTGGCGGAGTAGGCCGGGCAGGTCCTGGGCAACGACCTGGAGGATGGTGGAGTGGGAAGAAGATTCGGAGTCGAAGAGAATGCGCGTGGCCACTTCGACTTTGATGTTGGCGGAGCGGCTCATGTGGCTGCGGGCTTCGAGCATGGTTTCGACGGGAACCGTGCGCGCGACCACGTCATGGAGATAGGCAATGAAGCGCTCGCGCTCACTGGGGTTCAGCTCGATGGTGCGGAAGACGTCGCTGAACTGGAAGCTATCGACGACCACGCCGGCGTCGTTGGAAAATGCTCCTGCCTTGACGATGTTCATGCCCCAGGCGGCCAAAGCTCCAGCCACGTCGGCGAAGAGGCGTCCGCGGTCGCGAGTGATGACGGTGAGGTCGAAGAGCTGGCGGTGAGGGCGCAGGTCGATCTGGACAGGGTCGTCGCCAAGTCTGGCAGCTAACTGGAAGTGGTCGCGGATTTGCTCGGGGAGCCGGGTTTGCAGATAGCGCTGCGGAAGGCCTTCGAGGAATTGCCTGAGGTCGTCGTGCTGCTCGGCTGGGACCATGGAGCGGAGGCGATTGAGGAGCGTGGGGTCGATGCTGGCGCGGTAGCGGATCTCATCCACGGAGCGGTCCATGCTGTTGGCGGTGGAGATGTAGAGCTGCCAGAGGTTCTCCGCCTTCCAGGGGGTGAGCGCGTCGGGGCTGACGGCCTTGATGTCGGCATAGGTCAGCAGGGTGAGCATCTTGAGCATCTGGGGGCTGCCGGCCTTGTCGGCGAAGCCGCGTATGTTTTCCGGGTCGAAGATGTCGCGGCGCAGAGCGTTAGACATTTCCAGATGGAGCCGGATGAGCTGGAGGATGGTATCGCGCTCTTCGTTGTCGAACTCGAGGCGGGCAAGAAAAGCGTCGGCCAGCTCGACGCTTTGGGTGCAGTGTTCGCCGGTGCGGCGGGCCTTGCCGGTATCGTGGAGGAGCAGGGCAAGCAGAAACAGATCGAGGCGGTCGATTTCAGGAAGCAATTGCGCAAGGCGCTTTTCGTAGTCGTGGACGGGCTGGCGGAGCAGGTGAACATTGTCGACGACCAGGAAAGTGTGCTCGTCGACGGTGTAGCGGTGATAGCTGTCGCGGATGACCAGAGCATCAATGCCGTGAAACTCGGGGATGAGCATCTCCAGAACGCCGAGGGCGTGCATGGTGCGGAGGGCTTGAGCGGCGTGGGGCCCGAGCAGGACTTCGCGCAGGGCATTCCAAAGGTAAGGGCCTTCGGGGATATGAATGGCCAGGGCGGGCAGAGCGTCTGTGATGCGGTCTTCGGCGGCCTGCGAGAGGGTGTAGCCGTGGGTGGCCATCAGGGAGAAGATGCGCAGGATGGCGCTGGTGTCAGTGAACTGCGCGCCGGGCACAATGTCGATGCGGCCCTGATCGAGGAGGAAATCAGTGCCGGCGATGGAGGTGTGACGGCGGCGAAATTGGCGGTAAAAGCTGACCGGGGCGGGCAGGTGCTCCATGAGCAGGGCGGCGCGGCGATAGATGACGCGGGCGTGGCGATAGTAGGTGCGCATCCAGTAAGCGGGATCGGCGGTGCCGCGGGTTTCCAGGCCGATGGAGTTGGCGGCGGCTTCGTCCTGGGACTGCCAGTCGAGGGTATTGTCGTCGCGGCCGTGGCGGAAGTGGAGGAAACATCGCGCGGCGGCGAGAAAGTCGAAGGCCGCCTCGGCGTCGCCCCGTGCGCTGTGGAAGACGCTGCCGCGATGGCGGGGCCACTCCTTGGTCTCCTTGAGATGGAAGAGCAGGGCGAACCAGACGGCGAGGTTGTAGTCGCGCAGGCCACCGGGGCAGTCCTTCAGGTTGGGTTCGAGGTGAAAGATGGTGTTGCCGAATTTGGCGTGGCGGACGCGGGCTATCTCGCCCAGCTTTTGCGTGACGACGTTCCACTCGCTCAGGAACAGGTCCGGCATGACGGTCTGGTGGAGTTGCTGATAGAGCGGGAAGTGTCCGGCGAGGAAGCGGCGATCGAGCGTGGCCAGGGTGAATTCGAGGTTGTTGGCATCAAAGCGACCGGCTTCCTTGAGCGTGCGGGAGGCGGGGCTGGCCCTCAGGCCGACATCCCACATGCCCTGGATGATGGCGCGGGTCGCGTCCCTGGACTGCGCCTCGGCTTTCTCGTCGGCATAGACGAAGAGAATGTCAACGTCGGAGAAGGGGAACAGATCCTTGCGGCCGTAGCCGCCCAGAGCCACCAGGGAGACGCTCTTGGTGGGCTGAGAGGCGAAGGCGCGGCGCCACATCTCGATGAGGATGCGGTCCACGACAGCCGAGCGGCGGCGAATGGCGGCCGTGCCGTCGCCGGTGCGCTCGCAGGTCTGGCGCACCAGAGCCATCTCCCGCTGATACTGCTCCCGTAGATCGTCTACCGCCAAAACGACTGGATTCATAGTTAGTTGTCTGTGACTCGCCGCAGCAAGAAGGAATTCCTAACAGAATAAGCGAATTTAGCGGGAAGGGGGTAATTTCGGCGCCTGACGCCGAAAATCGCCGGAGTGGGGCTCGGGTTGTTTCAGGGACGGAGCTGACGTAAATCCAGGCCGGAATCGGGAACCGGGATGCGGGACGTTCGCCGAAGAAGCGGCTATTACCCTTGTTTTTCGGTAGACTACGGTTATGCGGCTTGGCGAGGCTGCCGCAAGGAGGGCGCTATCGGCACGCGAATGCGGTTGGGCGATTTGCTGATTCAGGCAAACCTGGTTACGCTCTCGGACGTTCTGACGGCGCTGGAGCGTCAAGCCGGCAAAGGCGGTCGCCTGGGCGACAACCTGGTGGCTATCGAAGCTATCGACAAGCAGGTGCTGGAAGCCTTTTTGAAGCGCATTCCAGCCGAGCCAGCGAATGTGGAGGCAACCGGAATCGACGAGGCCGAACTTATGGGCCTGTTGATGAAGTTGATCCATGCCGGGCACCTGGAGAATTGCCGCCAGTTCATCGACGCCATCAAGCTGCCTTATCAGATCGTGGCGGATCTGGTGCGCATGGCCGTTGACCGGCAACTGCTGCGCGCTTTGGGAATGCGCTCCTCCAGCAGCCCGATTGATATGGGCTATGCGCTCACTGACGAAGGCAAGCGATTCACCATCGATGCCCTGGAGCGATTGCATTACGTGGGGCCGGCTCCCGTGACCGTGGAAGACTTCACCTACCAGGTGAACCTGCAGAAACTGACCAACGAACTGGTCACTTTCGAGCGCATCCGCCATGCCCTGGGCGAATTCATCTTTGACGACAGCATCGTGGAACAGAGCGGGCCGGCGTTGAACTCGGGCCGGGCCGTGCTTCTTTATGGCCCTCCGGGCAACGGCAAGACTTCGTTCGCACATTCTTTGAGCAGCGTTTTTCGCGATGTGATCTACGTGCCTTATGCGATCTCCGTGGAGGGCGAGATCATCCGCTTCTACGACCCCAGCATTCACTCCGCGGTGAGCGCCGCCGACGTGGACGAGGATGGCCTTCAGACGTTTACCCGGGCCGAGGAATTTGACGCGCGCTGGGTGGCCTGCCGGCGGCCTTTTGTGACCACCGGCGGCGAGCTGACGCTGGAGATGCTCGACTTGAAATTTGACGAGACGGGCCACTTCTACGAGGCCCCGCTGCACGTGAAAGCGCTGGGCGGCTGTTTCGTCATCGACGACTTCGGCCGTCAACTGGTGAGTCCCACCAGCCTGCTGAACCGCTGGATTGTCCCCCTGGAAAACCATGTCGACTTTCTGAAACTGCATACCGGAAAAAGCGTGACCATCCCCTTCGAGGGGCTGGTGATCTTTTCAACGAATTTGGAGCCGGAGAGCCTGATGGACCCGGCCTTCCTGCGCCGCCTTCCTTACAAGATCGAAATTGGCGCGCCCACGCCTGACCTTTACCGGCGCATCTTCGACGCGGAGTGCGCGCGGCATGGATTGACGCTGCTCGATGAAGTGTTCGACTCCATCGTACACAAGCTCCAGATTGAAATGGGGCTCGATCTGGCCGCCTACCATCCGCGGTTTATCGTCGATCAGATTGTGGCTACCTGCCGGTTCATGGGCCAGGCGCCGCATTTCGAGCCGCGGTTCATCGACTATGCCTTGAATAATCTGCACGTGAAGAAAAGCGACCACGCGCATGAGCAGGGCGCGGCGCAGGGCTTACCGTCGATTTCCGTGCCGAAGGGATAGCACCAGGTGCTACACTAAGAACATGGTTGATCGCCCTGGGAGATCGGAACGAGTCTTCAAAACAGCATGGTTCTCCAGGGCGGCGCGGAAGGCGCATATCGCGGATGTTGAGCTTTGCGCGGCGATCCACCAAGTGATGCTGGGGCAAGCCGATAATTTAGGCGGCGGAGTTTTCAAGAAGCGTCTGGGGAAGAATCTGTATCGCTCTATCCTGGTTGCAAAAGGAGGCCGGTATTGGGTCTACGAATATCTGTTTGCGAAGAAGGACCGGGACAACATCGAAGACAACGAATTGGCCAAATTCAGGAAGCTCGCTAAGGTTTACGAAACGCTGACTGAGCAACAGGTTGACCGATTGACGCAAGATAATTTGTGGCTGGAGATCTGCTATGACAAGTGAGCGCAAATTCAAAAGCGATGCGTTTGAAGCTATTCACTCCTCGGCCTCTGCGATGTTCAGAGTAGGAGCTATCGATAAGGCGACAATGCGGGAGTTTGACGCGTCGTGCCTGTCGGTCCCCGCACCGATGCATCCTCGGCGCATCCGGCAGATCCGCGAGAGCCAGCGTGTGAGCCAGCCGGTCTTTGCGCGCTACTTGAATACCAGCGAATCGACCGTGGAGAAGTGGGAGTCGGGCGCGAAGAAGCCCAGCGGCATGGCGCTCAAGCTGTTGGATATTGTTGAAAAACACGGACTGAAGATGCTGGCCTAGGTCCGCCGCATATCGCCTGCCGTAAGCAAGCCATCAGAGTCATTCCCTGGAGATTTGCAAGAGTGGAATTTCTCTTTTGAATTGAGGGGCGAGGGACGTTAATTGACGCACCCCACCCTTGATCACCCCAACGACAAAGACCCGTCGTTGGGGACCCCGAAGCCGCAAAAACAAAGGCGCGGCGAGGGTGGGGCACCCAGAGCTGTGGGGAGGATTAGAGCGCGGTTTCGCCGCGTTCGTCGTTGCGGATGCGGATAGCTTCATCAACGTGGCTGATGAAGATCTTGCCGTCGCCGATGCGGCCGGTGCGCGCGGCGGCGAGGATTACATCCACGGCCTTGTCTTTCAGCAGGTCGGAGACCACCAGCTCGATCTTGATCTTGGGCAGAAGATCAACGGTGTACTCACGCCCGCGATAGAACTCGGTGTGGCCCTTCTGACGGCCGTGGCCGCGCGCTTCCAGAATCGTCATGGCTTCGATGCCTGCCTCGAGCAGCGCATCCTTGACCGCGTCCAGCTTGGATGGCTGGAGAACCGCCTCTATTTTGAACATACGCAAATGCCTCGTTTGACAGCGTAACAGGCGGGGCGGCCTTTTGTGTGCTTCCCGCCGGATTTGTGTTGGCTTGCTCCGAATCGATCAGGCCGGAGCAGCTCGAAATTACAGCAACAGGACCCTTCGACTTCGCTCAGGGCAGGCTGAATGCCATGCCCGACAAATTACGAGTTGAGGTCGTAGCCTTCTTCGCCATGCTGTGTGATGTCGAGGCCTTCGGCTTCCTGCTCGGGCGAAACGCGCAGCCCGATGAGCTTATCGACCACGAACAGCAACACCAGCGTGCCCACAATCGAGATGCTCCAGGCAAGGGCGATGCCGGCGGTCTGGTTGAGTACCTGGCCCCAGTGCCCGTCCAGCGCGCCGGTGGCGATGGCGTTGCCCGCGGCGTCTTTGCCGAAGGCGGCGTTAATGGCGCGGGTGGCAAAGAAGCCGGTGAGCAGCGCGCCCAGAGTTCCGCCAGCTCCATGCACGCCGAAGGCGTCAAGCGAGTCGTCGTAACCGAAGAGTCTTTTGACCACGAACACCATCAGGAAGCAGAAGACGCCGGAGAGAAGTCCGATGAGCAGCGCCGCGAAGGGCTGCACAAATCCGGAGGCCGGGGTGATGGCTACCAGTCCCGCAACCGCGCCGGAGATGGCGCCCAGCGCGGTGGGCTTGCCGTTGTGAATCCATTCGGCGATGGACCAGCCGATGGCTGCCGCAGCGGCGGCAAAGTGGGTGTTGACGAAGGCGCTGGTGGCCAGGGAACTGGCGGCCAATGCGCTGCCCGCGTTGAAACCGAACCATCCCACCCACAAGAGGCAGGCGCCGATGACGCTGAGCACCATGGAGTGGGGCTGCATTTTGGCGTAGGGATAGCCGACGCGCTTGCCCAGATAGAGGCAGCAGACCAGCGCCGAGACGCCGCTGGTGATGTGGACGACGGTGCCGCCGGCGAAATCCAGTGAAGGAATGCGGCCGGTGGTGGAATTCAGCAGCCCGCCCACGCCCCAAACCATGTGCGCCATGGGGCAGTAGACGATGAGAGACCAGAGCGAGAGGAAGACCGCCATACCGCTGAACTTCATGCGTTCGGCAAAGGCGCCGGTGATGAGCGCCGGGGTGATGATGGCGAACATCAACTGGTAGATCATGAAGGTCTGCTCGGGAATGGTGGCGGCGTAATCGGTGTTGGGGGCGAGCGTGACGCCGCGCAGGAAGAGGTGCTCGAATCCGCCGATGAATGCCGTGCCGTGGCCGAAGGCCAGCGAATAGCCAACGACAGCCCAGAGAACAGTGACCAGGCACATCATGGCGAAGCTCTGCATCATGGTGGCGAGGATGTTCTTCTTGCGCACCAGGCCGCCGTAGAAGAGGGCGAGGCCGGGTCCTGTCATCAACAAAACCAGGGCAGCCGAGACCAGCATCCAGGCGTTATCGCCGGCCGAGCGGGCGTCGGTGACGGCCTGTTGCAGGGCGGCAATCTGGGCCTGGGTGGCGGCTGGCGAAGCGGGTGCGGTGGACTGGGCCAAAGCGAATGTGGGAATTGCCAGAACGGCGGCGAGAAACAGAAGCTTGATCTTACGACGGTACATTGGGTCTCCGCTCCCATGAAATATGCGGTGGGCAAAAGCCTTGCGTGGGGCCGGAACTCAAACGGGCCTTCCGCATGAAAGTGAACTATGGCGCGCCGGTGACGTGGGTCCCAGGTGGTTCCTGGGCGCTTCCGGAGCAGTGTTTTGTTGAATAACAGTCAAATATGGCCCAAGGCCAGTTTGCAGGACGCTGAGATTGGCACAACCATTAGGCAATCCTCCAATAGATGGTAGAGGCCGGCGCATAAGGAACCCATGAAGATGGGTCGCCGAAGAGAAAAAACCAAAGAGAAACGGCAAAAGACGGAGGCTGGAGGCACCCGCCGAGAACCCGTATACACGACTTTGGAGGTATATTAGTCTTATGACGGCCACCGCAGAGCGCGATCATTATTTATTTGGAGCGCTGGATTCGAGCGCGTCCAACCGCATCAAGGTGAGGGAGGCGAACTACGGCTATGAAGAGCCGGAGGGCGTTCTGCTGACCTCGCTGGATTACGCGGTGAACTGGATACGCAAGAACTCGATTTGGCCCATGACCTTTGGCCTCGCCTGCTGCGCCATCGAGATGATGTCAACGGGCGCGGCGCGCTATGACATTGCGCGCCTGGGCGCCGAGGTTTTCAGACCCTCCCCACGCCAGTCGGATTTGATGGTGGTTGCGGGACGGGTTTCCCAGAAGATGGCGCCGGTGCTGCGCCGGTTGTACGACCAGATGCCGGAGCCGAAGTGGGTTATATCGATGGGCGCCTGCGCCACCTCCGGCGGGGTTTTCAATAATTATGCGGTGGTGCAGGGCGTTAACCAGGTGGTTCCCGTGGATGTCTACGTTCCGGGATGCCCGCCGCGGCCGGAGCAACTGATTTACGCGATCACACTTCTGCAAGAGAAGATTCAGCGTGAACCACGCAGCCTGAAGAAGACCTTGAATCTGGGATAGACGCATCGGACAAGTTCAATAGGCACAATGGGTTACCATGGTAATTCTCCGGTTACCTGTAGAGCCTTCGGAGAGGTAACTGTGGAAGCCTCTCGGGGCGAGAATGTGCTGCGGGAAACACTTGTCATGATGGTAGGTTTAGTTGTAATGCAAGGATGTTCGATTATTCTGCGAAGAATTTATTCTGCAAAGAATGTCTGAGAGTTCTTCCTCTATGAAGAATCTTGCCGGTGCTGAGCTGGTCGTCGTGCTCGCAAACAGCCTTGTGCATATGTTATCGGCCAGATTCCCTGTGGAGGAAACTGCATGTTCGCGCGAACTGCGAGATATGTGTGCTGTCTTTTTGCCTTGGTATGTGTGGCTTCAATTCCCCTTGTCCTGAATGCCCAGGTTGCTACTGCCGTTAAGACGGCTTCGTCGCGAGATATCGCGGCCAAGTGGGACATCTTTGCCGGCTACAGCTACCTTTCGCCTCATGCAACGGTGAATACCCGGCTGAACTACACCACGACCCTTCCTTTCAGCGATGTGCCCGTCAACGGCGAGGCAATCATGAGCATCGCGCACTACTACAGGCCGCACTGGGGCGTGGAGTTTAGCGGCGATGTTCATCTGCAAAACGACTATCCGTATCCCGGCAAATATGTTCCCAGGAACTCGTTCAGCGGCTGGTCGACCGGGGTGATCTACCGGTTCAAGAACTCGAGCACCACGCCCTTCATTCATTTCGGGGCTGGCGGCGAGATCGCGGACGGGCCTCACTATCAGGATGACAACTGGGGTCCGGTGGGAACCATCGGCGGCGGCGTGGATTGCGAAACGTCGCTGTTCAAGCATCATATGGCGATTCGCTTTATTCAGGCGGATTACCAGCGCGTCTACGAGGATTGGGGCAAGGACATGTCGGGGGGCATCGGCAATATAAACATTTATCGTTTGAGCGCCGGCGCTGTATTCCACACCAATGATTATGAAGAGAATCACCGGGTGCTTGGTCTCGCGTGCCTGGCTGCGCCATCGGCGATCTTTCCCGGCGAACGGTTGAAGCTGACCGCGACGGTGAGCAACCTGAACTCGCGGCAAAGCGTGATTTACAGTTGGTCGGGAGCGGGCGTGAGCGGCAATGGAGAGACGGCCATAGTGGCCACCAGTTCTCTGGCGCCCGGCACTTATACGGTGACTGCCGAGGTGAGGGAGACCAAACCGACGCGGGATTGCCTGCGGGTGATTCCGCCCCAGCATGCCGCCTGCACGGCCAGTTTCATCGTGAAGCGGTTTGAGCCGCCGACCATCAGTTGCGTGGCCGGTCCCGCCTCCATCAAGCCGGGCGAGACAAGCACAATTACCGCGGTAGGCGTGAGCCCGCAGAACCGTCCGTTGACTTACAGCTACCCGGTCAGCGGCGGCGTGGTCACCGGCAGCGGGACGACGGCAGTCTTCAATTCACAAGGCGCGCCGACAGGCGTTGTGACGATTCCCTGCATTGCGACCGACGACACGGGGCAGACCGCGACCTCGACCACCAGCGTGACGATTCTGCCGCCGTATGTGCCCCCGGTTCAGCACACCCAGGCGCTGTGTTCCATCAGCTTCGCCACCGATAAGAAACGTCCGTCGCGCGTAGACAACGAAGCCAAGGCCTGCCTGGACGAGATCGCTCTCGACCTGGAAAAACAGCCGGATGCCAAGGTTGTGGTGGTGGGTAATTCGGATGCCACGGAAAAGGCCAACAGCGCCCGGCAGCAGAAGGCCGCGCTGCGGAACAAGCGCATCAAGGCCGAGGATCCAGCGGCCGAGCGCGCGGTCAACGTCAAGGAGTACCTGGTAACGGAAAAGGGCATTGATGCAGCGCGGGTCCGTGTCGCGACCAGCGCGGCGAATGGGCAGACGGCGGAAGATTACCTGATTCCTTCCGGCGCGAGCTTTGCCGCTGACGTGCCGGGCACTACCCCGGTGGACGAGACCGCGGTGAAGGCGCAGACACGCAAGCCGTTGGCAGCAGCGGCCCGCAGAAAGCCTGCCACGGCCGCAACCCAGAAACCCGCCCAGCCCGCGGAGTAAGGTTGCAGGCCGCCTCGGGCGATAAAACCCGGAATCCGGCTCCCTCAGATGTAGCGAAGGGAGCCGGAAACAGGCCGGGCCGTGGACCAGCAATTACATAGACTGTGGACTGCAATCATATAAACTGACTGGCTGACCGGATGACATTTTGTGCTTTTAGCTGTCTGTCCAATATGTTTAGCCTCAGGACGGCTGCGTCCGGCACGAATTGCCATTGAATTCTCGGCCCAGGAACCAAGTCACAGATTGGGCTGGCGTTGAGGGCAAATATGCTACCATGATTCCGTATCGAATACTGTCGCATTGTTGCTTTCGGGATGCTTGGTTAGGTCTGTAGTTTGGAATTGGTTAGCATCAGCAAGCCGTTTCAGCAAGTTCTGAATCTGAAAGTGGAGGAGAATCACATGTATTCGCAAAATTTGAAGTCCGTTTGCCTGGTAATGGCTACGGCGTGTCTGGTACTGGTACCCATGGGGTGCAAGAAGGCTCCGCCGATAACGCTATCGGTCACAGCCGCCCCCCCCGCTGTATACCCCGGTGAGCCAGTCACAGCGACCGCTACAGCTGGATCGGTTGACCCTAACAAGAAAACCAACGTGATTTACAACTGGTCCGGAACCGACGTTACGGGCAACGGAAACTCGGCCACAGTGGCCACCGCTACCGAAGCGCCCGGCACCTACACGGTGAAGGCGGAAGTGAAGGAAGGCAAGAAGGGCAAGGAAGGCCTGAAGCCGGGTCAGACTGCAGAAGCCACTGCGAACTATGCGGTGAAGCAGTTTGAGCCGCCGACGATCAGTTGTTCGGCCAGCCCGAGCACCGTCAAGCCGGGCGATACAAGCACGGTAACCGCAGTGGGCGTGAGCCCGCAGAACCGCCCGTTGACTTACAGCTACGCGGCAGTTGCCGGCTCCATCAGCGGCAGCGGCGCGACGGCGACCTTCTCATCGACCGGCGCACCTACCGGCGAAGTGGGGATCACCTGCAACGTGACTGACGACAAGAGTCAGACGGCAACCGCAAGCACCAGCGTGACCATCCTGGCCCCGTATGTGCCCCCGGTTCCTCACACCCAGGCGCTGGCGACCATCAACTTTGGCGGCGACAAGAAGCGTCCGGACCGCGTGGACAATGAAGGCAAGGCAGCTCTGGACGGTATCGCTCTCAGCCTGCAGCAGGCACCCGATGCCAAGCTCGTAATCGTGGGCGAGGCTGATGCCAAGGAGCGGGCCAAGACCGAGAAGGAGCAGAAGTTTGCTCTGAAGCACAAGCATGCCAAGGTTGACGATCCCGCGGCTGATCGCGCCGTCAACGTCAAGGACTATCTGGTAACGGAGAAGGGTATTGACGCTTCCCGCATCAGCGTAGCCACCGGCACGACGGACGCCCAGCAAGTGGAGACTTACCTGGTGCCCGCTGGCGCGAACTTTGCGGCCGACGTGCAGGGAACCACTCCGGTGGACGAGACCATGGTGAAGGCGCAGCCGCGCAAGGCCCTGACAGGCAAGGCTGCTCACAAGAAAGCCGCGAAGCCAGCGGCCGGCAACTAAACCATTCGCTTCTGGCGCGGCGAGCCTTAGAGTTCGCCGCTACAGGGAGGATCAATTTGTCTGTAGTCAATCGAGGCCGTCCGGCTTGCCGGCCGGCCTCTTTGATTTGCATTGAGCTATGGGGTGCGCGGAACAGGCGTTTCTCTATTCTTTGTATACTCTTCATATGAACTTAGGGAGTTTCTTGTCCGCATGAATCGTTTGCGAGTCTGCTTTAATTATTCCCTCCAATCCGGACCATTTGCGCAAATCTCACTTTTGTTTCTGTTATTGCTTGCCGTCCCCGGATTGACGGCGCAAGCGCTCTGGAGCGCGATTGGCCCCGATGGCGGCGACGCGCGGGCCTTTGC
>Ga0326727_10021592_pt1 | contig 12582 bp, 11 predicted proteins | sample MB2enrmetagenome_FD_207643 | JGI IMG/M metagenome (GOLD analysis project Ga0326727, IMG submission 207643) | Lab enriched peat soil microbial communities from McLean, Ithaca, NY, United States - MB29MY | ecosystem: Environmental > Terrestrial > Soil > Wetlands > Peat | place: USA: New York...
CGCTTCGCCGACGAAAAGCAGCTTGAAGGTGGAGCAGCGGCGGGCGCTTCGGTCGAGGAATTCACGCGCGGGACGCGCGTATTTCGAGAACTTAGCCGGATCCTCGGTCTCTTCGGCGCACCGACCGCCACGGCAAACACTGGGGGAGATCAACTTGTCAACGGATTGATGCAATTGCTGCTCGACCTACGCGCCGAAGCCCGAAAGACCAAGAATTTTGCACTCTCGGACCAAATTCGAAAGCGGCTCTCGGAGATTGGCGTGACGCTGGAAGACCGACAGGGCGGAACCGGTTGGCGGTTAAGCTGACTACGCAAACGAGAAGTTTTGGTTTTGATTCGGGACGTTCCATCTTGGGTGGCTGTGTTGCTTTATAGCGTTTGGAAGAAATGACAAAGCGCTTGTCTTCAGATGATTTCATCCGTTCTTCCAATCGACGGAAGGGTCCAATCGGTTGAATCGGTGGGTGTTGACACATTCGTCCACCCGCTTTTTGAGTCCTTTTGTCAATGATCTTTGCTGACGATGGGCCGCATCCGTCCGCAACCATCAACACAGCGTTATAGCCGTGTCACCCGCCGCGGCGACAGGTGGGGTGCGTTCCCGGGGCTTCTGCATTCATTTCCCCCAACCGCACCCGGTGGCTTTGAGTTCTTGAGGTGCGATTACGCGGAACGAGCTCCCGTAGTCTCGGCACTGTTTTCGTCGAATGCAGGCAGCCTAACTTCGAACGAGCTGCCCTTGCCGGGTCCGTCGCTATGGACACTCACTCGGCCGCCATGTAGTTCGGCGAGCTGACGCACCAGAGTCAATCCGATGCCCAAGCCGCCTTGAGAACGACTGATCGAGCGTCCGACTTGTGTGAACAGATCGAACACGCGGCTGAGCATCTCGGGCTCAATTCCGATACCGTTGTCGCGAACACGAATGACGACTTCGTCGCCGTCGCGCAAAGTACTCAGCTCGATCCGTCCGTCAGCGTCGGTATACTTCGCCGCATTATTCAACAAATTGACAAGGACTTGCACGACGCGCGCCTGATCTGCCTCTACGCTGATCGACTTGTCGGGCAATTTGACGATCAAGTGTTGGCGCTGTGACTGAAAGAGTGGAGACGTCGTCTGCACCGCTTGATTGATGGCGGCCACCAAGTCGAAGGTCGTCCGGCGTAATTCAAATTTGCCCTGTGCGATGCGCGTCACGTCGAGCAGGTCATCGACAAGGCGCACCATCTGTTTCACCTGGCGCTCGATGATCTCCCGAGCACGATTGACGTGCGTGTCGCCGGAGTCGACCATGCGCAGCACTTCGACGGAATTCAATATCGGCGCCAGCGGATTGCGCATCTCGTGAGCAAGCACGGCAAGGAATTCGTTCTTGCGACGATCGGCTTCGCGGAGCTCCAGAGTCTGAGCTTGCAACGATTCTTCGATGTGCTGCGTATGGCGGTCGCGTTGTCGCACATAAGTCGCGACGCTCGTGCTGATGGCTTCATCGAGCGCCAGGCCGATTGCTTGTACCTCCGGCGCACTCAAGGCGCGGTCGAGCACCTGTTCCAGGTGATCGAAAATCACGAGGCGGAGGATTTGATAGTCGCGGACGACTTCGGCCAGCGACCAACCGTCTTCCCACCGCTTTTCCCCGTGAACGCCGGCGGGTCCGCAGTGCGGGCCATTGTGATGGTTCGTCGGCTCGGCGAGACTTCGGCCGAGGGCGTGCAAAAAGTTCGGCAAGTCATCGAGAAGCGCAGCGTGGTGTATGCGTGCGCCGCGCGGTTGCTCCTGGACGGCGCGCGTTGACCAGCGCTCGATCAGGATCAGCACATCGCGCTGAATGATACGGCCAACTTCGCCGTGCCGTTGCGAACTGAGTACCTGAGGATCGAGCGTCATTCGCGAGGTCCTGCATCGGGGCCGTGTCGAAAGCTCAATCGATGATGATCCGTTGGATCACGCGATTGAATAGAAGCCGAAAGGTGGCGGTAAACTCCCTCGGGTCGGTATTGTGTGAACAGTGACAATCGCTAGGCTGGGGGGCCATGAGCCACGCATCCGCACCAGCGAACCGGGTCCTGGGAATCGACCCGGGCCTGCAAGTGACCGGTTATGCGGTCCTCGAATCGCACCCGACAGCTCCGCGCGTCTGCGAAGCGGGAGTGATTCGGAGTGCTGAAGCTCGTGTGGATGCAACCGACATGCCACGGCGACTCGTTAACTTGTACGATGGGATCGTGGAGGTGATCGATCAATTCCGGCCGGCCGCCGTGGCGGTTGAGCAGATTTTTGCGCACTACGCGCATCCGCGTACTGCAATTCTGATGGGCCATGCCAGGGGGGTTCTCCTTCTTGCAGCAGGACAGCGCGGCTTGCCGGTGTTCAGCTATACCGCACTGCGAATCAAGAAGACCATCACCGGTCACGGGCGGGCTTCGAAAGACCAGGTTCAACGAACAGTACAGCGAGAGCTGGGTCTTTCACAGCTGCCCGAGCCGCCCGACGTGGCCGACGCGTTAGCAGCCGCCCTATGTCATTATTACGCGTTGAAGATGCCGGCGTGAGCTTGCCACAGTCCGGCCAGAGTCGCTTTTACGTAAAAATACGCTCGCCCGGGCAGGCAAATGATTACAAAGATCAGCGGCGTCCTGAATCGTGTGCTTGACGAAGAGGTTCGGCTTCAGGTCGACAACCTCGAGTACCAGGTCCTGGTGGCTGAAAGCGTCCGCCGTCGCATTCAGGGACAGATAGGTCAAAAGATCACCCTACATACCTGCCACTACATTGATGGCAACCCGATGCAGGGACGGTTGGTGCCACGGCTGCTCGGCTTCCTCAGCGAAGCCGAGCTGGACTTCTTCGATCTCTTTTGTACGGTCGACAAGGTCGGCGCTCGCAAGGCGCTCAAGGCGATGGTTCGGCCGGTCAAGGAGATTGCCGATGCTATTCAGCGCCAGGATTCAAAGTGGCTCACGACTTTACCCGGCGTGGGCGCTGCGACGGCCGAGCAGATCATCGCGACCTTGCGTCGCAAGGTGACGCGCTTCGCCTTGATGCCGACCGAGGGAACTCCAGTCGCCGCCGACGGCGATGCGGCGACCGATGCCAACGTGCTGGAAGATGCTTATCAAGCGCTGATGAGCGTCGGCCATTCGCCAGCCGAGGCGCGGCACCGTCTCGATCAGGCGCTTGCGGGCGGAAAGACGTTCAAGTCGGTGGAAGACGTGCTCATGGAAATCTACAAACAAGCGCGGTGAGCGCACTAAGGACGGAAATAGAGCCATGCCGCGCGAGGCAGTTGTGCAAAGCGAGCCGCCCGACGACGATCGTCAACGCGACGCGGCTCTACGTCCGCGCTGGCTGCGCGAAGTCATCGGCCAGCGAGCGGTCGTGCAGCGCTTGAGCATCGTGCTCAACGCGTGTAAAAAGCTGCACGAGCCCCTGCCGCACATTCTCTTCGACGGCCCGCCCGGTCTTGGCAAAACCACGTTTGCTCACGTCCTGCCAAACGAGATGGCCACGACACTGCAGATGACGAGCGGGCCGGCCCTGGCCAAGCCCGCCGATCTGCTGCCGTTTCTGACCAACCTCGAAGAGGGCTCGGTGCTGTTCATCGACGAAATCCATCGTATGCCGCGCGTCGTCGAGGAATTCATCTACCCGGCGATGGAGGATTTCCGCATCGATATCGTTCTCGGCGACGGCGTCAACGCCCGCACGATCGCCATGCGCCTGAAGCGATTCACGCTGATTGGCGCGACGACGCGCAGCGGCATGCTCTCCGGGCCGATGCGTGATCGTTTCAAGATCCACGAACACCTGGAGTTTTACTCCGTTGACGAACTCGCCGAGATCGCCCGCGTAAATGCCAAAAAACTGCATACCGAGATCGATGACCAGGCTGCGCTGGAACTGGCGCGACGCAGCCGTGGAACGCCGCGCGTGGCGAACTCGCGGCTCAGTTGGACGCGTCACTTTGCCACCAGTGAATCGGATGGCCGCATCACTCTGGACATCGCACGGGCTGCCCTCGACATGCAAGAAATTGACACCGAAGGTCTCGACAAACAGGATCGCCGCTACTTGGAGACGTTGATCGGCGTCTTCGCCGGCGGTCCGACGGGGGTCGAGGCGCTGGCAGCGACGATGAGCGTGCCGACCGATACTTTGAGTGACGAGGTCGAGCCGTATCTCCTGCGCGAGCAGTTCATCGTCCGCACGCCTCGCGGCCGGTTGGCGACGGCGAGAGCGTTTCAGCTTCTCGGCAAGCCCATGAAGCAAGCGCCGGATGATGGACAGCGCTCGCTATTTGATGATTGACCTTTCGATCCGGGCACGACGGCCACCCCGAGACTTGCACGAGCCAAAGGGCGTATAGCGATGCTCGACGGTGTATCCTTTTTTGCGGCCATCCTTCGACCAATCCTTTATCGAGTCGGCGGCAGGTCCCGTCCCTCAGGACCGGTGCTCGGATTGTTGGGTGTTTTGACGCTTTTCGTCCTACTGCTCGCGTGGGAGAACAAGCTCGGCTACTTCCTGCGCCTTGAAAACGTGCAGATCATCCTGCACCGCAATTGCGTAACCGCGGTCGCCGCACTTGGCATGTTGCTGGTGATTGTCAGCGGGGGCATTGATCTATCGGTCGGCTCGGTCGTCGCGCTGGTTACGGTCACGGCCATGCAGGTCTATCGCATGGTGTACGACGGGCCGGAGCATGCTCTCCCGGAGGCTCTCTTGGGTCGGCTCGAGCCGCACGGATTGTTGTGGAAAGGGACAGGATCGGTAGCGCTTGCAAGTGCCGCGGCGATTGTCGCCGGCGTCGGAGTCGGCGGCATCTGCGGCTGGACGAACGGTATGGTGGTCACGCGCCTTCGCGTCGCTCCGTTTGTCGCCACGTTGGGCATGATGAGTATCGCCCGTGGCCTTGCAGTCTGGCTGGCGGGGCGTACACGCATCTCGTTCCGCGGAGCATTGCCCGAGTGGGTGCTGGCCATCGGCAGTACGCGCTCGCCGTACCTGGTCGACCCCGGAGTGCGCAGCGCGCTGTTACTGGCAGCCGCGATGTGGATCGTGCTTCGTTACACGGTGTTCGGTCGGTATTGCTTCGCCATCGGCTCGAACGAGGCAACGGCGCGCCTCTGCGGAGTGAGGGTCGACCGGCACAAGGTCTGGATTTACACACTGGCCGGCTTGCTCGCGGGCTGGGCCGGCATCCTGGTCTTTGCTCAGAATGGCGCCGGCGACCCGAACAGTAGTGTCGGCCTCGAACTGGATGTGATTGCCGCAGTCGTAATCGGCGGAGCGGCGTTGACCGGAGGGCAGGGCACCATCTCCGGAACGCTGCTCGGCGTTTTGATCCTCGGCTTACTGGAAAACGGGGTCAGCTTCTTCGACGTTCCCGTGGAAGTGAAATATATCCTGATCGGGGTCATTGTTATCGTGAATACGGCCTTAAGCGGCTGGCAACGTAAGCGCGATGTGTCGTGAGGACGTCCTGAAATAGTCCTGGCTATGAGAATTGAGATCGCCGAATTCCCGCAGAAACCAGGAATTCATCTGTGACGAAAAAACCCCGCTGAACTCCCAGCAAGCTGGTCGAACAGCGGGGCCGGAACAGAGAAGAGGCCGAACTTACGGGATTGATACTAACCGGCCCGAGAGCGCTGTCAAGAAAAAAACAGAGAAATCCTGATCAAGAATCTCGACCTGGAACGAATCCTCCGAAGGTTCAGCGCCGGCGCAAGCGAGCAGTGAGTTCATCTGACGGAATGAGCCGGCCGCCGCCGGCCTCTCGTGGAATCTCGGTTTTCGTCGCACAGGAACAGCCTGAGCAACCGGCGTTGCGCTTGAACCAGCTCCGCCACGTTTGTCGCGCGAGGTAGGCGGCAGCGGCCGACACGGTAATGACCACTCCGAACCATTGCCAATCCATCTCTTTTACTCCGGCGTAGAACTCTGCACCGGTCACATCAGCAGCTGACCAATTTGATAGACGGCGAATGCTCCGACATAAGCCAGGCCGGTCATGTAGACGAATGTGAAGGCCGGCCAGAACCAACTTCGCGTCTCACGCCGAATCACCGCCAAGGTCGAAGCACACTGACAGCAAAGGGCAAAGAAGACCATTAACGATAGGGCGACCGGCACAGTGAACACTTTGCGGTCCGGGTTACCGTCCCAGCGGGCGCTTTGAAGCGCTTGCGTCAGTTCATTTTCCGACAGATCTTTTGCACTGCTGATATCGTCGGGGTCCACTTTGCCCGCCTGGTAAATGATGCCGAGCGTGCCCACTACGACCTCGCGAGCCGGGAAGCTGGCCAGGGCCGCTACTCCGATGCGCCAGTCCCAGCCGAGCGGCCGAACGGCGGGCTCGATTGCCTGGCCCAGACGGCCGAGATAGCTTTGCCGTTTCCACTCGGCTTCGACCGGCCGAACCTTCTCTTCGGCGCCAGCGACGATCTTCTGCAACTTCTCAACCTCATCGGATAGCGGTTGTACTTGCTGCCGAAGTTCGGCGATACGCGTCGGGTCGCCTGCGTTTGACGACAATTGCTGAAGCTCTTTCTGCAAGGGAGCGAGGGTCTCCTCCTTTTCCTTGAGCGCTGCGCTATCTTCTTTGACCACCTCGCGCATCTCGCGAATCTGTCCCTCTGCATCAGTGCCGCCCGGGTAATAGAGGAGGGCCCAGACGATGACCATCGCCGCCAGGATGATGGTGCCCGCGCGCACGACAAACGCTCGCGCCGCATCGTACATCCGGCGGAGCACGATCCACAGCGAGGGCCGCTTGTACAGCGGCATTTCCATCAAGAAAATCGGCGTCTCGCCGCGAAGCAACGTCCGCTTCAAGGCCAGCGCGACCAGCGGCGCCAGCACCAAGCCGATGCTGTACATCGCGAACATCGTCAGTCCGGGCACCCACCACGGAAATCCTTTCGTGAGGAAGGCTCCGATGAGCAGGATGTACACGGGCAATCGCGCCGAACAGCTCATCAGCGGCGCGACAAGAATCGTCGCCAAACGATCTCTGCGGTTCTCGATCACGCGTGTGGCCATGATCCCGGGCACGGCGCACGCGACCGAGGAAAGCATCGGTATGAATGACTTCCCGCTCAGACCGCACCGCGCCATCAGCTTGTCCATGAGGAATGCGGCCCGAGCCATGTAGCCGCAGTCTTCCAGCACTGCAATAAATCCGAACAAGATCAGGATTTGCGGCAAGAACACCAGCACGGAACCAACGCCTTGAACCACGCCGTCCAGCAGCAAGCTGGTGAACTGGCCGGGCGGCAAGATGTCATGTCCAAGATCGATGAGATAGTCCTTGGCACCGTCGATCAGCGACATGATCGGCTTGGCCGCGGTGAAGATCGACTCGAACACCACGAACATGATCACGACAAAAGTCGCCGTTCCCCAAACCTTGTGGGTCAGGATGCGGTCGATGCGATCGGTCCAGGTCGTCGCTCTTTGTGCCGGCCGGTGCACACATCCGGACGTAACGCTACGAATCCAGCCGTAGCGCGCTTGCATCTCGACAGCGGGTACCTTCACCCCCGCCGCTGCGAGCCGTTCGCGCGCCTGCTTCGCTTTCACGTGAACGTCATTTCCGAAGCGCTCAGACAAGCGCTGTTCGGTGTAGCCGCCTGCGTCGATCAAGAGCCGCCGGACGAGGAACGGTTCGACCTCGGGTCCGAGAGCAGCGCTCAAAGCGGCTGCCTCGCCGTCGAAGGCGTCGGGGAACTTGGCGCCGCAAGCCGGCGGTGGACCGCCCGCCGTTTTCGCGATCGTCTCGCGTAGCCGGTCGATGCCGATACGCTTGTTCGCCTGGATCGGTACGACGGGGACCCCAAGGGCTCGCGCTAGGCCGACCGCATCGACTCGGATTCCCTGGCTCTCTGCGACGTCGATCATGTTCAGGGCAACGACAATCGGAACGCCGAGTTCCAGAGCCTGAACCGTCAGATAGAGGTTACGATCGAGGTTGGACGCATCGGCTAGGCAAACGACGACATCCGGGCGGGGTTCGCCGGCTTGGTGCCCGAGGATGACGTCGACCGCGACCATCTCATCGGGGCTGCGCGCGGCGAGACTGTAGGTACCGGGGAGATCGATGAGATCGAAGACCTGCCCGGAACAGGTCATCTGGCCTTTCTTTGTCTCGACAGTGACGCCCGGGTAGTTGCCGACGCGCTGGTTGAGGCCCGACAGAGCGTTGAAGAGCGTGGTCTTTCCGGTGTTCGGGTTACCGAGCAGAGCTGCCGTCAGGCGGCGAGTGGGGATCGCCAGAGTTGCACTGAGACCGGGAGTGTCAGGGGCGGGGGAGGACATATCTGCTACTCCCCGGTCACGCCGAGCGGCGTAACGCGGACGCGTGCTGCCTCGCGTCGCCGGAGGCTGAGGCAATAGTCGCCAAGGCGTATTTCAATCGGTTCGCCGAGCGGAGCGAGGCGGACGACCTCCAACTCCTGACCCTCGAGCAGGCCCATTTCCATCAGGCGCTGTGTGAGAGCATCGACGCCGTCGAGGGAGTCAATGCGAGCACGTTGGCCGGGTCGCAGCTGGTCAAGCGACGACATCGCGGCGAGGCCTTTCGCAAAAAGGCAGGCAACATTACGCGGGGCAAGCAACGGGACGGACGAAGATCTGCATGATCGCTTCAGCACGCAACGAAAGGCGGCAGCCCTCGACTTGCAAGAGGCAAGGACAACCGCCCTGAAGCATCTGCAGGCGGCAACCCGACCGGACGCCCATCTCTGCCATGCGGCAGACCCAGGACGGATCGCCGCACACTTCGGCGACATCAGCCCATTCCCCGGGTCGCAACAAATCGAGTGGGAGAAGAGAGTTCGAGTTCACCGGGACACCTGTTTGACGCCGATTTGGATCACATCGGCTTGTTGAGACTGAATCTCAATCTAAATATTAGCCGCCGCCCCAATCCTGTCAAGTCGCACTGCGTTCAAATCTGAAACCGCTGCCGCTCGCGGTCGGCAACGCTCATTCCTTTTTTCGAACCTCTTGACGCTTGATCGAGCGCGAGTAATAATCCAAGCGACAGCTTGTTATATTGGCGACCCTTCGCTTCAGGACAGCACTCACTCCGAGCACAGGAGAAACCGAGCCATGAGCCGCCTCAGGGGGAAGCTTGCTCTTATCACCGGCGCATCGCGCGGGCTGGGACGTCAGCTCGCCATCGACTTTGCGTGCGAGGGTGTTGCGGGTCTGGCGCTCGTCGCCCGCAACGCCGTTGCTTTGAGCGGTGTCAGAGAGTCGATTCTCGCCGGCCGGCCCGACGTAAACATCGTTTGCATTGAGGCCGATTTGACGCGCGAGGCCGACATCGAGCGCGCGGTCGCGACCACCTTGGTCGCCTTCCGCGGCCGACTCGACGTGCTTGTGAACAATGCGGCGATCCTCGGGCCCACGCCGCTGCCTTACCTCCTCGACTATCCGCTCGAGGATTTTCGCGCAGTGCTTGAAACCAACTTAATTGCGCCGTTCGTCCTGATCCAAAGACTGCTGCCCGCCATGACGGAGCATGGGGGATCGATCATCAACGTCAGCAGCGACGCCGGCGTCGTCGGCTATGCCGGATGGGGTGCGTACGGCATTTCCAAGTTCGGCATCGAAGGTCTGTCACGTACCTGGGCGGCTGAGCTTGCCGGCAGTAAGGTCCGCCTGAACATCGTCGATCCGGGCAGTATGAACACGGATATGTATCGGGCCAGTGATCCGAGCGCCGACCCCGACGAGCTCACCGACCCGGCCGACGTGACTGAGATCTTTGTCCATCTCGCTTCCGATGCTTCGCGTCACGTCAATGGCGAGCGCTTCCTGGCGCAGGAACTCGACCCCGATCACGACACGGAAGGCGTGTCGAGTTCCGAGGCGGAGGGGAACCGATGACCGCTCCGTTCACGTTTTCTCTGCCCGCGGAATTGACTGCTCGCGAACCGCCAGAGCGGCGCGGCTTGTCACGCGATGGAGTTCGACTGCTGGTGCTGAATCGTCGCAGCGGCAAGGTCGAGCACGCTCGCTTTCATCAGCTGACTGGCTATCTCCGTCCCGGCGACCTGCTCGTTTTCAACTCCAGTCGAACCATCCCGGCGGTACTTGAGGGTCATACCGCTTCGACGGCGAACGACGTCGAGTTGCGCCTGGCAGAACACTTGCCGGATGATTCATGGCTGGCGCTATTGCGTTGTCGCGCGGTCGATGATTGCGGGTGTGGCTTGGAAGAGGGCGTTCGCATCGACCTCGAGGACGGATTTAGCGTTGTCGTCGGCAATCGTCATGATCAGATTCCGCGTCTATGGCGTCTGCGATTTTCTGTGACCGGCAGCACGCTGATCGACTACCTCTACCGGCTCGGTCGGCCTGTCCGGTATGAGTACGTCGCCAAACCGTGGGGACTGGACTACTACCAGACGGTGTATGCCAGCGAGCCGGGTTCCGCCGAGATGCCGTCGGCTGGCCGAGCGTTTACCTGGCGCATGCTGCTCGATTTGCCGAAACGCGGCATCGAGACGACGCGTATCGTCTTGCACGCCGGGCTATCCTCCTATCTCGATGACGAAGCAGATGCCTGCCATGCGGCCGCGGAAGAGGAGTATTTCATCCGCGAGGAAGCGGCACAGGCCATCAATCGGGCAAAGAAGAACGGTCATCGTGTAATCGCCGTCGGCACCACTGTTGTTCGAGCGTTGGAGTCCTCAATCGGGCCGGACGGGCGCGTGCAGGCCGGCCATCGGTATACCAGTCTGCGCGTGACTCCCGCGCATCGCCTGCGCTCTGTCGATGGCTTGCTGACCGGGTTGCACGAACCGGAGGCGAGTCATCTCGACTTGCTTGCAGCGTTTGTGTCGCCGGAGCGCATTCGCCAAGCCTATGCTCAGGCAGTGGAACGGCGCTATCTTTGGCATGAATTCGGGGACCTGAACTTGATTATCTGAAAAAGGATCGCGTTAATCTGTGAAAAATCAGGGGCTTGCGTCTGCTTTGTCCGACGATAGACTGGCAAGCATGAGCAAACCTCCTTCCGGCGGTCTCGTCCGTGCCCTCGGGCCGGTGACTGCCATTGCCGTCGTCGTCGGTACGACCATCGGATCCGGCGTCTTCAAGAAACCGCAGATCATTGCCGAGAACGTTCATCACTTCGGCCTGATCGCCATGCTTTGGATCATGGGCGGCGTGCTGGTTGCACTCGGCGCCCTGTCCTACGCCGAGATCTCGGTGTTGTTTCCAAAGGCCGGCGGGAACTTCGTGTTCCTGCGACAGGGCTACGGACGATTGGCCGCGTTTTTGTGGGGTTCCGTCGAGTTCCTGATCATTCGAACGGCATCCATCGCCGCTCTGGCGACTGTCTTCGCCGAATCGTTGAAAGACATCCTGGCTGACCCGGCGCTGGCTGAAAAAGCGGGCCTTTCGGAGCCGATTATCCTGGGTACGTGGGCGCAGCGGCTCATGACCATGACGGTCATTCTCGTGCTCGGATTCGTGAACGTGCGTGGCGTTCGCTGGGGTGGCGGATTACAGCTGATTATCACGCTCGTAAAAATCGGCTCACTCCTGGCGATTGCTCTGCTTCCCTTCGTTCTCAGTTCCTACATCGCCTCCGCTCCGCGTCCGGAACCGGCTAACTTGACGCCGGTGTGGCCGGCTGATCGTTCCGAGATCAATTTCGGCGGCCTGGGTACTGCATTTCTCGGCGTGCTGTGGGCCTATCACGGCTGGATGATGCTGTCGCCGGTGGCTGAGGAAGTCACCAAGCCGCAACGCAATCTGCCGCTCGCATTGTTGACCGGCGTCGGCATCATCGTCTTCCTCTACCTTGCCGCGAACCTCGCGTATGCCCTGATCATTCCTCGTGAGGAGATGGCTGCCCTCAAAAACACGACTGTCGCCGCAGAATTCGGCCGGCGTATGCTCGGGCCGCTTGGCGGCGTCGCGGCCTCGGCGGCCGTGATGATGTCGGTGTTCGGCGCGCTCAATGGCAACCTCCTGACGGGCCCGCGCGTGCTGTACGCTCTCGGCGGCGACGGCCTGGCGCCGGCGGCGCTGCAGCGCGTGCACCCGCGGTTCCACACGCCGGCCAACGCAATCATCGTCGAGACGTTGTGGTCGGCGGGCCTTGTCCTGGTCGTGGCATTGCTGACGGATCAAGGCTATTTGGAAGCGAGTAAGTCAGCCTTCGATCGCCTCACCGATTTTGCCATGATCGGTGCCGTTCTGTTCGAGACGCTGGCGGTGATGACGATCTTCGTGTTCCGCTGGCGTATGCCGAACGCGGAACGACCGTATCGCTGTCCGGGCTACCCGGTCGTCCCGGCCCTCTATGTGCTTCTGCCTGCGTATATGATCGTCAGTTCGGTGATGCAGGAAAGCACTCGCATTGAAGCGATGGTCGCGCTCGTATTTACTGCGTTTGCCGCGATGTTTTACGCCGTATTTCTCGATAAGCCGGGCGACGCGAAAGTGCCTTACGAAAGCAAAGCTTGAGAGGACTGAGAGCCAATCCCATCGATACTTGCCGGCGGAGTGGCGCCGCCGTCGCGCCCGGGTAATCTACGCACACGCTGACTCTCTC
>Ga0326727_10021594_pt1 | contig 12580 bp, 5 predicted proteins | sample MB2enrmetagenome_FD_207643 | JGI IMG/M metagenome (GOLD analysis project Ga0326727, IMG submission 207643) | Lab enriched peat soil microbial communities from McLean, Ithaca, NY, United States - MB29MY | ecosystem: Environmental > Terrestrial > Soil > Wetlands > Peat | place: USA: New York...
CGTGGCGTAGGGAATGATGCACTGCTCGGTGCGGCGGAAGTCGTAGTTGAACAGGTCCTGGAACCACATGCCGGCGATGAACAGGAAGTTCCAGCGGTCGGAGCGGCGCTTCTTGATGTCTTCCATCGTGCGGTCGCCCTTGACGCTGCCGTAGTTGTGACCGGTGGCGTTGAAGGTCTTGTCCATCTTCTTCAGCATGTCAACGATCTTGAAGTGCGTGGGCGCCTGGAACGGATCGTAGTTGCGCAAGAGCGCCAGTCCGAAGCCGATCACCGACATCCACTTGCCGCGGGCCGCGTCATTCACCTTGGCCAGGTCCTTGGCTACCTGGTCCATGTGCAGGAACGCAGTCACCGGAGCGGCTTCCTTGGTTTCCTTGTCGATCATCATGGCCATGCCGATGCCGCAGTTGGGGTGGCATCCGCAGCTGAGCTGGCCCCACTCGGCGGTGGGCCCGTGCACCAGGTCGGCCCAGTCAGAGAAGGTGCTCATAAAGCTGATGGGGAACCAGTCGCGCTCGGGCACGCCGAAGCCGCATTGGTTCTTGATGTCGTGGGCCATGTGCGAGAGCGTGTAGCGCTGGGCTACGCGGCGCTCGTCGGTAATCTCTTCGTCGCGGCCGGTAAAGCTGACCGGCTGGAAGGAGAGGAAGCTGATCTTCTTGGGGTTGTCGAGCGCGAACTCGATGATGCGGCCGACCTGCTCGTTGTTGATGCCGTTCACGATGGTGGTGACGGGCACGATCTCGACGCCGGCTTCGTGCAGGTTGTTGATGGCCTGCAGCTTTACGTCGAAGAGGTTGCCAACCTTGCGGTGCGAGTTGGCGGCGTTGCCGATGCCGTCGAACTGGAGATAGACGTAGCGGAGGCCTGCTTCGGCGGCCGCACGGCAAAGTTCCTTGCTTTTGGCGAATTCGATGCCGTTCGACGCGGCCTGCACGGAATTGAAGCCTACCTTGCGCGAGTAGGCAACCGCGTCGAGGAAGTACGGGCTCAACGTGGGCTCGCCGCCCGAGAACTGAACGCTCATCTGCCGCTTGGGCTTGATGGTGATGGCGTTGTCGAGCATGGTCTTGATCTCGTCCCAGGTGAGCTCGTGGACGAAGCCAACCTGGTTGGCGTCCATGAAGCAGGGATCGCACATCATGTTGCAGCGGTTGGTGAGGTCGATGGTGAGCACAGAGCCGCGCCCGTGGGTCACGGTGGAGGTGCCGTGGTGGTGCAGGTTCTTGTCGCCGTCGCCGTGCGCGCGCATGTCGCGGCCGGGGAAGCTCTCTTCAAGGTGCTTGAAGAAGGCCGGGTCGATCGACATCACGTCTTCGAAGTGGCCGTGCTTGGGGCAGTCCTTCACCATCAGGATCTTGCCGTCGCGCTCGATGATCTGGGCCTTGATTTCGCCCACCTTCTCGTTAAGCAGGACCTCGTGGGGCAGCTTGCCGTCCAGGATCTGCTTGCGAATCTCGGGAACGCACTTGGGACAGAGCGAATCAGTAGTGCGGGGCCAGCCGAGCGGGGGCTTTTCCTTCTGCCAGCTCTTCAGCAGGGGCTTTTCGCTCCACTTGGGAGTGAAGGATGGGTTGGGGCCGATGCTGTTCAGCCGCTCGTAGACCACCCAGGCGCCCCGGGCCGCGTAAACGGCGGCCTTCTCGGCGTATTTCATCGCTTTTGACATCGGTGCGAACTCCTTGAATTCAATTTGGTTGCCGGCTGTTTTTGTGCTGCCAGCCCCGCAGCGCCTTGCCGGCCTTAGCCGCAGGGTATAAACACTCACGATCAGGTTAGACGCACGGGCAGGTCAAACCAATTCAACTGCAGCGAACGGAGAATTCGGGGGTCGAATGGGGAATTCGGGGCGGCGAATGGGAGGGGGTTCCGGCGGGTCGAGGTCGAAGGGCAAACCCATGCGGAAGAGTATGTTAGGCCTGGAATTACAAAGGTTCGCCCGTTACCCGGGCCGCGGCCTCGCCTCGGTCGATCAAACTAACGAGTCAGCATTTTTCCAATCGTTGACTCCGGCAAGACTATTCAGGGGTAGAATTGGTGCGCAATCAACTTATCTATCTCAGTTTTCTCAAACGCTCCTGGAAAGTAGCAGGAGAGACGAGTGTGTTTGATAAAGCCGGAGACCTCAGCCAGAGGTTCCGCAAGGGGCCACATGATTCGAAGGCCGTTTTCATTCCTTTCCATCCTGTCCTGCTTGAAATCAATCGAACTATCCGACGCGAAGCCTGAGCGCCGTCGAGCGATAAGAACCAACACGGCTGGTCTATGGCTGACTCTTGTTGCGATGGTTTTGATGGGCGCGAACGTGGTCGCCCGTGCGCAGAACAATGAATGGACGTGGTGGGGTGGAGCTTCCGATTCGTGGCCTGAGGGTGTGTACGGCACACTCGGAGTCCCTTCGGCTTCTAACCACCCGGGCGCCCGTCAGTCGCCAATGACCTGGACGGACAGCAACGGGAATCTCTGGCTCTTTGGAGGTTTCGGTAACGACTCGAGCAGTCCACCGGTTTACGGATTTCTGAACGATCTTTGGAAATACGCGCCTTCAACGGGTGATTGGACTTGGGCAGCTGGCGATAGTTCGTTTCTCATCTCTTGTACAGCCCCATGCGGATACCCGGGCAAGTATGGCGCGTTGGGCGCGCCATCCGTCTACAATTTGCCGGGCAGCCGCGAATCTGCGATCGTCTGGACCGACCAACATGGCATGTTTTGGCTCTTTGGTGGATACGGACTTGACGCTTCAGGCAACGTGGGCTACCTGAACGATGTTTGGCAGTTCAACCCGTCCACGAACCAGTGGACGTGGATCAGCGGCGGAAATGTCTTACCAGCGTGCACTACAGGGCAAGTGTGCGGTTCACCGGGAGTCTACGGTACGGTTGACGTTACCTCTTCCGCAAATCTCCCAGGGGGCCGATCCGAGGGCGTCGGGTGGATGGACGGCCAGGGCAATCTTTGGCTGTTTGGAGGTTACGGAGTCGACTCAGACGGGAATTGGGGTGACCTCAACGACCTCTGGGAATTCAACACCTCAAGCAAGGAGTGGACATGGGCCGGAGGCAGCAACACTGTTCCGGCTTCGTGCTCGCCTTACACAAACTGCGGAGCGCCGGGAGTTTACGGCACGCTAGGCCAGGCATCAGCTTCCAACGTGCCCGCAGGACGGTACGGTGCGGTCGGATGGACTGACACCTCGGGCAACTTCTGGCTTTTTGGCGGGGCGTTAAATTACACCTATTCCGAGAGCTATCACGGCGACATTAACGATCTATGGGAATTCAATCTGTCCACCAAGGAATGGACATGGATGGGAGGAAGCGATACCCCGTTGCAGAACTGCAATGGTTTGTCGAAATGCAGTCCCCTCCCGGTTTTCGGCCTGTGGCAAACCGCTGCTGCAGGGAACGTTCCCGGACCGCGCGAAAATGCCGTCGCCTGGTCAGACGCTAAGGGCAATTTCTGGCTCTTCGGCGGCTACGGTCTCGACTCAATTGGCGATTTCGGCTTCATCGGCGACCTGTGGGAGTACGATCTTGGAACTGGCCAGTGGGCCTGGATGAGCGGCAATCCGCTCTTTCAGCAATACAGCACGGAAACAACCGAGGGAACAGCTTCACTTCAAGCCTTTCCGGGTACTCGGGAAAGTGCTTCAGGGTGGACGGACCCGAATGGCAATCTATGGATCTTTGGCGGGTTTGGATGTGGCTTTGCCCCGTACTGTCCGAGCACGCTAGTCGGTGATCTGTGGGAGTACCAGCCCTATGCCGGTAGCCTGCCAGTCGCCGCAACACCCGTGCTCTCGCCGGGCGGCGGCAGCTACGCTTCCGTGCAAACTGTGAGCATCACCGACGCGACCCCGGGTACGACCATCTACTACGTGATGAACGGTACCATGCCGCCCGTCGAATACACGGGGCCGATTGCGATAGATGCCTCGGCAACAATCTCCGCGGTCGCCGGGGCTCAGGGGTACGCAAACAGCCAGGCTGCTTCTGCCATCTACGCACTCAACCTGCCGGCCCCATCGGCTCCAACCTTTGACCCTGCGCCGGGCACTTATTACGGCCCCCAGGCTGTCACTATTTCCGATTCGGTTGCATATGCAACGATTTACTACACCACCGACGGAAGCACACCGACGACGGCATCGAATCTTTATCAAGGAGCCTTCCCCGTTTCCTCTACTGAGTCCATTAACGCCGTGGCAGTCGTTAGTGGGGGAGGTGAAAGCTCGCCTGCGGCTGCGACGTACACAATTCTGCCCGCGCCCCCGAATACCTGGACATTTTGGAGTGGAAATATCAATCAGGCGGGAAGCTACTCCGCGATAGGCGTTTCCGCACCTCAGAATATGCCGGGAGCGAGGGATGGCGCCTCCAGCTGGACTGATAAAAATGGCAACTTCTGGGTGTTTGGAGGAGAAGGAGCAGATTCCTCTGGAAACATCGGATGGCTTAATGATCTATGGATGTTCGATTCGTCCACAAAGATCTGGACCTGGGTTAGCGGAAGTAACTCCGTGCCGTGCTCGACAACTTTGGGTGTCAAAACTTGTACTGAAGCTCTTGGGGTCTACGGCGTACTAGGTCAACTCCAGGCAGGGAATGTGCCGGGAGGTCGAGAGGGCGCAGCAAGCTGGACGGATAATGACGGCAACTTGTGGCTATTTGGTGGCGAATTTACTTTGGCACACATTGCATTGAACGACCTGTGGGAATTCAACATTTCTACAAGTGAATGGGTATGGATGGCAGGAAGTAACACCTATATCTCCACTGGATCCGGTGGCGCTGGACAGCCCGGCATTTACGGTACTTTAGGTGCGCCGGCCGCTGGCAACACGCCCGGGAGCCGAATCCTGGCTACCTCATGGACAGATTTAAATGGCAATCTCTGGATATTCGGCGGAGAGGGCCTCGACAGTGCCGGCAATTACGTGTCCCTGAATGACTTATGGAAGTTCGACCCCACGATTAATCAATGGACTTGGATGGCCGGCAGCAGCATTGTCAATCCACTTCTCGGGGGCGTACCAGGCTCTTACGGCACCCTGGGAACACCCGCATCAAGCAACATGCCGGGGAGCCGTGGAGGGGGGAGGGGTTGGGTTGATAAAAGCGGGAATTTCTGGCTTTTGGGCGGAGGCGGCTACGATTCCATCGGCGCGGACGGCGGACTCAATGATCTTTGGGAGTTCAATCCTACAACGCTGTTGTGGACCTGGATGAATGGCGCTGATGTTGTGCCTTGCGTCAAAGACCCAATGCTTACGGTGCCCGTATGCACTTCAGTTTACCCGGTATATGGCACTCTGGGGGTTGCGGCGGCTGGAAACATGCCCGGGGGTGGTGTTACGGGAGCTGAATGGACTGACCAGAGTGGGAACTTCTGGATTTTCGAGTCGTCTGCGGCGGACCTTACAGGCCCAAACAATGGAATGTATGTCGACTCGGGGCTTGTTAACGCAATGTGGGTCTACAACCCTTCGACCAATCAATGGGCCTGGATGGGTGGAGATTACGCGGCGAGCAACTGCGACTATGTTTTAGCCTTAGGGAGGTACCCTTTGTTCACTTGCGATGGGCCTCGATCTGTATATCAAAGTGAGGGCCTGTCGAGCGTGGGCAACGCTCCGATATCGCGAACTCAATCGCAGGGCTGGACCGATCAGAGCGGAAATTTCTGGCTCTTTTCAGGGCAAATTCTTACTCTCTCTGACGATCCTGCGATGACCAATGATATTTGGGAATTCAAACCATCTGCGGGTAGTTTGCCGCCGGCTACCACCCCAATCTTCAGCTTGAAGCAGGCCAACTACAGCCAGGGCGGCTCATTGATCATGGGAAATGGAATGCCGACTGCGAGTATCTATTACACGACAGACGGGTCTGCTCCTACCGCAAATTCAGCCCTCTATACCGCGCCAATCACGATGACTCCGCCGGAAATAATACAGGCAATTGCAACTGCGCCAGGCTACATCCAGAGCGGAATTGCTTCAGTGAGCTATGGCGCAAATCCGATCCCCGCGGCCCCGAATATCTTTCCAAACGCTGGAACTTATACCTCGGACCAGACAATATCAATGGACGACGTGACCCCGGGGGCTTACATTTACTACACCACCGACGGGTCGAATCCACTCACAAGTTCGAACGTCAGCAGTTATGACGGATCGTTTTCAATTGAATCGTCAGCGACAATCAACGCGGTGGCGGCTTCAGTCGGTAATTATGTTTTTGACAATAGCCTCGAAGGCCTTTTTGGAGGAGTGAACTTCAGCTCTGTCTCCACGGCAGTGTTTAACATCAACCTTCCACAGGCCGACAGCCCCACCTTCAGCGTTCCGGCGGGCACCTACACTTCATCTCAAACGGTTAGTCTCGCCGACTCCACAACTGGCGCTGCGATTTACTACACAACCGATGGAACCACGCCGACGACAAGCTCGACGCAATATTCTGGCCCGATTACGGTCTCGACAACTGAAACGATCGAAGCCATCGCCGTCGCAACAAATTACTCGAATAGCGCCGTCACATCGGCCACCTACACCATCAACCTTACTCCTCCCAACTTCACGTTTTCTGCCGCGCCCGCATCTCTCACTATTGACTCCGGCGCAACCGGCACATCCACGCTCACGGTGACACCGGCCAACGGCTTCAACTCTGCGGTCAGTTTTGCCTGCTCAGGGCAGCAAGCGGGAGTCACCTGCACATTCAATCCGACGACGGTGACGCCAGCGGCGGGCGCGACGGCAACCACGACTCTTACCTTTGCCGCGAGCGCTTCGGCCGAGTCCAAGCCAAACCGCGGACCATTCTTGCCTGCTTCGGGACTGACGTTGGCCGCACTGCTCTTTGTCATCGGCAGGCGGCGCGGAGTGCGGGCGTTTCTCGTTGTTCTGTTCCTTGCTGTCGGTTTCAGTCTGCTGTCTGCCTGCGGTAGCGGCAGTGGTGGCGGAGGGGGTGGCGGTGGTGGTGGAGGCGGTGGGGGTGGCGGAGGATCGGGTCCCACAGTCTCAACCGTCACTGTGACCGCGACGTCCGGGAGCATTCAGCAGACAGCAACCATCACGCTGACGCTCAACTAAGCGCGGGGCAGCGAGGCCGACGAATGCCTACGGCGTGTCGCTGGTCTTGGCAATCTGGCTGACGATGCGCTGGATGAGCACCACGCGAATGTGGATGCGGCGGGCGACGTCGGGCAGGAACTCGGTAATGAAGTTGTCAGTGGGCGCAATGGCCAGGCCGGTGCCGTAGCGCTCGGCGCTGGCGCGGAAGTTGGTCTTCTGTCCCGGCGCGTAAAGGTCGGCGACTGCGACTTCGAGCGCGAATCCCACCAGGTTGGCGTAGTTCACCATGCCTTTGCCGTTGTCGCCCTGGGTCCAGGCGACCTGGCCGATGCAATGCAAGACTCGGCGAGGTATTGATGCCTTGGGCAAGCGGTGGTAGTGCGGGTCCTGGTGGACGATGGAGGGGATGAGAAAGGTGCCGAAGAACTCGCCAGTCATGTCCTCAGTGAAGCTCACGCCGGAGTTTTTGGCCCAGCCGTCGAGGCCCGGCCCGTAGGCCGAATGCGAGTTGCCGGCGACGTAGATTCCGGCGTTGCCGAAGATGGTGAGGATATTAAAGGGATCTACAACGTTACGGACGGCGAGGCGGCCTTTTTCGAGCGGCGTGAGCGGCTTGACCTCAGGCCCGGTGATGAAACGCGCATACCAGTTGACGATCTCAGGGGCGTGGGGCACGCAGACGGTTAGGCTGACAATGGAGGGGTCAGGGAGATTCCGGAGGTCACCGGCCGCACTGGCCGCGATGGCGCGCATGACGGCGGTTGCGGCCATGCTGGCGGCGGCGTTTTTTACGTCGCAGGGGTTGGGCGGGGCCGGGGTTGCGCGCGCGCCCGATCGTGGTTTTGGCTCGCCGGACGGGGCAGATGAAGGGGGTTGGGCAGGCTCTCCGGACTGGGCGGGCGAGGTTGCAGCCGGCGTACCGGCTTGAAGGGACGGGCCGTCAAACGACGCGGAGAAAGCGCGTGCGGGATCAAGCAGGAGAGCCTGCAGGAGCAGAATTGAGAACGCGAACCGCACGAGAGTTTGTCCTCGTTCGATTATCGCCGGTAGCGGCAGGCTGCCGTTGACGGCCAGGGGGTTCTGAGGCTGCGCTTTCCTGTCTCGCACTAAAGATGTGACGCCAATTCTGAGAAAAAGGTCAACTCGGTGCCGGATTTGGTGTTTATCTAGGAAGCCGGGTTGAGAGGGGGCCGACGGGAACTTTGCCTTGCCTGCGATCCGTAGCAGTGCGAGTGCGTGTGTGAGTGTGAGTGTGAGTGCGAGGACGCCGAATGGAACTTTTCCTCGCCGGCGACGCGTATTGACAGGTGGGGCACCTGACCTGCTCAAGAAGCGCCGTCGGGCATTGACGCTTCGAAAGCCCTCGATCAGACTGAGACTGGGAAGGTGCCGTCGAAAAGGGCCGACCGCCGAATGAGGATCGCAAGAGGCGTCCCTCAGGGGCTAAAGCCCGCCCCATTTTGGGCACTTCTTCGGCACGACTGAAGTCGTGCCCTTTCACAAAACAACGCGGCAAGTGTTTTCCGCGAGCTGTATTGCCATAAACCCATGGATTGAAGGTGCATAGAGATGAGTTCTTATCCTCCACCACCCCCGGGGCCCGGCGTAGGCCACCGGATCGAAGAAGCAATCGAACTGATCGAAATGGAGCTGCGACACGCCGCCGCGTATGTCAACGACGCCGTGATTCCGCAGGTGCGGCAGGAGTCCATCAAGGCAATGCGCAATGTTGCTGAGACGCTGCGGGCGTTTGCCGACAAGATGGAAAAGGATGCAGGCGGACCGAAGGATCCGCGGGCTTGAGCGGAGCTGACCGGGGAACGGAAGAGTATTCCCAACCTTTCGCAAAAAACGCGAAAGGATGGGGCACCCGCGCCGAATGTCGCAGTCGAGTTGCCGGTGGATGCGCGAAAGAGTTGGGGGTTCGCGCGCTGCTGCTCTTGCCCGCGATCCTTATCGTGCTGGGTGTGAGCGGCTGCGGCCATCGCAGCCAGACGGCGCAGTTGCCTCCGCAATCGCTGCCGCCCGCGGCGCAGCAGCCGACCGAAAACACAAATGAGGCAGCCAATGTTCCGCCGCCGCGAATTCCCCGGACGCCCCTGCCCCGCGGAGGCGTAAGCGCCGAAGACCTGGACTACGTGGCGACGCACAAGCCCATCTACACGCAGGTTGGGTACGCGACCTGGTACACCGCACCCTACAAGGGACGGCGCGCCGCCAACGGCGAGGTATTCGACGATCGCTCCTTGACGGCCGCCAACCGCACCCTGCCCATGGGATCGCTGATCGTGGTTACAAATCTGCAAACCGGGCAGTCGGCGGCGATGCGCATTGCCGATCGCGGGCCGTTTGTTGAAGACCGGATTCTGGATCTGACCATTGCTTCAGCCAAGGCAACCGGCGTGTATCGCGCCGGGATGGCCAAGGTTCGCCTCGATGTGTACCGGACGCCAAAGTCGATCAACACCGGCGGGCGCTGGTGCGTGCAGATTGGCGCGTTTCACAGCCAGCATGCGGCCAACAAGCTCAAAAAGCAGCTGGAGAAGAAGTACTCCAGCGCGAGCGTAATCGAGTTTCCCGGTGAGGACAGCTACTGGGTGCGCATCCGGCCCGAGGGCGACAACCGCGAGCAGGCCGAGTATATTGCCAATCACCTCCATCCCAGCCAGGGCGAAGCGTATCTGACGCGGCTGGATTAATGCAGGGACCAGGGAACAGTGGTCAGGAAACAGGACCATTGCGCTTGAATCGCGCGGGCCGGGAACGTATAAGGGATTCCATGCGCTGCTTCCCGATTCTGAATGCCTCCCTCCTTTGTTTTTTGCTGATTGCTCCCTCTGCACTGGATGCGCAAGACGCATCCAAGCCGGATTTACCCGCAACCATAGCCCAGAAGACCGCGGGCATGAAACATCTCGACGGATTTCTGCCGCTGGACTGGGACACGAAAGCCGGAAAGCTTTACCTCGAAATTCCGCGCCAGAACGCCGGCGGCCGAACGCCCGATCTGCTCTACGTTCACTCGCTGCCTTACGGAGCCGGTTCGAACGATCTCGGACTCGATCGCGGCCAGCTTTCACAAGGCGCGGTGGTGCGGTTTGAGCGGGTTGGGCCCAAGGTCCTGTTGGTCGAGACCAACCAGCGATTCCGCAGCTCAACGCAGGACCCGGACGAGCAGCTTGCGGTAATACAGTCGTTTCCTGAGTCGGTGCTGTGGGGATTCAAGGTAGAGGCCGAATCGGCCGACGGCGCAACGGTGCTGGTGGATGCAACCGACTTCTTCCTGCACGACGCGCATCATGTCGCCGAATCAATCGAATCGGCGCAGCAGGAAGCGGGAGGCAGCGACAGCTACAGGCTTGACGCAAGCCGCTCAACGATTGTGCCCCAAGACACCAAGGCATTTCCGAAGAACACTGTGGTTGAGGCTGAACTGACATTTACTGCCGAGGGTCCGCTCAAGGGCAGATTTGTCTCAGATGTAACTCCCGACTCGCATTCGCTCACCGTGCGCGAGCGGCAGATGTTTGTGGAGTTGCCGCCGCTCGACGGCAACTTCAAGGCGAGGAAGTTCAATCCGCGCGCCGGCTACTTCGATCTCTGGTTTCGCGATTACACCGCGCCGCTGGGGGAACCGCTCGATGAGCATTGGATTCTGCGTCACCGGCTGATCAAGAAGGATCCCAATTGCGTGACGAACTGCGAGGCGGTTGAGCCGATCCAGTATTACGTGGATCGCGGCGCTCCCGAGCCGATCCGCTCGGCGCTGCGCGAGGGCGCAAGCTGGTGGGACCAGGCCTTTCAGGCTGCGGGGTGGGCGAAGGGGACGTTTCGCGTCGATCTGCTGCCCGAGGGCGCCGACCCGATGGATCTTCGCTACAACATCATCCAATGGGTGCATCGCTACACGCGGGGATGGAGTTACGGAGACGCAATTGCAGATCCGCGAACGGGCGAGATTCTGAAGGGCAACGTGACGCTGGGCAGTTTGCGCGCACGGCAGGATTATCTGATTGCCGAGGCGCTGCTCTCTCCCTATGCCGCGGGCAGGACCTACACAGATGAAACCAACCCGATGCTGCAGATGGTGTTGCAGCGCATCCGGCAACTGGGCGCGCATGAGACGGGGCACACGCTGGGGCTGGCGCACAATTTTGCGGCATCGAGCGTGATTCAGGGCGACAGTGTGATGGATTATCCGCATCCGTACATCGCTCTCGGCGCCGATGGCAGGATCGATCTCTCGCACGCGTACGCCGGCGCGATCGGCGCGTGGGACAAGGTGGCAATCGATTATGGGTACCGGCAGTTCGCGCCGGGTACCGACGAAGACGCGGCGCTGAACCGGATCCTGAGAGATGCGGACAAGGCCGGGCAGATATTTATTACCGACGAGGACGCGCGGCCGGGGTCCGGAGCGCATCCCACGGCGCACCTTTGGGACAACGGGCCCGATGCGGCCGATGAGCTCGAACGCATCCTGAAGATTCGCTCGGTGGCGCTCGATCAATTCGGCGAGAATGCGATCAAGCCCGGAACGCCGATGGCGCAGCTTGAGGAGACGCTGGTTCCGCTGTACCTGCTGCATCGCTATCAGACCGAGGCAGCGATCAAGCTGATCGGCGGACTGGATTTCCGCTACAACCTGCGCGGGGACGGGCAGCCGGGTCCGGCGATTGTGGCTCCAGAGGAGCAGGAGAAGGCGATCGCCGCGGTGATGAAGACGCTTGAGCCGCAAGCGCTCACGCTGCCTGAGAGCCTGCTCGCGATACTCCCGCCGCATCCGCCCGGAGACCCGCGCACGCAGGAGTCATTTCCGTCGCACACCGGGCTTACGTTCGACCCTGTCGCAGCGGCCGAATCCGCCGCCGACCTCACGCTTGAGGTACTGCTGAATCCTGCGCGGGCTTCGCGTATGGTCGAGTATCACATGCGCGAGCCGAAGGCGCCCTCGTTGCGCTCGCTGCTCGAGACCATCTCGAAGACGACGGCGGAGCGGCCGGAGGGCGGGCACACGATGTCGTCGGAGGTTGCGCGGGCGGTGGAGATCCGTGCCCTTGAGGCGATGCTGGCGCTGGCCGTGAATCCCGCGGCATCAAGCCAGGCGCGGGCGATCGCGGAATGGCACATCAAGGATGTGTTGAAGGAACTGGCCGGCACGCCAGCACCAACCGACTCGGCCGAGGCGATTCATCGGGCTGCGATGGTCGACCGCATCCAGCAATTCGAGAGGGAGCCGGAGAAGTTTGTACCTGCCAAGCCGGTGGAGGCGCCGCCAGGAATGCCGATCGGGGACGACGAAGAGATGTGAGACCGCAGCGAGTCAGCGGGTCGGCGAGTTAGCAGGTTGGCGCGACAGAGGGTTGGACGGATGAAAGTTGGAATTATCGGAACGGGCGCAGTTGCCGGCAAACACGCGCAGGCCTGCAAGAACATCGGTTATGAATTAACGGTTTGCACCGACCGGACCATTGAAAAGGGCCGGAATTTCGCCGCC
>Ga0326727_10021595_pt1 | contig 12580 bp, 7 predicted proteins | sample MB2enrmetagenome_FD_207643 | JGI IMG/M metagenome (GOLD analysis project Ga0326727, IMG submission 207643) | Lab enriched peat soil microbial communities from McLean, Ithaca, NY, United States - MB29MY | ecosystem: Environmental > Terrestrial > Soil > Wetlands > Peat | place: USA: New York...
TGGACGCATTCGTGAAGAACGGGATGGTCTCCACCGAGGAGATAAGCAAGGCAGGATATGAGCACCCTCCTCGTGCCGCTCGCGATGTCAGGGAATTAGGTTTTCCTCTGAAAACGCTGAAGGTGAAGCACAGCAATGGCCGTAGCATCGCGGCCTACACGCTCGATCTTGAAAAGCTGCAAGACCCTGGCATGGCAGGCAGACAGGCGCTTGCTAAGAAGGCGCGGCAAAGGGTCATAGACGATGCGGGAGGGGCCTGCCAAGTCTGTTCCTCTACGCTCAACCTTCAGGTCGATCACCGAATTCCGTATCAGGTTGGCGGTGAAGCGACCGTGCTGGGCGGGGAAGTCTTTCAGGTTCTCTGTGGCTCCTGTAACAGACGGAAATCTTGGGCCTGCGAACATTGCCCGAATGTTCTGGAGTCGAAGGACGTGGCAGTTTGCCGGTCGTGCTATTGGTTTGGATCGGATTCCTACACTCATGTTGCAACAGTCGAGGAGCGAAGAACCGATCTGGTTTGGGTTGGCAAGCCTGAGACGGACGTGGCTGACAGGTTGAGCCGAGAGGCGAAGGTCATTGGCAAACTGCCAGGAGAATACATCAAGGATATTTTGAAGGGCTAGGCAAACATCCCAAGCTGAGGACTGAAATGAGCCAGTGGTTGAGGCGCGCTGGTGCCTGCATATTTCAAGCAACGGGAGATATACAACGACTCGATAGTGACGTGGTCTCTGCCATTGAGTGTGGCTTGGCTAGAGCGTCCGACGTCCAGGAGCACGCGGTCGGCGAGTTCGGGCGGGAGCGGTTCTCCGTAATTCAAATTCCCGCAGGAACCGTCGTAGCTGAGCACGAACGGTATCTCTCTCGCATTGAGGAGAGATAATCCAGCAACGATTCGCTCTCGGGATACGCTCTCGAAGTAGCGTTGGTCTCGGCCTTCGCTGGTGCCTTGGTAGGGCGGGTCAAGATAGAAGAAGTCTCCAGTACGGGCTTCCTCGAAGAGGGTCATAAAATCGCCGGTGACCGCGCGGGACCTTCCGCGGAGCAGAAGGTGCGCTGCGTTCAACTCCGAGCGCATGGTCTTCGGCAAGGTGCCAGTACGGCGCTTATCCGGAGACTGATTGAATTGGCCGGAGGGATTGAAGCGGACGGCGTTCTTTACGCACCGAGCCAGTAGATAGAGCAGTTTTGCCGGCTCCTTATCGATATTGAACTCGGTGCGGATGAGGTAGAACTCGTCGATTGGGTTCCTTCGTTCCCGGTTCCACAGAGCTTCATATCGATCAGCGATCCTGTCGGGAGCCTGGATGATCTCCTCCCACAAGGTCATTAACGGCTCCAGCGCGTCTCCTAGAACGTATGAACGAAAGGTGTTTCGCAACGCTGCTGCCAGCGTGATAGCGGCAGAGCCGGCAAATGGTTCGACCAGCCTCTCATATCCGAAAGGCGGCACGTGACTCAGCACGGCGTTTGCCAACCGCCGCTTGCTGCCTTGATAGGGGATCGGATGGGGCACGGAGTATCGCAAGCGTTCGCCTCTTCTTCGTCAGAATACAGGATGGGGCCGACGCATCGTGAGGAAAAGAGGGTGCAGATATGGTGGCGTGCCGAATTAGGACAGTCGCGTGCCTAAAGCAGGTTGCTGGCGGGTCGGGTGGGCAGGGTGAAGTGGAAGGTTGAGCCTTTGCCCACGGTGCTGGTGGCCCAGATGCGGCCTCCGTGCTGGGAGACGATGGAGCGGCAGATGGCGAGGCCAAGGCCTGTGCCGCCCATGGTGCGGGAGTCGGATGCGTCGACCTGGTGGAAGCGCTCGAAGATGCTTTCGAGCTTGTCCCCGGGGATGCCGCGGCCCTGGTCGCGGACCTGGATTTCGGCCTCGTTGGCGTCGATGCGGCGCGCGCGCAGGTGGACCTCGGTGCCGGGCGGCGAGAACTTGATGGCATTCGAGATGAGGTTGGTGAGGGTCTGCAGGATGCGGTCGGGGTCGGCCCAGACGTTGACGCCCTGCGAGTTGAAGGTGATGCGGAGCTGGGCCTTGGAGGCGTCGGTCTGCTGCAGGCCGGCGGCACGGCGGAAGAGGTCGTCGGCGGAGCACATGGTGTAGTGCAGCTCGGCCTTGCCTGAGCCGATGCGTTCCAGCTCGAGGATGTCGTTGACCAGGCGGACCAGGCGGTCGGTGTTGCCGGTGGCGATGTCGAGCATCTGCTGCAGCTTCTCCGGACGATTGGCGAGGGTGCCTCCGGTAACCAGACCAAGCGCGGCGCGCAGCGAGGTGAGCGGGGTGCGCAGCTCGTGCGAGACGGTGGAGATGAACTCGTCCTTCATGCGGTCGAGCGCCTGGCGTTCGGTAGTGTCGGTGAAGGCGACGACCACGCCGACCGCCTTGCCGGCGGGCCTGGCTTCGCCGGATTCGACGCCAGACTGAAGATCGGGGTGGAATCCCAACTCGGTTTCGGTTTGGGTCTCGATTTGGGGGCGGGCGACATACTCCACCGGGAAGCTGGTGCCATCCTTGCGCCAGAAGACCTCGTTGGAGACGCGCACGGTGTCAAGGTCGCGGATGGTGTTGACGATGGGAGATTCTTCGGGCGGGTAGGGCGTGCCGTCGGCGCGGGTGTGGTGGATCAGTGCGTGCAGGTTCTGGCCGAGGACCTCCTCGGGTTTGAAGCCGAGCATCTGCGAGGCGGCGGGGTTGATGACGGTGATCCGGCCTTCGAGATCGATGCCGAAGATGCCGTCGCCGACCGACTCCAGGATGGAGTTGGACTGGCGCATCAGGGCGCGGAGCTGGTCTTCGGCGCGGACCTGCTCGGTGATGTCGACCCCGAAGGCGAGCACGTAGGGCTCGCGGCCGAGGCCTTCGATGAGTTTGTTGCGATAGGCGATGACGCGCTCATCTCCATTGACATGGCAGAGGTGGAGCAGACCCTGGACCTCGCCCTTCTGAATGATGTCGCTGAGGTACTTGGCGAAGCTGGTGCGGCGCTCCTCGGGCATGAACTCGGAGAGGGCGTGGCCGGTCAGGTCATCGCGGGTGCGCCCGATGCTCTGGGCGCCGTGGGTGTTGACGCTGATGACGACCCCTTGCAGGTCGTGGGTGCAGACCATGCCCAGCGAGCCTTCGACCAACTGGCGATAGCGGGCTTCGCTCTCGCGCAGGGTCTGTTCGGCGAAGCGCTGGATGGTGACATCGATGCCGGTGGCGATGATGAAGTTGATCTGGCCCTGGTCGTCGAACAGCGGCGAGGCCGACCAGGCGATGCGGCGCAGGCTTCCGTCGCGGTGCATCCACTGGTTCTCGAAGGCGATGGGGTTGCCGTCGGCGCGCAGGCGTTCGAAGTTCTGGATGGCGGCGGGAATATCGGAGTGGGGGATGAGCTTGTCCCACAGATAGCGTCCGACCAGGGTAGGGAAGTCGTATCCGGAGGTGGTTTCGCAGGCGCGGTTGAAGCGGACGATGCGGCCTGCGGTGTCGTAGACGGCGACCAGCGCGTCGACCGTGTCGAGCACGGTGGAGACGAAGTTGCGCTCGACGGTGAGGGCGGACTCGATGCGCTGGCGGGCGCGGTTGATGCCCTCCATCATGCGCAGCGAGTGATTGAGCTCGATGGAGGTCATGGCCTGGCGGCCGAGCACGGTGAGGGCCTGCATCTGGAAGGGCGTGAGCCTGCGGGAGGCGGCGTCGAGCACAAAGAGCGCGCCGATACGCACGCCGGAGGGAGTGATCAGCGGAGCGCCGGCATAGAAGCGGAAGCTGCGGCCGGAGAGGAAGATCCCGCCGGGGGTGAACTCCGGGTGCTGACGGGTGTCGGGAATCTCGTAGACGCTTAGGCTGCGGAAGAGCGGGCCCGAGGGCAGGCTGCCCAGCGGAAGCTCGATCTCGCGGATGCCGTAGCGGCCGTAGATGCAGATGTGGCTGTCGGTGGCGAAGGAGACGCCGGCGACCGGAGCATTGCAGATCTTGGCGGCCAGCTCGGCAAGATCGTCGATGGCGGGGTCCGGCGCGGCGTCCGCGATCTGATAACGATCGAGGGTTTCGAGACGCTGAGCTTCATTGCGCGTCACTTCGCTTTTTGCCAGGGTGCCGTCCATCGTACCCTTTCCATGGTAGGGGATGCGGAACCGGGTCCGCTCTGATACTTTCGGGGAAAGGTCATGGTACTTCAGGTCCTCAGCCATGGAAAGGCCGCGTTTTCGTGGCTGGCGACGTGCGGCCGAGAACAGATTTCAACGGAGCGGGCCGGAGCCTCGAATCGGGGTAGTGTCCTAACCACTAGGACACCACCCGAATCGGATGGGTGACGCAGAGCGCCCAACAGATTGGTATACTTGTGCGTTGAGGTTTCTGTGTGCAGCCCGGGCGCACAGAGCTACGAATCCCCTTACAGGCGAAGGCATGGAAGAATTATTGAGCGGAATCAAGTCTCCGGCAGATGTAAAGCGGCTGACCATTCCGCAGTTGACGCGACTCGCCGAGGAGATTCGCGAGCGGCTGATTCTGGGCGTCTCCAAGACCGGTGGCCACATCGGTCCCAATTTGGGCGTAGTCGAGTTAACCCTGGCGATGCACTACGTCTTCGACACCCCCCACGATAGTTTCGTCTTCGACGTAAGCCACCAGGCGTATGTCCATAAGCTGCTGACCGGACGTAACGACCGGTTCGATACCATCCGCCAGCCTGGTGGGCTAAACGGCTTTATGCTGCGCAGCGAGAGCGCGCACGACTGCTATGGAGCGGGGCACGCGGGCACGGCGCTGAGCGCTGCCCTGGGCATGGCCGTGGCGCGGGACATGTCCGGCGGCAAGGAACACATTGTCGCGCTGTGCGGGGACGCGGCGTTTACCAATGGCATCTCGTTCGAGGCGCTGAACAATATCGCCGCGCAGACCCGGCGGCTGATCGTCGTGCTGAACGACAATGCCTGGTCGATCGACAAGAATGTGGGCGCGATCGCGGAGTACTTCCACAAGATCGTGACCAACCCCACCATCGCCGGGCTGCACGACCGCGCGGCCGGCCTGCTGGAGCGCTTCGGCGGCAAGGCGGTGCGCCATGTGGCGCGCAAGGCCGAAGAGGCGGCCAAGGGCCTGATCGGACCGGGCATGCTGTTTGAGGAGTTTGGCCTGAGCTACTACGGCCCGGTGGACGGGCACAACCTGCCGCTGCTGATCGAGACCTTCAAGTTCCTGAAGAAGCAGAACAAACCGGTGGTGCTGCACGCAATTACGCAGAAGGGGCGCGGCTTCCAGCCGGCGCTGGAGAAGCAGAAAAAGTTCCATGGGCTGGGGCCTTACGATCCGGAGACGGGCGAGACTAAGTCAGCTGGGCAGAAGACCTACTCGGAGGTGTTTGCCGAAACCCTGACCAAGCTCGCCAATGGCAACGACAAGATCGTCGCGATTACCGCGGCCATGCCCAATGGCACCGCGCTGGACCTGTTCCGGCCGCACCACCCGACCCGCTACTTCGATGTGGGCATCGCGGAGGAGCACGCGGTGATCTTCGCCGCGGGCATGGCGACCAAGGGCTATAAGCCGTTCTGCGCGATCTACTCCACCTTCCTGCAGCGTGCGTTCGACCCGGTGGTGCATGACGTGTGCCTGCAGAACCTGCCGGTGGTCTTCTGCATGGACCGCGGCGGCCTCTCCGGTGACGACGGCCCGACCCACCATGGGCTGTTCGACATCAGCTATCTGCGCGGCGTGCCCAACATCGTCCACATGGTGCCCAAGGATGAGGACGAGCTGGCCGACATGATGTACACGGCGATGCTGCACGAGGGGCCGTCGGCGATCCGGTACCCGCGCGGCGCGGGGCCCGGTGTGCAGGTGAAGCAGCAGCCGCGGGCGCTGGCCATTGGCGTGGCCGAGGTGGTGCAGGATGGCCAGGATGTCGCCATCTTCGGGCTGGGCGCGATGCTGCCCGAGGCGATGCGGCTGGCGGCGATGCTGGAGCGCGAAGGCTTCTCGGTCGCGGTGATCAATCCGCGGTTCGCCAAGCCGGTCGACCGCGAGTGCGTGGCCGAGTACGGACGCCACTGTGGCTTGCTGGTGACGCTGGAGGACCACGTGCTGGCGGGAGGGTTCGGCTCCGCCGTGCTGGAGACGCTGAGCGAGCTGGAACTGGCCGTGCCGGTGGTGCGTGTGGGCTGGCCCGACCAGTTCATTGAGCATGGCAAGGTAGAGGCGCTGCGCGCGAAGTATGGCCTGACGGCCGAAGCGGCGCTGGAGAAGGCGCGCCCCTACCTCGCTGCAATGGACACCCGCCACCTGGCGCTGCGGTAGGGACTGTTCACTCGCTGAGTGAATCGGCAATCATGTGTCAGATGAGAATGAGCGCCACCTTGCTCAATGGCGACCATATGTCCGAGGGGTCGCGCTCGATCAAGTGATGGGTTCACGCGCGCCATGAGCGCGGTGCCGTGGGTCTACTTTCCTCCGTCGCGCACCACCAGCATCTTCGTGCCCCAGGGTTCCAGCTCCAGCGGCAGTGTGGTCTTGCCACTGGCAAAGGTGGCCCCAGCCCAGGGCTCGACCTTGCCACTCGCGGTGTCCCACTGCTGCGCCTGCTTTGACGTGCCGTGGTTGACCACAGTCGTCTTCAGCGACAACGTTTGTTCCCCTTCGTTGAAGAAGAAATACACATCGGCATCCTTGAGCCGCCGGTGGTTGTACTTGAGCCAGGTCGTGGCCTGGTCGATCGCCACATCCGGCGCGGGCAGCGCTGCCAAGACTTGCGCAGTGATTTCCGTCCCCGGCTCCAGCGTCGCCCAACTGATATCGGCTGGCCCGGTGGCCGTTTTGAAGTTTTTGTCCATCACCAGGCTAGGCGCGTGACCCAGAAAGATCACCTTGCCGCCTGCCTTGGCGAAGGCGTGCAGATTATCAAGGGCAGCCTTCGACATTGCATCCACCGGCGGGACCAAAATGGCGCGATACGCCTGACCGCTGAGGTTGACCAGCTCGCGGCCTTGCAGCTTGAACGTGTGCGATAGGGAGTATTCGTCCACAAAGTCGAGGTCCCGCTGGTGCTCCAGCAGTTGGTGGACGATAGCGAGGAAGGCCGTGTTCGCCGCCGAGTCATTGAACCAGAAGCTGGTCGAGGGAATGTAAACTCCGATCTGCGCGGCGGGCCGGCCTTCGCCCAGCAGATAGCCCGCGCGATTGACGTGCGCGGAGAGCGCAGGAAAACCTGGATCGGCATAAAAGCCGCGGCCCGGACCGGTTCCGCCCATGCCCATATATTCGATACGGTTGATGCCGAGCACCAGGAGGTGGTTGAGAATCCAGCCGGCCTCCTTGAAGTCAGGCTGCGGATTGTAGGCCGCAAACGCCTCCGTCATCGCTCGCGGATGTCCATCCACATGGGCTGCCGATGACGCCAATTTAGGATAATCGGCGACCACATCGTGCCAGATCTGGTGCCAGATTGTGTCGACGCCGGGCACCTGGATGCCGCGCATGCACTTGAAGAAATCGCCGTCGGCGGTCGCCAGTTGCGGCAGGATCTCCTCGTGCTCGATGTGGGTCTGCATCTCAACGCCGTTGGCCGCGGCCCATTTGCCTTCCTCGCCGAAAAAGTTCTCGCCGAAGAGATCGGACCACACATCGTAATAGTCCGCGAACACGCGGTGGCCCTCGTCCAGATTAATGCTGGCCGGCTCACTGCCGGTTGGCGGCACGGCGGGCACGGCAGCCAGCCCAGCTCCGCCGGCCGCAGGCGCAGCGCCTGCCGCCGGACGAGGAGCGCGCCCAATGTTGATCGAAGCAATAGTCCCCAGGTAGGGCCGCAAATCATAGCCCTTGCGCTTTTGAAACTCGGCCAGCAGAACCGGCGACCACGGGTTGAAGCCGAAGGCCGGCTCGTCGCCCCGGAAGCCCAGCACGGTCTTCCCCATCTCGTCGCCGACCGCCTGCTTGTAGGCATCGAATTGCCACTGAATAAAAAGTTTGTCGGCTTCCGGATTCAGGTAGTCCATCAGCGAGTGGGTGCCGTCCTTCGCGCCCGTCTTGTTGTTGGCCGAGCGCGTAGGGCCGGAGCGGAACTGGGAACGCGCCACCACAATCTCCCAGTTGCCTGCCGGCACGGTCCAGTTCACGCTCCCCGAAGAACTGTCCAGCACCTGCGTGGCGCCGGAGTCCCGGTTGACCGCCAGCACGCAGATGGTCCGGGCATCGAGCGTGTAGGAGTATTGCTGGCCGGCCGTGACCGCGATGTGCTGCGGCGCGGCCAGCGCCTGCATCCGCAGGTCGGGGCGCTCCTCGGAGAACTTGCCGCCGGCAAACCCGGAGGGATATCCGCCGTCGTCGTCGAACCACAGATGCATACCGCGCGTCCTGGCCTGCTCAACAACCTGCTTCACCGCCTCGAAATAGCCCGGCGAAAGGTAAGGCGTGTTGCCGACCTTAGGCTCGATGTAAGCGCCCATCACTCCCAGGGATTTGGCGTGGTCGAGGACGGCCCCCATGTTCTCTGGAGTCAGCTTGTCGCTGAAGCCCCAGTCGAACTGCGAACTGTACTCCGCCGGCGGCGCGGCGAACTTTTGCGCGGCCTCGGCCGCAGTCGGATCGGAGATCGTTTGCCAGGGACGCACCTGCGCGGCTGCGGAGCTCACCAACAGCACCGATAGAAGGATGTATTGAGTAGCTTTCATGGGACTCTTATCCGGGGTTTCAAATTCTGAATTCAGTGTCACGAAACTATACACCTACACCTAAACCACTCCCAAGCCAAGCCGCCGGAAAGGTCTGCTGCCCTCGGCCGACGCCTCTCTTTTTCGGCAAGCAATCCGGACTACCCGGCGAGTTTGTACGAGTTGTCGCTAACAGGCCTTAGCGCTCGTTGTGGAGCGGTCGATGTCGCACGGGGCGGTATGCATGCCGCCATGCCAGAGGCAGGGTGGGGTGGAACCGCGGAGGAGCGCAGTATCGCCGTCCAGAGTCGGGCTGAATGGTGCGGTGGATGGTGCGGGGCCGTGCGATGCCACACTGGGCAGTTCGCAACCGTATGGACAAAACCCCCCTCAACAGCGGATCATCATAAGCCGAACCTGAAACAACTCGCCCCTCATCCACGTACCTAAGGACATGCCCGTGTCGATTGAGCGCTACTCCCGCCGCCGCTTCAACTCCCTTCTCGCCTCGGCTCCTCTGTGGCCGCTGGCCGCCCAGTTTTTTGAGACCAGATCCTTTGCCGCGACCACGCGCGAACTCCTGATTACCAAGACCGGCGCGGTTGCCGACGACTCCACCGTTAACACCAAGGCGATCCAGGCGGCCATCGATCAGCTTGCTGCCAAGGGCGGAGGCACCCTGGTCGTTCCCAAGGGCGTCTTCGTCTCCGGCGCTCTCTTCTTCAAGCCGAAGGTCAACCTGCGCCTTACCGAAGGCGCCGTCCTGAAGTGTTCCACCGACCTCTCGAACTTCCCCGTGCAGCGCACCCGCATCGAAGGCCACTTCATCGACTTCAGCCCCGCCTTCATCAACGCGAAGAACTGCGACGGATTCCAACTGACGGGCGATGGCACCCTCGACGGTGCCGGCATGCCCATCTGGGAGCTTTTCTATAAGAATCGGGCCGCCGACAGAAGCTTTACCAACACCGGCATGCCCCGCGCCCGGCTTGCGCTCATCGAAGGCTCGAAGGACGTCAAGATCGAAGACATCACCTTCAAGGACTCGCAGTTCTGGAACTGCCATCTCTACAACAACGACGGTGTTCTAGTGCATAACGTCCACTTCCAGGTGCCCGACGACAAGCAGGGCCCCAGCAGCGACGGCATCGACATCGACAGCTCCCGCAACGTCACCGTCGATGGCTGCGTCTTCTCTGTCACCGACGACTGCATCGCCTGCAAAGGCTCCAAGGGGCCGCACGCCATGGAGGACAAGGACAGCCCGGCGGTCGAGCACATCCGCGTGCGCAACTGCACCTTCAAGCGCGGTGGCGGCGTGCTGACCTGCGGCAGCGAGGCCACCCTCATCCGCGATGTGATTGCAGAAGACTGCAAGATTACTGGCGGCGTCCGCGTCGCGACCCTGAAGCTACGCCCCGACACTCCCCAGCACTACGAGGACATCACCTTCCGCAACATCACCTCGGAAGGACTATCCGGCGGCATCATCAACATGGCGCCGTGGACGCAGTACTTCGATCTCCAGGGCGCGGAGCCGCCCAAATCCATCGTTAAGAACCTGAACTTCGTTGGCATCAAGGGGACGTATAGCTCCTTCGGCAGCATCCGGCCCAACCCCGGCCAGACCGACATCAGCGACGTCACCTTCAAGGATTGCGATGTCGCCATCAAGAGCGACAGGCCCAACAGCGACAAACTCAACACGGCCGGCGTCACCGGCCTGAAGTTCGAAAACGTCATGGTCAACGGGAAACCGTACGCAGGCTGATCCCGTCACACGCAGATGGCAGCTCAGCGGGGATGGTATGCTTGCCGCCATGCCGGAGACAGGGGTGAGGCGGGGGCGTGTAGGAGAGCTGCGCGTAGGAGCGCTGCGGGGAGATGCTCTGTGGTGGATCGCCCTGGCGGCTGGCCTGTTGCTGCGGCTGTGGTTTCTGGGACATCCGATGCCGTCCGACGACGATACGGATGTGTACGCCGAGCTGGCGCGCAATCTCTTCCATCATGGGATCTACGGATTTGATACGGATGGGGTCATCGTTCCATCGCTGATCCGGTTGCCCGGTTATCCGCTGTTCCTCGGGCTGATCTTCTCGGTCTTCGGCTGGGGAAACTTCAACGCGGTGCTGCTGGCGCAGATTGGCCTCGATCTGCTGGGCTGTTGGCTGATTGCGGGCTTTGTGCGTGACAATGTGTCCGGCCGCGAGGGGACGGTTGCCATCTTTCTGGCGGCGCTGTGCCCGTTTACGGCGGCCTACTCCGCAATGGCGCTGACCGAGTGCCTCAGCGTCTTTGCGGTGTCGCTGGGGCTATGGGCTAGCGGGCGAGTGCTGCGGGCGCAGGCGGAGGGCGTTGTGGACCGCGCCGCGGTGGCACTGGTATCGATTGCGATGGCGATGGCGATGCTACTGCGGCCGGATGGCGCACTGCTGGCTGCGGCGGTGATGCTGGCGCTTCTGTGGTATGCGTGGCGGCAGGACAGGCCGCTGGCGGGGATGAAGACGGCGTTGCTGTGCGGCGTGCTGGCGGTGTTGCCGCTGGCGCCGTGGACGGTGCGCAACTGGAGGACCTTCCACGTGGTGCAGCCGCTGGCGCCGCGGCGGGTGAACGATCCCGGCGAGTATGTGACCTACGGCTTCTACCGCTGGATGAGCACCTGGTCGGTGGATGTTGTTTCGACCGGGAACGTGTTCTGGCAGGTGGGAACGGCGCCGATCGACGTCAACGACCTGCCCTCGCGGGCGTTCGATTCGCCGGCGCAGCGGGCGCAGGCGGCGGAGCTGCTGGCCGATTACAACGTGAACAAGACGGTGACGCCGGAGCTGGACGCGAGGTTCGGCGCGCTGGCGGATGAACGGCTGAGGGAGCATCCGCTGCTGTGCCGGGTGTGGGTGCCGGCGCTGCGGGTCGCGGATATGTTCCTGCGCCCGCGCACCGAGACGCTGGGCCTGGACGCGGATTGGTGGCGGTTCGATAAGCACAGGGTCGAGTCGGCGGAGGCGGTTGGGCTGGGGGCGGTGAATCTGGCGCTGATGGTTGCTGCGCTGCTTGCAATTGCTCGCAGGCGAGTGCCCTGGGTGGCACTGGCGATCATTTATGTTGCACTGCGCTGCGCGCTGCTGAGCACCATGGAGAACTCCGAGCCGCGCTACTCGCTGGAGGCGTTCCCAATCATCTTGGCGTGCGCCGCATGTGCGTTTAACCGGAAAGGCGCCTCCGAAGAGACGCCTTATCCGGACAGCCCTGGGGAGTAAGTTTTAATTCGGCATCAACACGGTGTCGATGACATGAATGACGCCATTCGATTGATAGACATTCGCCGTGGTGATGGTTGCCATGCCGCCCTTTTCATCGGTCAGCATGATCTTTTTGCCGGACATGGTGGCGGTGAGCTTGCCACCCTCGACGGTGGTCATCTCATACTTGCCGCCGCCGGCCTTGATCCCATCCGCGATGTCCTTGGCGCTGAGCCTGCCGGAGACGACATGGTAGGTCAGGATCTTGGTGAGGGTCGCTTTGTTCTCCGGCTTCACCAGGTTGTCGACGGTGCCGGCGGGAAGCTTGGCAAAGGCATCGTTGGTGGGCGCGAAGACAGTGAAGGGGCCAGGTGAGTTGAGGGTGTCAACCAGGCCGGCGGCCTTGACCGCGGCGACCAGGGTGGTGTGGATCGGCGAGTTGAGCGCGTTCTCGACGATGGTTTTGCTGGGGAACATCGCTGCGCCGCCCACCATCGGGTCCTTGATGCCTGCGGTGGCGCCCATCTGCGCGACTGCGCTGCACATCGTGACTGCCAATGCCGCTGCGGCAATGGAGGTAAGCCATGTATTCTTCATAAATTTCGTCCCTTTCGATTTGCTTCGGAGTCCAGTCCCGGAGTTGAGCGCTCACTAGCATCTACGCGAGCGCGCCGGAACTGGATTGCCGGATTGCTATCCGATGCGTC
>Ga0326727_10021599_pt1 | contig 12576 bp, 7 predicted proteins | sample MB2enrmetagenome_FD_207643 | JGI IMG/M metagenome (GOLD analysis project Ga0326727, IMG submission 207643) | Lab enriched peat soil microbial communities from McLean, Ithaca, NY, United States - MB29MY | ecosystem: Environmental > Terrestrial > Soil > Wetlands > Peat | place: USA: New York...
TTTATGGCGCAACTTTTCCAGGCCCAGGATGATTTCCATGGTGCTGATCATCATGGGAGGAACAAAAACCACCAGCAGCATGTCGATGCCCTCATCTTCCAGCAGAATTTGCGCGCAGGCATCGTACTTGCTGCGATCCGATTTGGGAGTCATGTCCACGGGATTCTGGACGCTGGCCTCGGGAGGGAGCAAGCGGCGGAGCGCTTGGCACGTTCGTTCCGAGAAATTCGCCATGCTCAAGCCATGGGCGATGGCCGTATCGGTGGCCATGATGGCGGGCCCGCCGGCATTGGTGAGAATGCCCAGGCGGTTACCCCGGGGCAGGGGATTCTTGGAGAAAGCCAGCGCCAGGTCAAATAGCTCCTCCACCGTGTTCACACGGACCACACCGCATTGCTCCATCAGGGCGTTGGTGGCCACGTCGAGTCCCTGGCGCGCCGCCAACGCTCCGGTGTGGGATGTCGCCGCGCGCGCGCCCGCTTCCGTGCGGCCGGATTTGACCACCAGCAGGGGCTTCCGCTTCGAAATCCTCCGGCATATTTGCATAAAGCGCTTGGCGTTCCCGAACGACTCGAGATACATCAAAATCAGATCGGTCTGCGGATCGTCTTCCCAATACTGCAACAGATCGTTGCCGGAGACGTTGGTCTTGTTGCCGAGACTCACAAAGAAGGAAAACCCGATGTCAAGCTGGCGCGCGATATTCAGGATCGCCACCCCCAGCGCGCCGCTCTGCGACATGAACGCGATGCGCCCCGGCAAAGGCAGGGTGGGAGCAAAGGTGGCGTCCATGCGCACCGCCGGGTCGGTATTGATAACGCCCATGCAATTCGGCCCGATCATCCGCATTCCCTGTTGCCGGACCCTTTCACCCAGTTGGGCTTCGAATCCTTTCCCTTCCTCGCCGGTTTCGGAAAAGCCCGCGGTAATAACCACCAGGCCCCTCACGCCCTTCTTCCCGCAATCATCGATGACGCTCGGCACCTCATCCCGCGGCACCACGATGATGGCCAGGTCCACCGGGTCGGGAATCGACGACACGCTGGGAAAAGCCTTTATGGAGTGAATGAAATCTGCTTTAGGGTTAACCGGAAAGAGTTTGCCGTGGAAGTCGAACTCGATAAGCTGATGCAGAATTTCGCGGCCGATAGATCCCTCGCGGCGGGAGGCTCCCACCACGGCGATGGATTTCGGTTTAAGGATGGCATCCAGGGGATTCACGGGTATTCCTTTCGTGCGGGCGCGTCCGAGGCTGGGATCAGGCGGGAACTCCCAGGGTCCGAGGCAAATGCGGCGCCCGGCAGGCCACAATTGAAAGCCCAATTGAAGACGATGTCAACGGGTTACGGAAATTTTGCCTTTTGTCTTTGCCATCTCGCTGTACCCCCGCTGCGCGGTGGAAAGTATAGGCCGAAACCCGCCGCTTGTTGCAGCGCAGTCCTACCGGTGGCGGCCAGAGGCGATTAATTCCAAGCATGGCTGGACGCGCGTCCGCCGGAAATCTATAATCCCCCACACCACCTTTAGGGGTTGATTTATCTTGGGGGAGGCAAATTCATGTACAACGAGGGCAGAATCGCGACCCCGGGGAAAGCACTGACAGGGACTTGGCTGGCTGCTTTGTTCGCCGTGGCCTGGTTAGGTTGGGCGCCCAGTTTAGACCTGAGCGCGCGCCCGCAGGCTTCGATACAGGCCGCTACCGACCAGATCACTTACAACGTCGGCGAGGAGGTGTGGCTCAGAATTATTCCCCCTTCGCCGCAGGCAATCCACACACTGGATAGCTATCTCTTCGCCGTACGTTATGAAGGGGAAGGAAAACCTCTGCGGGATGGGGTGATTCTCGGCGGCGAGGAGCGTGGTGCTGCACCGCCCTCAACAACCTATCGGTTGCTTTGGAAGGTGCCACTGAATGCGCGAGCGGGGAGATATGAAGTCGACTTGCGGGTGCAAAATCCCAATTCGCATGAGGTTATGCAAGAGATTCCCGGCATTTGTTCCTTCGTGGTCCATCGTCAAGTGATCCAGATTGTTTCTGCTGAGGTCGGGCAGCCGTACTACACATCCGGGGACATTATCGGCTGTCATGTGAGGATCGAAAATCTGAGCGACGAATCACTGCAAGGGCTCCGGCTGGAATTCTCCGAGCGCTATTGGCCGTGGATTGTCCAGCAGAGGGAGCGCGTGGGGACTGAGATCGAGAAGTTGGAGAACGACATCAACCTCAAACCGCACCAGCATTTGCAAGGTGCCTTCTCGCGATGCGTGGAGGCCCCAAAAGTCGAACAACCCACCGTTAAGCAGTATGCGGCGGTGGTTTGGGACCACGACCGCAAAAACGTTTACGCCATAGCGATCACGCCGCTGGTCTTCGTCAACCCACCGGGAGTGGTAGCACCCCGGCCTTACCCTTTGCAATACGTCTACCCCAGCCTGGATGCGGTCAAAACCTCCAGCTATCGGCATTTTCATCCTGAGCCCTTCGGAGCGGCGGCGATTCAGTTTGATACCCACCACACGATGTTCCCTTCGGGCGCCGAAGCCACGGTGAAATTCTCCCTGGCCAATCCCACGGAGGCTGCGTGGCGCCAGGTCACGGTGCGCGCCCGACTGCTGGGCCCGGGCGGAAAAGAGCCGGCGAATCGTGTGGTCGCCGAACGATTTGACTTGAACCCGCACGGCGCCAAGTTGACGCAGGAAGTGAAGTTCCCGCTTCCTGCGGAGGCGAGTGGGCTCTTCCATGCCTGGGTGGATATAACGGATGCCTCAGGTCAGGTGCTTGCCACCAACGTGCTGGAACTTGGGGTCAATCCTCTTCCCAAATCCGTGCTGGTGTTCTGCGCGCACGAAGACGACGATGGAACCCAGATGGGTTTCATTCGCGCCTTGGTGGAGAATCAAATTCCCCTCCACATGATCTATTTCACCAGCGGCGATGCGGGCTCCTGCGACCGCTATTTTCAGCATTCGTGCGGACCGGCTGAGGCGCTGAACTTCGGAGCCATCCGCACGCAGGAAGCGCGCGCGGCGATGGGCCATCTGGGCGTGCCGCCGGACGACATTCTCTTCCTGGGTTTGCCGGATGGGGGGACGGGCAAAATCTGGTACAACCACCCACACGCAAGCGATCCCTACCTCGCCGTGCTTTTAGCCAGCGACCATGCCCCCTACGAAGGCCTCTTCCGCCCCAATCTGCCTTTCGCCCGCGATGCCGTGGTGGAAGCCACGGAAGAGATCATCAAGAAATTTCAGCCCGAGGTCGTTTTCACCAACCACCCCCCGGCAGAAGGCCATATCGATCACATCGTGAACAACTACTTCGTGGTGAAAGCGCTCCAGGAGCTCCTGCGCGCGGGCGCCATCTCCCCCGATATGGAAGTGCGGGTGGACCGCATCTTCAACCCCCGAGAGCATCCTGCCACCCCCTACCAGTATGAAGATCACGAGTTCTATGTCTCCGGCGAAGCCATGGCGCTGGCGCAAGAGGCTGGGTGGTTTTATCAGTCGCAGGGAGGGAACCGCGGAGAGGGGAATTTGCGCACCTGGGACCAACTGCGGCGCAGCGAAGGTTACCGCAAGGTGTTAGACTGGAAGGAACACGAAGGCTGGAACGAGAAAGAGTGAAGGATGGAAACACCGAGCGAGTGGGCCAAAAGGTTCAACCAACAGAAGGCGGACTCAGAGGCGGGCTCGCCCAAGCCGGAAGTCGAGGCCGCCGATAATCCCGCTCCCCTTGCGGAATTCCCCAGCGAGCCGTTTCAATGTCCGGCATGCGGCCAATTGCTTGCCCCCACGTGCCGGGTTTGTGTGGCGTGCAAGCACCCCATCAATCCTGCCGAGATCGCCCGCCCTCGTGAGGTAGCGTTGCCCGCGGCGCCCGCGCCGGGCACAGGACCCAGGCGCGAAGCGGTGCGTTACCCCTGGCGCATCTTCTTTGCTGTCTTTGGGTCCGCTTTCTTTCTTGTCCTCCTATTCAAAGGAGTTTGGGGAGAAGAGAGGGCTCAGTTGGCATGGGCAGGGGTGCAGACCCTCGTGGGTGTCTGGGTCTTTTTCGATGCCCTTCGGCAGCGCGTTCCCAGGCCCTTACGGTGGGCGGTGGGCTCAATGCTGCCCATTATTATCTTCTTAGTCTTTCCCTGGTACCTGGCGCGCCGAAGCAAGCCCCAATCAACTGTCCCGTTTGTGGAAGCAGAGGTGGGGCCCGTCACCAGGTTCCTGCTTATTGCGTTGTTTATATTTTTCCTGGCCAGCATGATTTTCTATATCGTGCAGGGCCCTCCCCCCGCCCTTGCGCCCCCTCCCCAACCACCGGAGCATAAGAGCGGTGGCGCCAACCAAGCCCGGATTAACAACTTTCGCCCAGGGAAAGAGAATGGCCCAGGAAGGAGGGCATTGGAAGGATCGCATGGCCTGCCTTACGCATCGAGCGCTCAGGCGGAGACCAGCGCGCCATCCGACGCCTGGCAGACGTAGATCTCGCCCTTGAGGCCGAGCGCCTTTTCATAGCCTTCGCCCACCACTTGCGCAAAACTGTCTGCGGCGTCGGCGCGCACCAGGTTGACGGTGCAGCCGCCAAAGCCCGCTCCCGTCATGCGCGCGCCCAGAACCCCAGGCTGTTGGCGGGCAAGCTCCACGAGGGTGTCCAGTTCTTTGGAGCTCACTTCGTAATCATCCCGCAAACTTTCGTGGGATTGATTCATCAACTCACCGAAGCGTTCCAGGTCGCCGGCTTGCAGGACCGTCACTGCTTCGAGTGTGCGCTCATTCTCCGATACCACATGGTGGGCACGCCGCCACAACAGGTTGTCCATTCTGCCGCGCGCGGCCTCGATGTCGGAAGGCTGCACGTCGCGCAGCGAATTTACCACGCGCTCGGTGGCGGCAATCCATTTCACCGCCTCGCGGCATTGCTTCAAACGAACCTCGTACTCGGATTGCGCCAGCGCGCGCTTGACGCCGGAGTTGCAAACTACAATCTTCACGCCGGCCCGGAGAGGTACGTGACGGTAGGTGAGGTCGCGGCAGTCGAGAAAGAGCGCGTGGTCACGGCGGCCGAGCGCCGAAATGAACTGATCCATGATCCCGCAGGGCACGCCCACAAATTCGTTCTCAGTGCGCCGCGAGAGTTTGACGATGTAGACGGGGTCGAGCCCCAAATTCAGGAGTTTATTCCAGAACGCCGTCGCACCCACCTCTACCGCCGCGGAAGAACTTAAGCCCGCCTCACGGGGAACGTCGCCACCAAAGGCGATGTCAGCGCCGGTCAGGCGATGGCCATCGGCTTCCAGAAATTTCGACACGCCGCGCAGAAAGTTGCTCCAGGTGTTCTCGCGGTCCTTTTGAATGTCGTCCAGGTCAAATTCGACTGTTGCTTTATAGTTGTCGGAGTGAACGCGCACGCGGCGGTCCGCGCGGCGGCGGCCGGCATAGGTGATCGCCCGGTCGATGGCCGCTGGTAGCACAAAACCATCATTGTAATCCGTGTGTTCGCCAATCAGATTCACGCGGCCGGGGGCCCGCACGACAATTTCGGGTGGCGAGCCGAAGGTTTGCTGAAATGCTTGTTCAATCATCACTTGACCCCTCTAGTAGGCGGTCGCAGGGGCGGTTCGCGAACCGCCCCTACTTCTTGTTGCCTTCTGCCAACTCCTCCCATCGCACCGGCGGCACCGCGCGCAGTTCGGCTGCCTTCTCTTCCGCCAGCGAATCGTTCAGGAAGGTCCCCGCGCCGGTTTCCACGCCCGCCAGATACTTGAGTTTGTCCTTGCTGCGGTGGGGTGGATAAAACTCAATGTGGAAATGGAAATAGGGAAACTGACCGCGCGTGGGCGCCTGATGTAACAACATCATATATGGAAAAGACATATGATAGAGGTTGTCATACTTCAAGGTAACCCATTTCAGGATTTCCGCCAGCGCGCGCTCCTCCGAAGGCCGGAAGGCCTCCAGCGTCCCCAGGTGGCGGCGCGAGAAAATGTGGACCTCAAACGGCCAGCGGGCGTAAAAGGGAGTGAACGCGCTGAAGGCATCGTTCTCAGCGATGATGCGCCTGCCGCCACGGCGTTCCTTCTTCAGAATGTCGCAGTACAGGCAGCGCCGATGCCGGCGATGGTGAGCGCGGGCGGCCGACAACTCTTTTTCCAGGCGCGGCGGGATGAACGGAAACGAGTAGATCTGCCCGTGCGGGTGCGGCATGGTGACCCCGATCACCGCGCCCTTGTTTTCAAAAATCAGGACGTAGCGTATTCCCGGCGTAACCTTGAGCTCCAGGAAACGGCTTCGCCACAGGCGCACGAGTTTCACGAGGTGGTCCACAGGTAGATGCGGCAGGGAGGTTCGATGCTCGGGGCTGTAAAGCACCACGTCGCATTTGCCGAGGGAAGGCCGAACCTTGTAGAAGTCATCCCCCTTGATCGCCGGTGGCGGAGGAGGGATGGTGAACGCTGGAAAATCGTTGGGATAGATGTAGACGTCGTAGTGGTCAGGCACGCGTCCAGAGCCGGGGCAAAAGGGGCACCAGTCCTCGGGCATCTGGGGTCGCCCCTGGCGATGCGAGGCGGTTGAAACCCATTCGAGAAGCGTGGGATTCCAGCGGAGTTCCGTCATGGTTCACTATACCGCGAAGCCCGGAACGCCAACGCTCCCATGAAGACTCCAAAAACCAACATCGCCAGTCCCCACCATAAATCGATGTTCACGCCCAGGGATTTCTCCTGGAACATGGAAGGGTCAGCAACCACCCCATATATTGGCAGGATGACACCGTAAATCGTGAAGATGATTCCAATCGGCAAACGAATGTCTAATCCCATCGCCACCTACCAGAAAATAATATTCAAAACCGCGCAGAGCGCCAGAATTCCTATAGCCCAAATTGACGGCCGTTCATACCAAGGAAGATCGGAAGTCGTGGGCTTGGGAGTCAGGGAATAAACCAAACCCACCAATTCCTCCTCCTTGCGCGGTTCCGTGAAGAAGGTTACCACTACCGTGACCGAGAAGCAGACCGCAAATGCCCAGATGGCTTGGTAGAAGTTTGCCGCCATGTCGCTGGGATAGTGGATGTAGTGAAAGTGATAAAGCGAGTAGTGCGCCGCGGCCGCCAGGATGCCGCACAATAATCCCCAGAACCCCGAATGGGCGCTGGTGCGCTTCCAGAACATTCCCAGCAGAAACGTACCGAAGAGCGGCGCATTGAAAAACGCGAAAAGGAGCTGGAGATAATCCATGAGGTTGTTAAAGTACAGAACAATGAAAGCGGTCCCGATGCCCACGACCACCGCAAATATCGTGGCCACGCGCCCCATGGCCAGATAGTGCTGGTCTTCCTTTCCGGGGTTGATATGAGTCTGGTAGATGTCGAAGGTCCACACCGTATTAAAAGCGGTCACGTTGCCGGCCATTCCCGACATGAAGCTGGCCAGGAGCGCCGTCAAGCCCAGACCCAGAAGGCCGGAAGGATAGAGGCTGCCCAGCATCGTCGGCAGCGCTTGATTGTAGTTGTAGACACCCTTGACCGGATCCCACAAAAGGTTTCGGACGGGTGAATAGGCGATGGCCACCAGGCCCGGCAGGATGACCATCAGCGGGAAAAACATCTTGGGCACGGCGGCAATCAAAGGCGTGCGTTGCGCGGAGGCCATGTCCTTGGCGGCCAAGCCACGCTGCACCACCAGGAAGTCGGTGCACCAATAACCGAAGGAGAGGACGAACCCCAGGCCAAAAATTGTAGCGACCCAGTTGACCCCCATGGGATTGTCAGCCGCATGCCAGATGTTCGCCCAGGTGTGCGCATAGCCGGGATTGGGAAGGCTGGCCTTGAGCCCCGCAAACCCGCCCACGGCTTTCAAGCCCAGTATGGCCAGGGGCAGGAATCCGAAAACAATGAGGAAAAACTGCAGAACCTCGTTGTATATCGAAGAGGTGAGGCCGCCCAGGTAAATGTAGATGGCGACGACCACCGCCGAGGCAACGACGCTCGCCCAAAACGGCCAGTTCAGCAAGCGCTGAAAGAGAATCGCCATCGCGTAGAGGTCCACGCCGGAAACCAGCAGGGCCATGAACGCAAAGCAGAGGGCGTTCAAGGTGCGCGTCTTCTCATCGTAGCGCTTGCGCAGGAATTCCGGCACGCTGCGCACTTTGCTGCCGTAATAGAACGGCATCATGAAGACGCCCACAAAACACATGGCCGGCATGGCCGCCAGCCAGTAAAAATGGTTAACGTACATGCCGTATTTGGCAGCGTTGGCGCAGTGGCCCATCACTTCCAGGGCGCCGAGGTTTGCGGACATGAACGCTAGGCCGGTGATCCAACCGGGAATGGAGCGCCCGGAGAGGAAGAAATCCTCGCTGGTCTTCATCCGCCCGCGCAGCGCGAAGCCGATTCCCAATACGAAGACAAAATAGATGGCGATGATCGTGTAATCAACAAAATGAGGATGCATAGTCTCCCACCAGTCGGCGCATACTTATCACAGGGCATCCCAAAAGTAAACGCCAGACTGCGCGCGCCGGGGCGAAGGCTCACCGCGCGGCGGGAATTCCTCCCCGGGATCACCGAACGTACTGCGCGATATTGAAGTGTTTTCCTTGAGCCTGTGAGGCCACGTCTTACCAAACATGTGGTGAGGGCGTTAAGTTAATAGATCAACTTCAGCGAGAGCTGAATCTGCCTGGAAGTCCCCGCCGTGCGATTGATGAGCCCGAAGCCGGAAGCATGGATGATGTTCACGGGGAGCCCGAAATCGACCAGGTTGAAGGCGTTGAAGAACTCCGCCCGGAACTCCAGCATCGCAGGCTCCGAACCGGCGCGATGGCCCACGGTCGTGTCCTTGATTAAGGCGAAGTCAAGATCGCGGAAGCCCGGGCCGCGGAAAGTATTCCGTCCCAAGGTTCCGAAGCGGCCCTGGTTGGGCCCGGTGCCGCCCGGAACGCCGATGGGGATGTAAAAGAAGGAGGCGTTGTTCGTGCCCCGGCCGAAATAGTCCTCTCGAACTGTGCGGTCGGTGGAAATATTCGGAACGGCGATTTGGTCAGGCCGGTCGCCGCCCCCATCGCCCACGCCGGTCTGCTGAATCCCGGAGTAAACCGAAAAGGGCGAGCCGCTGGAGAGCGTCGTGATGTTCAGGAGTTGCCAGCCCTCGGTGACCTTCTTTCCCAGGGGGTGGAGAAAGCCCACACGGTCGAAGGGCAGCACCTGGATGGCGCTGGCCGTAAAGTAATGCTTGATGTCAAAGGTCGATGGTCCCTTGTCAGCCCCCGGATTCCACGGGTTCTGATAATAAGTCTGGGTAACGGTTCCGGAAGGTGAGCCGACACTTTCCAAGGAAGCGCTGGAATCGTCCAACCCTTTACTGAGGGTATAGCTGGTTTGAAAGCCCAGCCCCAGGCGCGGGGAGTTCTTGGATGCGGAAACTTGCAAGGAGTGGTAGGTGGAGTGGGAAGGCGTGCCCATGAGGTACTCTTCCCCGTACCCACCGGTGACCTGTCCGGCGGAATCGAATTGGGTGAAAGGCGCGAACTGGGGTGAGGCGCCGGTATAACCGTTCGGGCTGATGGTGTTCGTAAGATGCACGCCCACGGCGGCCACATAAGCGGCGTCCAAAACCACATCCTTGATCGTCTCTTCAATCTCCGCCGTATAGTTGCCCATATATCCATCGCGAATATCCGGGGTCATTCCATACGCGGCCAGCGGTTGCGGTTGGTCGCCCGGGGTGGCGGTGGAGAGTGCCGTCTGAAACCGGGGTACATCGAGCGTGGTGTTGGGCGGTACGTCGCTGGTGCGGCCGCCGGCAAACGCCAATTGTCCGGCGGTGGTGTAGACAGGGGGCAATTGCGGGGTCATGACGCTGTCACTAAAGGGCACCGGAGCGCCCGGCAGAGCGGCGAGCACAGGATCGGCGACGAAAGGAAAATCTCCGGTCAGGTAATTGGTATACCAAAGACTGGGGAGGATGGTGGTGATTCCGCCGCCGGCGCGCAGCACCGTTTGGCTCGTCAGCTTCCACTCCGTCGAGAGTCGCGGTCCCCAGCCCCGCAGGTCCTTCCCATAAGGCGGCTGCGGATTGAGGAGAAAGATCTGCTTGGCGCCGGGTTCCCAAGTGGGCGCCGGCTTGCCATCCGGTTCCACCGTTTCGATCTCCGAGGTGCGATTGGCGGCTTCGTGAATGCGGCTGTTGGCTTCGTAGCGCAGGCCATAAGTGAGGGTGAAACGCGGGGTGACCTTCCAAGCGTCCTGAAAGTAGAAGTTAAGAGCCATGCGGCGGATGGCGGCCTCGTTAAAGCGATCTCCGGTTGCCGTAAAGGCGGACGCCACGGTGGTTTCGTAGGAGAAAGGGGTGGCGGTGAGGAAGGCCGTCAGGGTGTCAGGTAGTGCCCCACCCGCCGGGGTATTGTGCTGGCCACTCGCCGAGGGAATATTCACCGGGGCGTACGCGGTGCCACCGCCAAAAGTGTAGGTGCCGTCAGGGTCCACTCCATAAACCGTTGAGTCGTGGTTGAAGCGTGCCTCCGCGCCAAATTTCAGCGCGTGCGTCCCGCGCGTGTAAGCGAGATTTTGCCGGAGCTGATAGAGATTACCAAAAGCGCCTGAAACGTTGCCGGCCAACGAGTTGAAAGGCTCATAAAGACTGTCGGTGAAGGACATGGCGGGTTGGGTATGATTGGGCGCAATAAAAAGCGGTGTGCTGCGAATATAGCCGAGGGAGGTCTCCGTGGTGAAGTGGGGTGAGACGGTGCGGGTGTAGCCAAGCGCTGCGTTGCGCTGGTGGTCGTGGAAGAGAGAGATAAAGCTGGGGTTGATCGCCGCCTGGTCAGGATCGGTCTCCGGGCCATTCACATTATTGAGGTTGAAGCGCACAAAAAGCTGGCCCTGGTCGGAAATGCGGTGGTCAATGCGGAAGGAAAACTGGTTGGAATCGGTTGCGACTTCGGAGGAGGTGCCGTAGGTGCGCGGTCCAAAGGGCCCCTGCGGATCGTTGGGCTGGGGATAGCGCGCCAGAACGGGGGCTACCTGCGAATTCACCGGCACATAAAGCGTGTCACCAGGAAAAGCTGTGGTGTCCAGCCCCTGGCGTTCTGCCTGGGTGGGCACGGAAAGCACCTGCGTGGTCCCCAACACTTGGCGGAAGCCCTGGTATTGCCCAAAGAAAAAGGTGCGATCGCGGCCCTGATAAATTCCCGGCAGCGTTACCGGCCCCCCCAAGGCGAAGCCGAATTCATTGCGCCGGAAGGGCGGAATGCGGCCGGGATAGGCCAGGGATTTTTCGTCGAAGAAATTGCGCGCATCGAACGCCGAGTTGCGGACAAATTCAAAAACCGCGCCGTGCAGTTGCCGGGTTCCGGATTTGGTCTTGATGTCGGTGAAGCCGGCAGCGCCGCGCCCGAATTCCGGAGGCATCACGCCGGAGGATGACTGGATTTCCTTCACCGCGTCGACATTGAAGTTGGAAAAGGTGGCGCCGCCCAACTCCGGGTCGGTGATGTCCACTCCGTCCATGGCAAACATGGAGGTGGTGCCCCGCTGACCATTTACGGCGAATTGCGCAGTGTAGTTCGCGGAGCCGTTGGTGTCGGTCATGGTCCCGGCAGCCAGCAGCAGCAATTGACTGAAGTCGCGCTTGTTCAGTGGCAACTCCGAAACCTGCTTGCTGGAGAGTTTCTCCCCGCCGGTGGCTTGCGCCTGCGCTCCTGCCGCGGTCGTCTGAAGAACCAGCCATTTGCCCGTCGCAGCCACTTGCACCGTGGAGATCAGATGGTTGCCTGGCTGGATTTTCAACAACTCCCTCGACCGGATCAACTTGTTATGCCCATGGAGGATCACCGCATAATTGCCCGGCGGAAGTTCGGGGAAACGGAAGGCGCCTTGCTCGTCGGTGGTGGCAAGCAGGCGGCCTGACTTGCCCGCGCGCAGCTCAACCTGTGCCCGCGGCATGACTTTTCCCCCGGCATCGCGCACCGTGCCTTGCCAGGAAGCGGGAGCCACCTGCGCGGGAGTGGAGACGGCACCCCCCCACAAAAGCATACCTAGGGTGATCAGTATGAAATTCCGTCTTAATGGTTTCAAAAGCGTGACCTACCTCTTCTTCCCAAGGACATTCCAATACGGGCGGCGCCCTCGCGGCATGGGAAGGTTAGTGGGCTGGCACAACCTCGGCATTCTTTGCATCCCGGTTTCGAGGGCGAGGGATTTCCTGTAGGTTTTTGAATCCCAGAGACATGGTGGAGGCGGGGGGAGTCGAACCCCCGTCCGAAGAGTCTTACGGTTAGGAGCCTACATGCTTATCCCAGTTCGCTTCCTGCTTTCGCCGGCGGCCCTCAGGAACGGGCAATAACGAACCGCCAGCTAGCCTCTTGCCCCGTGAAGGGCTCTCGCCCGGAATCCCAAGGCGCCTGATCCCAAGCCATCCCGCCAAGCGACGCTTCACATCCCTCATGCGGGCCTGAAGGAGGAAACGGCCACCTAATTAATTAGGCAGCGTAGGCATACTGCGTGTTGGCAGTTGTCTTTGTCCCACGCCGATCACGGGTGGTGTGGACCCCCGACATGCCTCCTAAGCATAAGGGCTCCCGTCG
>Ga0326727_10021600_pt1 | contig 12575 bp, 17 predicted proteins | sample MB2enrmetagenome_FD_207643 | JGI IMG/M metagenome (GOLD analysis project Ga0326727, IMG submission 207643) | Lab enriched peat soil microbial communities from McLean, Ithaca, NY, United States - MB29MY | ecosystem: Environmental > Terrestrial > Soil > Wetlands > Peat | place: USA: New York...
TAGCAGTATTGCCGCAGCGACTAAAAGCTCAATAACTCTGTGGTCTCCCCAGCCGTAAGTCGGTGCTTTGCTTAACCCATATATCAAAGTAATTAATCCGCTGGTTACCAAGAGAGTCCCTAATATGTCAAACTTCTTTAGTGACGCAATGCCATGCCCTGTTAATTTTGGTATGAAGAACGGTGTAAGTGAGAGTATTAGAATGCTAATCGGAACATTAATAAAGAAAATCCAGTGCCAGTTAATATATTGAGTAATAAGCCCGCCGAAGACAACCCCTAATGTCGCTCCGCCGATATTTATTGCACCCCATATAATCATTGCCCTATTACGAGCCTTGCCTTCTTCAAAAATAGATATTAGTGAAGATAGTGCTGAAGCTGATATAAAAGCAGCCCCTAGACCTTGCAAGCCTCTACAGATAATGAGTAGAGTAAAGGTTGAGGATAGTCCAGCTAGTAATGAAGCAACACCAAATAGCGCAACGCCTGTTATGAATATCTTCCGCTTACCGTAAATATCCGCCAAGCGACCAGCTAAAATGAGGAAGCCAGCAAAGGCTAAGCCGTAGGCTGTTATTAACCACTGTAAGTTATTATCGCCGCTTATATTTAAGGACTTTGAGATGGTTGGCATAGCCACATTAACGATAAAAGAATCAAGTGTGTCCATTAAAGCCGCTGCCGCAAGAATGAGCAGGATTATATTTTCGTGGAAGATGTGTTTCTTTGATTCCATAGTAAGCTAAAGCGCAGACTTATTAACCAACGGTAAAAAAATATCATCAACAATTTGTTTAATAGCGGCTTTTGTTGGTGGCTTGCCGGTAACGAGCATTTCATGCCGTGCGAGGTCGGCTGGAATAGTTAGGACACGCTTGGGCAGCGGAGACAGGTTTACTTCGTCACGAGCCTCGGCTCGCTGCAAAATCTCAGTCATAACTTGTACGTTAACTTTTCTGACTTGATTACGGGTAAATACATCTAGCTTAGGGTCGCTTACTACATCTGCCATTACACCCCATATTACATCAGGGGGTAGTTCGCCGAGACTACTGGCCGTGTGTGTCAGTAAAGCAATGACATCACCACGCAGAGTGCCAGTGTTTGGAATATGATTGGATATAAATACTCGGTGGTCACGTATTGCAGCTCGTACTAATTCCAGCCGATTTCGCCAACGGCGGTACAGTACTGCTTTGCTAGTACCAGCCCGTTGAGCGACATTATCAAAGGTAAGGTTCTTATAGCCTACCGCTCTTAACTCTTCCCAAGCGGCATCAAGTAGGGCTGTTTCTAAGGTAGAGCCACGCCGCCTTAAAACGGTTTCGTTCGATTCAACCAACATGCTTTAGATACTCCATGTATCTTAGTATACAGAAGATTACAAGAAACGAAAGGTATCTTAAGTAAATACTAGGGCTACGTCATGCCCAACGGCATCATTGCCAGCATCTTGAACCGCCTTGGTTCGTGCGTCTAGCAGCTCAGTTGCAAAAATTGAGGCAAGTGGGTCGTTTTCAAACTTAACCCACAGTTTATAAATATCGTTGGCAAAGTCTTCAACGTGTTCGTTGAGGTGCGTTGTGCCGTCTGTATTAGTAGGATTAAGTCTTCCTTTGCTGATATGTAACACGTGGCGATTAAGCGGTTTCTCCCAAGTATCAAATAGACTTGATTGATAAGCTGATGTTCTAAACTCCGTAATACTAATATCGTGACTGCTCTGTGATTGTGTGAAGAACTTGTATAAACACCTGGCGTGTACAAACGCCGAGTCCATAGCGACCACAACATCAAAGCCTCTGTGCTGTGTTTTGAACGCTTGCCATAAAGTAGCAGCACCCAATAAACAGCGCAGTTCGTAATACAGGTCTTGGGTTATAAAATCACGTTTTTGCTGTTCAGTTAAAGCAGCCATTAGTTACTTCTTTATGGCTGTTACTATCAGTGCCAAAGTAGCAATTAAAACAGCTAGTATAGATGTAATTAGTGCGCCGTAAGCTAGGTTTAAGTTCTTTTGAAACGCCTCTTTGGTTACTTCATAGTTTGCACGGGCTATTTCAACCTCGTTGTGCCTACGGGCTTGTTCTTCCGCACTACCGTCCACACTTGCAAATGAGCCACGCAAATCAGGGTGTCCACTAGTCAGTTTGGGCGACTTAAATATCTTAAATAGTGCTTTTAACCTCTTACCCATGGTCTAATAATACATCAGATGCAGTACCAACTGTATTAATCATTAAAACGTCAGTTCTCGATTGGTTTCTTTTTAAAAACACTCATAGCGATGTCAAGCTCGCCTCTTAGCAAACGGGTCTTCTTTATCTATTTTCCGCATTAAAGCAACTATTTTATCATGTGTCATGCCCGCCTTTTCAATACCCTCTTTACTTTCTTTATCAGTAAAGAATTCATGACCTTTTAATATAACGCTAAATTGCTTATCGTCAGTAGCTTTTTCGCTTAAGCTATACTTTTTAGGGTCTTTAAGCAACTCATCAACGGCGTCAGTAAGAGTTTTTAGGTTTAGAGTATCTTCTGTGTATTGTGAAATTGCTGATGCAAGACCCGGTTTTTTCTTAAAAATGCTCATAACTATTCATCTCCATATTCCGCTTAATTTACTTTTCTCTACTTATTGTATGTGAGCCTTGTAGGCTGCCTCTGAGTGCTTGGCTTCTTCTTTAGCCGAATAAGCGCTCACCATACCCCAAACCACTCCAAGAATAGCGAATGGCAAGAAAATAAAGAACGTGTGGGCAAGACTTACGCCAAGCAGCATAGCAACTAAAATTGCTATCATTCCAGCGTCTACAAGCACGATAATCATTTTTGTTGGACCATCGCTGTTTTCTTCCCCTATTGTCATTTCGCCTAGAGGTCCTGCAGTAAGCCCATAGGCAACTAACAAGAACGGCAAAAGGCTATGACTTGTATGGTAGCTTAGTACGATAGCAAAAACTATGTAGACAAAAATTGTCATCCAGCCCAAGTTGGTAATCCAATTTAGTGCCTGTAAAACAAGAAAGTTGTTGGGCTGTTTTCGTTTTAGTGCGGCAAGTGATAATTTTGCAAAACCAAAACCAGGGAGCATTAGCAATGGAAACAAGAAGTTGGTGGCTATCAGTGCAGCGATTAGTCCAATAACCGGTATCTGCCACTTGCCAAGAACTATCAGCCAAATGCCACCGATAATGCCAGCAAATATATTCATAAAACTGATGATTCCGACTAGTGCTTTGAAAGTTTTCATATCATTTCTCCGTTAACGTTAATTTTACTCGCCTAGAAAAGAAGAAGTAGAGAATCCATATTACTGATAGTGTAATATCACGCGAGATGTCGTTCGTAACGTCCATTGGTACTGATTTATTGATTTTGGAGTACACAGAGTTTAATAGTGCGCTAATCGTCCCATATATTATTATGCCAAGGACGAGGGTTAAGATTACTAATAGCCTACCAACAACACGCTTTTTTAATATCAAGTAGAACGACAGCGCTTGCATTATTGCCAGAACGACAAAACCAATCACGATAAAAGTAACAGTACCCTTATAACTATCTAGCCCTTGCGTTGATAGTAGCTGACGGTACGAAAATGCATTGTATATGCTGTACCCACAAGAGATTACTAAGCCTAGCATAAACCATGTTAGCCAGCCATCAAGTCCCGTAAGTTTTGCCTTTTTCTCGTCTGTAAGTTTTGATTGCTTCTTTGAAGCGCCTAGTACTGCCAGCCCTTTTTTTAATTTTCTGCGGTTGTATAAGCTATAGAAAAGTGTCACGAAAAAACTGGCAAGTAAAATATGCCCAGGTATGTAAAAATACTTTGCCTCAGAACTTGGTGTTTGATAAAGGGACTGTGAGTGTCGGTCTAGCATAACGCCTAGGGTGTAAAGTATTGCCACGCCCACTACTAGGGCAAGCATAGCCCACTTTAATTTAGGTTGCAGTTGTTTACGTTTTCGTAAGCTTGCTTTTAGCAAATGTAAATCGGTAGTTTTATTATCGTCAGTGTTCTTGGTTTCTTGGACGACTGGTTCAACCACTGATTTGCCGACCTTAGTTCCGCAGTTCGCACAAAACTTAGTACCTTTTTCTATTTGATTGCCACAGTTAGAACAATACATTGCCGTTACTCCAATTTAATCTGGCTTGGGTTAGTTAATATTATTTCAGTCCTACCTTGATAGGTGGAAACAGTCCCCGTAACTCTCACGTTGTTGCCTGAGTACTTACCAACGTCTCCGAACTTAGACGTATTTTTATCAAGGACTACCAACGCTAAGGGGCAATTTGTATAGTCTGCACAATAATCCAAGAAGTCTGTGCCATCACGGTATGTTGTGCTGACAATTTTGCCCCTAACCGTTACTTGCTGACCAACGTGCTTAGGCGCTTGGGTATAAGGGATTGAATTATCGTTCGTGTAAGCACTTTTAAAGCCCAATAGGACAGCAGCGATAATCACAATGGCTACTATTGGTATCCAGAACTTCTTATTCATGGCTTAATAATACCAGCATTAGCTCTCAGAAGCCCTACGGCTTTGTCTAATAGGGTTTTTAGGTACTTCATGCTCATAGCCCTAGTAGCTGCCGTTTCTTAGCTTGGTACTCTTCTGCGGTTATAGCGCCCTTTTTATGCAGCGTGGCATACTTCAGTATCTCTTGAGCGCTATCAGTTGGCGGTGTTTGGGGCTGTTGTTGGTTAGTCTGGGCAACCTGTAGGCTCTTGTAATGGGATATGGCATTGGCTAACTTACTGTGAACTTCAAACTCAGTGAGTTTTGTAGTATGAAACATCACCTCTCTGCCGTCTTTTAAGCCAATGATAACTGTAGCGTCCTTGACCTTAGTTCTTTTGGGGGCTGCCAGTGAAAACACGCCAAGCGTTGCCATGCGGGTAACACTTAGACGGCTGTTGGTTTGCTGTTGTCCTGTAACCTCAAGACTTACTATGTCTGTGGCTGGTATGACCAATCCTTTTACTGGCTTACCAAGCTGGCTGTACTCAACTTGTTTTTCATAGAGCCTTAGTTTGGCGTTATAGCGCCTGTCGTTATCAAAACCGCCAACATAACTAATTGATACATGCCCTAGCTCTTTACCACGTGTTGCTTCTAGAGTGTCTTTGGCAGCCTGTGTTTCAGCCTTATGCTCTTGGCGCTCAGCCTGACGTTGTTCCGTCTGTTGTTTGTACTGCTCTGCTTTAGTGGCTAAAAAACTGTCGGGGTGTTTAGCCTGACGTTCAACGTCAATTTGATGAAGCTTTTTAAATAAACCCATTGATTGTTGTCTCCTGGCTTAGTTGGTAAAGCCTGGCTACATAACAATAGAGCTAGCTGCCAGGCGAGCCTTGCGACCCCATAGCCCTTTCGGACTATGACCTAGTAAGATACCTGAACAACTAGCTCAATGGCTCTTACTAGGATTTACAACCATGCCTTTTGCCAATTAATAGCTAATAAGTTTAGGTCGTGCCAAATTGTTTTTAACACTTTTGGTGTTACTGCAAATTATAACAGCATTGCAGCGCAAATTATTAGTCTTCGTCACTGTTATACTAATTGGCAATGACTGATACAACTAAACCCACTGCCATATCAGACTTCAAGGACGTAGAGGTGTTTACAGCACTCAAGCGTATATGCCAGTTCATAGTAGATAGTGCTTGGAATACTAGCAGCAGCGACCCTGAGTACGAGTTCGCCACTGCTAAAACTAAGCAGTACATTCAAGACGTAAAGATGTTGGCAACAGTTGATGAAGATGTAGCATGGGGTCAGACAAAGCGAAAAACCAAAGACGGACTATGGGTCAATAAAGACGCTGGCGACTTGAACCCTTGGTATGAGGGCGAACTAACATTACGGGAATTACTGGACTCAATGGAGTTACTTGCAGAACTGATAGATTCGACCACACCCCAATACATGCCCGAAATCGAGTTTCTGCATTACTACAACTTTCTAAGAGGTAAACTGCCTTCCAATTACCCGAAACCAGCCATTATTCGTTTTAGCGATTTACACCCGAAGCTACAAGAGCATTGCGGGGAACGCTTTCGTAGCGGACAATATGCTGACGCCATTCTCGCAGCTTATAAAGTTGTTTTGAAGGAAATAAAAGAAATTACAGGCATACATGACTTGGACGGCAAGCAGCTTGTAGAAAAAGCTTTGTCGCTTAATGCACCACTTATCAAACTAAACGACTTAGCCACACAGTCTGACAAGGACGAGCAACTTGGATTTATGATGTTATTTGCTGGTGCAGCAGTTGGTATACGCAATCCGAAGGCTCACGACCTTGTTATACAAGAGGACAAGTTTAAGACGCTTCGCTATCTTGCGTTTGCAAGTTTGCTGCTTGAACGGCTAGACGAGCGTACATCACCAAAGCCGTAGGCTATTCATTGCCGTTCTTTTGGTTCAAAATGGATAGTATGAGTGCAAAACAGTTAGAAAAACAGAAAGTAGGCAGACCTAGCGTCATCACGGCAGAGGCAGTCCAGAAATTAGAAGCTGCTTTAGCCACTGGTTTTGGTGTTAATGCTGCCTGTTATTTCTCTGGTGTGAGTAGAAGCGTATTTTACCAACGTAAAGCCGAGGACAAAGAGTTTTCAGACAAAATGAGGCTTGCCGAGGAGTGGTCTACGTACAAAGCACGGCTGACCATATTAAAGGCTATAGACAACGGAGATGTTGCTGCTGCTAAGTTTTGGCTGACCCATAAAGCTAGAACAGAGTTTGCACCACCCAAAGCTTACTAGCTGGGGGTGATAATTCGGGTAAGCATAGTAGACTAACGCTTGCTTAGCTTTTTATTTGCCAAATCTTGATTTTGATGTCATAAGACTGTAAATTAACTAGTATGTACGCTAGGCGCTTTACTTCACTAGATAATGCGGTAGCTAATCGTGAGGCTATAGCCCATATTAAATCTTTGTATATTAGGGGCAAGATAACTAGAGAAGTAGCAGAAGCCCTAGCTGAACCCGTTATTAACCGTATTAACAAGCGACAGCAAGAAATAGCTAAGAAATATGGCAAACGAAACTATCCAAAGACCACGTTTATTGGTTTGTTTCGCTAACCTTACCCGAAAAATCACTCCCACTTGAGAACTTTGCTTATGGCTGAAGCTAGTTTAAAGGCTACAATGATATGCAGCCATGCCGAATAGTCCACAACTCGATACTGCCCAGCTAGATACCTACTACAAACATGCCCTTGATAATTCGGGTAAAGACCAGTTTTACACTTTTCTGTACAGGTATGTTGATACGGTTGTTACTGACGACCAGCTATTTGCTGGCGCTATGCGTTTTTGGCTAGAAAGCCTTGCAGCCGACTTTCAAAAAGATAAGGGCAAACTTGAGCAGTTTATGGAGAAGGCAACTGCTTTCTCAAACAAGCCTAACCTCTATCAGATAACCGACTTTTTTGTAAGTATGTTTGGTCTTATAGACAAAACTAAAATTAAAGAAACCAAGCCATATTATTGCTGGTATCAACTGTATAACGTTTTTTATGGTCTTCGTGCTTCATCTATTAATGCCGACATTATTAAAAAAATTGGCAACCTAGATTTTAAGAGTAAAGAGGCTAAAGAGCTTCTAGCTGATGTCCCCTTAACCGACAAAGACATTGCCGATTTTAAATCGTTAGACTTTGACAAGTTAGCTGAAGCAATTGAGCTAGAGACTCAGTCGGTTGTTCCTATTAAAACTAAGCTCAGTCGTGATGACTACGTGAGTTGCCTAATGATTTTTCACACGGATTTCATCAACTGGTTATCCAAGAACGCTAGTCTATTATCAGTTGAGTCAGATGTAAAGCAAATTCACACCGCAAAAGAATCCCGCAAGTTGAGTGAATATGAGGCGGAGCTTACATTCCCTGTGTTGGCAACACCAGCCGTGATATGCAATGGCTATGAATACTTTTTAGCACCCATGACTGAGGGCAAAGACCCCTGGAAGATAGTTATTTACTGTTTGGAAGAAAAGCCTGGCGTAGAAGTGGCAGTATCAACTTTAAGGGATAACGCAGATGTAAGAGCCGATAGAGGGATTGCGGAAGCCTTGCGTAAATCACCTCATTTCAAATTAGCAAGCGGCGCTCTAACACCATTTATATATGAAGTGTCAGCACAAACAATCACTATAAATCCCAAAGTAAAACTGACCGAAAGTGAGTTTGAGCGCTTGAAAATTACATCTAAAAGGAACCGCTCGCTTAGTAAATAATTTCGGAACGTTTCGGAATGCTAGAGGTGTAGTCGGAACATATCAGAACACCTCGGACTAGTGTATGTCAATGGCTTAGGTGAGGTAGTACGTTGGTAGTATGAAAAACTACCAAGACAGCCAAATCGGCTCACATGCCACACAAACTAAGCTCAGTGATACTGAAGCTGTAGCCACGTTCTATGATGACGCTAAGGTCATTGTGCCAGCCCTTATTAAAGAGCTAGCCATACAACGCAAGCTTCTTATTAAATACATAGCCAAAGCATTACAAGACATCAACACTGAAAGCGAAGACGAAATATTCCGCTACTTCTGGCGTAGGTGGCTATCGCTTAATGAGGGCGAGGAATTAATAATAATCGAACGTAAGCTTGCCCGCTTACGCCGTTTACAAAACATAATTGACGGCAAACCAGCACCCAAAGGCATGTTGCCTGATGACATAGTTGAGGCAGCTCGTGCTGTACCAATCACGGATATTATCGGAGAACCAGTACGGCGTAACCTATGTCTTTGCGTCCTACATGAAGACCACAGCCCCAGCATGAGGGTTTATACCGAACAGAACAGAGCATGGTGCTACGTCTGCGATAACGGGGGTGACAGTATTCAGTTATATATGCTCATTACTGGCTCTGATTTCAAAACGGCAGTTAAGGAACTGGCGGGGGTTACGTCATGAAGCCAAAAGATTATCAGTCAGTAGACGAGCGCCTTAACCAAATAGTGCCAGCAGACACCGTAACTAATCCTGCGCCCACTACTGCCATGACCTACGCCGAACTAGAAAAAATCATTAAGGACTACTTGCTTATTGATGACAAAGGTCTTATTAAACTTATTGTTACAACCGTTATCTGCCACCGCCTACCGATTGAGCCAGTATGGCTGTTAATTGTTGCGGGTCCTGGTGCTGGTAAAACTGAGTTGCTGTCGGGTCTGTACGACTTAAATAATGTCTATCCACTGTCCGACCTTACGCCCCAAACCTTTATGAGTGGCTACAAAGAAGAAAAAGGTAGCTTACTACATAGGCTACCTAAGGAAGTGCTAATTATCATGAAGGACTTTACTACGGTTTTAGAGTTCAACTCCGATAAACAAGCCACGATACTAGCACAATTTCGGGAGATTTATGACGGCAGCTTTGGCAAAGAGTTTGGTAACGCCGAATCCAGAACATGGAACGGTAAGATGGGCTTTATTGCTGGTGTTACACCCGTAGTAGACCGTAAGCAACCAATCCAGCAGGCACTAGGCGAACGCTTCATCAAGTATCGCCCAATTTCAGCTAACAGTATAGAGATTACTAAGCGGGCTATGGCAAATAGCGGCAACGAGAAGCAAATGCGTGAGGACATTAAAAATGCTTTTACCAACTACATTGAAAACTTAGAACTGCCAGACACTTTGCCTATAGTGCCGCAGGAGTACCAGGACGCAATTATGCACCTAGCCGTGTTCTGCGCCAAAGCGAGGAGCGTGGTGCTTCGTGACGGCTCTAAGACCCGTGAGGTTATAGATATTCCCGAACCAGAACACCCTACACGCCTAGTTAAGCAGCTCCTCAACTCATTGATTGGTTTATCAGTTATTAGCGGGGGCTTCAATGATGATGACTACCGCATTATCTACAAAATTGGCATGGACTCACTGACCGCTACCCGCCGCCTTATTATTGACTACCTGTTTAATGCCGATAGCCCGCAGACCCTTGCTGAAATAGCAACAGCCGTAGGCTACCCACAAAACACGACCCGTAGGCAGCTTGAGGACATGGAGTGCTTGAAGCTGACGTGCAGTGACAACTCCCTAATAGCCACCGTGTATGAACTAGCGCAGGACACCAGAGAACAGCTACAGCAAGCCATGCTGGTGAGTGAACCTAACCGTGATGAGGGGGTGGACAATGACTGACCCATAGCACCCCACTTAATTTTGTAAATGTAATTTAAATAATTTGCACTAGGTCATCTGTTACAGCATGACTGTTGGGTTCCTAGTGCCTAAAGATTGGAGAATACAATGGTTAAAGAAGAAGAACAATTAAAAGCAGTTGGTTATTGCCGAGTGGTGGCTAGTGACCATGACGCAGATAGAAGGATTTCGGAGCAAAACTCAGACATTGACCACTTTGTAATAATGGCGGGCATGGAGTTCGCGGAGTGCTTCCACGAAATCGGTAAGCCTGGGGAGACGTTGGAGGAAGCCTACGAGTACTGCAAGCACTGGAACGATATTAGCTACCTAGTTGTGAGCGATTTCTCTCGCATATCTAAAGACGCTAAAGAGTTTAAAGCTTGGGAGGATAAGTTCCTAGAGCTTGGCGTGGAGGTCGTAGACGCTACAGAGCATAGCTTACTTAATGTGTTTGGTGACGATTTTATACGAAGCCAAAGCAGCTTACCCGAAAAATCAGTGGGTAGGAAGTAAGACCATGAACTCGTCTCAGTCACCCAAGAACTCATTTGAGCAGCTATACGATAAACCGTTGACGCAGCAGCAAGTGGCTGAGATGAAGTTTAATCTTAGCCTGTACGTAGAGTCGCTTGCTGAAATGGACAAGCAGCATAAGGAATGGTTGAAGCAGCAAGCTACGGCTGTCGAAAAAACTGACAGTAGCGAAGTTCCACCAGAGGTAATAAACTAATAATTAGGAGATAAGCATGAACTATTTAGTAGCAAGAGTATCGGACGTTAGCCAACGCAAGGCGTTGCCCGCCCAGCGTAAAAAATTGCTAGAATACGCCGCTCAAAAGAAATGGCGTGAAGATAAAGACTTTAAATATATTGAGTACGATGAAACTGCCTTTAAGGGCGACAGGAAGCAGTTTTGGGATTTAGTAATTAAACCGTTACAGGCTGAAAAAGGATTAGCAATAGTCGTATTCGACAAATGCGACAGATTTTCTAGGGATTGCGTGTCAGAGGAGCGAAAAGCACTTACGGATATGTTCCGTAAAGGTAAAATTGAACTTCACTTCCCGTCAGACAACCTTTACATTCATAAAAATTCACCTGCTGCTGATTTATTTCGCCTTGATATTGGAGTTGCCTTGTCTGCCTATTATTCAGGCGCTATTCGGGACAATGTACGAAGACGTTTTGGTGAAATGGTTGCTAGTGGACAGTGGATTACAAAAGCACCGCTAGGTTACGAGAATTATGTGGTCAAGTACGACAATACAGGCAAGCCCATAGTTAAGGGAGTACGATTTGATGATTTGCGAAAAGATAAGGTACACGAGGCGTTTGAGCTACGTTCATTGGGGTGGTCATACGGCGCAATAGCTAAAAAGATGAAAGCTGACGGCTTGCTTAACACACCACGTAAAAATAAGTTCGGCAAAGTGGTAACAACCTACATAAATAAGGGTAAATGGGAAGAAATCCTCAATAACCCCTTTTATATAGGCAAGATGAGGTACATGGGCGAAGAATACGAACACACCTACGGCAACATCATTGAACCTTGGCTGTGGGACAAGTCCCAACTCGTTAGTCGTTCACGGCGTAGCCAACACTCTAAGTACCAGACTAAGCCCTTCTTGTTCAAGCAACTGAAGTGTGGCATAGCGGGCTGTGGCTGCACCATAACATTTGACGGACCAAAGGGTGCTGGAATGAACGTCTACGGACGCTGCACGACCTACCGAGGCTTGCACGAGGCTAAATGGGTCAATGAAAAAGTCCTTATTGAGCAAGTGAAAGACGTGCTTAAACAAATTACCGTACCGAAAGATGTTTTGCCTGACGTTGTGGCTGAAATTGAGAAGAATCATGCTGCGGAGCAGGAATACTACCGAAACCTCAAAAAGAGCCTACAAGATGAGCATGAAAAGTTAGACGGCGATTTACGACAGATGTTTGAAGACCGTGAAGCCTACAAGCTTCGAATGGACATCTTCGACAAGATAGTACAAGAGAAAACGGACAGACAGACCGCTATTTTGCAGGAATTAGAAGACCTAACACAAGGTAATAAGGGTTTTGTTATTGGGGCAAGCTACATCTTAGAGCTATGTAGCCGAGCTGTAGAACTGTTTGAGGCAGAGACCACTTCCATTGAGCAGAAGCGTTACTTAATTGAAACGGTACTTTCGAATATGCGATTAACAGGCGAAAAGCTGGAATTTACACTTACGGAACCGTTCGGGGCATTAGTAAATATGTCAAAAACTGGTGATTGGTGCGGGTGACGGGACTCTAACCCGTGGCCTCATCCTTGGCAAGGATGCGCTCTAAACAACTGAGCTACACCCGCAGATATATGGTGGCGCCTCCCAGACTCGAACTGGGGACACAGGGCTCTTC
>Ga0326727_10021603_pt1 | contig 12573 bp, 10 predicted proteins | sample MB2enrmetagenome_FD_207643 | JGI IMG/M metagenome (GOLD analysis project Ga0326727, IMG submission 207643) | Lab enriched peat soil microbial communities from McLean, Ithaca, NY, United States - MB29MY | ecosystem: Environmental > Terrestrial > Soil > Wetlands > Peat | place: USA: New York...
CCGCGTGAACGCCATCGCGCCGGGATTTTTCCTCACTAATCAGAATCGTTTTTTGCTAACTGACAAGGAGACGGGCGAATGGACCGCGCGCGGTAAGACGATCGTCGGGCACACGCCGATGGGCCGCCTGGGCGAACCCAGGGATCTGATCGGATGCGTGTTGTGGCTGCTGTCGCCCGCAGCGGATTTCGTGACTGGCGTGGTGATTCCCATCGATGGTGGTTTTTCCGCGTTCAGCGGCGTGTAGGCAACAGGGGGATGAAGATGAAAGTGGAGCTTTTTGCAGGCGGAGTTTTGATTCTGCTCGGAGCGGCAAACTGTTTCGCAGGGCAGGTAGCCGCGCCGCCAGCCAAAATTGCACCCGCAAACCTTCCGCGCATCGGCACTGTCGATGAACGCTTTCAATCCTACAACATCGAAATGGTGGAGGTTACGGGCGGACGTTTCTGGAAGCCTTATGCCAGCAATGTTGAAGAGAGTCCGGCAGCGACAAAGCAGGCGAACGCGAATCAGCCAGCCGGCATGGACCCATCGTTGTATCAATACCGGCCTCCGATCGATCTAAGCAACGCCCGCTTGCGTAAATTAGCAGCGGCTCTGGGGCCGGCTTATCTGCGCGTGAGCGGAACCTGGGCAAACACTACTTACTTTCAGAATTCCGATGACCCAGCGCCGACCACTCCACCGAATGGATTCAAAGGAGTACTGACCCGCAAGCAATGGAAGGGCGTAGTGGCTTTCTCCCACGCCGTAAACGCAGAAATTGTAACTTCCTTTGCCATCTCCGCAGGAACCCGCAATTCCGACGGCGTATGGACCGCGGAGCAGGCGCGGCAGATTGCCGAGTACACAAAATCCGTTGGCGGCAGTATTGCCGCGGCAGAATTCATGAACGAGCCGAATATGCCGGAGATTGGCGGCGCACCGAAGGGTTACGATGCGGCGGCTTATGGCCGCGATGTCAAAAAATTTCACGCCTTCGCGGAAAATGAAATTCCCGGAATGTTATTCATCGGTCCCGGGTCTGCCGGTGAAGGCACGCAGCTAATTCCCGCATCGATGCACATGCTCACCAGCGCCGACATGCTCACAGCCACGGGGCAGGTTTTCGATGCCATCTCCTATCACTTCTATGGCGGGGTATCCAGCCGATGCGCGGGCTTCGGCTCGACCGCAACAACGACAACCGCTGCGGCGCTCACAGAGGATTGGCTCGCACGCACCGCGCACAGCGAAGAATTCTACAGCGGCCTGCGCGATCGCTTTGAACCGGGAAAGCCTCTTTGGATTACCGAGACTGCGCAGGCCGCTTGCGGCGGCGACCGCTGGGCATCGACGTTTCTGGATAGTTTCCGCTATCTCAACCAACTGGGATCTCTGGCCAAGCTCGGCGTGCAAGTGCACATGCATAATACGCTTGCGGCCAGCGATTACGGATTGCTCGATGAGAGTACATATCAGCCACGACCTAACTACTGGGCCGCTCTGCTATGGCACAAGCTGATGGGGACTACAATTCTTGATGCCGGCGCATCACCCGCGCCAAACCTATACGTGTACGCGCATTGCCTGCGCAATCAGCCTGGCGGAGCAAGCCTTCTGGTCATCAATGCAGACACCGTCCAGGCGAAGTCGCTTGAAGTTTCTGCTGCATCGGAGCGCTACACTCTTACCGCGAAGAACATTCAGGATAGTCGCGTGCAACTGAATGGGATGGAGCTCAAACTAAGCGTGGATGACTCTTTACCGGAGTTGAAGGGAGTCGCAACCCGCGCGGGCCAGATCACCTTTGCCCCGGCCAGCATTACGTTTCTTGCCATTCCCAAAGCAGAGAACGCAAGCTGCCGGTAGCTTAGCGCAACGTAACCTTCGCGCCCGCCTGCTTGATAATCGCCTCGCCTGTTTCGGCATGCACTGTGACGTGCTTGCCGGACACTTCCGCATAGGCAATCGTCAGCCCGGTCTTGGCGCTGATCTTCACGTTGCGGAGTACAACGCCTGAGATGGGCGCTTCCGGCAATCCCACAATCGCTCCCGCCATGGTACTCCCAGTGGCTGTTACATTTTCCAGCACAATGTCATGGAAGTGCGGAGTCAGCCGGGTAACGGGCTGCGCCGTTTCCGTATCCGGCGGAAGAACCTTGGGATAATACTCGCTGATCACCAGAGCATTTTTCACGTCCTTCATCGTAATGTCGCGGAAGAACAGATGGCTGACATCGTTGCCGCGGTCACGGTTGGCCTTCACGCGGATGCCGTTATCCGTGCCATCGAAGTGAATGCGTTCGGCGCGGATATTCCGCGCTCCTCCCGCAATCTCGCTGCCGATCGACAGGCCATGCCCGTGCAGAAAGGTGCAATCGGTAATGGTAATGTTGCGGCTGGGATCGTCCGGTCCCGGAGAGTTGATGGGCCCCGACTTGATGGCAATGTTGTCGTCGCCCACGTCGGCAAAGACATGATCGATGACTACATTCGAGGAGGAGAAGGGATCAATGGCGTCCGTATTGGGCGAGTGGGCGGGCGCCAGAATCCTGACATTGCGAATGATTACGTCGTCCGAGTAATAGGGAACCAGTTGCCACATGGGCGAGTTCTGAATCGTGACTCCCTCAACGCGAACGTGCCTGCAATGGTCGAAGATGATGAGCCTGGGCCGCGGATGGCCCGAGCCAAGTACTCCGGCATTTTTGAAGGCGCGCGCCTCCTGCCACCAGCTCTCACCGTTGCCATCAATCACGCCTTCGCCGGTGATGGCGACATTGGTGGCATTGGTCGCGCTGACCAGCGACTGCAGGTCGGGCAGATGAAAGATGGTCAACGGAGGATAGTCCGCGTGGTCAGCGGAGCCAAGCAGCGTGGCGCCTTTATCCAGTTGCAACGTAATGTTGCTCTTCAGCACGATGGGAGCGCTCAGATACGTGCCGGCAATGAGGCGAACCGTGCCGCCGCCTTGAAGCTCGCACGCATCGATAGCCGCTTGAATTGCAACGGTATCTTTGCTGACTCCGTCGCCCTTGGCGCCATAGGCGCGCGGGTTGCAGCCAGAGGATGAATCGAGCGCGTTTGCCGAACTAGCCGCGAAGGCAGCCGCTACGGAAAATACAAAAAGGAAATGCCTGAAGGGAAATATACGACAATTCATTCCGGCGCCTCGCGTATTAAGTTAATCTCTCAACCAGCATACGCCTGAAAACCAGAGAGGACCAAGCATAGATTTGCAAGGATTAACGTGTGTGTGCGTACGTCGAGCCGGGAAGGAAAGGAGGAAAATGCTATTTAAAATGAGCCAGTTTGCTCACCGCAAAACGGCCGATTCGCAGAAAATTCATGTAACCAATGCAGTGCCTGAAACGTAAGGTCAGGTAGAAGATGGAAGTACGGATGTCGATGGAATATGGGCTGCGCAAACCGGCAGAGAGGGCCGTGGAAGCAAGGGCAGCGGCAGCGGCAAAGATAGTTCTTGACAGCGCGCGCATATGGCGATATAAATGACCCATGGTCAGAAATGTCCAGAAACCATATATGAGGCATGGTCGGAAGATTCATTCTTCCCAGGCCGTTCATGCTCTGGCTGCCGGCGGCCAGGCCGATGCGCCGGGCGCCGGACGCCGCCAGCGCCGCGCCGCCGAAACCCGGTTGAGGATTTTCCGCTGCGCATTGCAGTTAATTGCCGAGCGCGGCTTCCCCAACGTCACGGTGGAAGACATTACCGAAGCAGCGGACGTGGGCAAAGGCACATTCTTCAACTACTTCGCGACCAAGGATCACGTGCTGGGCGTGATGGCCGAGATTCAACTGAGCAAGGTGCGAGAAGCCGTATCACTGACCGGGCAAGGCAGGCGGGCGATGCATTCCGTGCTGCACCGGTTGATGCTGCGGCTTGCCGAGGAACCTGGACGCAGTCCCGACCTGGCACGCGCGCTGATTTCCTCTTTTCTGGCCAGCGAGAGCGTTCGCAAGATCATTGTGGGAAATATGCGAGAGGGCCACAAGATGATCGCGGAGGTTGTGACTGCTGGGCAGAAGCGCGGAGAGATCAATCCGCGCCTGCAAAAGGAACAGGTTGCGACGCAGCTTCTACAGGCGGAGATGGGTACGATCCTGCTGTGGTCGACCCAGGGAGAGCCCGCGCTCAAAGTATGGATTGAGGACAGCTTTCAACATTTCTGGAGAGCCATCGCCGTCTCCGGTAAAGAGCAGGAACCATGAAACCAGAACTCCGCATTGCCGCATTTCTTTGTCTGGCCGGGTTGGCCGCGAGCATGATTGCCGCAGCGCAGCAGCCCGCGCCTTACAGGCTCACGTTGCAAGATGCAATACAGAAGGCGCTTCAGGCCAACTTGAGCGTGCTGGCCGCAGGCACGCGGGTAGATGAGGCGGAAGGCACGCGGATGCGGCGCCTGTCGGCAGCATTGCTGCCGCGCGTCAATGCCCAGGTCTATGCAAATTATCAGAACCACGATTTGCAGGCCCAGGGACTCTCCTTTCCCGGTCTTCCGATTCCGAAGGTGGTCGGGCCGCTCTCGAATTACGATTTCCGCGTCTACGCGCAGCAGAACGTGATTGATTTAACAAGCTACCGTGGATTCAAGGCCAGCGAGCGCGCACTCGATGCCGGAAAGATGGATGAGCGCGATGCGCGCGACATGATTGTGCGCGCCATTGCCGCGCTTTATCTGAACGCCCAGTCCGCGGCGGCGCGAGCGGATGCAGCGCAATCGCGCGTTACCGATTCAAGCGCGTTGTACAAACTGGCCAAAGACAAGCATGACGCCGGTACAGCTACAGGAGTGGACGTGCTGCGCGCGCAGGTGCAGCTGGCCAACGATAGGCAGGCGCTGCTGGTGGCGAGGAACCAATTGAAGCAGTCGATGCTGGAGTTGGCGCGCAACCTGGGCATGAACCCCGCATCGCCGCTGGAACTTGCGGAGCCGCTCAACTATCGAACTTTAGGTCAGCCGGAGATCGATACCCTTGTACCGGCGGCGCTTGTGGCTCGCGCCGATTATTTGTCGCTTGCGAACCAGCGGCAGGGACTGGTTGAGCAGCAGCGCGCCAACCGCGCGCGCTCCTATCCGAAGCTGAGCGTGAATGGGAATTTTGGCGAGATAGGGCGCAGCATCGGCAGCGTCGCGAGCACGGGCCTGCTGCAAGGCCAGATCGATTTCACGCTCTTTGACCGCGATCGCAATGGAGAGGCGCATGAGCTGGCGAGCCGCGTGAAGCGCATAGACGATCAGATCGCCGATCTGCGCCAGGGCATCGAGGAGGACATCCGCGCGGCGCTGCTGAATCTGGACTCGGCAACAGAGCAGGTGGCCGTGGCCGAGGAAGGGCAGGAGCTGGCGAAGCGTGAGCTGGAAATGGCGCAGGATCGTTTTCGGTCGGGCACAGCCAACAATGTCGAGGTGATAACCGCGCAGGACGAGCTCGAGCGCGCAGAGGAGAACTACATTCTTGCCGTAAGCAGCCACGTGGACGCAAAGTTCGCGCTGGCCCGCGCGATGGGCGATACGGAGAAGAACATTCTTGAGTTTATGGGGAATCATTGACGACAAGGCAGTAATCGAAGCCAGCAAGAGCGAGGTTTGAAGCGATGAAACGAATAATTCCCATTGTGATTCTGCTGGCCGCAGCCGTTGCGGCGGGCGCGTACTATTACTCGCAACTGACAAAAGCAACGGCGCCCGTGAATCAGCTCACGCTTTCCGGCAACATTGAAGCGCATGAAAGCCTGGTGGGCTTCAAGGTGCAGGGGCGCATCGTCGAACTGCCGGTGGAAGAGGGCCAACAAGTGGCGCAGGATGCGCTGTTGGCGCGGCTGGACGACGCCGATTACAAGCAACGAGTGCGCATCGACGAAGCCGCGGTAGGAGTGCGCGAGTCAAATCTTGCGCTTACGCTCGCCGGAACGCGATCTCAGGAAGTAAAGGCGGCGCAACAGACGATGATTGACGCCGAGGCTGATCTGGAGCAAAAAAGACTGGACAACGAGCGCGCACAACAGCTATTTGCCAAGGATGAAGTAACGGCACAGGAGCGCGACCAGGCGGCGACCGCGTTGAAACGCGCGGAAGCGATTCACATGGCCGCGCAGCAGCGCTACAACGAAGCTGTCGAAGGCAGCCGCAAGGAAGATATCACCATCGCGCGCGCCAATCTCAATGAAGCCAATGCCAGCCTCGGCCTGTCGCAAGTCAATCTGAGTTACACGGAATTGCGCGCCCCATCGGCCGGCGTGGTGACGGTGAGGCAGGCGGAGTTAGGCGAGGTAGTAGCGCCCGGCTCTCCGGTGATAACGCTGGCGGACCTTGAACACATCTGGCTGCGCGCCTATGTCGCCGAGACCGATTTAGGCAGAATTCGCTGGGGACAGGACGTGACCATCACTACAGATACATATCCCGGCAAACAATACCACGGCCGCATCTCGTTTATCTCATCGGATGCGGAGTTTACTCCTAAAAGCGTACAGACAACGAAGGAGCGCGTCACGCTCGTTTACCGCATCAAGATCGACATCGACAATCCAAATCATGAATTGAAGCCGGGCATGCCAGCCGATGCGCGCGTTGAACTGGCTGGAAGCAAACTGCCAAACAAACAATGACAGACTCGCTCCAATCCGCAATTGTGATCGAGGGATTGACGAAGAGCTTTCCCGGGGTGCGCGCGGTGGATGCGCTGAGTTTTGACGTGCGCGCGGGAGAGATATTCGGATTGGTAGGTCCAGACGGGGCAGGGAAGACGACCACATTGCGCATGCTGGCGGGGATCATGCCACCTGACGCGGGCAAGGCTACGGTCGCGGGCTATGATGTAGCGCGCGATCCGGAGGGCGCGAAACATGCCCTCAGCTATATGCCACAGCGCTTCGGGCTTTATGAAGACCTGACCGTGGATGAAAACATCCGCTTCTATGCGGATTTGTTTGGCGTAAAAGCTACGGAGCGCGATGCTCGCTCGGCGCAGTTGCTTGTGGCCGCGGGCATGAGCGAGTTTCGCAAGCGGCTGGCGGGCAAGCTCTCAGGCGGCATGAAGCAGAAACTCGGCCTGGTGTGCGCGCTGATTCACCGGCCCAAGGTGATTCTGCTGGATGAGCCAACCACCGGCGTAGATCCTGTCTCGCGGCGCGACTTTTGGCGCATTCTGTACGAACTGATCGCGGAGGGTGTGGCGATTCTCACTTCGACGGCGTACCTGGATGAGGCCGAGCGCTGCCATCGCGTGGCGTTGATGCATCAGGGCAAGTTGTTGTTTTGCGACACGCCGGCGAATCTGAAAGCTAATTTTGGCAAAGGAGTCTTGTCGATTACAGCGGTTGAGCCGCGGCGATCACGAGATGAGCTCGAAAATGCAGAAGGGATATCGAGTTTGATGCTAACCGGCGATGGCCTGCACCTGGTTGTGGACGATGCCGCGCGCCGCATTCCTGAGTTTGAGGAACGTCTCAAGTTAGCCGACATTCCGTTCGATTCGATTCAGCAGGTCGTGCCGTCCATTGAAGACTTATTCGTCGATGCAGTCGGCGCGGGAGACGGCTCTCATGCCTGAGATCAGTAACTCGGTTGTGGTGGAGAACCTGGTCAAGCGGTTCGGGAATTTTGCCGCCGTTGACCGTATCAATCTCGCAGTCCGCAAAGGCGAGGTCTTCGGCTTTCTGGGACCGAATGGCGCGGGCAAATCCACAACGATTCGCATGCTTTGCGGGCTGCTCAAGCCCACATCGGGACACGCCGAGGTTGCGGGATTTGATGTAAGCCGATATCCGGAATCGGTGCGCCAGAATATCGGCTATATGTCGCAGAAGTTTTCACTCTATAACGATTTGAAGGTCATTGAAAATATTCGCTTATTTGCCGGACTTTACAGCGTTTCCGCCAGCAATCTTCAACAGCGGATTGATTGGACGCTCAAAATGGCCAACCTCAAGGGACAGGAGAACCTCATTACCGGAACGCTGCCCGGAGGGTGGAAGCAACGGCTGGCGCTGGGCTGCGCTGTCCTGCACAAGCCGCCCGTGCTTTTTCTGGATGAGCCGACCTCCGGCGTCGATCCGATTACGCGGCGCCAATTTTGGGAGCTGATTCATCATATGGCCGAGGAGGGGGTCACGGTCTTTGTCACCACGCACTACATGGAAGAGGCTGAGTACTGCAACCGCCTGGCGTTGATTTTTCGCGGCAAGATTGTCGCGCTGGGAACGCCTTCGGAGCTGAAGCGGGATTCAATGAAGGGCGAGCTGCTTCTTGTCGAGTGCGACCCGCTGGGCGATGCGGTGGAAGCACTGCAATCCGCGCCGGACGTGATGGATGCCGCGGTCTTCGGCAACGCTCTGCATCTGGTGGTGGCTGATGCGGCGCAGTCAGTTCCGCAGCTTAAGAGCTATCTTGCCAAGCGAGGCGTCACAATCACTCGCATGGAGAAGATTCGTCCCAGCCTGGAAGATGTTTTTGTTTCGCTGACGACGGGCAGTGAAGCGGCCGAGGAGCGTGCGTCATGAGCCTGACTCGCCTGCTGGCCATTGCCCGAAAAGAGGTGGTGCAGATATTGCGCGATGCACGCAGCCTGACCATTGTCGTCCTCATGCCCGGAGTGCTTGTGCTGCTCTTCGGTTACGGCGTCAATCTTGACCTCAAGGGACTGCCGGTTTATGTGCTGGATCAGGACGGCAGCCAGCTGAGCCAGGACCTGTTAAAACACTTTCAGGCGAGCGAGTATTTTCATATTGCCCGCGTAGTCAGCGACTACCCGGAGCTGACGCGCGCGATTGACGACGGCCACGCCAAGATGGGCATCGTGATTCCGTGGGATTATTCGCAGCGTTTGCGCGATGGGAGACCCGTTGAAATTCAGGCGATTGTCGATGGCTCCGACGACAACACGGCCAACGTGCTGATTGGATATTCCGAAGCGGTGGTGCAGGGCTACTCTGCGCAGATGCAGATTGACTGGCTGCGAAAACGCGGGCTATCGATTCAGCCGGCAGCGATGAGCGTTGAAACACGCACCTGGTACAACGAAGACCTGGAAAGCAGCGCCTTCATTATTCCCGGCGTGCTGGCGCTGGTGATGTCGGTCATCGGCGCGTTTCTCACCTCGCTGACCATTGCGCGCGAGTGGGAGCGGGGCACGATGGAGCAACTTATCTCAACGCCAGTGACCGCGATGGAGATCATGCTGGGCAAGCTGGCGCCCTACTTTGTGCTGGGAATGTTCGACACGCTCATCAGTGCGCTGATTGCGATCTACTGGTTCCAAGTGCCGTTTCGCGGCTCGTGGGTCACGCTGATGATTGCGTCGGCGATGTTTATGGTGGTGGTGCTCTCGCTGGGCTTCTTCATCTCCGTGCTTGCCAAGAACCAGTTTGCGGCCAGCCAGATTGCGCTGCTGGTTACTTTTCTTCCCGCGTTTCTGCTGTCGGGATTCTTGTTTTCGATTGAGCAAATGCCAATTGCGCTGCAATGGATTACGCGCATCCTGCCGGCGCGCTACTACGTTTCAGTGCTGAAGGATATCTTTCTCAAGGGAACGCCCATGCCGATGCTGTATGTGGACCTGATTCCACTGGTTGTCTTCACGCTTGTGCTGGCGATAGTGGCCACGCATAGCTTCCACAAGAGATTGGACTAAAGGAGAAGCAATGTTCGGGCGGCTGAAGCAGATGTTGATCAAGGAGTTCATCCAGACGTTGCGCGACAAGCGGACGCGCTTCATCCTCATTGGACCGCCCATCATCCAGATGATGGTCTTCGGCTATGCGGCTAACTACGAAATCCGTCATGTGCCGACAGTGGTGCTAGATCTGGATCACTCGCAGGAGAGCCGCGAGCTGATTTCGCGCTTTACTTCCAGTCCATATTTCGACGTGCAACGTCAGTTGACGGACTCACGCCAGCTTGGGGATTTAATCGAGCGGGGAGATGCAACGGCCGGCCTGGAAATCGATGCGGGCTTTGCGCAACAGTTGCGCAAGGGACAGACCGCGCCGCTGCAAGTGATTGTGGACGCGACCAACTCCAACACCGCGCTGATTGCCTCGGGCTACATTGCGCAGATCGCGCGGGAGTTTGCGCAGGAGTACCAGAAGGACCGCATCTACCGCATCGCGCCGCAGTTAGTAGAGGTGATGCCATCGGTAGAGCTAGCGCCGCGGCCGTGGTACAACCCAGACCTGAGCAGCAGATGGTTTTTTGTTCCGGGAATCATCGGCAGCCTGATGCTGGTACTGGTGGTTACGCTTACGGCCTTTGCCGTGGTGCGCGAGCGCGAGATCGGCACGCTGGAACAGATCATGGTTACGCCCATTCGTCCGGCGGAGTTCATTCTGGGCAAGACGCTGCCGTTTTTTCTGATAGGCCTCTTCGATGTGACATTGATTGCGGTAGTGGGGTCGCTGTGGTTCCAGGTGCCGTTTCGCGGTAATGTTGCCGTGCTGGCGACGGGCGCAGTGCTGTTTCTGCTGTGCATGCTGGGCGTGGGGCTGCTGATCTCGACTATCTCCAAGACGCAACAGCAGGCGATGGTGACCGCGTTTTTCTTCATCATGCCGGCGATCACCTTTTCCGGCTTCGGATTTCCCATCAGCACTATGCCGCGCTGGATGCAATATTTCAGTTATCTAATTCCGCTGCGGTATTTTCTGATTGTGATTCGCGGAACGTATCTTAAAGGAGTAGGGATGGATATTCTTTGGCCGCAAATGGCGGCCATGGCCGGGCTGGGCGTGGCGTTGTTGACGACGGCGATTTTGCGCTTCCATAAGGCGTTGGACTGAGACTCAGAAAAATTTATCTGTAGAACGGAATCAGAGGGCTCAGCACCAATGACCTCTATGATGTACCTTTATCTATTGGGAGTTCGCATCTAGTGATGGAGTTCCATATATCCCGGAAGGCGCGTGAACGATACCAGTTCGCGGAGTCGCTGTTTTCCTATACCGGGAACGTGATCTTTGCCAATGTGGCCGCCTGCCGGGATTTTGCGCAGCGCATGAACTCGGTTCGCGAGGTTGATAAGCATCCCGAACGGGCGGTTCATGCCGGCCAGCTCTACGCCATGGGGCTGATCGACGAGGCCAGCCACGTGCTGATGGCGCGCTATCGCGCGCAGTATGATCCCGCGGTGATGACCGGCGCTCTGGATTTTTTCTCCGCGCAGGTGGGCGCTGAGGCGCTGGACAAAATGCTGCTTGCCTTTGTCGAGCAGTTTCCGGGCACTTCAGTGATTCGCGGCGTCGAGACGCCGAGGCAATGGCTGGCAGGGCAAAGCGATGACATGCCCCACCGGGCCGCGGCGCTGGAAGAACTGATGCTGCTGTGGGCCGCCAACCGCAACGAGGCCTTTCAGCCCTTCGAGGAGCTATTCGAGGAAAAGACCCTGGCAGAAAAGACCGTTTACCGCCAGGTGACGCGGCAGTTGCCGGAGTATTTTGCCACGCGCCCGCTGATTCCGCTGCCGGGCGCCAAGCCGATGAACCTGCTGGAGCTGCTGAGAGCGCCGGCGGTGGGCGCGCCTCGCTCGCTGGCCGATCAGTTGGCGCTCATCCGCAAATTGTGGAAGCCGCTGCTGGGCGACAGACTCGAGCAGTTATTGCAGATTGCGAGCGAGATTCTGCACGAGGAAGAGCTGGCCATTTGGAGTCTGTACCATCCTCGCGGCGCGGCTGGTGAGAAGAAGCCTTCGGTAGTTGCCACGGCGGAGGTACCGGATTTCAGCGATGCGGCGCACGAATACGAAAAGTTCTCGTCCGACATGGCCTGGATGCCCACCGCCGTGCTGATCGCCAAGAGCACCTACGTGTGGCTGGCGCAGATGAGCAGGCAATACGGCCGCAGGATCGCGCGGCTGGATGAGATTCCCGACGAAGAGCTTGCCATTCTGGCGCGCCGCGGACTCAATTCACTGTGGCTGATCGGGGTGTGGGAGCGCAGCCGCGCCTCGAAGACCATCAAGCAGCTCTGCGGCAATACGGACGCGGTGGCCTCGGCCTACTCGCTCTACGATTACGCGATTGCCGAGGATTTGGGAGGCGAGGCGGCTTATACGAATCTGAGGGACCGCGCTTACCGGCACGGCATTCGGCTGGCCAGCGACATGGTGCCCAACCACATGGGCATCGATTCACCATGGGTCGTCGAGCATCCCGATTGGTTTATGAGCCGGCAGGATTCGCCTTATCCCGCTTATAGCTTCAACGGACCCGATCTTTCTCAAGATGGGCGCGTGGAGATCAAGATAGAAGACCACTACTATGAGCAGTCGGATGCCGCCGTGGTTTTTCGCCGCCGCGACCGCCAGAGCGGCGAAACCCGCTACATCTATCACGGCAACGATGGCACCAGCTATCCCTGGAACGATACGGCGCAGCTCGACTACCTGAATCCGGCCGTCCGCGAACAGGTGATTCAGACCATCCTGCACGTGTCGCGACTGTTTCCGATGATTCGCTTTGACGCCGCCATGACGCTGGCCAAGCGCCATTTTCACCGGCTGTGGTTTCCGGGCCCGGGGACCAGCGGCGCGATCCCCTCGCGCGCAGAATTCGGCATGAGCCAGGCGGAGTTCAAC
>Ga0326727_10021604_pt1 | contig 12573 bp, 17 predicted proteins | sample MB2enrmetagenome_FD_207643 | JGI IMG/M metagenome (GOLD analysis project Ga0326727, IMG submission 207643) | Lab enriched peat soil microbial communities from McLean, Ithaca, NY, United States - MB29MY | ecosystem: Environmental > Terrestrial > Soil > Wetlands > Peat | place: USA: New York...
CTTTATCTAGAAAGTGAGCGGGTTCCAGCCCAGTTTGCCACTCACACACGCCGATACTGATAGTCACGTTGGCACTTCTTGTCTGATGTCGAATCCCGTCGGAAGCTATAGCGAAACGAAGTCGTTCCGCCAACAGAGCAGCCGAGTAACCATCGCATTCAGGCAGAACCACTAAGAACTCATCGCCTCCATATCGACCAAGCGAATCATAGGCACGTAAACACCTTGTCATTCGTAACGCACAATTGCGCAACACCGCATCCCCGAAAGGATGTCCATATGTATCGTTAATGTTTTTGAAGGAATCGATGTCGCAGAGGCAGATGCTGAAGGTTGTATCGAGACGCTTAGCCCGCCACAGTTCGGTGTCCACATGATCCAGAACTGCTTTCCGGGACCATGTTTGGGTCAAGTTATCGTGAGTAGCTTGAAAATAAAACTCCTCACTAGCTTCCCGGAGGTGCTGGAATGCCTTAACGATCCGCTCTCCCACACTGAGGCGGTTGCGGAGATTAACTAGGTCAGAAGCTACCAGAGGCCTAGTTACGAACTCGTCAGCGTCTTCAACGAACCCCGTAACAAACCCGTCCTTTGCAGGCTGATTTCCCAAAACTATGGCATAAATGTAATGACGGGTATCTTCTCGAATTAGGCGGCAAAGGTGAACCGCGCTCAGCTTCGGCAGGCTTTCGTCGAGAATCGCCAGCAGAGGAGGGTTGTCTGCTTGGAGGATTGTCTTCGCTTGCTCGCCGTCTTCTGCCAGAACGACTTCATATTGCCACCTTTGCAATAACTTGCTCAGGGCTTCTCGGTAAGCAGCGGAACTGTGTGCGACAAGCGCTCGCATTACGCACTCTTCACAACAAACGCAATAATCCGTGACCCTCATACTGCACCACTGGCGCGAAATCGGCAATATCACGATGACGTACGATAAATTTACTAATCTGATTAATTAGTTTGCCTGGCTAAGCGCCAACTGCGTCGGCAGGGAAAGCGGCAGTTGCTGGTAAATTAGAGGAACGCGACAGAAGCAAGGAGGATCAGGTCTAAGGGCAACGGATTCGCGCTGGAGGCCTCCAGCGCGTCGGCGACTTGAATAGTCAAAGCCAGCACGGTCTCGGTTTTTAGCAAGTTTTCGACAATCCGGTGCTTGAGCGTTCGTTTTTCCAGAAACTTTATAGCTAGGGCGCGGGCGGAAAGCCACACATCGGCGGGTTACAGCACAATTTCTGAACGAGTTGTTTGCCGGCTTTATGGCTTTGCGACATCTTTGCAGTGAACTGGTCAAAGCGGGTTTCTATCGCCCCACCGTGCGGGGCCTCTGATTCCTGGCGGATCCTTCCTTACAGTTCTGCCAACTGGGCAATGATGCGGTTCAGTTGGCCAACTATGCGGGGACGCAAATCGCCCATCCGAGCATCATCGGGCGTTGTGCGGATAACGTCAAACAGCTCTGCACAATCTGTGCGGGCCGTTTCAAGCTCATCGAACAATATGAGCGCGGTAATAAGTAGAATTGCCCGTTCCGTCAGTGGTTCAGTTTCTCGGTATCTGAAAGCTTGACGGTTGAGCGCCTCTGTCATTTGTCCGAGCGTTATCTGCGACATAGCATGATTCCGCCTGAATATCATCAACTACTCTCTTGCTCGCAACTCGCGGGCAACCCCGTCAGCCCTAATAAGCGCTACACGACGGCGGCGCAACTTACACGGACGGAGCGTCAGCCCGATAGAAAAAGAAAGAGGAAGCGCATAAGTCTCAAGATGTCCAGTTAAGGAGGATCCTCAGCCACCACACCTGTCATCGAATCAGACTTTGCGCCCCGCTTCCATTCGAATTCGAGGCCCATTTTCGGGCCTCTCTAATAGTATGACGGCCATCGCTTTCACCCTTGCAACAAAAATCGTCAGCCATTTGGGATCATCGGTAGCGCGACGAACGGCCGCGCGGACGAAGAAAGGAAACACAACAAGAGCTGCCCGAAGATTCCGGTCAACTAAACCTCCCCACGTTCCTCGATGCAGCTCGGTTAGAGGGTAAGCGCAGCATTACCTCGCACCCTGGAGCAAAGCCGGCACATCCGTTGGATCAGCGGCAGGTGGCGGAGGTTTTTGCCGGCCCACCGGGGGAGATCAAAGCCAGCGAACCATGGCTTGCAGCAGGTCATCGAACCGGGAGCGACCCCGCTGCTCTGGCGCCATAAATCGCCTGCATCCCTTGTCTCGATACCTCCTTCTGGATACCGCTCCATACGCTAGCGCCTTGGCCCAACAAGCATAATCCGGGTACAATCCTCCGAGAGGCGTACCTCGCTGGCCGCGAGTGACCCAGTTACGCATGGGTTCTAAACCACAAACAGAACGGCGGCGTTCAAAACGGTTTCCTCTGGAATCGTCTGTCGTCGTTAAGGCTCAGGATGGTGTGCACAAGTGCGCCACCAGGGACGTCAGCGCGGGCGGCGCTTTCTTCTATTGTGGCGCTCAAATTACGCAGGATTCTCCGATCCAATTAGTAATGATATTGCCGCCAGAGGTCACCGGCGGAGAAGAGCTATGGGCTTGCTGCGACGGGCGAGTGGTGCGGGTGGAAGCATCGGTTGGCGGGCAGCGCGGCGTTGCAGTAAAGATTGAGCGTGTTTCCTTGTCCCCTCTGGCAACCGCGTAGCCGAGCGACGATCCTTCAGACCAATAGCCGAAATCCGCGCCTGCTATCGAAGGTTGACGGAATCGGACACATAGTGCGAAGCAAAAACGGATGTAGCGCAGACGTGTCTTTTTCTGCCGGGCACGCCTGATCAGTCGCCAGCAGGCGGTGGGCCACAATTCCGCCGTTATTCCTCCTTGTTACCCACCCTTGCCCACATCCGAACAAAGGCGCCGGTTGCTCCAGCAGATGCCGAAAGCGGACACACCCGACGGCGTCTGGGCGAGCGCCCTAGACACTGTACCCCAACATCCGCTCGCTTCTTTATGGAAAAGTTGGGGCAGTAATTGGATACCAAAAGATGTAATTATCATGCTGCGCCAAATAGCTGGCCCCGCCGATTGTGCTCATCTTCGCGGGTGTTGTACTAATATTTGGAGAGTATGTCATTCTCAGATAGGCATTGGGACCGTACCCTAAACCCAAGCCGGTTGCCGTGGGCGGAAATGAACCGTAAGGTTGAGAAAGATAATAATACTCCGTGATCGGACCTCCGTACCATAGATATGAATTAGGGCCGGAACTAATGACCTCAACCGCCACCCAGTACTTAGCCCCGGGACTTAACGTCACACCAGGAGGCACAACCGCATCGAGTCGACTGCTTCGATTTCTCGTCTTTTGCCAACAGCCAAATGAAGGCGTAAACGGCCTCACCGTCACGCCTCCCGTACTTCTGCTCAGCAGTGTACGCGCACGCAGAACTAGGACAGACATCTCCGGATTCTCACCCGTACAACCGCGCCTTCAGTCGCTTGCCAAGCTCGCACAAACCACAGTTATGACAGGGATACCGGACGAGGGCGGGCAGGTGGATATTTAAGCCGTGCTTTTGTGCGCCCGTTTCATATCAGCCCTGTCTACCGTCCGGCTAAGTAATACGGCTAGTTATCCAGCTTGGTTCTTTCGGCGTAGTGGAGCCGCGTACTGCATCCAGGGACTAGTCACACTGTTTAATGTAGTCCATGTTAAGTATACCTATCTTGGGCGGCCGCGGCGGAACAGAGGAAGAGCTTAATGCTAAAAAAGGCTGCTTTCCTCTTAGCGACCGTCCAAGCCTTTTGAGAGCGCACTAGCCCAGATAATTCTTGAAGTTGGAGGCGCGAGAAGCCTGTTGTGCTACAAACATGTTGTCTGGACAGTGTTTGCAGCAACCAACGAGGCTTCCGCGTAATTGACGATAGCACGAGACAGTGTTTGTTGTTCCCGGAGATTTTTGCCAAGCCCGCCATGTTGTAGTTCGATCAAAGGCAGGGCAGTTCCGATGGCGGAGCCATCCTGCTGAAGGCCGCAGATCGCCGCTACAGATTGATCGACGGTCTGGCTGGATGTCTGTGCGACCAACGGCCAGCGGGCAAGGTCGATCATGGCTTGCGCGAGTTGCTGGCATAGCGTGTGTTTTCGATCGCCTGCGGCTATCTGGACGCCAACGACTCGGCCCGTCTGGCCGCCGATCCTATTCACAAGATGTTGCTCGATCGCGATTCGGTCGCGGGCCGCGATCTAGCTTCGCAGCCAACGCTGTCGCGCTTTGAGAACGCCGTCGGCCCGAAGGAACTCTATTGTCTGGGCGAGACCTTGGCCGCCAGCGTGATCCAGCGCCATGCGGAGCGGTCGCACGGTCGTGCCCATCGCGTCACCAACGATCTGGACCCGACCGACGATCCCACGCACGGGGCGCAGCAGTTGTCGTTCCTTAACGGTCATTACGACAGTTGGTGCTACCTGCCGGTCATGGGCTTTGTCACCTTCAATGACGAAGCTGAGCAGTATCTGTGTGCCGCGGTGCTGCGTCCCGGCAACGTGACGGCGGCGGTGGGCACGGTGGGGATTGCGCGCCGACTGACGCAGTTGATTAGCTACTTCTTCCCCGGAGTACAGCTTCGCGTTCGCCTCGATGGCGGCTTTGCGCATCCCGAGTTGCTGGCGCTTCTGGATGCCGAACCCAACCTTGAGTACGTGGTGGCGATGGCCGAGAATGCGGTGTTGAAGCGCAAGGCTAAGCCCGCTATGCGGCAGGCCAGCAAACTCTCCCGTCGGACCAGCCAGACCTAGCACGTCTATGGAGAAGCGAACTATGCGGCCCGAACTTGGCCCCGGCAACGCCGCATGATCATCAAGGCCGAGGTGGTGCGGGCCGAGGGTAAGAAGCCCAAAGATAACCCGCGCTTCGTCATCACCCGCATGAAACAGAGTCCGCAGTTCCTTTACGAGAAGGTCTATTGCCAACGCGGGGAAATCGAGAATCGAATCAAGCAATTGCACGACCTACAGATCGACCGCACCAGTTGCAGCGATTTCTGGGCCAACCAGTTGCGGGTGCTGCCGACCGCCGCCGCTTACGTGCTGATGCAAGAGTTGCGCCTGCGGGCCACGGGTACCCCTTGCGCACGAGCTCAAGTCTGGATGCTCCGCGAACGATTGCTGAAGCTGGGTGCCCGTGTGCTGGTCTCAGTGCTCCTCGTGGTCGGGCACCTGCCCGCGTCGTTCCCGTTTCTACCTACCTTCCTGCGAGTGGCACTGGCGCTCGGCGCCTCGCCGGGATAGCCGGGCCGCTCTTTCCCTCCGAAACATCCCTTCCATGTTACGCAAAAGGCAGGTCGAGGAAGCACTGCGCCCGAAAAGCTCGAAGCTGCCCAGTTCAGGCATACAAGTGATCCATATAGCCCACAGCACTGGACGCTTCACGCTGCCATCCACGCAATCGCCGCAACCTCGTCCCTCCGAAGACCACCGATGAAGTCTTCATGCATAAAGCGGGCTAGGTATAAAGGTTAGGGATACGACTTGCCTACTTATGAGTAGTGGCATGGCTTACGAAATTAGGAGAGTAGGCAGCGGTCCTCGGTGCGTGCATAGTGTTGGTGGCGCCTAAGATTGTCGGGCGGCCATGATTGGAAAAGGAGGATCCTGCATGCTCAAGAAACTTCTTCTGGTAGCGCTGGCGGCCATGATGCTCGGCACGATCGCGGCTGCGCAGTCCGATCCAGGCTACTACACGAACGATGTATACTGGGTCAGCTACTTTGCGAATCGGAATAATCCGACGGGAGCTGACCAGTTCGTATACATCATCAATCCTGGGTACACAGGTACTCCCTTAAGCTCGAACGAGGGAACCCTGTGCGCCAACATCTATGTGTTCGACGCGGTTCAGGAATTGGTGGAGTGCTGTGCCTGCCCGATCACGGCCAATGCGCTTCTGGCATTGTCCGTTGATAACAGCCTGACCGCAAACCCCCTGACGAGCGTTGCTCCGGCCTCGGGGGTGATCAAGCTGGTGTCCACATCGCCCACTGGTACGAGCTGCGATCCGACAAAAGCGGGGCAGCTAAGCCCGGATTTCCGGGCGTGGGCAACTCATCTGCAACAGCCGACCTCCGGAACCTTTGTCACGACGGAAGCGCCCTTCCTGGCGGCTCCGCTGGCCACCGGGGGCACCTCGGTTGAAGAAGGGTTCCTGCCGCAGGCTTGCACATTTGCGCAATACATGGGCAGTGGCAAGGCGGTTTGCGCCTGCAAGTAACCCAGGGCAGATTGCCGGTTCAGCTTCCAGGCGGCGAAAGCCGCCTGGATTTTGTGTTTGGGTGGGGTTGTATTACGTCCTTTTGAAATGGCCAACTGCCGTGGGTCTTCCCAGCCTAGTTTAAACTGTGGGCAGATAATCCTTAAGTCTGAAATCTCCGGAAAGCTCAGGAACGGAACGGGCGCATCCTGGCAGTGTACTCCTCTCGTTGAGCCCCTCTTCACGACCAAGCAAGCAACGGGCTCCGGTCTCGGGCTGTGGGTGTGTAAGAAGATCATTGAGAAGCATAACGGTTCAATCCAAGTCCGTTCGAGTACCAATGGCAAACGGCGAGGGACCACGTTTTCGGTGGTAATTCCTGTAAATGCGGGCACAGGCCCCAAGCTGGTATGACGGTAGCGAGCTAAGCACCGGCAATCGTCTGAGAACTGGCCAGGCTCGACTTCTATCCCCGTGTTTCTTAACGGCTCTGATGTGTCTTGAATCGCTGGTGTGCCGACAGAAACCTCCGGCATTTGCCGGTGATTGCTGCGTACCGTAAGCTTGGAGTGCTGTAGTTGGCTGTGGGGCTTGTACTCCTATCCGCTATTTTCGCGGCGTGATAATTCCCGTTGGTTCACCTGCTGGCTGTATAGCAGAAGCGTTCTCCGCCTTGAACTTTTTCAGTAGTTCTTGACGCTCGCGGGTGCAAGGTCGGAATATTGCCACTCGGAGCTCACCAGACTCACGATCGTGCACGAGGAAGGCGGCGCCAACTCCGCCCATTGCAAGCTTCCTCCCGACCACAAAACGTGGTCCAAGGTATTGCCGCAGCTCATTTCTTGCTTGGGATATTTCGGAACTTTCTTTGGCCATCGCATCACCTTTTGCACCGGTTTATATTCTCACTTCGAAGAATAGGAATTCACGATGGAATGTCAATGCGAATCTGCACAACGGAATATTGGAGGTTACTAGAATTGGTTTGAAGAATGGCGCGGGGCCGAAAGGCAGGTCCCCACGGCTGCACTGGGGGCAGGCTCTTCGAAGCGGCCAAAATGGGCCGCTTCTCAGGATGACGCCATTTTTAAAACCAGTCCTAGCAACAATTCGTTGGAGCGTGATGTTCGGAATATAATGACCGCTTTTGAGCGCGCAATGACAGCCTCTATGAGGAATATCTATAGCCTCGCCGCTGATCAGGTCAAACGCTATGCCACCGCGTTTCTGCGGTACCCGGACCCTAAGATGAACGGCAGATTTCTCTTTTTCCAATCTTCTGTGTCTTTTCGGTGAACCTGCGTAGGTGGAAATGGTTCAGAAGCAGTACCACCACAGCCTCGTTTTCGATGCGCTCTTCCCGGACGGGATCTCTCTTGGGTTTCGTCATAGACGGACTGCTCCGGGTCGAATCCTTTCTTTCAGAATGGGGCGAACCGAGGTGCGACCGATCTGCAAGCGGCGGGCGATCTCGGCCTTGATGACGCCGGTGCGATAGGGCTTCCGGACCAGACCAGATTGGAGTGCCGCTGTTGGCGGCTGTCCCAGGAGCTTCCCGTTCTGTCTGGCGTGGGCCAGTCCGGCGCGGACACGTTCCCGCAGGATCTCATGCTCGAACTCAGCGAACACAGCTAACATTCCCGCCATGGCTCGACCGCTCGGTGTGGTCAGGTCCAGGGCCTCGGTCAGCGACACAAAGCCCAGCCCGAGATGGCTGAGTTCTTGAAGTGTGGCCACCAGATCTGCCAGGGACCGTCCCCAGCGGTCCAGCCGCCAGACCATGCCACATCGATTTCGCGGCGACGCGCCCCTTCCAGTAATTTCTCGCGCAGTTTCCGCTCTGAGGCTCCGGAACCGACTTCTTTGACCTGCATGGCGATCGTCCCGCGCCGCCGGAGGGCGTATTCCCGCATGGCGCGATTCTGTAGTAAGGGCAGGGTTTGCTGGTCGTGGGTGGAGACACGGGATAGAGGCCGACACGCACCAGTTTTGCCGGTTTCAACCCCTGGCCAAAAACCTGCCGGATTTTAAGCGCGAAAGTGTGCGTTTTGGGCCCATGGGGAAGGGATTAATCCGTCTGGCCGGAATCTATTGCTTTCGGCCAGAATCAGGGCCAGAATCTTCATGGTGGTGTCATCGTTATAGAGGACCTCCTCCTCTGGGCAGCCTGATAGATCAGTTCCTGATAGGCCGGTCGCAGGACTGCAGCGGTCTTGGCCATAATTTCCCACTGGGTCGAGGCCGGCAGTTGCGTCCCCAAGTTTCCCTGTACCCCTTGCAGCCGGTGAAAGGGGAGCCCACTGCCATACCTCAACAGGGCGATCATGCTGGCCGCGGTGGCGTCATACTTGGCCGGTCCCGCCCGGGCGGGAGGTTCGGCGGTGAACACCTCCTGCCGAAGGATTCCCAGTCTGGGAACTTCATTGCCCGCATCCGGTTCTTGATGTGAGGATGTACTTGTCTTCTACGGGCCAGTTGATAAAATCCTGCTTTTTACCGATTATTCGAGGAAAACTGCAGACAACAATGGTTCTGGGATGCAAGCTGGGAACTAACTGGGAAGTACATGCCGAGGAGAATCAAAATGTCGCAGGCCAGATGGTTGGCTATAGTTCTTGTGGTTGGTATGCTGTTTACGATCCGGAAGCCGTCAACTGCACAGACGCTGGATAAATCTGTGCTGAACAGCACGGTATGGATCTCGTACGAAGTCCCGTCCCTCGCCGCGGATGGCGGTAATCTTCAGTCCCCCCAAGGGGCAATCCCGCCCAGATCCACACAGTCGGCACTGTTTGGGGGCACAGGGTTCCTTTTCTTTCAAGGGATTGGCTACAGCAAGGGCAGGGTCTACTTGGTGACCAATACGCACGTGCTTCCCCCGGAAGGAAGAGAACAAGACATTAAGATTCGCATTGCTGTCAGGGATCAGGACGGGGCGGCTCGCATTGATGTGGTCAGCGTGCCCATAGTCGGCCACGATGGAAGGTACCTGGATTCAGTTCGTGTCCACCCCGACCCGGATACAGATGTCGCAGCGGTTAATATTGCGCCCGAAGCCTTTGGCGCTAAATTTCAGTTGTTGATTGATGCCTTGGCAACGGGCAAGTATTTGAACACTTCGATGCTGATGACCTCGGATAGAATCCGCTACTCCGGCGTAGGGATGGGATCGCCAGTCTACATTGTGGGATTTCCGGATGCACTCTTCGACCCCAGAAATGTTTCGCCCGTTTTGCGGGCCGGTATCGTCGCCACCGATCCGCGAGAAGGCTTTAATTTCAATCAGAATTTACGGCGTACGATCGCGTTTCCGGAGCATGTAAAGGGATTTCTTATCGATGCTAATATCTACCCAGGATCGAGTGGCAGTTTAGTGGTGCTTGGCCCAGATTGCCGGGCGGAGAAAAGCGAGGACAGGAAGGATACGAATGGGCATCCCTTGATTCTGGGCATCGTGGCAGGCTCAATCCCAATTTTGGATGCTGCACTCCGCTCTTATACCCGCATTGGACTAGGAATCGTATATTCCGCGGATGCAATCAGAGATGTCATTCGGTCTTTTGATCGACACTAAATTCATCCGCCTGGGTTGGCAGTTTGCCGAAGCGTATCCTGCTGTGGTTGGCTGCGCACCCCGCATTCGGGTTTAATGTTCTTGCATTTCCCAGGTTTCTCCGCGGTCTGCCGTTATCCACGTGTTTCCGGATATGGTAGTTACACGCCCATGATTTGCGTCCGTAAATTCCACTCGCTCAATGTCGTCCTGCAAAATCATGCCCTTGGTGGAAGGAACCACCTTAGTCCAACGGCGCCCGCGATCCGTAGATTGAAACAGCTCGCCGCTCTTCCCCCCAACCCAAATGTCGCTGCCAACGGCGCTTACCGATCGTAGTTCCGCATCTTCACGCACGGCCACCAATTGCCATCTCAAGCCGTCATCGAACGATTGGTACAGCATCCCTGACTTGGAAACCATCCACTTAACGGGCTTTGTTCTGGCTGGCGGGAGCGGCCTGCTGGCTTGGAATCCGACCCCAACCGAGGGTGAAATCTTTTCCGGCCACATCGGCACTAACGGGGTGGACCCCGGCGTCCCGGCAGTCGAAAACAGGGGGGTAGCACGGTTATAATTCGCCACTAGACTACCGTTGATGATTTTAGTGGCTGGTTCTTGGTTCTCCAGACGGCCTGCTATGCGGTCAGCCGCGATCTTACTCCCGGCTGTAGCTACAGGGGGTCGCTTCTGGGATCCGGCGACGGCCATAGACCCAGCGGCTGGCACAGCGGATGGGGCGCGACGCTGCAAGCTCACTTCCTTTCTCTCCTCGGTTGCTTGCATGGCGAAGTGGTCTGCCGCCCCCTCTGAGCCACCGCCTGCCGGGATTGTTGCGAACTGGGTGTCAGCGACCCGGAACATCGTCGCCAGTTGCGCCCGGCCGATCCAAGCTCCGCTCACTATAAGCGCAACCGTCGCGATGGCACCCGCCCAGCGCAACGAAAGCCAGCGCGGCCAATACCCCTTAGGAAACAGGGCCAGTGTCATTATGGGCTTTACCTCTTCCGGTCTGGAGAAAGCTACCACTCCGCGACACTGGCGGCAGGCTAGCAAATGCCTGAGGACCCGCGTGCGCATGTTTTCTGTCAGCACACCTTCGACAAACCCGGTCAGCAGATTTTCATCCGGATGGGGGCCCAGAGGTGACGACTCCTTCAGCCGCCGCTTCGCGATCTCAAGCATTTGTGCCTTCATTGCTCCTCTTCACTGGACGGAACTGGAAACCCTCTGTTTAGAGAACGATCCGGTATGGTTTTCTTGCAGACTTTTTCGCAGTTGGGCGCTAACATTTACCTGCAGATCGCGCACATCCGTTTGGAGTGCTTCCTCTGCCTGGGCGCGGCTCATCCCCTGCCGCAGCAGGGCAGCACGAATCTTCTTCCGTAGTCCAAGGGTAATCTTTTCTATTCGCCGGCTGACGGTAGATTCGTGAAGCTTTAGGGTACACGCAATATCGGACAGGGTTTGGCCATCCAGAAAATAGCAAACCAGGACAAATCCTTCTTCCGGCGACAAAGAGCCAAGGGCTTCGTCGGTTGCCTTCTCGAGCCGTGGATCCACGGATGTCGTTAGCTCGGCAGGCGGCGTGATGAGTCGGGGATCGTCGTCGTGTTCCGCTTCCAGGGGCACCAAACGGCACTCCCTTCGATAACGATCCACATAAGCATGTGCCAATACCGTACGCAACCATCCCGCCAACGAACCGACGCCTGTATAGGAGTTCAGCTTAGAGAGGTTCGAGCTCGCTCGCGAACCGGAACAGTACAGGCTCGCATACAGAGAATCAGCGAGTTCTCGACCGATCGCCTCGTTTTTCGCAACCGACACCGCCGTTTGATATAGGTATTCGCGATAGCGAGCCAGCAATATTTCCCAAGCCCGCTCATGGCCGGCTGCACAGGCCCGGGCAAGGATTAGATCCTGCAAATGGAGCTTCGAAAGCAGATCCCGAACGCTAACCTGCTCGTCTTCGACGGACAGATAATTCTCCGCGGTCTCGCCTAAGATGCGAAAAAAATCGCCGGCCGATATATCGAACTGAGCGGCGCCGCTCTGTTCGTAAAGTGCCGCAACGAAACTCTCCAGGCCAGCCAGCCGGTTGCTGGGCGATGCGCATTTTCCCTCGTCAGCCTCTCTCCTGGCCCTGTCCGTTTCGGGTTTGTGGTCCCACATCATTCCCTATTCCTGGACGATCACTATTTTTCTCGCAAGTTCGATAACCCGGATCGTCCTATTGTTAAACCAGGTTCTTAGAAAGGAGGTCGGAAATGGAAGCGGGCCGCAAAGATCGACTCGGTGGCAGCTATGGCAACGAGGATCCTTCCCCAATCCCACGGCGTGCCCGCTTCTCCTTTTTTCTTTTATCGGCTTCCCCCAGGCCCAATAAAGCCGGTTCTGGAATTGTCATGCCTCACTGTTCTGCTGGGGTACGAGGTCGAGACCTTCCCTGGCCACTGGGGCAAAATATTAAGGGGCTCAGGATGGAGATCTCTGCCCAAACGCACAGACTTCATCCTGCCCTTAAGGGCAAGCGCGCGGAATTGGGATATTCTCTATTTCCGCTCTGGCCTGTAGCCGCGGCCATGGCTCGCGGACGAGGTACGATTCCAGCTACGCGCCCAATTAAGCCCGTTCGTGTCGAGACACCAGCCTTGCTCATAACCAGACGTAAGAACGACTTGACGGTGTTCGGACTAATTCCCATGTGCTGGGCGATCTCTTTGCTGGTCAACCCCCTGGTTAAGAATCCTACGGCCTCTCGCTCCCGTTCGGTAAGGCGCCACCCGTTGCAGAGCTCCTGGATCGT
>Ga0326727_10021605_pt1 | contig 12573 bp, 9 predicted proteins | sample MB2enrmetagenome_FD_207643 | JGI IMG/M metagenome (GOLD analysis project Ga0326727, IMG submission 207643) | Lab enriched peat soil microbial communities from McLean, Ithaca, NY, United States - MB29MY | ecosystem: Environmental > Terrestrial > Soil > Wetlands > Peat | place: USA: New York...
GCAGAAGCCGGACAAGCGCGACATCGTTCCCTTCCGCGAGGTCTACATCCACGCGCTGGTGCGCGATGCCGAACGCCAGAAGATGTCCAAGACCAAGGGCAACGTCGTCGATCCCATTCATGTGATCGAGAAGTTCGGAACCGACGCGGCACGCTTCACGCTGGCCGCCATGGCCGCGCCCGGCACGGACATCGCTTTCAGCGAGAGCCGCACGGAGAGCTATCGCGCCTTCGCCAACAAAATCTGGAACGCGGCGCGCTTCGTCTTCATGAACGTCGATCGCGCCGCCGAGCAGAATCTCTGGTCGCTCGCCGAGTTCACCTCCACGGCCGATTCGAAAGCGGCGGACGGAGTGCAAGGCTTCGCGGCCGCGACTCTGGAAGATCGCTGGATTCTCTCGCGATTCAATCGCGTAGCCGCAGAGGTGACCGAGGCGCTCAGCGGGTATCGCTTCCACGAGGCCGCGCACGTCATCTATCACTTCTTCTGGGATGAGTTCTGCGCCTGGTACGTGGAGCTGGTGAAGCCGCGGCTGCTCTCCGCCGAGCGCGACGAGGCGCGCGTGGCCTTCAGCAACACGGTGCGCGTCTTTGAGGGCGCGCTGCGGCTGCTCTCGCCCTTCATGCCGTTCATCACCGAAGAGATCTGGCACGCGATCTTCGACGGCAAGCCGCCGCTGAAGTCGATCGCCCTTGCCGCGTATCCGCGCACAGACGCTGCGCAGCTCGATGCCGAGGCCGAACGCGAGATGGCGATCCTGCAGGATCTGATCGTCTCCGTGCGCAATCTCCGCGCCGAGCTGAAGGTCGCTCCCAGGGAGATGCTGCCGATCGAGCTTCATGCCGACGGCGAAGTCACGGCGCTGATCGTGACAAACCGCGGAGCCATCGAGCGGTTGGCCAACGTCAGCGACATCGTCTTCATCGGCCACTCGCTGGCCAAGGCCGCCAACGCCGTTGCCACCGCGCGCTTCGAGGTGCGGCTTGTCTACGAGCAGAAGATCGACGTCGAGGCCGAGAAGGCCAAAGCCTATCGAGAGCTCGAAAAGCTGAGCGCAGAGCACGCGCGCAACAGCGCCCAGCTCGGCAATGAAGGTTTCCTCGGCAAGGCTCCCGCAAAGGTTGTGGAGGGCCTGAAGACGCGCCGCATCGAGCTGGAGGCGCTCATCGAAAAGGCCAAGACCCGGCTCGATCTGCTCAACGGAAGCCACGGAGACGCGCAATGAACTGGAGCAGCCGCCGCATCACCGCCATCCTCGTCAACGCACTGATCGAAGATCAGGCGACGCACGACGCCACTACGCTGGCCACCATCGACCCGCAGCAGCGCGCCACGGCGACCATCCTGGCAAAGGAGGATTGCACCCTCGCCGGCATCGCCAGCGTGCAGCGCATCTTCGAGGTCTTCGCCGAGATGGAGGGCGTCGTCCGCGCCTATCCCGAGGTCAGCATTCCGCAGGAGATCTTCGACGGCGTGCGCCTGCGCCGCGGCGAGCACATCGCCAGCATCCGTCACAACGCCCGTGTGCTGCTCAGTTGCGAGCGGCTGATCCTCAACCTGCTCCAGCATCTCAGCGGCATTGCAACCGCCACGAGTCGTTACGTCGATGCCATCGAGGGCACCGGCGCGTGCATTCTCGATACGCGCAAGACCGTTCCGGGGCTGCGTTTGCTTGAAAAGTACGCGGTGCGCTGCGGCGGGGGCACCAATCACCGCCTCGATCTCTCCGACGGAATCCTCGTGAAGAACAATCACATCGATCTTGCCGGAGGCGTGCGTATCGCCGTCGAGCGCGCCCTGGCCAATCGCCGCGGCGAGCAGCCCGTCGAGGTCGAGGTGCGCGACATGCAGGAGCTGGAGCTGGCACTGCGCTACGGAGCCGAATCGATCCTGCTCGACAACATGACTCCCGCGCAGACGCGCGAGGCCGTTGCCCGCATACGCCGCGAGGCGCGCGCGATGAAGATCGAGTCTTCCGGCGGAATCACCCTGGAGAACGTGCGCCAGTACGCCGAGTGCGGCGTCGATTACATCTCCATCGGCGCGCTCACCCACTCCGCCCGCGCTGTCGATCTGAGCATGAGAATCCAGGCAGACTAAGTCGCTTCTGAGTTCTCGAAAAGCGGTGCGAAAGGCGGCGCCCACATATCCGCCTTCTGGTACGAAAGGCGGTGCCCATATCTGCCTTCCTTTGGCAGATGTGGCGTGCCGTGACTGCTACTCGCTGCTGCGCGCCAATTCGCGCACAATCGCCGCCACCAGCAGTGGTTTGTAACGAACGAAGACCCGCTCAACCGCATGGTGTACGCGCTCGGCCTCGCTGGAAGCGACCGGCGTTCTCGCCGGCGCACTCTCCTCCAGCGGAGAAGCCGCAGACGCGTGCCCGGCGCTTCGTGGAGCGGCCACAAATGCGGGCAAAGCCTCTTCCTTCACCGGAGCGAAGACCGTAGCCGCCATCGCCGCAGCGGCCGCCGCCGCAGCAGTTTCCGCTGCGGCCGCAGCCGGCGCTTCAACACTCGCCGGATATTCCGCGATCGCTGCCACGGGCGCATCCACCGGCTCAGCCGACGGAGCCGCCAAAGGCTCGATCTGTTCGACAGCAGCTGGCTCTTCTTGCGACGCTGCCACCGGCTCTGCCTGCGCAGCGACCGGCTGCTCTTCCGGCTCTGCGGCCAGCGGCTCAAGCTCGATCTCCTGTACAGCGGCCAGCGCGTGCTCTTCCACTGGCTTTGCCAGAGGCTCGGATTCAATCACGGACGCCGCAACCGGCTCCGCTTCAGCGACCGGCGCCTCTGCCATCGCCGGCAGCGTCGGCTCGCTGAGCGTCGAAGCTTCTTCCTCCTGAAGTTCGAGGAGCTCCACACTCTCAATCGGGGCGCTTTCGGAGATGGCGTCAACCGGCTCAGGATGACGATCGAGCTCGGTATCAAACGCCACTGGCGCCGAAATTTCCGTCGCCTCTTCCCGCACCGGCTCCTCGCTGAGCAGAAGCTCCGTGCTCGCCGAGCCACTCTCCGGCATCGCCACATTCATCGCGATCGCGGTGTTCACCAGCCCCGCCACAAGAATCGCACCCCTGGTCGTCCCCGCTTCATCGATGAGCAGCGGGTCGGCCTCCGGCTCAACCGCGGCCGGTTGCTCTGCCGGAGAGTGCGAATCCTCGTGTTCGACCTCTTCCAGCAGATACGGATCGGCCGCGGAGACCGCCGGCTCAAGGTGAACCGGATGCACGGCGGCATCGTCGAACTCGATCTCCTCGTCCCGTGCGATCTTCACCTCGTGGCCGTCGCTGTGTGCGGCAAAGTTCGGTAGGAGCTCTTCGTCCTGAGGGATCGCCGCGGGCGTGGCCACGCTCCCAGCCGGATCATCCATCAAGGTCTCGGCCGAGGCAAACAACGCGTCGAAAGCGGCCAGCCGATCGCTCTCCATCTCCGGAGTTTGCGCTTCTTCCGGCGGCATTGGCGCGATCTCTGCCGTCGCTGCAACCGGCGAGCTTCCCGTCGCTCCGGCCTTCTGCAAAAGCTCCATCATCGGATCGTACTCGGACTCGGGAATCTCCAGCGTCCCCGGAAGGTCTGCCCTCGCGCGCAGCTCCTGCGCGTCGCTGCCATCTTGCTGCGGCTCGATGCCGGCAGGTTGCTGCGCCTCCACAATCGTCCGGCCCGGCTCCGTCAGTTCGGCGCCGATATCGCCAGAGTAGTGCGACCCCGCTTCCAGATTGAACTCCACGGCTGCCCCGGGCTGAGCCGCAGCAGCGCTGAACTCCGCGGAGGGCTGTGACTGAGCCTCGGCTGCAACGGCAGCCGGCTTCGCCGCCGCTTCGAACGCCGAAGCGCTGAACGGAGTGTGTAACGCATCGGGATCGAAGGCCAGAATCGAGCTGGCGTTCGCAGCCGCTGGAGCCGGAGCCAAATCCTCACGCACCCCGTTGCCGAACAGAGCCTCGTCCGGAAACTCATCGGGCTCTGCCGCGGGCGGAGCCGTCGGCGGCGCTGGTGCCGTCGACGGCACACTGACCTCCGCGGGCGCGGCTGATTTCGCAATTCCGTCGATGACCTTGAGCAGTTCTGCGCTGACAAACGGCTTGATGATCACCGCGCTGGAGCGAGCCTTCTCGGCATCTTCCTGCCGGTAGGGCTCCAGCTTGCCCACCGTCAGGACCACCGGCAGGGCAGCGGTGCTGCCGTCCGCGCGCAAGCGCTCGCAGATCTCCAATCCGCTGTAGACGGGCATGAAGATATCGAGGATGGCAAGATCGGGTCTCTTCTCCTCGATCTTGCGTAGCGCATCGCGACCGTTGCTGGCCGTCACCACCTCGTGGCCGGCCTCGGCCAGGATCTTCTTGCCCATGTTCTGGGCGGGCACACTGTCGTCGGCAAGCAGGATATGCACGGTCGCGCTTCCTAAGGTGGCATTCTTCCCTGGGGTCTCCGCAGCGATCTTCCGCTGCGCATCCGGGTCCACATCCAGGGCAGTTTCTCTATTGCAGCACGTTAGCGCGATATCGATGAAGGGTCAATCGAGAGAATCCCTTCGGTGACTTACGCTTTGGGACATGACCTGATGAGCGCAAGCCAGCCCTTGCGCCAGCTGCGCAGCCCGCTCGCCTATCGATTCCTCCGCATTAGACCCGAATTAGAACGGAATCGGAATCTTCAGGTGGTGCTTCTTTTTCTTCTTCTGGCTGGAGGCGGAGTCCTTGTCGCCCTTCGTCAAATCCGAGGAAGGGGAGGAGCTTGAGCTCGACGCAGAGTCGCTCGCGTTCGGAGCTTCATTGAGCTGATCCGGAGCCTTGGCCGGAATATCGCTGGGTTTGGTCACAGCGGCGGTTGTGCGCGGCGCCGGCTGGTTCTCTGGAGCCTTATCGCCGGCGGCCGCCACCCGCTCGATCGCCACCTTCCCGCTTCCGCTCTTCGCCGCGTTCTCTGCCTTCACAATCTCGGAGATCTCGCGCGACAGCGCTGGCGCGTCGGTCTCCTTGGGGTCAACCAGCGTGGGAGCCCCCACCCGTGCCGAGGCGCTCAGGTCCGGATGCTTGCCCATGTTCGTGAGGAAGCGCTCGTAGTAGGTGGTGGGAGTGCGGCTGGCCAGCTCTTTCTTGTTCTGCTCGATCGCCTCCGGCGTCGGCGCCGGCACCGGACGGTCGATGGCAGCCAGACGGTGGCGCGCATCCTGATAGCGAGGCATCGCCGGATAGCGCGTCACAATCTTGGTGTACGCCTCCGCCGCGTTGTCCAGATATCCCTTCGTCAGCTTCTGCTTTAGCGAGTCCGATATGTTGGCGGCGCGGGTGCGCTCGGTCTGCTGCTCATAGGCCTGCCCCAGTATCCAGAGCGCCTCGTCGGCGTGGCTGTAGAGCGGATAGCTATCGGTCAGCGTCTTGGCCCGGGCAATGGAGGCGATCAGAGAGCCGCGCAGAAAGTAGAAGCGCGCGATGCGGAACTGCCGCTCCGCCAGAACCTCCTGCACCTCCAGCAAGCGGATTCGCGCCGTGTCGGCCAGCTTGCTGTCGGGATACTGCAGCAGCACCTGGCGATACTCTTCTTCGGCGCGCATGGCGTGGGTGTAATCGCGATCCGGCTTCTCCATCTGCTTGTAGTGGATGTCGGCGATCTTCAGCTGCGCCTCGCTCGCCTCCGGCATGTTGGGGAAGAAGGTGATGAAGTCACGGAATTCGGTCTCCGCCTGCGCCAGCGAGGCCGACGATCCTTCCTCATACCAGGCCTCGCCCACGGTCAGCTTGGCGCGCGCCACGAACTCGGAGTCCGGATAGGTGTTGATCAGCGTCTGCAGCGTCATGCGCGCCACGTCGTACTTCTTCTGTTTCATCGCCTCCATGGCGCGATCGAAGAGGATCTTGTCCGGCTGCTTGGAGTTGATATGCGCCAGCGGATTGGCGGCCTTCTTATTGGTGCAGGCCGAAAGCGTCAACAGGCCCGCGGCCATGAGAAGGGCTATAAGAGCGCGACGAAACATGCCGGAAATACCTCGGAGGAAACTGGGCGATTAGGCCTTTTCTAACAAGGCCGCCCGCGCGGCCTGCAAAAGCTGATGAACGTTTTGGCCGGAGTCTCCACGGCCGAATACGGCGTTGCCGGCAACCAGAATCTCGGCCCCGGCCCGAACCACCTCTACTATGGTATCAAGTGCGATGCCGCCATCGACCTCAATACGGAATCCCAGATGCCTCCGCGAGCGTAATTCCGCAAGATCGCGAATCTTCCTGAGCGAGTGTGGAATGAACTTCTGCCCGCCAAAACCGGGATTGACCGACATCACCAGGACAAAATCGACCATATCGAGCACGTCGGTGAGCGTGGCTACCGGGGTGGCCGGGTTAATCACCACTCCCGCCTTCACCCCGCGCGATTGGATGTGCTCGAGCACCCGGTGCAGATGAACGCATGCCTCCTGGTGAACACTGATCCAGCTCGCTCCGGCCTCGGCAAAGGCAGGAATGTACTGGTCGGGATTCTCGATCATCAAGTGGACATCGAGCGGAACCTCGGCCGGAACATGGCGGCGGATCGCCTTCACAACCGGAGGGCCGATGGTGATGTTCGGGACGAAGTGGCCGTCCATCACATCCAGATGGACGACGGTCGCTCCGGCCATGAGTACCGGAGGAATCTCTTCAGCGAGACGGGCAAAATCGGCCGACAGTATGGATGGCGCAAGCTCGATCAAATCGTATGCTCGAAGGAACTCAGTTAACGAGAGTGCTGCAGAATTTTAGCACGCGAGGAGCGAAAAACCGGCTCGGCGGCGAGTTTCGGACTCAAAACAGCCCGATTTCGGGGGCCGTTACCTTCCGATAAACCCTACCCCCCCTATATTTCCCGCTAATAATTCGAAAACAAAGGAGTTAGGGGCGGATTATATGGCGCAATGCCCTCTATATTCAGGATAGCAAAATGGAGGGGCGATCCCCTCAGCAGAGGGCGGAGTTTCTTTTTTGTGGTATCAGCGGGTTGCGGAGAAAAGGCGGAAAAAGGGGCTTGACAACTATGTTGGTCGCGCTGACAGGTGCTCGCTGAAATAACGCTTCCTGGATGCAAACTGCCCGTCAGATGACCTTGATCCGCATCTGCTGTGCCGACCGCGCTGGGATCCTTCGCTTTGCTCAAGATGACACCTCTGCGTGTGCTATAGGGGTCCTTCGCTGCGCTCAGGATGACACCCTGGGGTGAGGGCGGGCCGCCGTGATACGCTGCTCTCATGGCTCTGGTCGAAGCCGAACACCTTACAAAACTCTATGAAACCAATGATGGCGGCGCGCTGAAGGCCGTCGATGATGTCTCTTTGACGATTGAGGCCGGCGAAACCCTTGGGTTGGTTGGCGAATCGGGCTGCGGCAAGAGCACCCTCGGACGGCTGCTGCTGCGCCTCATTGAGCCGACTAGCGGGCGGGTTCGCTTCGATGGCTCCGAGATCACCGCGCTCGGAGCGCGGGCGCTGCGCGAGAGCCGGCGCGAGATGCAGATCATCTTTCAGGATCCCTTCGGCTCGCTCGATCCGCGGATGACCGTCGAGGAGATCGTCAGCGAGCCGCTGGCGATTCACGAGGAGCTGAGCAAGGCGACGCTGCGCCAGCATGCCTCCGAGTTGATGCACGCCGTCGGGTTGGAGGTGTCGGCGTTGGGGCGCTATCCGCACGAGTTCAGCGGAGGGCAGCGGCAGAGGATCGGAATCGCCCGCGCGCTGGCTCTGCGCCCGCGATTTATCGTCGCCGACGAGGCCGTCAGCGCGCTGGATGTGAGCGTCGGGGCACAGATCGTCAACCTGCTAAAGAAGCTGCAAAAGGAGTTCGGACTGACGTATCTGTTCATCTCGCACTCGATGCCGGTGGTGCGCTACCTGGCAACGCGCATCGCGGTGATGAAGGCAGGAAAGATCGTCGAAGTCGGCGGGGCCGAGGAGATTACCGCTCATCCGCAGCACGAGTACACGAAAGAATTGCTGCGGGCGGTGGGGGAGTGAAGTTGCGTGCGCCGCGCAATCGAGATAGGGGTCCTTCGCTTCCTGCCCCAGCGAGCCAACAGCGGGCTCGCCGGGGGCCCCGTCGCTCAGGATGACAAAATCACACGCAGACGCGCTTCCGGCTTGCGTTCGACTACTTCTTCCCGTCCTTCTGCAGCTCGCGGTAGACGTCGCTCTTGCTGATGCCCATCTCTTTGGCGACGCGCTTCATCGCCTCTTTTTCGTCGATCTCCTCGCTCTTCATCAGCTCGCGGACGCGGCTGCGGGCGGTTTTGCGAGCGACGGCCGGGACGCCGTGCGTCTCTTCGGCGCGGCCGATGAGGAGGGTGATCTCGCCGCGAACCTCTTCGCGCCGCTTGAACTCTTCGCAGACCTCGGCGGCGGTGGCGCGGACAAACTCCTCGTGCAACTTGGTGACCTCGCGCGCGACGACTACGCGTCGATTGGCGCCCATCACCTCGCTGATATCTTCCAGCGCGCCCAGCAGCCGGTGCGGAGCTTCGTAGAAGATCTGGGTGCGCGTCGAGGGGCGCAGCTCTTCGAGCATCTTGCGCCGCTGGCCGAGCTTGGCCGGAAGAAAACCATGAAAGCTGAAGGAGTCGGTCGGCAATCCGCTGGCGACCAGCGCGCTGAGGAAGGCCGATGCGCCGGGAATCGGAACGACGGGGATGCGATGGCGGATGGCGAGCGAGGCCAGCCGGAAGCCGGGATCGCTGACGCCGGGCATTCCGGCATCGGTAACCAGCGCGATGGACTTACCCTGTTCGAGATGCATGATCAGCTCGGCCGAGCGTGTCAGCTCATTGTGCTCGTGATAGCTGATGGTGCGCGTCGCGATGCCGTAGTGGGAGAGCAGCTTGGCCGTCTGCCGCGTGTCCTCGCAGGCGATCAGATCAACTTCCTTCAGAATGCGAAGGGCGCGGAGGGAGATATCTTCAAGATTGCCGATCGGGGTTCCGACCAGGTAGAGCGAGGGCTCGGTTGCCATACATTGCCTCCAGGCGATCCGTCCAAGGCGAAGTGTACCAGAGCGCCTGCCGGCATTGACCGCATCCTTTACGGGAACCTAGAATCTAGATAGATGAGAGTTCGGGGCCGGCTAAGGCTTCGACGTTGAGAAAGGGCCGCAACAGGCGGCTCCAGTTTGAAGGAAACATGCCTCTATACGAGTTTCAATGCAGTAACTGCGGACATCAGTTCGAACGCATCATGAAGTTTTCTGATCAGCATCCGAATGTTTGTCCCGAGTGTCAGCAGCCGACAGTGGAACAGGTCATCAGCGCCCCGGCGGTGCAGTTTAAGGGCTCCGGCTGGTATGTGACCGACTACGCCCGCAGCGGCGGAAGAAGCGCGGCGGCTAAGAGCGAGAGCTCGGGCGGCTCCGAGAAGAGCGCGCCCGCAGCCAACAGCTCGGAGACAAATTCCGCCTCGGCCCCGAGCGCGGAGAGCCGGTAGGAACAGAGCCCGGCTACAAGCGGCAAACATAAAGGTCAACTGCTCCGTTCAAGCCAAAGAAGGGCTTGAACGGGCCACCCCGCGTCAGCGTGAATCCTTAATATCCGTTGCAACATCTATCGCCCTGCAGGCGCCGTGCGATGCGGCGCTGGAGGTATCGATGATTGCACTTCGCCCCGCGCAGGAGCGCGGCCACTTCGAGCACGGATGGCTCGACACCTATCACACGTTTTCGTTCGCCGGATATCACGATCCCAGGCACGTGCATTTTCGCGCCTTGCGCGTGATCAACGAGGATGTGATCGCGCCGGGACGCGGCTTCGGCATGCATCCGCATGACAACATGGAGATCATCACCTACGTCCTGAGCGGCGAGTTGCAGCATCGCGACAGCCTTGGCAACGGGTCGATCATTCGTCCGGGCGACGGGCAGCGAATGAGCGCCGGGCGCGGCATCCTGCACAGCGAGTTCAATCCCTCGCCGAGCGAGCCGGTACACTTGCTGCAGATTTGGATCCTTCCCGATCGCGACAAGATGGAGATCGAGCCGAGCTACGAGCAGAGGCCCTTTCCCGAGGAAGAAAAGCGCGGCCGGTGGCGGCTGATCGCCTCGCCGGCGGGCGAGCAGGGTTCGGTGAAAATCAGCGCCGATGCGCGGCTTCTGGTGACAAAGCTCGCGCCGGGCGAGAGCGTGCCGATCGCGTTCGCAGAGGGCCGCCACGGCTGGATGCAGATGGCGCGGGGCTCGGCGATGCTGAACGGCAAGACACTGCGGCAGGGAGACGGCGTTGCCATCAGTCAGGAAGATGGGCTGACGCTCGCGGCTACCGAGGAGGCCGAGGTGCTGCTCTTCGATCTGGCGTGAGGACGATCTTCAAAGACTCTCAATGCGCGGCGTGTTCGTTCAGGAATTGCGCCAGCTCTGCTTTTACCTCTTCGCGATGGCCGAGCAGCAGGTGGCCTCCGGTGCGATAGCCGACAAAGCGTGCGCCGAAGACGTGCTCGGCTGTGTAGCGGCCTCCCTGGTAGGTTCCGAAGAGATCGTCTTCGGCGGCAAGGACCAGCGTGGGAGCTGCGAGGCGTTCGAGGTCATAGCGCGGAATGGTGCCGGAGGTGGCGCTGTCGCTCATCAATCCCTCGCGGCGAAGGCTGACCGGCAGAACATGGCGGAGCGTGCGGAGCGCGCGTTGCTGCTCTTCGGGTCCGGCGGCGCGGAAGTCCTCGACGGGCGTTGCCATCAGCGTGCGCATCACCGATTCCTGCGGGAATTTTGAGACTGCCCAGAAGATGAAATCCGACCCTAACAACGTCTTGATCACCTTGAGGCCGTTGCCCGAAGGAGGCGCGAATGCCCGTTGCGGCGCGTAGGCGATGGGGAAGAGAAGAATCAATCCTGTGCAGCGTTCGCGATGGCGCAGGCAGAGCTGCATCGCCGAGGGCGCTCCCATCGATCCTCCGACGACGATGGCCTTCGGAACGTTGAGCGCATCGAGCAGGCAGGCGTGGGCGTCGGCCTGCGCAGCGGGCGAAGAGTCGGGCGGAAACGGCGTGCGCAAATATCCAAAGCGCGAAGGAGCGATGAGCCGGTAGCCGGTGGGAAGGAAGTCGGCGGCGATATCCAGCGATTGATCGAAGCCGCCTCCGGCGCCGTGAATGGCGAAGACCACCGGGCCGCTGCCCACGTCAGCGTACTCGATGGGTCCGCAGGCGGTTTGCGCGACCTTGCTTCCGGCTGCCACGCGGCTGCGCGCCGCGCTGAGATCGTGGCGATAGCTTCCGGCGACAAACGAAAGAAAGGCCGCCACGCTCATTGCGGCGGCCCAGAGTATTCTGCGAATCGTCTTTCCAGCAGTCACGCGCGCCCCCCCGCATTCGGTATATGCGAGATTGTACGCCGCGCGACGGTTGCGCTTATGCCGGCTGCGCCTCCCCGTGCAGCGCGGGCACGGCCTCGCGAGCGGTGACTGTGAAGGTCAGCTCGTCGCCGGCGACATCGAGCAGCACGTGATCGCCGTGCAGGATTTCGCCGTCGAGAATCTTCATCGCCAGCGGGTCCTGGATCATGCGCTGGATGGCGCGCTTGAGCGGACGCGCTCCGTAGGCCGGATCGTAACCGGCGGTGAAGATCAGCTTGCGGGCGGCATCGGTCAGCTCCAGCGCGATCTTGCGTCCTGCGAGCAGCTCGCGCAGATCCTGCAGCCTGAGTTCGACGATCTTCGTCAACTGCTCGTTACCGAGCGGATGGAAGACGACGATATCATCGACGCGGTTGAGGAACTCCGGCTTGAAGTGGCCGCGCAGCGCGGTCAGCACCTGCTCGCTGGCGCGCTTGAAGCGCTCCGGCGTGCTCAGGTCTCCGGCAAGCGAGAGCGAACCGATGTTCGAGGTCATGATGAGGATCGTGTTCTTGAAATCGACCACGCGTCCTTTGCCGTCGGTGAGGCGGCCGTCGTCCATGATCTGCAGGAAGACGTTGAAGACATCGGGATTGGCCTTCTCGACCTCATCGAAGAGCACCACCGAGTACGGGCGGCGGCGCACGGCCTCGGTGAGCTGTCCGCCCTCTTCATAGCCAACGTAGCCCGGAGGCGCGCCGATGAGCCGCGAGACCGAGTGCTTTTCCATATATTCACTCATGTCGATGCGTACCATGGCGTGCTCGTCGTCGAAGAGGAACTCGGCGAGTGCGCGGGCGAGCTCGGTCTTGCCGACGCCGGTGGGGCCGAGGAAGATGAACGAGCCGATCGGCCGCTTGGGATCGCTCAATCCGGCGCGCGAGCGGCGGATGGCGTTGGAAACTTTCTCCAGCGCTTCGTCCTGGCCGATGACGCGCTGGCGCAGACGCGACTCCATGTTGACCAGCTTCTTCACCTCGCCCTCCAGCATCTTGGAGACGGGAATTCCGGTCCAGCGGCTGACGATGCGGGCGACATCTTCTTCGTCCACCTCTTCTTTCAGCATGCGCGACTGGTTCTTCTCGGCCTTGGCGGTGAGCTCGGCGAGATGATGCTCGGCCTTGGGCAGTTCGTCATACTGAATGCGCGAGGCGCGCTCGTACTCGCCGCGGCGTGCGGCATCCTGCTGTTGCTGCTTGAGCTTCTCGATCTCTTCCTTGAGCTGGCGCTGCGTGGCGATGCT
>Ga0326727_10021606_pt1 | contig 12573 bp, 3 predicted proteins | sample MB2enrmetagenome_FD_207643 | JGI IMG/M metagenome (GOLD analysis project Ga0326727, IMG submission 207643) | Lab enriched peat soil microbial communities from McLean, Ithaca, NY, United States - MB29MY | ecosystem: Environmental > Terrestrial > Soil > Wetlands > Peat | place: USA: New York...
TTCCGCCTTCTGAGTCGATGGTATACAGTTTCCAGGGCATGCCTGGCTGTTCCGCCATCAGGGCCAGGCGGCGGTTATCCGTAGACCATTTCATGTTGAAGATGCGCAGGGGCGGCGTCGTCAATTCAATGCGTTCGCCGCCGTCGGCACGGCTTCGCCACAAGGAACCGTCCGAGGCATTGAGCCAAGCCACCCATTTGCCGTCCGGTGAGAATTCAGCCAGAGCCGCGGAACTCAGATTCTGGCTGAGCGGTATGAATGCAGAGGATCCAGGGAGGGCCTGCAACAGCCCAATCTGCGGATCTACACCAATGAAATAGACAAGATGGCTGCCGGGAGAGGTGTCCGGCGCCTCGAAGGTCAACGGTCCGTTGGTGATCTGGAGAGGCCGGCGGGTGCGAAGATACCAGGGGTGCTCCCGGATAGCCCAGATCTCGCTGTGCTGATTGTGCGAGGACTGGAAGACAAAATACTCCCCATCCGAGGTCCAGCTTCCGCAGCATTCCGAGGCGGGCTGGCTCCAACCGGGCAGAAGGGGATGAGGATCTCCGCCATCGGCCGCCGCCTCCCAAAGCTCGGTGGTCTGGCGTTTGGGGTCGCGGAGGGTGAAACGCAGGCGCTTTCCGTCCGGTGACCAGCGCAGCCAGAAGGCCAATCCGGGGGTGCTGAGCAGCTTGCGCGGCTCGCTGCCGTCGGTTCCCACCATATTCAGGTCGCTGCCGCTGGCCACCAGCAGCCGGCGGCCGCCGGGCATCCAGGTGGCATCGTGAGCCAGCACATTGGGAATCCGCCAGGCGTCTCCGCCGAGGGTTGGCACAACCCATAGGGGCTGCTCCGGCTCCGCCTGTAAATGCCCATGGACAATCAACTTGGAGCCGTCGGGAGAAAGCGAGCCGATGAGCGGAGCACCAATCTCAGAGGGCAGATAGAAGTGGCTGACCTCGCCATTGGCAGCCAATGCCACGGCCAGCACCGGATTCCCGCCGGCGATGTCGGAGAAGTAGAGCCGCGTGCCGTCGCTAACCGAGCTGGAAAAGCTCTCTGTCTCCGGGTCATTGTGCAGTAGATGACCGGAATAGGTGACCTGCGAAATGCGGAACGGCCTGCGCGAGGAAGCGGGTATGAGTAAGGCAATTCCCAGCCCCAGGCAGATGCATGCCAGCGCCGCCGCCGTCCTGACCAGCACGGGCGACGCGGTCTTGCGGGCCAAGGGAACGGCGACGGGCAGCGTTGCTTCGGCCGGCGGGGAAACGGCTTGCGGCTCAATGGTTCTTACTGGTGCGATGAACCGGTAACCGCGCTTGGCCAGCGTCTCGACAAAGCGGGGGTTTTCGGCGTGGTCACCCAGGGCGTCGCGCAGCTTATTGACGGCGATTCCCAGGCTGTGGTCGAAGTCGACGGTGGTGTCAGTACCCCAGAGCTGCTGCTGCAGCTCTTCGCGGGTGACAATCTCTCCCGGGTGCCGGAGCAGGGCGGAGAGCACCTTGAACGGCTGGCTTTGCAGCCGTACGCGTACACCGGAGCGGCGCAGCTCACCCGTTTTCAGATCGGCTTCAAAAACCCCGAACTGCACCCGCGTGACGCCGTCACCACGTTCTGCCATTGCCGTTGCCCCTTGAAGAATACACCCACTTCAGCGGAGCGGAAGCACGACCTACCCAGATAAGTCTTCCCGTTGATGCCATCGGAATTGCCAACAACGGCAGGAGAGAGTCTTCCGCATCCAATTGAAAGTAAGACTCCTTCTCGGAGAATGTCAATTGACGGCAAATTGGCGCGGTGTGAATTGACTCCCGATGTTCAGGTGGCGTTTTCTCAGGCGTGTATCCGAGGGGAGGTATGGACCCGCCTCTAACCCCGGATCGGGATAGTCAACGCTTCTCAACGTGTTTTGGAGGACTCTGTGATGTTCAATAGAAACTGTTCGCTAACGAACGGGCATCGCCGCTCTGGCATCGTTTCTCTGGTGCTTGCGGTCTTGCTGACCTGCCTCATGACGCCTTGTCTGATCGCGCAGACTGACACGGGAAGTATCGTCGGAACAGCAACCGATGCGACTGGCGCTGTGATTCAGGGCGCAAAAGTCACCGCTGCGAATGCAGCCAACGGCCTCAATCTCACTGCCGAGACGAACTCTTCCGGTGAATTCAAGATCCTCGCCGTGCCGCGCGGCGACTACACGGTCACGATCTCCGCAAAGGGGTTCCAGTCCCAATCGGCAACGATCACCGTCACCGTGACCACTACGCAGACTGTGGCCTTCCAACTGAGCCCTGCGGGGACCGCGACTACGGTGGAAGTTACTGGGGCGGCCCCAATGGTCGACACCTCTGACGCGACCATCGGAGCCACGATTCAAGGCGAGCAGGTTACCGACCTTCCCTTGGACGGCCGCAACTTCACCCAGCTCGCCCTGCTGACTCCGGGCGTGACCCGCGGCGCCTATGGCGATATTGCCAGCGGCGGCGGCAGTTCCAATATGGCCGAGACGGTGCGCAACAACGAGAGCGGCAACGCCGCCCTCTCAATCAACGGACTCCGCCCCCAGGCCAACAACTACATCCTCGACGGCGTGGACAACAACGACGGCCTGATTAACGGAATTCTCTTCTTCCCCAACATCGATGCTACACAGGAGTTCAAAGTCAACACCAGCGTTGCCCCGGCTGAGTATGGCCGCGCCGGCGGCGCCATCGTCGTCAGCTCCCTCAAGTCGGGCACCAACGAGTATCACGGTTCGGCCTTCTGGTTCTATCGCGATAAGAACTTCGATTCCAATCCCAACTACCAATTCAACGGCGCTCCGCCATCCGCGGCGGGCGGCTTCCTGCGCAAACAGCCCGGCTTCTCCATCGGTGGACCGGTCCTGCCCCAGCTGAAGAATAAGCTCTTTGCCTTCGGCGATTACCAGGCACTGCGCGAGACCGTGGCAGTTCCCAACCATTACCTCTCAGTTCCCACCGCGCTGATGCGCACAGGAGACTTTTCCGAGTTGCAAAATACCAGCCAGGTGAAATTGAGCGGTAACACCACCCAGTTTCCCCAGTGCTTTGCGGGCACCGACCCCGTGACGGGCAACCCGTATGCCGGTAATTCCACCGACGGGAAGTATGCAGGCGACATCTTCGATCCCACCACCTGCCAACCCTTTGCGGGCAATATCATCCCCACCAGCCGTTTGAACCCGGCCGCAGTGAACTACCTGAATGCTTTTCCCGCGCCCTCGCGTACCGATCGCTACCACAACAATTACCTCGACAGCCAGTCTGAATCCAACAAATACAACACCTTCGACATTCGCCTGGACTGGAATGCCAGCGCCATGGACAGAGCATTTGCCCGTTTCAGCTACGACAATTCAATCAATGCCAAGACCTCGGAGTTTACCAAGCTTCCCGCTGGCGGCGGCACCGGCACCAACCCCACCCATGCGCGCGGCTGGGACTTCGGCTACACACACATCTTCACGAATACCGTGGTCAATGAGGCACATCTGGCCTATAACCGCGACAACTACGGCTACACGCCGCCACTGTATGGCGACTATGTCTCCAAGAACCTGGGCATTGTAAATGCCAACATCAACGAGGAGACCACAGGAGGCGCCCTGATCGGCGGCTGGAAGGGGGATCTTGAATACACCGGCGACTACGGTCTCTATTCGGTCCCGCAGAACACCTATGAATTGACGGATTCGTTGAGCTGGGAAAAGGGCAAGCACTCCTTCAAATTCGGCGGCACGCTCATGCGTCGTCAGGTCGAGTACTTCAACCCGCAAGAGGGCAAGGGCTACTTCTGGATCGACGAAAACGTCGTCTCCTTTACCGGCTTCGAAACCTCCGAGCTGCTGGCCGGCGGCATGTATGACTACGAGCTCGGTTCCCAGTCTGGGTACTTTGCCAATATCGGCCAGGAAGACGGCCTCTTTGCACAGGACGACTGGCGGGTCAACCGCAGGCTGACCGTCAACCTGGGTCTTCGCTGGGACATTCTCACCCGTCCCTACGAAGCACACAACCACCAGGCAGCTTTCAACGTTACCAACGGAACGGTCATGCTTGCGGGTCAGAACGGCATTTCCCGCAGCATCATCAATCAGGACTATCACGCCTTTGGCCCGCGCGCGGGCTTTGCCTACGACCTATTAGGGAACGGAAAGACCGTACTCCGTGGCGGATATGGGCTCTTCTACTTCCTTGACTACGGCGGCATCGGCAACCAGCTCGGCGAGCAACTGCCCTTCGCTGGCCACTCCGACTATTACGCTTCGAATGGCTACTGCGTCACCTTCACCGGCCAGCTCCCCAGTGTGACGCCGAACCCCGCCAACCACGGCTACAACTGCAGCGGCTATACCAGCCCCTCCACGGTAACCACGGCCCTGCCTAGCCGCCAGATTGTTCCCCTCAATCCCAACAACCCGCCGGCTGGCCTGAGCATGATCGCCGTCAACCCCAAGAACGAAAACAGCCAGGTGCAGGAGTGGAACCTGCAGGTGGAAAGGCAGATTGGCAGCCAGGACGTGGTCACGATTTCCTACGTGGGCACCGAGGGAGGCCACCTCTCCTCCTACTACCCCTACAACAACAGGGTGTTTCAGACAGGAGCACAGCCCTTCCCCACCCTGGGCAGCATCAACTACAACAACTACGACGGCAAGTCCAACTACGCCGGTTTGCAGGCGCATGCGGAACACCGTCAGGGCCAGAACTTTGTAGCCACCTTCTCCTATGCCTGGGGACACGCGCTGGACGATTCTACCGGCGCCTTTCAGGGACAGACCGTAGCGCTCTACAACAACCCGATGCTGGATTGGGGCAACTCCAACGAGGACCAGCGTCAGATCTTCAGTTCCTCTATCCTCTACAAGCTGCCCTTCGGACGCGGACAGCAGTTTGGCGGCAACATTTCCCGGCCGATGGACTGGCTGGTCGGCGGATGGCAGGCCAACCTGATCGCTCTGGTACAGACTGGAACTCCGGTTGATCTTTCCGATGGAAATGCATCACCGACAAATCGCCCCGATTTGATTAGTTCTGTCAACTACCTCAAGCAAACGGGTGGTGGTGCTGGGGAGCAATGGTTCAGCCGCGCCTCCTTTGCTGATCCGCCTGAAACTCCCGGGGGAGGGGTGGACTGCGGCGGCTGCACGGTATTCGCTCGTTTGGGAACCCTGCACCGCAATCAGATCCATGGACCCGGATTCCGCGAAGTCAACCTCAGCCTGCAAAAGAACATCCATCTGACCGACAAGTACACGTTGGAACTGCACGGAGACGCCTTCAACCTCTTCAACACGCCGGAATTCACCAACCCGGATGGTGGTCTTCACGACGGAACCTTCGGGCAAATTGAAGGAACGCAGCTCTATACCAACCGTCAGATTCAGTTGGCGGCGCGTTTCACCTTCTGATTCCGGTCCTGCATTCACTGCGCCGCGGCGGCTTTCCTGCTGCCGCGGCGGGGTGAAACAATTCCTGCTTACCGCGTAATGCGTCCAAAGCACGACGCCGGGATACCTTTGCCAAAGCGAAAGGCGATGCAATGACACTGCCGGCGCAGTTCCGCGTGTTCTCTGTCTTCCTGCTCGCCTGCGGTGTTTTGGCCATCGCACAAACTCCGTCAGTCTGCGCTCCCAAACCGGGCGCCAGCACTCCATGTATCGACAAGATCGATCCGCCCGGCTGGTTTACCGGACTTCCCGACCCCATGCTGCTGGTGCATGGCCAGAGCTTCGAAGGGGGACAATTCGCGGTGCAGGGCAACGGAGTGAAGCTGCTCAGGACGCAGATCTCCGCCAACGGTCACTGGGCCTTCCTTTGGCTTGAGACCAAGTCTGCGGCGCCCCAAACCCTGTGGATCACGGCCGGCAACCCTCACGGCAAGGCTCGCCAGGCATACGTGCTGGCCGCTCGCTCCAACGGTGCCCATGCGCACAGCGGCTTCTCTTCGGCCGATGTGCTTTACCTCATCATGACCGACCGGTTCGCGAATGGAAATCCAGCCAACGATCAACCCGGTTATGATCGCGCCGCGCCGCGCGGCTGGCACGGAGGCGATCTGGCCGGCATCGCGCAGCATCTGGACTATCTCAAGCAGCTCGGCGTCACGGCAGTGTGGACCACGCCGGTGGCCTCAAACGGCGACATGCCTGAGTCCTATCACGGCTACGCGGCCACCGATCTATACGCTGTCGAATCGCACTTCGGCACGCTCGCGGACTATCGCCATCTCTCCAATGCATTGCACGAAAGGCGTATGAAGCTGGTCATCGATTTGGTGCCCAACCACATCGGGGTTCATCATCCGTGGGTGCTCGATCCGCCGGCGCCGGAGTGGTTTCATGGCGACCTCCAGAACCATCTGGCCATGCAGAGCGACTTCCTCCAACTGGTCGATCCGCACGCTCCGCAGGAAGCCTGGATCGCCATCACCAACGGCTGGTTCACCGACGCCATGCCCGACCTAAACCAGGAGAATCCGCTGGTTTCGCGGTACCTGATCCAGAATGCACTGTGGTGGGTCGAAACCGCAGATCTCGACGGCATCCGATTGGATACGTTTCCATACGTAGGCCGCGCCTTCTGGCAAGATTTTCATGCCGCGTTGCACAGCGCTTATCCACGCCTGACTACCGTGGGCGAGATCTTCAATCGCGATCCCGAAGTCACCTCGTTTTTCGCCGGGGGCATCGCGCACAGCGGCATCGATACCGGGCTCGACACGCCCTTCGATTTTCCCGTCTATTTCGCGCTGCGCGATGTTCTGGCCCATGACAAACCCATGACCGAGCTGGCCGGCATCCTGCGCCAGGATGCGCTCTATCCGCATCCCGAGCGCCTGATTCCCTTCATCGGGAATCACGATACGGTGCGCTTTCTCACCGAGGCCGATGGCAGCCTTCCGCGGCTCAAGATGGCGCTTGGCATGCTGGTCACGCTGCGCGGCATGCCGCAGCTTTATTCCGGAGACGAGATTGGGATGGACGGCGGCGCAGACCCTGATAATCGCCACGACTTTCCCGGCGGGTTCCCCGGAGACGCGCGCAGCGCCTTCGCCAAAGCCGGCCGCACTGCTGCGGAAGAAGATGTCTTCTCCTGGATCTCGGGCCTGCTGGCCCTGCGCGCGGCACATACGGTGCTGCAAACAGGCTTGGAACAGAACCTGCTGGCGGATGAGGATGTCTTCGCGTATGTGCGTTCATCGGACGGCCTGGGCTGCTCGAAAGACCACGCGCGGGAAAGATTCCTGGTTGTCGTCAATAAGGCTAAGCAAGGCCGGCGCGTCCAGTTACCTGTGGATGAGACGGCGCTGGCTGGATGTGCGTCTTTTCGCGCCGTGCAGCCGACGGTGGGAACAGCTCCCGAGGCCGGCCAGGGGAAACTGCAAATTGAAGAGCCGGCCGAATCGATGACTGTGTATGAAGTGCGTTAAGCGCTCAACGGCTGGCGATTCTAAACACCGTCTCGGTCGATACAGCGATCGATGCAGGGGAGGCAGAAAGACGATGAAGATCTCCTATCGATTTTGTGCAACGCTCCTTCCGGTTCTGGTGGGCGCCGCGTTCTCTTCTCCAACGGCTGGGGCGCAAAGCGCGCCTGATGCTCAATCCGCCGCCGTCCAGACGCACGCCTTACCGAACGGCATCGAGATCGCCAGCAACGGCATCGCATTTCAGGTGACCGCCTTGCGCGACGACGTGCTCCGCGTGCGCGCCAGCCGGGATGCGGATTTCAGCGAGCACGGTTCCTGGGCTGTGCTGGCCGCCGCGCGCGCTGCAACCGTGCCGGTGACCCCGGAGCCCTCGGGCTTCAGCACCAAAGCGCTGCGCGTGAGCTTCGACAGCAGCCTGCGGTTGACAGTGAGCGATCTTGAAGGCCATGTCTTGCAGCAGGACTCCCGTCCCATCGAGTTTCACGGAACATCCTTCCGAGTTTATAAGTCGATGGCTCCGGCGGAGCATTTCTTCGGACTTGGCGACAAAGTGGGTCCGCTCGACAGGCGCGACCAGGCGTTCACCGATTGGAATACGGATTCCTTCGGCTGGCAGGAGTCCACGGATCCCATTTACAAGAGCATTCCGTTTTTTCTCTGCTGGAATGAGGGCCGCGTGCTGGGGGTTTTACTCGACAATACCTGGCGGGCAAGCTTCGACTTCGGCAAGGAGAGCGCCAATGCCTACTCCTTCGGCGCTCCTGGCGGCCCAGTCGACTACTACCTGATGTATGGACCCGGCCCCAGGCAGGTGGTGGAGGATTACGCGTGGCTGACCGGACCCACGCCGCTGCCGCCTCTGTGGTCGCTCGGCTACCAGCAATCGCGGTATAGCTACTACCCTGAAGCAAAGGTGCGGGAGATCGCCGATCACCTGCGCGCCGATCGCATTCCCGCTGATGCAATCTATCTCGATATCGACTATCAGCAGAACAACCGGCCCTTCACCGTAAACCGGGAGCGATTTCCAACCTTCGAGCGGATGATCAAGGATCTCGCCGCTCAGCACTTTCACGTGGTTGCCATCACCGATCTTCACATCGCCAGGCTGCCGGATGCCGGCTACGCACCCTATGACTCGGGCATGGCGGGCGATCGTTTTGTGAAGAACGCAGACGGCTCGCCCTATGTGGCCAAGGTGTGGCCCGGCGATTCTGTATTTCCCGACTTCACGCAGCAACAGACGCGCGCCTGGTGGGGCACCCTCTATAAGGACTTTGTCGCCGACGGTATCGCCGGCTTCTGGAACGACATGAACGAGCCTGCCATCTTCGGTGTGGCGACTAAAACCATGCCGGACGATGTGCAGCACCGGATCGATGAGCCGGGCTTCAAGAAGCGTACTGCCAGCCATCTTGAGATCCACAATGTCTACGGCATGGAAAACTCGCGGGCAACTTATGACGGACTTAGAAGCTTGCAGCCCGATGTGCGGCCCTTTGTGCTCACACGCGCGAGTTACGCAGGCGGGCAGCGCTACGCAGCCACGTGGACGGGGGACAATAGCTCCACCTGGAACCACCTGCGGCTCACCACGCCCATGCTGGAGAATCTTGGCCTGAGCGGCTTTGCGCTGAGCGGGGCGGATGTGGGCGGGTTCGCCGGTTCGCCGCAGCCGGATCTGCTCACCAAGTGGCTTGAGGTCGCGGCCTTTCAGCCCATCGACCGGGATCACACCGCGGCTGGAACCAATCCCCAGGAGCCATGGGCGAACGGGCCGGAGCCCGAGGCGATCCGCCGTCGCTACATTGAGGAGCGCTACAAGCTGATGCCCTATCTCTACACCACGGCGGAGGAGATGTCGCGCACAGGCTTGCCCATCGTGCGGCCGCTCTTTCTTGAGTTTCCCAACGCGGCCAAGGACCTGCATCCCATCGATCTCGATGCGCCCTCGGAGTTTCTCTTTGGTCCCGATATGCTGGTCGCGCCTCCGCCCTATCCCGACGAGGTGGATAAGTACGAGGTGCAACTGCCGCCGGGCGTCTGGTACGACTATTGGACGGGCGAGCGAATCGATCGCTCAGCGGCCGTGGAAAGCCACGACGCCGAACAGAAGAAAGGCGCGCAGGCCGCTGTTGCGGCCTTCAAGCCGCTGATCGTCGAGCCCAGTGTCGCTGTTCTGCCCGTGTATGCAAAAGGCGGCGCGATTCTACCCGTTGCGCCGCTGACGCAAAGCACAATTGATATGCCCGCCGGCCCGCTGACGCTGCGCGTCTACATAGGAGATGACTGCAAGGGAAGTCTCTATCTGGACGATGGCCAGTCGTATAAGTTCAAACAGGGGGAGTTTCTGCGCATGGAGAGCACCTGCTCCCTTGAGCACAATAAGCTTCACGTGCATGTAGGTCCGCACCAGGGAAGTTATAAGGCATGGTGGACGCAGATAGCGATCGAAGTGTACGGATGGCCAGCCTCGGAAGCACATGCCCGGCTCGACGGACAGCCGGTAAAAGCGACCGTGAACAGCGCTACGGATGCTTGGCAGGTGACTATCCCCGATGACGGAAAAGGGCTTGAAGTTACATTTGAGTAGAGGCTCGGTTTGGGGGCGAAGTATCAACCCGCCGGGCTCAGGAATTGAGAGCTGGTCTGTTAGCGTAATTCCAACAGCGGCTGAGGCATCATTCCTGTGCGCTGGCGGACTTCTCATTTCTGATCCAGCCTCGACGAGTGCATCAGTGGAGATTACCAACCGGCCAAGCTTTCTTAAAACGCCCAATTGTGTGACAGCTCTGAGTAGCAGGGACGAGATTGACGTCGCATTATCGTTCAGCTGGGTTCCCTTTTTCTTTAGGCGGAGTGGTTCCGGTCGTTGCTTCAGTGCAGATTGGCATTGGCCGGAACCGGGAATACCATCTGGCAAACGAGTTCGCCTCCGGGCGGCCCACCAAAATCTGGAATCCACCGTGCGCCGCATAAAGCGCCGATGAGAGCTGGGATTCTCGCTCTAACGCGGATCGTTGTGCGGGCGAGGGTTTAGACAGATCTGCCACGCAACGCGCACCATTTTGCAAATGCGCGGAGTCGGCAGACATTGTCCGGTTATGGCAAGTCGGCGAGAATCGAAGATTTCTTCGGCTTGTCTTCACCTCGCCGCTGGTCATCTTCGTGCTCTCGGCTTCCTTTCTTGGTGAGCGAATCACCGGCCACTCGGAACCAACGTGAGCCAGATCACACCGACTTCCGAATCGCCCACGGTTTAAATTGCATTCAGAAGGGCTGGGTGCTAGATTTCTCGCCGACCTGAAGACCCCGAATTAAGCCCAATTCAAAATCTGGAGGGAACATGGAGCTTTTGATGCTAGCAGTAACCGTCTGTGCCGCTGGGCTCCTTTCCGTGGGTGCATCTGCTCAGGAGAAGCCCGGCAACATCGCGCACTGGAACTCCAAACACCGAAGAACGGAATGGAGACTTATTGGTTTTGGCAATTGTGCACCGAGTGCGCTATGTGTGCCTAGTTTGCCATTGGGCGGCTGCTTTACATTACCAAGTGGGCACCGCATTGACGTGATCTCAAATTCCCTATGGCAGTCCTGACGAGCACAAATCCCGGACTCCGCAGCTCTCGCTTGGTCCATATCGATGGTATGCGATCGATCCTCTACCACATAGATGATCGCAAATCGCCGATGCCCTTCGTGAACAGTAAAGAGCAATCGAAAGCAGCGAGCCGGAAGCGCGCTATCCGGCGTCTTACTGCGGAATACGCGCCCCTCCAACGGACCTCTTTATTGCCCCTCGCCCGCAGATCCTAGAGCAACGTCGACGATGCTCTGCGCTTCACGCACGATGGCGGCGAGGTGCGTCTCGCTCTCAAAGCTCTCAGCGTAAATCTTGTAGATGTTTTCCGTCCCGGATGGACGCGCCGCAAACCAGCCGCTGCGAGTAACCACCTTCAATCCGCCGATTGGTGCCCCGTTGCCCGGAGCCGAGGTCAGTTTGGCGATGATCGGCTCGCCCGCAAGTTCCGACGCCTGTACCGCACTTGGAGATAGCTTTTGCAGCTTCGCCTTCTGCTCCGGGGTCGCGGCCGCGTCAATGCGGGTGTAGCAGGGTGCCCCGAACTCCTTGGTCAGCGCGAGGTAATGTTGTCCGGGGTCACGTCCGGTGCGAGCGGTGATTTCAGCCGCTAGCAGATCCATGATCGGACCATCCTTATCGGTTGTCCATACCGTGCCGTCCAGCCGCAGAAAGCTGGCTCCGGCGCTCTCTTCTCCGCCGAAACAGTATGAGCCGCCATAAAGGCCGGGGACAAACCACTTGAATCCGACGGGGACTTCGCGCAGCTCGCGGCCGAGCTTTTGCACGACCCTGTCGATCATGCTGCTGCTCACGAGCGTCTTCCCCACGGCGGCATCGCGGCGCCATTGAGGGCGATTGGTAAGCAGATACTGGATAGCCACGGCCAGATAATGATTGGGATTCATGAGGCCTGCCGAAGGAGTTACGATCCCGTGGCGATCTGAATCGGGATCGTTGGCAAAGGCCAGCTGGAAGCGGTCTTTCAGAGCGACGAGACGCGCCATCGCATACGGGCTTGAGCAATCCATTCGGATCTTACCGTCGTGGTCCACAGTCATGAAGGAAAAAGCCGGATCCAAAACGGGATTGACGACATCGATTTCCAACCCGTACAAGGAGTTGATCGGTTCCCAATATGGCAATGAAGCCCCGCCTAAAGGGTCGACGCCGAGTTTCAGACCGGCGCTGCGGATCGCATCCATGTCCACGACATTTCGGAGGTCTCGAACATAAGGCAGAACAAAATCTTCCTGATGAGTTGTCGCGGCTGAGATTGCTTTCGGGAACGGGATTCGCCTGACGACTACATTTCCGGCAAGCAAAAGCTCGTTTGCTCGTCTCTCGACCCAGTGGGTCGCATCGGTATCGGCAGGGCCGCCATTCGGCGGGTTGTACTTGAAGCCTCCATCCTCGGGCGGATTATGAGACGGAGTAATCACGATGCCGTCAGCCAAATGCGCCTTACGGCCCCGGTTATACACCAGAATTGCTCGCGAAATGACCGGCGTCGGAGTAACCCCACCGTCCTGCTGGATGATGGTTTCCACGTTGTTCGC